>Ga0315295_10000993_pt1 | contig 24219 bp, 17 predicted proteins | sample YL17G14_0_MG_FD_204453 | JGI IMG/M metagenome (GOLD analysis project Ga0315295, IMG submission 204453) | Sediment microbial communities from Yellowstone Lake, YNP, Wyoming, USA - YL17G14_0 | ecosystem: Environmental > Aquatic > Freshwater > Lake > Sediment | place: USA: Wyoming | collected...
CCACTTCAGATAAGCTCACCCCCGATATCGAACCAAGAACGCCATCTCAGACCGAAGAAAAAAATGAAAATCCTCCATTTTTCATGTCACCTGCGGAAGTTGGGCTAAAAAGGCCCCCTTATGACCCGAGAGCCGGGCCACTCAGGAGGGCCGAAAAGGACAATGTCCCTTTTCTTCCCAGGAATCAAGACCGTCTTGTTGCGCGCGCTATCTATCAGATCGCTGGACTGGAAACAGCACTTCGTTCCTCCTCAGGAACCAAATCTGAAACGGAGGGTCATATCGTGCAAAGATGGCTTCGCCCGTGATCTGAAGCCCTCGTTTGCCTATGAACTGCTCGAGAAGGGTTTTCTTCGCCTCATATCGCTTTCTGCTCCACGAACCGGAGTATCGAATAGCAGCAATTGTCTGAGCAGGTATCTCCCTTATTCTGACATTGGGATCCAATGGTTCTGGTAAGGTCTGCCTTGTATATTTTGACGGCATCACAAAGCTGACCATGTAGTTGTCTTCCGACTTCTGCTGGTTGACCGGAGCGGTCATGGCAATCTTCTGGCCGGGACCAGGTTCCTGATTCACCGGAGCCGTCATGGCGATAGACTCCTTCTTTCTGTTGTTACCCGAGATGTAGTCGAAGAGTCTTCTGAAAGCTATGTTGCCTGCGCTGGCAAAATCTGACTCGACGATGGTCTCAGCCACCATTTGGGGCTGATACAGTCGGATCTCGAATGGCCCATCCTTTTCAAGTACCGTATATTTGGCCTTCTCAATACCCACGGTTGCGCACGAGCACAGACAGATTGGTGAAAGGGACAGCAGCACGTACACGATTGTCTTTGCCACGTTCATAACTATATAGAACTCTATGCAAATCCGTTAATCCTTCGAGCGCCCCTTTAGTTAATTCAGGATTGCATATACGGCTCTTAGGTTAGCATGGGCGAGTCTGGCGGTCAACACTGTGAACCGCAGTATTGCGTCAGGAGGTATATATGGCGGGGTTTTTCCAGTCCAATTGAATTGTTGTCGTTGTGCTGAGACTGTACAATGTCGGCCAAGGCCCGGGTACGCAAATTTCATTTGATGCGAAAGGAAGGACGATGAGCTTCGAGAAAATCCTTACAGTTGTTTGCCTTTTATTGACATTCTTTGCTTTCGGAGTCGTTCAGGCGGAACCCACAAATGGGCCTTTGCGAATCTGTCCTGATAATCCTCGCTACTTGGCGGACAAGAACGGCAAAGCCCTTCTGCTGGTTGGCTCGCACGTTTGGTATAACCTCGTTGACATGGGTCCCGAAGACCCACCCAGGCCGTTCGATTATGAAGCGTATCTGGCGTGGATGAAGAGACTCAATCACAACTTTATGCGGATGTGGGCATGGGAAATGACACAGTGGGACACCAAGCCAAACGGCGCCCAGGCCCGCAAGGACGTGACCACGTTCTACGTCACGCCGCACCCGTGGCTGCGAACGGGTGAGGAAAAGGCATTCGACGGCAAGCCGAAATTTGATCTGACGCAGTTCAATCCTCGCTACTTCGAGCGGCTGCGGCGGCGGGTCGAAGCGGCACATCGCAGCGGAATATACGTCTCGATCATGCTTTTCGAAGGCTGGGCGATGCAGCGGATCGAGGACGGCTGGAAGCTGCATCCGTTTAATCCGCAGAACAACGTTAACGGCGTCAACGGCGACCTGAACGGCGACGGCAAAGGGCTGGAGGTGCACGAGCTGGCCGTCGATGCGGTGACCGAGATTCAAAAGGCGTATATCCGCAAGGTCGTCGATACCGTCAACGATTTAGACAACGTCTTGTACGAAATATCCAACGAGAACCATCCAGCGTCCACGCCGTGGCAATATGCGATGATACGTTACATCCACGAGTACGAAAAAGGCAAATCCCACCAGCATCCGGTGGGAATGACCTTCCAGTACCAGGGCGGAAAGAATCAGGATCTGTTCGATAGTCCCGCCGACTGGATTTCCCCAAATCCCGAAGGCGGCTACCGAGACGACCCGCCGGCAAACGACGGCAAGAAAGTCATCCTCAATGACACAGACCACCTGTGGGGGATCGGCGGCAATCAGGCCTGGGTCTGGAAGAGCTTTACGCGGGGGCTCAATCCCATATTCATGGACCCGTATGACGGCGTCGTATTGGGTAAGCCTACCGATCCTCAGTTCGAGCCTGTGCGGCGGAGCATGGGCCATGCCTTGCAATTCGCGCGACAGTTGGATTTGAACAAATGCGAGCCGCTGAACGATTTATCCTCGACGGGCTTTTGCCTCGCGAAACCGGGCCATCAATACCTGATCTATCAGCCCGATGCCAAGACAAAACTCGATGTGAAGCTCGCAGAAGGCGAGTACATCGGCGAGTGGTTCGATTCGAGTACGAGCGCGACCGTTTCAAGGCTTCGCATCGCCGCCGAAAAGCAACCGACCGCCTTTTCCAATCCGCTGGACAGAGACGCGGTCCTCTACATATACCTTGCCCAATGAGGGAATCAGGACATCAGAGAGGTAGGATGGGCAGGTTCTCCTGCCCATGCGGTTCATTCAGCATGGGCAATGGAATTGCCCATCCTACGAGTTTCTTCATTTTTCCAAGTTATTCACGACCTTAGCTGAATCGGGAGCAATGTCCAGCTTGCCGGTTAGGAGATTGTTGGTTATCAGGTTATCTTTGCCTTTCTTGAGCACCAGGGCCGCTGCTTTATCGGTGCGGTCGCGGGTGTCACCAACAGTACAGGCTGAAACGACGGTGTCCTGAACGTCGTCCATGAGGATGCCGCAGCCGTCGCAGTCGAGAATCACGCAGCCGGAGATGTTGAAATTCCGGCATTGTTCCAGGATGAGCCCGCCTTCTTTTCGCCAGACGTTGTTGATTTGCAGCCCCGTGAGTGCAACCTGCCGGCAATTGCGAAAGACCATGCCTCCATTGGCGCGGGCGCCATCGCTGTAGTGATATCGCGGGTTGCGGTCGGAGACATTCGTGCCGATGACAATGCTCGAGCTGTCCTCCACGAGAAGATCGTGGGTGTAACCTTGCCAGAGGGTGTTGCCGACGACTGTCACGCCGCGAACCTTACGAAGGTGGATGTTGACCTGCACGTCGCTGAGCACGTTGCCCGTGATGGTGACGTTGCCGCCGCGCAGCTCGCCCTCTGCATACGGCTGGGGCAGACCCTCGCCGATAATACGAATGTTTGCTGATCCCGGCGCCTCATGGGCATGCTGGAGCGTGCAGCCGGTGATGGCAATCTCGCCGATGGAGCCTCCCGTGGCGTCGATCAGGACGTTAGCGGCCGGCGGGTCCTTCTCGCCCATATTCGCCTCGATGTCGCAGTTGCCGACTTGCAGGTTTCGGACGTCTCCGCCTCGCTGGACGATTCCGCCGCCGGCGTTATAGCTCACGTGCGAATTTCCGACGTTTATCTGGTGCAGGTTTACCTGGTCGAGATAGATTCCGATTCCGCGATTTTCATAGATGTGACAATCCGAGATGATAACGTTGCGATTGCGGCCGGTCAGGTGGATGCCGTGGAGAGCCTTGCGAATCGCCAGCTTCGACAAAGTCGCCTTCATCGTGCCGACGGCTTCTACGCCGCACGCGCGGGGATCGGCGCCGACAATCTCCAAGCCGCTCACAACCGGCATGCGCTGGTTCTGCCAGACGTTCTCCTTGACGGTGTTCGGATCGGCGGTTCCTTCGTGCGTGCCCACGAGTTTCAGCGCCGGGCCGGGACCCGCCATGATAATCTTTGCTGTGCCTGAGCCGGTAATCGAGAGCGGTCCGATGCGATCCAGGTCGGCGACCACGGTTTTGGTGAACCGATACACGCCGCGAGGGACGAATACGTCGCCCCGGCTGGAATCTACCGCGCGTTGGAATGCTTCGGTATCATCTGTTTTTCCATCGCCGACGGCCCCGAAATCACGCACGTTCGCGCCGGCACTCGTGCCAAGAGGCCGCTGGCGAATCTCTCCGGAATGGGCCAGAACCGTATGCAGTAAAACCAACAGTAAGAAGCTGCTTCGTCTCATACGTTACCTCCTGTCTTCGACATGTACGGGACAATTCTCATACGTATTATCTCGCAGAGCGATTCGCCGGGCCTCCTGGCCGATACGAACGGCGGTTTTCTGGTTTTTACCCGCTGCATTTTCAAATCGTGTGTTCGCAATGGTAATGTCCTGAGTTTTGCCTTGAATATCGATCCCGATACCGCTTTCTTTGACGCCGTTGTCGCGGATAGTGCAATTCTCGATCTGATTCCGGCTGCCGGCGCGAAATTCACCGCCGTCGTTGCGAAAAAGGATTCCGACCTGGCCGTTACGCTCGATTGTGCAGCCGCGTATGAGGTTGTCCGTGTCGCGGTGTCCGATACTGATCCCATAGTTCTTATTCTCTGACAGCGTACAATTCTCCACAAGCCCGTCGCAGACGCTCCAGCAAAAGTAAAGCCCCAGGCTGTTGCCCCGGGACTGGCAATCGCGAAAGACGGGCCGCTGCGAGCCGCTTCCGGGATGGAAGCCCAGGTCGGCGTTGTCTATGGCCCGGCAGCTTTCAAAATGGATATCGTCGCAGACCTGGAAGCTGTAGCCGTCGCCGTTGTAATTTTGGGCGGTGACGTTCCTGAAGCGCCACCTGTTGCAATGCTGGATAAAGACGGCGCCGGCGAAGTTGCCGTTGATGTGCTCGTTTTGCTCGCGGCTGCCGTCGAGCACGATGTCTTCCACGACGACGTTATCCACGTTTTCAGCGGTGAGGATCGGAAAGATCGTCGCGGCGGTCGCGTCTTTCTCTATCCAGAAGTTCTCCTTGGTCTGCCGGTCCAGGAAAAGGATATTTCCTTCAATAGCGGTGATCGTAGCCTGCCGGACGTCATATTGCCAGCCTCCCGCCCCCGTTTTCGAGCGAAGCATGATTCCTCCACCGAGCGTGAATCCTTTGGCGTCGCCCACTTCCACGCCGTACTCGAACCAATCCGAATCCCTCACCAGAGGCGTTACGACGGAAGCCGCTTTTCTGAGTATGGTTTTGTCGCCAGAGCCTCGCAGGGTGATATTCGGGCGAAGATAGACCGCATTTTGCATGAGATACGTCCCCGGCAGGATATGCAGCGTGCCGCCGCCCACTCGGTGCAGGTATTCTATGCCGGCCTGGATGATCTTGTCATCGTTGCCCTGCAGGTCGCCCTCATTTTGGCCGACGGTCAGTGTCAGCTCGCCTCTAACTCTCATCGGGCGGTTCATTGAGATCACAGGGCTGCCGGTTTCTTTTTTCTGGTTGTCGGCTCCGTCGCTGGCCTCTGCGGTTGCTGTGCCGCAGGCGGCGACGATCAGAACAAACAGCCGTATAGCGGCTTCTATCGGGTGTTTTGTGTTTTTTTCTCGCACGGTTGCACCTTTCGCAAATCATGTCATGGTCCTGCCGTTGTCAATAACAAGGCTGCGTGATATTCTCCAGTTCGGTCTCATCGTGGGCATTTTAGTCGAGCCTGTTATTATCAACAACAATTTTGAGAAAAAGCGCCTGAATGTAACTGAGAATTGGGGTGCGGTCGGAATACAGTGGGAGGATTTGTGCTGCTTTAGTAAAGCCCTCAACTGCACGTTCTGTCATGTCGAGCGGAGCGCAGCGAAGTCGAGACATCTGGCTGCGGATATGGCGTGTCTATCCTTCGTGGCCAGATTCCTCCACTACGGTCTTCGACCTCCGGTCGGAATGACAAGCGGCGAGAATGAATCTCAATCTGCCACCGAATACCGCCCAACCAGGGAACTGGAACAAGTTCTATTGTAATTGCGTGCGACAGCGAATATAGTAACATGGTGTTCGTATCGCCAGGGTAATTACTTCGATCAGTTTCATATTCACCACAGAGGAACAGTATGCGGTTTCGAATTAGAATGGCTCAGTTGTTTGTTGTGAGAGCTGTGATCCTCGTTCTGGTTGTCGGTCTGTTCACTGGAGGGTGCGCCAATACACAACCGAAACTGCCTGTGAGGGTCGCCGTTCTGACGTATAACATCTATCATGGGCAAGACGCCAACGGAAATTCAAATTTGGACGCCGTCGCCGGGATAATCAATTCACTTAAACCCGACCTTGTCGCGCTCCAGGAAGTCGACAAGGGAACCACGCGCGCCAAAGGTCTTGACCTGACGGCGGAGCTCAGCAAGCGGACCGGAATGAAAGGGGTATTTGGCAAGGCAATGGATTATGCCGGCGGGGAATATGGAGAGGCAATTCTTTGCCGCCATCCGGTGATCGAGACAAAGAACAATCCGCTGCCGCACACGCCCGAGGCCGAGCCGCGTGCGGCGCTCGAAGCCCGTATACAGTTGCCGGCCGGCGGGCCCATCGTGTTTGTCGGTACGCACTTAGACCATCTGCGGGACCAGAGGAACCGAATGATACAGGCCGGCCGCATCAGAGAACTGTACGCTGACTGTGACCTTCCGATTATCTTAGCCGGCGACCTGAACGCCGTTCCCGACAGCGATCCAATCGCTCTTCTGGTCCAGGAATGGTCCTACGCGGCGCAGGGCGATCCGAGGCCCACCGTTCCTTCTGTTGCACCGAAAAGGAAGATCGACTATATCCTGTTCAAGAAGGATCGATGGCGGGTCGTGGAAGTCCGAGTTATTGATGAGAAAGTCGCATCCGATCACTGCCCGGTTTTCGCTGTGTTGGAGCTGTTGCCCCAAAGCGAGAATGCCAGGCACTGACCCCGGCAAGAACCTGGAGGCGTCCGGAAACCACGCCGGAGCCGTCGAATTTTCGATCATACAATGACGGCTGAATTTGGATTGACCCGTTCCGATGTAAGATATATAATGGCTGCCGAAAGAAGAACGACGGGGCGATTAGCTCAGTTGGCTAGAGCGCACGGATCACACCCGTGAGGTCACAGGTCCGAATCCTGTATCGCCCATTGACAATCATCAGCCCATCACAATGCGGTTGCCCACAGTTCATTCAGCATGTGCAATGGGATTTCCCGTCCTATAAGTTTCCGCTGAGGGACTGCTTCATCAGCCGGCCCATCTTGAACTTCACGACTCGTCTGGCGGAAACTTCGACCTTTTTGAGCGTTTTGGGATTCTGGGCTTTCCTGGCGGCGCGTTGGCTGGTCTGGAAAACCCCAAAGTCACGAAATTCCAGACGATTATCGTTGGCCAGCTCACGCATAATCTCATCGAGAAAAGACTGAACGACAGGCTTTACGAGGACGCGTTTTGTGCTCGTGTTTTCAGCTATGCGGTCGATCAACTCCTTCTTCGTGATTGTTGACATCGCTCGATTCCAGTAAACTCTGCCTAATATAACGCCTTCGGCGCTTCCAGTCAAACACTTTGCAGGCCGGTCCGGTTCGTTTCGGTCCGGCAAGTCTGACGGATCAGATCAGGCGGATGTCGTCGAAGTACACCTTGCCTGAACCACCCGCCGCAGGGCTGCCCTTGGTACCGAAGCCGATGGTAATCGTATTGACATTCGTCAGGCTCACGCCTTGATCGGCAAAGGTTTTCAAATCGATCACCCATTCGGTCCATTCGGCTGCCTGAGCCGCTTTCGGATCGGCATGATAGACCACTGCATTTCCGTTGAGAGCGATAAACATCCGTTCGGCGGAATTGGCCGATGAGCCCCTGAACCACAGCGATAGTTTCGCAACACCTTCCTCGGTCCAGTCACTGGGATAAACTAATGTTAAGGTCGCCTCGGATGTCTTGAGGTTGTTGTCGTAAGAATAGGGCATCGACTGGACGCCGCCGTGAACAACCGTCCGCTCGGCATAAGGCGGCAGGTTATTACCCACCAGCGCCCCGTTTGTCGTCGGATTTGCAAAGCCGTCTATCCACTTGTCAAATATCCTGTTGCTCGCGGGGTCGGGCGGATCAAGATCGTTGTAGGACTCAAAATCGTCGACGAGAAGAAAATCGCCTGTGGTAAAGCTCCAGACGAGGCCCTTCACTGTGCCTGTGTTATAGACCGCATCCACGCGCCAGTAGTAAGGACTGTGCCAGGCCAGCTTGCCGGGATCGTAGCTCTCGGAGCCTTTGGCCTTGCTGCCTTTGTACTGGGGCGAAGCAGTCGTGGCGTTCCTGACGGCCTCTTTATCCGTTCCGAAATAAACATCGTGCGAGGCGGCGTTCGTTGCCGGCGTCCAGCTCAGCTTCGCAACCATCTGCACACCCGCGGCGCCGTTGGCCGGCTTCGAGCTGCCGGCAGCGTCGGGCGTCGTGAAGGCCCAGACCTGGCCTTTGTGCCAGGCCGCTGCATCGAACTCATCCACTCGCCAGTAGTAAACCTTCTCCGGTTGAAGCGAGCCAGGTGTGTAACTTGTCGTCCCCTGCGAAGGGCCTCCAGTAGCATTGCTCACCGTGTCGAAATCGTCGCCAAAATACACGGTATGCAATTTCGCCCCAAAACCCGCCGTCCAGCTTAGCTTCGCATCCAGCGCGACAAATTCGGCGCCATCGGCGGGGCTGGGATTATAAGCCGTCGTGGGTGGAATCGAGAAGCGCCAGATGGACCCTTTCCATGGGCTGTTCGGGTTCGCATTGTTGACTTCATCGATTCGCCAGTAGTAGGTTGTACCGGGCACCAGACCGTCCGGATAGGCAAATCCCGGAAAGCCGACAAGAAGAGAGTCCGTGGCCTGGTTACCACGGAACGTATCGCTTGTTCCGGCATTCACATCGTTGAAATTATCACCCAGATACACGTCGTGCGAGACGGCGAAACTCCCCGGCTTCCAGGAAAGGTTGACCCATGTATTCTCATTCATGGCACCATCGGCCGGGCTCGGCCCATAGGCGTACGGCCACGGCTGACCTGAAATAGCGCCGAGAACCTCGACCTGCGACAGGGCGTGGTCATAGACGCGAAGGTCATCAATGGTAGAAGCCAGCCAGTTGGCTTTATTTCTGTTAACACCTATGGCAAACTGGTTGAACGTCGTGTTAGTAGCGCTGAGGGTACCCTTGGTTGCCCAAGTACCGTTGTAGTAAAGATTCGCAGAGGTGTTTTCAAAGGTAAGGGTAAGATGGATCCAGTCGGTCGTGACGGGTCCGAATATCAGGCCGCTGGGATTGATACGGTAATTCCCCGGATTCCCGCCATCGACGTCAAATTGAATGCCGGCCGTGTTGGGATAGTGGTTGGTAAACGCGCCGCTGTAGTTGTCTTGCCCTATGCTGTCCACTTTGACCCACAAGGCTATGGAGCCGACGGGCCAGCTTGTCGCGGTGCCGAGAGAGTGCACGACGCTGGAGGCCGCGAGGTCGCCGTCGAAGTGCACGGCGCCGGCGCTAAGATGTCCAGCCACCCACTGGGGGGTGCCGACAAAGGCGCCGTCATGCCCATTGCCGGAACTGTCGTAAGCCGTTGTGCCGGAACCCTCGTCGAGGCTCCAGTGCGCGACCAGCTTGGCCGAGGCACTACCGGCCAGAACGAGTATCAAAAGCGGGATAGTCAGACGGGTTAGTCTGTTGCACATGATAGTCCTCCTTCAAAAAGACTGAGTCGCGACGACCGATAACAAAATAAATATTCGGTCCGTCTTATCTATACTTCCTCCAAACTCTGTTCATTTTACATGTACCAAATTACCTCTCTGTTGTCAAGGAGAATACCCTTCAGACAGCGGAATAAAGGCATAAAGTGCCCCTCCTTACTCCCTTGCCTGCGACTGCTGAATTCGTTCCCGTCAAGGGAGCTGATTGCCGCATATTTTCTCGACGGAGCGTTGTACTCCCGGTCCGGATGGGCTATTGTATGAACGGCGAATCCGACCCCGTTTGGGAAACTTGGGATAAGGCAGGCGACATTGATGATGGAGAGATAGCGCTATGGTCAGGACCAATATCGCAGGTGTATCCATTAAGTTATCGTTTCTTATTGCCTTTTGTACGTTAGTTGCCGGCTCGAGCGCGCCGGCGGCGGTCCAGAGCGGGCAGGACTGGGGAGCCCCTAAGATCGAGGTCGCTCAGGAGCAGGAGCGGTGGATTGTCAAAGGGCTGAGAAATCGTATGGAATTGGAGCCCACCAACTTACAGATGAAGGTGTATTCTCAGGGCCGGACCTGGTCAATGATACCCTCGTCCCAGAGCGACCTTGTCGTTGAGAATGCCGGAGCACGGTTGTCCCTGCGTCTGGCCGATGCCGGAAAGAAGCAAATCTCAGCTTACCGCACGGGCTTCAAGTCCGGACTGAAAATTGATCTGAATGATTTTGCCGCAGGCGACAAAAAAGTTGAGCTGCCGATCACGCTTTTAGTCTGTCTCGAAGGCCCGCAGGAAGAGCTGGTTTGCGAGCTCATCGCCGCCGAGGGCACCGTGACGGTCATGGAATGTTTGTGGCCCCGCGGGGTAGCCGACGAATGTTTCGATTACACGGTGATTCCCTTCATGCAGGGTATGCTTCTGCCGAAGAGCTGGCCTGAGAAAGTCCGGCTGTATGATACGATGTGCTACGGGCGCGGGCTGTATATGCCGTGGTGGGGACATCAAAACGGCAAGTCCGCGATGCTGGTTTTGATTGAAACGCCGGACGATGCCGGCTGCCGTTTCGACCACCCGGCCGGCGGCCCGACCAGAATGGAATTGCGGTGGGTCCACTCTCTGGGCAGATTAGCCTATCCGCGGCGAGTCCGGCTGTGTTTCTTTGACGAGGGCAATTACGTTACGATGGCCAAGCGATACCGCCGCCATGTCATTGAAACAGGCCACTTCGTTCCTCTCAAAGAAAAAATCGCTCGAAATCCTCTGGTGGGAAAGCTGGTTGGCTCGCCCGTGGTTCACACTGGCATCCTGACTCATATTCAGCCGGAATCCAGCTACTATCACAAGGACGATCCCGCGAAGAACCATCAGTTTGTCAGCTTCGACGAGCGGGCCGGGCAGCTTCGCCAACTGTCGCAAAAGGGGATAAATCGCGCCTACGTGCATCTGGATGGATGGGGATTTCGAGGCTACGACAATCTTCACCCGGATGTGCTGCCGCCCTGTCCTGAAGCGGGCGGCTGGGAAGGCATGAAGCGCTTTGCCGAAACATGCGAGGAACTCGGCTACGTCTTTGCGATCCACGATCAGTACCGTGACTACTATCTTGACGCAAAGTCATACGACCCGCGGCACACCATCCTCGACCGGAGCGGAAATCGCCCTGGCGGCAGTACGTGGTACGGCGGCAATCAGTCAATCCTGTGCTCGCGGCTGGCGCTGGGCCACGTCAAGAAGAATTACCAGGCCCTGCTCGAGCACGGCGTGAAAGTCCGCGGCGCCTACCTGGATGTTTTTGCGGTCGTGCCTCCCGACGAATGTTACAATCCCGAACACCCCGCCACGCGTGCCGACTGCCTGACGTACCGCGGCTTGTGCCTGGATTTCATTCGCGCCTCTGGAGGCGTCGTCAGCTCCGAAGAGCCGGCCGACTGGGCCATCCCGCATATCGACCTGGTTCATCACGGCCCGTATGCCCTCGTGCCTAATCCCGGACGCGGCCCGGCCGTGGGAATCCCCGTTCCGCTTTTCAATCTCGTTTATCACGACGCCCTGCTGCTGCCCTGGTCGCTGGAAAAGGGCGCATGGGGAATTCCGCAGAACGACCTGGGATATTTGCACGGCCTGGCCAATGCCGGCCTGCCTTACGTCTCGCTAAATCCGGCACAGGAGGAACTCGCCCGCGTGCGGATGATGAAAGCACTGCACGAGCGGGTCGGGCTTCTGGAAATGACGAATCATGAATTCCTGGACGAATCCCACCGAAAACAGCGAACCACCTTCTCGGACGGAACCACGGTGACAATTGACCTCGACGGCGAGACGTACGAGATTTCGCCGAAACTCACTTGAGTTTACGCCGCAGCTCGTCCTGCAACTGGGTGCTCAGATTGGCGCGGGCCAGCTCCCCGCTGCCGCGAAGCCGCACTTGCCGGGTCTCAAAGCGTCCATCCGGCAGCCTGAAGGCGACCGTCACATAGTCGGCGCCGCTTTGGTCCCGTGATGTTTCGCCCACCGCAATCGCCCATTGGCTCTTGGTTGCGTCAGCCGCTGCGGCGGCCAGACGCTCGGCCCTCTGGCTGCGGGACGTGCTGCTCGCCCAATCATCGTCGCGTACGCCGAGCAGGCGGCGCAGCTTCTCCTCGGTTGGGGCGACGTATGCACCGACCACTACCCGCTGCGCGCCGCCGGTGCCGCTCAGTGCCGCCGCCAGAGTCCCGCCGCTGCCGGCCTCGGCCAGCGCCAATGTCACGCTGCGCGATTCGGCCAGTTTCAAAACGTGCTCTTCCAGTGATGTTTCATCGTTGGCATAAATATATTCGCCCAGGTGCGTCATGATCTTCTGTTCCAGCTCGCGGAGCCGGGTTTGGTCCTGCGGCGTGTCGTGCGGGAGCGAAAAAGTAAAATCCACCCGGCTGCCCTCGAACTGCGACGATACCGCCACGTCGGGCGGCAGCAGCACGTGGTCCTTGAGTGTCTGGTCGATCTGCGACTGGCCCAGCCCCACAAACCGAAGGGTCAGCGAACGGCCCGGCAGCCGCGTGCCGAATCGCCGGCTCAGATACGGCACTAACTCGTCGCGGACCATGGGCTGTAATTCTCGCGGCGGACCCGGCAGCGCGACAACTACGCGGCCGGTCGATTCGAAGACCAGGCCGACGGCCGTACCGTTGGAATTCTTCAGGTAGGTCCCGCGCGTCGGGATTTTTGTCTGGCGGCGAAGATTGGCTCGAAGCTCGGCCGGCGACGTGCCAAAACGCCGGCCCATCTCTTCCAGCACATCGGGGTGCTCTTTCAGCGGGATGCCCGTGAAGTCCGAGACGGCTTCGCGCGTAATATCGTTGTCGGTTGGTCCCAGACCTCCGGTGACAATGACCAGCGCCGCTTTATCCGCGGCGAAGCGCAGCGCCTCTTTGAGATCGGCCTCTTTATCATCGACGGACATCGAGCCGACACACTGCAAGCCCAGCGGACGAAGCGTCCGGGTCAGGAAATACGTGTGCCCATCCGCATAGGCGCCGCTGAGCAGTTCACCGCCCGTGACGATGATCATGTATCGCGTCGGTAATGGAACAGACTCGCTTTGGACAGCTCCTATCGCCAACGGTCGCACGAGGGCAATCGAGAGCAATACCACCAACCACACTACTCGATGCCGCCACCGCGTCGAGGGCGTCCTGCCCTCGATCGCGGGCAGGATGCCTGCGACACAAAATTTATATCGCATGGTTCGAACTCCTCTCTGGGATACGATTCACACGATTTGCGATTGTCAATCGGCAATGCAGCCCCGCTTACCAGCCTTCGGGAATGATTTCAATTCCGCAGAGCAGTGGTTCGACAGGCTCACCGCATTTCCCTCGACAATCTCCGACCCTGAGCTTGTCGAAGGGGGGCTCAGCCCGGCTTTCACCGACCGGCGTCAAGTTGATCTTCAGATCGTCTTTGACGCTGATTCCCTTGAATTCCCTGACCACGGTCCGGTTCGTCCCACCGGCATCTTTGACGATATCGAAGGCTTCGAGCACGAGCCTGTCCTGCAATGAAACGTTAAAGACGCGCCGGCCGACCTCGCATTGTTGTTCCCCCGGGCCTGCGGTCTCGGCAAAGAACAAGCGTACCGTATAAAGCTGAGGCTCCTCGAAAGCGCCTTTGATCTGTTCTTCCGACCAGGTCGGAATTTTCCCGATGTGCTTATCGAAGCCGTCGACAAGGGATGGATTTCGCCCCGGCTGAAGAAACATGCGGATACGGACTTCTCGCAGCCCCGTGACACCTGAGGCCGTTATCCAGTTATACGGGCCCTCCACCAGCGAGCTGTCATGGCGAAACCACTTCGGATTTTGGTATTCGGCCCGGACGGGAACATCCGGCGATGGTCCCCCGACGCTGGGGAATTCCAGCCACAGCGTTCCATTTTCGGTAGTGCGGTTGCCCGGGGCGCCGAAGTTGATGCCCACCTGTTTCACGGGCGTCGGCTCGCTCGGCGAGGGGTGATAATCAAACGTCCAGTACGCGACCTCAGGGCTGTGGACCAGGGCCAGCGACGCCTGGTTCTGATAGCTGCACACGCAGGTGCGTGTGTAATCCGGCGCGCTCATCACACCGTCGGCGATAATCAGGTTCGACGTGCAGCCGGATTTGAATCCGCCGATGCTGGCGGTGCCCTGCCCGGCGGTCAGGTCCACAAACGCTCCCGAAGCCGACCGAAACGTCAGCAGGTTCTCACTGGCGATAGCCGTATTGCACCCTTTGAAACGGACCCACGTCCAGGGAATCGCTTGCCCGGTCAACGGATGTTCACCCATGACGGTCTTGCCGGTCAACAGGTCAAAAACCTTCGCCTCCGCGGCGGCCGAACCGCTGCCGCCGCCGGTTTGCGTGATGACCCACTCGTGGTAGAGGATCGGCGGACCTTTGTAGCGGTCATCGTTTCTCCAGAAGACCTTGCCGTCTGATCCTCTGTAAGCCGCCATCCTGCTGTCCGCTTCATCGGTGGCCCGGTCCGCGGAGCGGCTGCTTGCTTCGAGCAGAATATCGTACTCGGCTGCATACGCGAGCCACGTGCCGAAAATATCGTCATTTGCCTTCCACAGCGGCTCTCCCGTCCGTACATCCAGTGCATACAGCGTCCGTTCCTGTCTGGGATTGATCCCGCGGCGTTCGAAGGTGGCAAGCGTGCCCTCGCTCATGCCGTCGATGCAGAAGGCCTTGCCGGCCGCCGCGGCGATGGCGTTGTGGCGGAACGAGTACCGCGCATCCCGCTTCCAGAGCACCGTGCCGCTGTGCCGATCCATCGCAAGCAGCACCTTAGAAGCCGAAGCGTAATCCGCGTTGATCGTTATCCCTGAGATACTGACCAAATCAGCGAATTCCGCCTTCTTTGTCCCGCTACCTGCATCCGGCAGAACGACCAGGTAGGGATCGAGCATGAAACCGCTGCTGGTGACTTTTTCATTGTGCCCTTCAATGGCCAGAACGTTTGTTCCCTCTCGCAGAAAGTGGCCGGGATTGTCGATTTTGAAGTACTGCCATCCTTTGCTCTTGCGTGGCTCGATGCCCGAAGCCTTTGCTCCGCGACTGCCGGTGACACCCACCCGCAGGACTTCCTGGCCGTTCAGATAGGCGATAAAAGCATCGTCGTAGTTGATGACCAAACCCATCTCGGGGATATTCCGGGGCTCAGGGACACTGAACGACTTGCGTATATACACCACGGAATAGCGGCCCTTCATGTCCTTTAGCACCGTCTTACCGCCGTCGCTGCCGAAACCCGCCGCCGAGGTCTTCCATGTCTCACCGTCGAAGTCAACGCCTGTCCATGCGCCGTTCGGATGGGCGCCGGCCAGGTACTGCCAGTCCGCACCCTTGTCTATGATGGGCCGCATATTGGCCGGCAGTTCTCGTCCGTGACTATCCTTCAGCGGAATGTTGAGCGGCGAAGCCGTTGCCAGTAGCAGATCCTCCCAGACCAGTATCGCGCCCCACTGGGGCTTGCCTTCGCCCGGCATCGAGAACTGCTTTGTGGTTTCACCGGTGGCCGGGTCGAGGACGTGGATCGTGCCGCCGTACACGACGTACACGGCGTCCGAGACGGTGACATAGTTGCTTCCAATCTCGTTGGCGCCGGGCTGATGGTCGGTGTTGTCGTAGAACGTGCCGAGGTCCTGGAACTGCCGCTCCCACATCAGCCGGCCGGTGTACACGTCAACCGCCCGCAGCATGTTACGTCCTTCGATAAAAAGCCGGCCGCCCACGACCTGTGGGGATGGACCGTGTCCGTGACGCGGCAGGACCTTGTCGTTGGATGGGCCGCCGAACCAGAGCAGCCCCAGCGGCGCCTTGACGCGCTTGTCCTGCGACATCACGGTATTGGCTGAATCGGCGTACTGATGGGTCCAGGAGGCCGAGTCAGGCAAAGCGCCGGCTCGCGTCAACATGAAGAAATCGCCCGAGCGTGCAGTCTCGCAGCCGGGCAGCTCCAATTCGCTCGCACGTTTGAGAATCGCAGACTGTTCTTTCTGCGGGACCGAAAGACAGGCCATGCCGCCGTAGGGGCGAAGCGGATGAAAAACGCGCTCAATGAAAATATCGCCCTTCTCAAGGCCGGCGGCGTCCAGGTCCTCCGACACGATCAGATCGGCCAGATAGGGGGGAAGCTGCATGCTCGTGACATTGCCGACGTGAGCGGCAGCCCGAGTTCCATACAGCCCCGCCTCGTCGAGTTTCCGGCGCACGGCTGCGACCTTCTCAGCGTTTGGGTCCAGTGCAATGACATGAAGTCTCGACTGGCTGACCAGCTCATTGAGAAGCTCACCCCTCCCGAGGCCCAGCAGCAGGCAGTATCCATCTTTCTTGCTAGTCGTTTCCAAAATTTGCCTGGCATCATTCTTCCATCGGGGTGAGCCGTCCGGTAAAGATTCCTTTTGGCGCTCGTGACGTTGCGGCTCGGTTTTCTCGCCTGCGAAACAGTAGAGGCCGCCTTCAAGCGTCACCACGAAGAGCTTACCGTCGGCGGCCAGCATGTTCCAAACCTTACCATCGACCTTCGTCCGCCACGAGACTTCAGATTGAGCGTTATCCCCGGCGGGAATATCGACGGCCAGAATCGTGCCGTCCCGGTCCTTGCCGCTGCAATAGAGGTGCGAGCCGGCTTTGAGGTGGATTCTGTCGATCTCCAATGGAAGCTTCGCCCGCCACAACGTCTTTGTCACCTTTTTTCCGGGCTCAATTCGATGGGCGGTAATCGTGTCATCTTTGCCGCTGATAAAGCAACCGTCCGTCACCACCGCCGCCGGCGCTTTGGCGACTTCGTATCCGTCGGACAGCGCATGGACGGCCCCGCTGTTGAAGAAATGGAGGTCTGAGGCCATAACCTCACACGTACCGATCTTGCCATACTGGTTCAAATGATAGTACAGGAACTGCCCTGTCTTTCGGTCGTAAGCCGCCGGCACGGAGCGTCCGCCGGAGATCAGCAGCTTGTCGTCCGTGGCCACCAGATAGCCCTGCGGCGCGACGCCGGCAAAAGCCGGACTGCTGTGTGGCTGCATGAGGTAGGTCGGCCCGCTGCCGCTGTTGGTCCAGAGAATTCGGCCGCTCTCGGCATCGACGGCGTGGATAAAGGTCCCCATGAAGGGCCAAATGCTCGCCGCGAAGTATATTGTCCCGTCGTACAGGACCGGGCCGCCCCGCGCGGGCCACATACTGATCAGTCGGTCGTTGCCGATCACTTTGTTGCCGGCGGGGCCGCCGAGGAGCTTATGAACCAACGCCCCTGTGTCGGCATTCAAGCAATAGAGACATCCGTCATCGCTGGCCAAAAAGAGCTTGTCTTTGTATGCCACCGGCGCGAAACGTACCGGGCCATCGGTGTAGAATCGCCACTTTTCAGTCCCTGTCTGCGTGTCATAAGCCGTGACAGAGTCGCAGACCATTGAGCCGACGAAGATAGTCTTTCCCGCAACAACGGGCTCATAGGAAGCGTCGAATTGCAGCCTGTTCTGACTTGCCGGCCAGGCGGGCCGCGGAGAGGCAAGCTGCCGAACCCATTGCAAATGCAGCTCAGTGGGCAGCTCTTCGGGGCAAGCAGCCGAGCGCGCCGCATCGTATCGCCACATGGGCCAATCGTGCCCACACACGAGGGCCGGGCAAGAGAACACAAGAAGAAACCCGCTGACAAAAAAAATCAGCCGCACGAAATGCCGGCTGAGGTTTCCAGTAAGGTTTTTGCCGGGTCGAAGGGTGTAAGCCTCGTGTAACATTGCATCCATACTCCAGCAATTAGAGGATAAGCCTGTGTGCAGTTAAACGCTGAGCCGGCCCGGCAGATTTGACAAGAAAACGGGGAATCGAAAGGTCACATATATACAGTTGCCCCATCTCTGACGTCGCGCCGCGGCACAAACCAGGACATTCAGAAAAAGCGCTGACCAACATCCAGCGGCAATCGTTCGCCTTCACGTTAAGGGTATATTAGAATAGCTATTATAGACCCCCGGTGTACCAGCGGAGCCGCACGTTGTCTCCCGTGGTCTCTTCCAGGGCACTAACATGGCCGTCCAGCCACAAGATGTTCGCTCGTCCGCCGGTCCTATAGGGATCGGGGTATCGGATGTTGTGCCTGAAAATCTGCCGATAGCTGTACGAACGGCTGCCCCCATTTCGATAGCTCGTCAAGTTCATGGCGCCTTTCACGTCGTTGTTGTGAAAACTATCGTCCGTGCTGCCTTCCGGCCTGGGTTCAGCGTGGTCGGTGCAGAAAAGGAATTCTGCCTGATTCTTTACCCTCTCTGTGTTCAGACCTCTGGCTTTCGAATGATGGTTCAGACCAAACGCCGCGTTCTGAATCAGTTTTGAAGGATCCGCATTCGTACCACTATAATTATAGATTAGCCGGTCCGTGCGTACCAGGCTCGGGCATCCGAAGATCTTCGTATTCTTGAGGTAGTCGTAATAATAGACACCCCAGTACGAGTTGCTGCTGCCGGGCTGTAGTCGACGGCCTTGCGTATCGAACCAGAGAAACTGGTTGGCACTTTGCGTATTAGGTATTTTCCGGTCGTTCGCATCCAGATACATCGCGACCGCTATCCCTACGCTCCTCAGATTGGATTTGCACATGGTCTCCCGCACCTTCTCCTTGGCTTTTCGGTACGAGGGCAACAGGATTGCCAGCAGCACGGCGATGATAGCAATCACCACCAGCAGCTCGATCAAAGTAAAACCTCGCGCGTTGCGCCCTCTTGTCTTTCGTTCACACTTCATCTCGGTTTGCCTCCAACAGCCTAAGTTAATACGTCACGGCAAATCATTGATTTGCCTCACTGTTACACCGACAATATACCAGATTCTCCCTCAAATTGCAACTTTTCCTTTTTTACCTTTGTTCCTTCGGAAAAAATGTAATTACAATCCCTAAACAGTACTTAGACGCCCCTGCAATGGTTCTTATTGCATAATTCGTACCCGCCGGAACGGCCAAAATGAAAAATCCAAAGACCATAGCACTTTCAGACTCAATATGGTATTTTGTGGGGAAAGTCCAAAAGCTCGCCCGTAAGGCCGAGCGTAATAACTCAAATTTCGAAGAAAGGAAAGGAGCTAAGGCAATGAACCACCCTAAAACCCCAAGACAAAGTATGAATTTGAGACAAACCGTTTTCGTATTGGCAGCCGGCATCCTTGTCTGTGCGTCCGGTGCGGCGGCACAGCAGAAGCTGGGCGAGCTTGTGACTGAGGGCGGATTCGATTGGATGATCGGTGAGTGGACGGCCACAACCGACCAGGGGGACAAAATCGACCTGGTCTGGAAGTGGGAGCTGGACAAGCACATGCTCAGTGTGCATCTGAAGTGGCCGAATTATGAGTACCGCGGCATGATCTACTATGTCCCGGCCGAGGAGAAAATCCTCCAGATAGGTGTGGATAGCAAAGGCGGCAACGGCAAAGGCCTCTGGGAGGCCAACGGCAGCAAGGCGGTCAATAAGTACGAGCACACCGACGCCAACGGCCAAATCCACAAGATGGGAATGATCCACTCGCAGGCTGGTAACGACACGATGAAGATGGAGATCTACGAGATCTCCGACAGCGGCCAGCTCGGTGAATCCCCCGTCCTCACGACGGAGTACAAACGCCAGAAAAAGCAGACTCCCAAAGAGGCAGGCCAGGAAGCCGGCAAGACCCCTGGGGCAGCAGGAAAAGAAAAACCGTAGATTCCCAAGGTCGCAGAATTCGACGTGGCGAGGTCCCCGACCCTTGAACGCACCGACAAATACAGGACTCAGGCGGGCGCCTCGTGGAGTCTTCTTAACCTTGGGCCTTTGTTCGTTTGTGGACAAAAAGGGTAAGACATGCATGCTTGTGGCCCAGGAAACGGGACGGTTCGGTGGAAAAGTGGGTGAAGAAGATGAAGAAGTTTTTCTGAGATTGGACTTGACTTCTCAGGACTTAAATGCGATATTTAATATAGGCTTGCCGCCTTGGTGAATGCCGGCTCCATGCCGTGGACCCGCAAGGGCCTTAGCCAAGGGGCGAAGCCTTTTTTATTTCAAAGGGATTTTTGGTTCTGTCGTAGAAATTTCCGCCTCTTTTGTAGTTCTCTTTGTCAAATACATCCCACACTAATTCAAATTTGTCCCGCAGAAAATGGAAGTATCGCATTTCTCCTCGCACAAAGGCACGCTGGACTGCCCAATTGGTGTAATCCACAACCTGCAACATAAAATCCTGGCTTGAGTTCTGTGTTTTGATATTCAACTGTGTGGACATGTGTGCGTTCCATTTCTGCCTGAATCTTTCTGCCCCCGCTTCAATTGCGGCTCGCATTGCGTGTTGTTGTATTTTATTGCCACGTTTTGAGAAAACAATATTGTTAATCTCGGCTTTGTGGGTTTCATTTTGAAACAGTCTGCCAACGAGGTCATGATAGAATCCATCCTTGTTGCCCTTATATGAACTCCTGAACATCCGTTCGATTTTCCTGGCAACAATCACCTGAGCTGTAAAATTCTGGCCTGCCAGTGTTTTGTACACCATCATCCGAACTTCGGGACAATCATCTTTCGCATGGAAGCTCATCAACGTTTTCTTGATTGAAGGGATGTCTCTTAGATATGGTTCTTCTGCAATTACACCGCGAAGTTCTGCTAGGCTCTTTCTATCAGACCGGGCTCATCCACTCGCACAAAGCCCACCAACAAGATTTGAGAACAACCCGGCTGGCCGATAATGACATCCCCGCCTTTTCCGTAGAAGTTCGGGTCGCCAGATTCGTCCACAAAGTAGTATACGGTTTTTTGCGCCGTCTCCTTCATTTCAAGGGTTCGTAGAATTTTTTTGGTCTTGGGCCGAGGGTGTTGGTGAGTGTGCCCAGGCTCTCGATGGTCGCGTCGATGCGGTCGGCGGCTTTGAGGAAATTGCCGGTGGCCATGCCGACGCCGGAAGGCGTGCCGGTGGCGATCACGTCGCCCGGCTCGAGCGTCATCAGGTGGCTCAGGAATGAGACGATCAGCACGACTGGGTGAATCATCTGCGAGGTATTTGCCTTCTGGCGGACCTGGCCGTTGACGGATAGCTTCATATCGAGATTCTGCACGTCGTCGATTTCGTCGGCGGTCAGCAGGAACGGCCCCATCGGACAGAAGCCGTCGGCCCATTTACCGTTGAGCCAATCGTAAAACTCGTCCCAGGGCCGCTTGGCTCTATTCTTTGTGAACGTCACCGTGCGGGCCGAAACGTCGTTGACGATGGTATAGCCGGCGATGAACTCAGGGGCCTGCTCGGGCGTGACGGCTTTGGCTTTGCGGCCGATGACCACCGCTAATTCAAGCTCATAGTCGATGGTTTCGCTATAAACGGGCCAGGGAATTTCGTCGCCGGGTCCGATGACCGCCGTCGATGGCATGAGGAACGGCCTTGGTACCGTCGTAACGCGAGGCGAGTCGGACAAACCCAGCTTCATGCCGGCTTCCTTGATGTGCTCGGCGTAGTTGCCCGCGAGGGCGAGGACCTTGCCCGGCCGGGGAATCGGCGTGAGCAGCTTCACGGAATCCAGAGGCGTTGCGTCCAGGTCCAATTCGACCAGTTCAGCGACTTTGGCTAAACAGGCCGGACCGGCCTCCAGAATTTCTATCATATTGCCCGGCGGGTCCGAATCCTTCCACGATGAGGGAATATCGACGATGCCCTCATTGGTCAGCACACCGCACGAAACAACCTTTTGTTTTGAGTACGTTACTAATTTCATAGAGCCGTTCTTATAGCATATTTCCGTCGAGATTGGAATGGACAAACTGAAGTTTTCGCCGTGATTGGAATTGAGACGAGTCCGACAAAACTGGGATGAGGTGCACCATTTCGGCGCCCAGGCCGGCGTCCCCCGCCCAAAATCCTCGGCCGATAGAAGCGGCTTTCAAAACGCCTTCATAAGTTCGGCGTTTACCGAGCATATCTACATTAAAGTATCACTTCACGCTGTCAAGTAAGCCTTTGTCCAACGAGCGGACCAAGGCACGGGAAGGAGGTCTATCGTGAGAAAACACAAGCCCAAACCCGCCACAGCGAGCGATTATCTCCACCGGCTCAGAGACTATCATCGGGAACACCCGGATATAGTAGTGATATTGTACCTGCGGGTCTCAGCAAGGTCACAGGACCATAAGGGGAATCTGAGAGAAGAAGTTGCCCCGCGTCCGTCGATTACTCGAACGCCATAGAACTGTGACTGAGATTGCCAGGAAATTACGGGTGCCAAGGCAGACGGTCGATGATTGGGTAAGGAACTACATACAATAGTATCACGCTTTCACGGTTTCTATTGATATCTACTGCTGCTGAAAAACCTGAAATAACTGTATTTACCACTATTTCCGGTCTTTTCTATGTGCTACAGGCTGTGTAGAAACCGTTAGTACTAATACCTGTATATCCTAATACTTAGTTTTACTTCTCTTGTGGAAAACTGGTCATTATCAGCATAGCATCAGTTGGCAAACCAATCTCATGACAACTTATTTAGATTTGTAGGGTGAGTCCTTCATCCAAGAGAACGGACCGAACTTTCTCCCTAACATACTTCTTACCAAGCCAACATGGGTACAGTAGGCTTCTTTTTCTGCCCTATTAATATAATACACTTTTTCACTGTCACTTGAAGTCTTCAGTACCGTGGCCTCTCCTGCCAACACTAACGCAACTTGCACTCTATCATCCTTAAGAGCATTATCCAACTGTTCCTTGATGAGGCTAATAAGCTCAGAGGTTTTGTTAATTCCGCATCTTGAGAGGTCTTCTAACAACTCAGAGTACGGTTCATCAGGTTCCCGGTTTTTGATGGGGAGGTATTTATCCGTAATCTCTCTAAGTAAATCTACATTGAGTAATTCATCGTGAGTCTCCGGCTCAAGTGTTTCAACGTACTCTTCTCGTTCATTCAGGACTCTTTCAAACTCTAAATCCACTGTTTCGAGTAACGCCGACACGCGATATATCGAGCGTCGTACCGTTTGTGGCACATTTTTTTCTTGTTTGTATTGCAGATTATGAGAGGCGACTGCCCATATATGCTGAGCTAATGTTCTGACTTGTATTTCGGCGCTGTATTTGTCACAGCCCTTAAAGGTTGGGATAGACAGCCAACTCTCAGGTAATTTCAGTACATAATGATAAGACTGATAACCAAACTGCGAATCGCTAAGACGTGTTGCGGTATCTTCTTTATCAGCTATCTCGAAATTTTCCTCAATCAACTTGACACACCTATCGAGGTCACGTCTAAACGGAAGGATTAGCCTAATCCCAACGAGGTCACGCAGTTGAAGTATGCTCTTCAACTCCAGTTTGACTCTTTCGAGTTTGTTTTTGATGGAATCCCAACTCTTTACCCGGCTTTCAATAGGAACCGCCACAGAGATATTTGCCTCGGACAGAAGTTTTTCGATTTGTTCCACGAGTGCGTCGCAGAAGTTTTTTGCCGGACCCTTCACAGATTCATATTCTTTTAGTAGCTTTTCGACATCAGCGCTTGCCATATTGATCTCCCTTACGATGTTGCCGTTTATTCGTACCGCACTCTCCACGCTATTATACCCAGGAGGCCCAACGGGTTCAAGCCGAGAAAAAAGAGTACTGACGTCGTAATCGACGCGGCAGAATACGGGTAAGGGTCCAACTACTCCCACCCTAACAAAATCGCTCCTGCATAATCCTCGCAACGAATTTCGCTATTGTAGAAGCTCGTCCGACACCCTCAGCCGGGGCCGGACAGTAGGGTTGGGAACCGACAGTATCGCGTCTCTTGAAATTTCAAAAGTAAACAACCACGGGTCAAAACCCGTGGCATTGCCGCTCCGGGCTACGCCCGTCCGACTTCGTCGGAGAACTTCATCTACGGGTTGGCACCCGTAGGTTTGCGGTGGAATACCAAAGATTGTAGGGTGTGCAACTTGTTGCACACGCGGCCACTGCCGCGTCTTGCAATGCGAGTCGGGGCAGCGGGATCCTTCGGCTGCGCCAAGGGCTCCGCTCGGGACGCCTGCGAGCGCACGCCGGTCAACTCGGCGGCGTTCTCGGCGGGTGCATGTCATGATTGTAGGTAGAAAAAAGCCCTCTCAATAGGCAAAATAGGGAAAAGATTACAAACAACCATTTTGCTCATGGAGGGCTCACATTATGGATACCAGGATTTTGGAAGAATTGG
>Ga0315295_10000995_pt1 | contig 24218 bp, 25 predicted proteins | sample YL17G14_0_MG_FD_204453 | JGI IMG/M metagenome (GOLD analysis project Ga0315295, IMG submission 204453) | Sediment microbial communities from Yellowstone Lake, YNP, Wyoming, USA - YL17G14_0 | ecosystem: Environmental > Aquatic > Freshwater > Lake > Sediment | place: USA: Wyoming | collected...
AGGTACATGCATCCCCCAATCTTCCATTTTACCCCCTTAGAGAACGCCGTTTTATATCGGTGCCGACTTTGGGAACAATCGGCTGCAAATAACAGCTATCAAGCGGATTCCGAAACGCCTGATATTAATCTTGCAGCGATTTGGGAAAGACTGCCCGGTGCAGGTAACTTCCAGGTGATAGCAGAAGCACTCGATACTTCCCGCAACGTGATTGGCAAGACGAGCTTTCAGTTCAGCAAGATCGCGCCATTTAAAGGGCCGTATCGCGACGGCAAAGGCAGCTATCTTGAATCTGGATTCAAAGCCGCACTCTGGCTATTGAGCGACCAATCAGATGTGAAAGCTACACAGTTTTCTGCTCTTTTCAAGTCTGCATACATCCGGATATTAACTGCCTATGCACGAATCAATCCGGGAGGCGAGAAGGCCCAGGAAGTGGTAAAGTTGGCCAGAAAGTTCGGCGAGTCCTTAATCAGTGAAAGCACACCAAACGATTGGGCGTATGGAAACATGCCTATGTCTCACCGCCCAGGATGCCTCCAGACCGGGCGAGCAGGGATGGTAGGCATGGCGTACTTGGACCTTTATGCCGTAACACGAGATAAATCTTTTCTCAAAGCTGCTATGCGTATTGCCGACACGCTTAAGAAGACCCAACTTGACGATGGACGGTGGTACTTCCGCGTTGACCCAAAAACCGGCAAGATGCTGGAAGACTACACGTCCGATCAGGTCGAGTCAATTCTGTTGCTCGACGAATTGATTCGGAACCATAAACGGAGGGATTTGGTGGAAACACGAAACAAGGCTGTCAGATGGATGCTGGCAAATCCCTGTAAGACATTCCACTGGCAACAACAATGGGACGACGTAAAAACTTTGGCGCCCTACGATAACCTCGAGTGGTACGACACAGACCTGTTCATTGAGTACCTTTTACGCTACGCAACACCGGAAAACGGCTACGCAAAGATTGCTCTTGATTTGCTCTACTACATAGATGACCAGTTTATTGAGTGGGAACCTTCAGGCGAATATATTACTCCGGGAGCCCGGGAGCAATACGTATGCTACCATGTTATTGACTGGCACACGGCACACTACATTCGTGTTTGTATTGCCTTTCACAGACATACGGGGGATGAGGCCTACTTGAGGAAGGCTTGTGCAATGGCCGACACGCTCACTGTAATACAACATCCAGATGGATTTTATCCAACTTGGATGAAACACAAACCAGCCAGGGGCAATCCTTGGCAGCTGCAGGATATCAATTACAGTGACACGTGGGCAAACTGCAGCTCGTACACCGGCGAGATGCTAATGAAGCTCGGCGAATATCTCAAAGAGATAGACAGTTTAAAGAAATGACCTTCTAAAAAATCACTTAACACGGATATGAAACAGCTGGTACTATTCCACGCCGGCGAGATTGACTTCACAAAAGGCAGATGGTACCCTGTAACCAGTGGCATGATTCGTTTTTCGACAGAAAAGGAGCTGATTTATGCGTCAACAAGTAACTCGTCGCACTTTCCTGCGCAATATGGCTTGGAGCACCTCAGGCCTGATAATCTTATCGCACAGCCGATTGGTACGAGGCACTCAATCCAACAATAAGTTGAACATTGCAGGCATCGGGGTTGGCGGTCGCGGTGCTGAGGACATTAATGGTGTAGCGAGTGAGAACATCGTTGCCCTGTGCGATGTCGATGAAAAGCATGCAGCACAGACCTTCGAGCGATACCCCAAAGCCAAACGATATAAAGACTTCCGCAAGATGCTCGACGAGATGAACAAAGACATCGATGCGGTGGTCATTGGCACACCTGACCATACGCATGCGCCAGCAGCGGTTATGGCCATGAAACTTGGCAAGCATTGTTACTGTGAGAAACCGCTCACCCACAGCGTGTACGAAGCCAGGGTGATGGCGGAAGTTGCGCACCAGAAAAAGCTCGTTACACAAATGGGGACACAGATTCACGCCGAAAGTAATTACCATCGCGTAGTGGAGCTTGTACAGACTGGTGCCATCGGTACAGTGCCTGAGGTTCACGTGTGGCTTGGAGCTAACTTCTCTGGGCCGCCCAAGCCAACAGACATGTCGCAGCCAGATGCCCCTTCTGACCACCCCGCGGTGCCGGAGACGCTCGATTGGGACCTATGGTTAGGGCCCGCATCATACCGGCCTTACCACCCAGCTTACGCCCCGTTCGGATGGCGCTACTGGTGGAACTTCGCAAATGGTCAACTTGGGGACTTTTTCTGCCATTACTGCGACCTTGTATTCTGGGCGTTAAAATTGCGACACCCTGTAACTGTAGAAGCGGAGGGGCCTGTGCACCCTGAGAGTGCCGCTCGCTGGACAATCGCCCGACAGGAATACCCCGCCCGAGGTAGTCTACCGCCGGTCACATTAACCTGGTACCACGGCGGAGGTTATCCGGCATTTGTGAAACAAAAGAACATCCAACAGTGGGGTAACGCAGTGCTGTTCATTGGCTCGGAAGGAATGCTGATTGCCGACTACGGCCAACACAAGCTGCTGCCCGAAGAGAAGTATGCCGACTTCAAGCGGCCGGAACCATTTATTCCGGATTCCATCGGCCACCATCGTGAATGGGTCGAGGCCTGCAAGACGGGCGGGGCAACTACGTGTAATTTCGACTATTCAGGTGCACTGACCGAAGCAGCATTGCTTTGTAATGTCGCGCTTCGTACGGGAAAGAAACTCACCTGGGACGCCAAAAATCTCAAGGCAATTGGCTGCCCCGAAGCTGACAAGTTCATCAGGCGTGAATACCGAAAAGGATGGACGTTCTAAGCGGTCGAGAGAGTTTCTTAGGAAAGCTCATTTCTCCGTTCTTCACTGTGTGGACTTAGTCGTCATCGTCACGTACCGCTTTGCTCTTGCCCTCCTGTGCACTCGTCTGGCCTTCCTCATATTCCGCAGGTTCTTGTAATGATGCTGTTCCATGTTCAGCGGTTCAGCCGCCGCTCCTCACGTCGCTTTCTCTGCTAAACACCAAAACTTTGCCCTGAGAAATTGGTAATGCAAAGAATTAAAAGCGGGAGTAAATTCTCGGGTTAATCTGAGGCGTGTTTGTGTTTGACTTTAGGCCAGTTATCGTTTATAATATGTTTGATAAATGGAGGACCTAAAATGTGCCTAAAGAAACTCATATTGAGTAACCTTTGGCTTTTTGCCTCAGTCCTCTCTCCTTCCCTTGCTGGCGAATGTGCTCCATTCTATTGCAGTTTTGATAATGAAACGGCTATTGACCAATGCAGCGGAATGGTTAATGGTGCGCTAACATTTCCTATCGCCGTTAATGGCTTGGGCGCGAATTTCAACGGTACGGTCGATGTGAGGTTCACCGGACAGATATTTGACACCCCTGCCGGCTCCCTTTCATTGTGGCTCAAAAAGAACTCGTCCGACCAAAAAGGCGGAATTATGGAAATTGGCCGCCTCGGAACACCTAACAGTATGGGCATATTCTATGCAAACTCGGACTATGTGTACTTTGAAATTCGTAATGCAGCCAATGAATACACGGTAGCGTATGCCCCGGATGTGCTTTCGCAGGACAGTTACACCCACGTCGTCGTGATATGGTACGAGAGGCAAGGCACCTACCACATTAAACTCTTCATCAATGGCACTTATGCCGGAGGCGAACGCCTCCAGGCGCCCTTTGTCCACGCGAACGGCTTTATGAATGTAGGTGTCTCTGGTTCGGGCGAATGGTACGGCAGAGGGAGGGCTGTGATAGATGAGTTACGTTTCTTCAACTGGGCACTTTCAGACCCTGAGGTTTACGCAGAATACGTGTTCTCTTCAAACAGGTACAGATATCAGCCCACAAGCAAACCCGTCAGTACCGGCCCTGTAAAGATGGTTGGCAAAACTCTGAGTGTTTACGACAAGCCATTCCTTGTCAAAGCAGTGGGTTATCAGCCCGTCCCAATCGGGATGTCCCCTACCAGGGACACGCTGGATTATATATTTACTGACCAGAACATAATCCAGAGGGATGTAGCTTATCTAAAAAAAATGAACGTTAACACTATTCGGCTCTGGGTTCAGCTTCCGGACACAACTTTGCTCGATGCCCTGGCCTCGGCTGGTATATATGCAATAATGGGTTTTTATGTCCCGGCGAGCACCGATGTTCCCAACATAGACTACAGCGATCCTGCTACCATCCAATTATATGCAAATGGCATCACAGACTATGTGAACCAATTCAAGAATCACCCTGCTGTTCTTGCCTGGGCTATCGGCAATGAAAACAATCTCCACTACAAAAAAAATGTTGCAGACTGGTACAAGCTTGCAAACAAACTGGCGCAGGTTGCTTATGAAACTGAGAAGCCCGCTTATCATCCAACTATTCTTGTAAATGGTTATATGCTCTTCTTTGCGGATATCGACCACTTCTCAGACGATGCCTCTTTGAACTATGTTGACATTTGGGGGCACAACACCTATGTGTGTTACGATTACCACTCTTACTTCTGCTATTATGACAAAGTTACCGCAAAACCGCTGATTATGACTGAATTCGGTGTTGACGCTTACGGCAGTGGTTCGCCGCGTCAGGACCAGCATCTCCAGGCCGAATGGGTCGTACACGAGTGGAACCAGATAAGGAACAATTGTCTGGGCGGAGTAGTTATGGAATACAGTGATGAATGGTGGAAATGCGGTTCTCCATCTACTCAGGATTTGTGTGGTTATTATACAGATGTCCAGCCGGACTTTTTCTCAAATGAAGAATGGTATGGCATTATGGCGGTCGAAAAAGGCGGGACCTCGATAGATATAATGCGCCCACGAGAGATTTATTGCGCCCTCCAGCAGGCATATAGTGACCGGAAGTTTGTCGGCGACATTGCTCCTAACGGTAATGTGGACTTTGGTGATTTCAGTGTATTCTCCGGCCGCTGGCAACAGACCAACTGTTATGAGAATGACTGTTGTGAAGGCGCTGATCTGGACCATAGTGGCGAAGTTGACATTGGCGATATCGCTATTATGTCAGAGGATTGGCTTGAAGGCGGGTAGTAACTTCGACCTTCGAATTGAGGTTGGGTTCAACAGCCGCTCCTTGCGTCGCTTTCCCTGGCGAAGACATGGATATCTCCAGGGAAACTGGTGACGCAGCAACGTTTGAGTTGAGCGGCCGCATTCCACGTGGTCCAACTCAAACGATTAGTTGGCAGATTCTTATCCCCGCTGCCGGAGAAACTCAATAGCTTTTTCTGCATCCTCCTCCAGCACGATCACCTTAACTTCGCCAGGTGCCTCCGCACGAAACGCGGATGTCAGTGCACCAACGAGTTCCGCTTGAATACCTGCATTCTTTAACTGAGCGACAATTAAAGCCCCCTCGGGCTCATTTGGAACGCTTGCCACAACGACCGTTCGTTGGTTTTTCTTCTCGACCATACTTGTTCCCAACTTTTTATGTAGACAAAATAGGCCGACACATGGTCCTGTACCTTTCTATTTTGAACTTGTCTTGTGTCACATTTACAACCGCTAACGGCGGGCATTATTGTAGATTATTCTGGACAAAAAAGCAACCTGGCGTAAGCAAGGACTCGAATATTGATCTGGCTGCACTTGGTAATGCAAAAGACGTCATAGGCGGTTCTCTACCTCAACATCATGCATCCCGGTATCCTCCCACCCAAGTTTGCCTTAACCTGACTTCTGATATTGCCTTATTGCATTAATGATTTATCTGACCAACGGCTGGGTGTTCAGGAGGGAAGGTGATTTTATGAAAGCGTGACTCCTATACAGGTTAGAATACCCCCCGTCTGCAAATATGCGCTGTTGTCACATGAGGGAGGAGATGTTTATTGCTGGATGGCGCCGGAGGCATTTCTAACGCAGCGAAAGCCATAGATATCATATCCAAAGCAGACATCCGCATAGCCGGGATTTTCATTATAGCGATAACCGGAGCGACAGTTCTGGGCGCTGAATCTCCATGCTCCGCCGCGAACCACTTTACTCTCACCGTTTTTCGGCCCTCTGGGGTTTTCTTTGGGAGATTCCTGGTAGTAGTCTACCTTATAGAAGTCGTTGCACCATTGCCATACATTGCCGCACATGTCATATAATCCCCATGGGTTGGGCCGCTTCTGACCTACCGGCTGAGTGTGTCCGCCAGAGTTCCTGTCAAACCAGGCGTAATTAGCCAGTTTTGAGGGGTTATTCCCGAAGAAATATGCTGTTTTGGTTCCTGCTCGGCAGGCATACTCCCACTCCGATTCCGTGGGCAGCCTGTATCCGTTTGTATCGAATTTGCATTCCCATGTTTCTAAGTCATAACAGGGTTGGAGCCCTTCCAAGCGAGAGCGCTCATTGCAGAATCTCGCAGCATCGGACCAACGCACCTGCTCTACAGGATTCTTGGCTCCTTTCCAACGGGATGGATTATCCCCCATGACTCTCTGGTATTGCTCTTGGGTCACCAGATACTTGTCTACATAGAATGAGCTTACGACAACCTCATGAGGCTTTGCATCCACCTCATCCTGGTCTCCCATCGTGAACTGGCCTCTTGGAAGCTGAACCATCTCTATCTCGGGGCCAGTCCTTGTTTCGCTTGGGCCAGCACCGGGCGATGGCGAGCTATCGTTTGGAGCCTTACGTTCACAGCCTTGAAGCAATGCCAAAGCCGCGAATAGGAGAAATACAACTGCGATGACGTGCTTCATGATTCTCAGTTTACGATCTGCACTCTTGGACTTAATGTTTCATGCTTAATAATTCGGCCATATCTCATAGCCATCTGGATTTCTAAGGCACTGCCTACAGCGCCTTCTGATCTCTTGCGCCAGCTCAATGGCCTTAGGCTGAATCACACAACCATAACCCGCCTGTTGGAACAGTTTCCTGGTCATTATGTGATACTGTGCGAGCAGACCGTCTTGAGCACCGCCCATTGCTCTCCATTCCTTTCCGAGATCTAAGTAGGTCGGTAGGTTTTGCGGGTCTTTTTTGCGGGTAAGAGCGATAGTCTTGCGAGCCAGCTCGTCGGCATATTCCAGAGATTTGATGTTCTCTCTCTGCACGCTGTATTCCTTAGGTATTTGCTGCGCCATCTGCTCCATGCTATCAAGAAATGGCTTCAACTCAGCAGAAGAGCTTCCTGTCACCCGCAGAAACTTTATCATGTTGTCGGCAAAATCTCTGTATTCATCGATCCTTTCCATATGCCGCCTGACAAAGTAGAGCATATCCTCTATGGCCCCCTCGACATACTCCCTCTTTTCGATCTCCTGCCCTGCCTCAAAGACGACCTGTATGGCTTCTGTGCATCCACAGGTGCAGGCGCGACGAATACCCTCACTTCCCCTTCGATGATGGGTGCGCAACTTACGGCCGGCAAGGTCGAGTATGGTATCGCATGTCTGCCTGCCCAAGGTGGCCTTCATAATGTCAACGGGCGTAGAGACCGAGAAGGGAGTGTCTTTTCTTTCCAGGAAGTAGATGACAGATTCCCCCTTCGGTGGTACCTTCTTGGTCAGATGATAGAAAGCATTGTCCCCGTTGAACCATACGGGGTAGCTGTACATACCAGCCACACCTCGCCAGATCTGGCCTTTGGACTCTCTGATCGTAAAAGTGGTTTTCACATCGCCTTCATATAACTGGGTTATCCATTTTGCAGGAAAGGGCCTGCTCCAACTGCTTGCCACGTCCTTCTCTAAGTAAGAAGGGTTCAGCTCTTCTTTATGCCAGATGCCGCGTGCTTCCAATAAGGCCAGGTAGATACTCTGTCCATCGTTGTCGAAGTCAATAGACTCGATGAGGCGGGTTTCCGGTCCTTCATTACCCAACTTCAGCCTCATCTGTTGCTTTCCCTTCGGCCAGGTGATGACCAGCACACTGTTTTCTCCCTTCAGCAATCCAAGGAATAGATTCTCTAACGGAACACAGAGTGTATTCACCACCGAACGGTACTCTCCAGGACCAAGTATAAGGGCGTCACCTATGAAGCTGGGCACAACACCATACTCGATTGGGCTCAGAAGACTAATCCCCTTCATATTCTCAGCAGGTTTTATCTCAACAATCTCTGCCTTGCTGAACGAGAAGACGGCAGACAAATCCTCCCCTATGTCCCTGACGGGAAAAAAGACTTCCAGGACCACTTCGTCAGCCGTATTCTGCAATATCTCGCAGTGACTAATGCTCGCTGCCTTTGTCTTCGTTTGAAGCGGGACGAATTCCATGATCTTCCTGCTCGGATCGGCTTTCGAGTATACAACCACTCTTCCTTTGCCTGACCACAATACCGCAGTCAAGTAGCTGTTCTCTACTACCGCATCTCCTTTGAATGAGTATTCTCTGCCATAGTAGCCTGGGTCTGAAAAGGCCTTGGCTGGGTCAGCCTCGAGCATAAGAAGGTCGGTGGGTACGGCTTTCCACCCATCTCTGTTTCGAATATCGACCGTGTCGGCAAAAGCCGAGAGCGTGTCCCAGACCACGACATTGGCGGCTGTTTCACCTCCCTGGGTTGCTGACATCCCTGTGGCGGTTGTCAGCAGGATAATCAACGCCGTTTTCTGCAAAAGCGATTCTCCTTCCCTAACACCTCGATATGACTTCATGACCTGCATCCCTTCCCTGGGTTTCCTTACTGTTCCGAACACAGGAGTTTCCTGCCGACGATTGTATCTCGTCAGCAAATATGAGACAAATTCGTCTTTAACTTAGAAAGCGACTTCATCTCCTGTTTACTTTATTTTACTATTTTATAGCACTTTCTTTCAAGAACGCTTTTCCGCTTGTATTTTTAACAGCAGAGAAAAAAGTGAAAAGCTCTGAAAAGATATAAAGAAAACCCAGCCGGCAAAGCAAACCGTAGAACCCCCTTCAAAATTTTCTTTTGCACAACCAATTTTCCCAGGAGTTGCCAAGTGTCCAGCAGGGAAAGCGATTTTCTGAACGGCTGGTGAAACCATCGACTTTATGTTATGTCGGCTTGCCTGAAGCGATAGCACCTCTCGCATACGCTTAATCTCATCTTGTGCCTTTGCCATCTTCGAACTCTTTTCTACCGCCGGCAATTATTTCAGACCATATCTTATATATTTGCTTTTTCTCTGCTTTCTCGGATTGCGCGTAAGATTGCAGCACCTTCTCCAGTCCCGTGCACAGCTTTTGAGCAGTATCAATGTAGGATTGGTCGGCTGCCTCTTGGCTGGCCTCTGGCAGCAGCTTTAGCTTGCCTTCGCTCATCAGTTGCTGGCGTGTCTTTATGCTGTTGATGTAATCGACAGCCAGTTTGGCATGGGCATCCTCGTAGGTTTCACCCAGGTTGGCGTGGAGAAGTTCGCTATGAAACTTGTATAATTTTTCTACCAAAGCATGCAATTTTGCCGATATGATTCCTTTCCAAAACTCGCCATCTGCAGTGGGCAACGAAGTAATTGATTCCGCTGTCGCTGTCGGCTTGACGGCAGCCAGATACGCTCCACCCAGGGCAACCTGGATATGTGCGATTACCGGTGTTTGTTCGTAGTGCAGATGTATGGATTTGTCGTCAAAAAATTCCCAGTCCCTACCGTTGAGCTTGACGGCTGTTACTGGACCAGCCCCGACAGTTGACAGGTAGAGCTTTTTGCTGCCGAAGCGAATTGGGAATTTCTGCTGCAGTTTTGTAATACCTGGTGGGATGTGTGGCAGCAATGTGAGCCTATCAGAACGGTAGAGGTATTCGAACAGCCCGCGAATCATCGCAGCAGGCGGGCCAAAGTTATCGTAACAGAGGTTAATGGGGGCTGTATCGAACCATGGTGTGTTACCAAAATCCTTTAGGGGATTATCCATTTGAAATCGCTGCGCAAAAGTGAGCAGTTTTTTCATAGACCGCCGGGCATCTTCATACGCACCAAGTCGGTAGTAGCCCATAATCATTCTCGCCTCGCAGGTTGACCAATGTCCGCCGTTGACCCAGATGCCAAATCCAAAAATGCCGCTGCTGTCGTACATATCGTCAAGCGAGGGATAGTTCGTTATGATGAAATCGTTTCGCCGCAGCAGAGGGATGGACGTTATCTTATTGTAAATCCGGTGGGCTTGCATATCGTCAACAACACGGAAACAAACAGCGTCGTGATTGCAGACGGCCTCAAAATAACCGTGTTTCTCAGCACCGAACACGCCGTGCTTTGTGCCATCAGGGTCGAGATATTTTATGAAGTAGCCCTCATCGGTGGTCAGCAGGGATAGTCCCTTGCGGGCAGAGTCACGGCGGCCAGTGTAAAGTATGACTTTCTGCTGGCAGTCGGCGAGTTTTTCTAACTCTATCAGGCGGTCGAGAAAGGCAATGTAGGTAATCGACAGGCCAGTGAGGTAAGCTTTGTCATAGGTACCGTTGGGTTTTTTCCACCCGGCGTAGCTTGGTGCCAGCAAGTTACCGGCTGGCCCGACCAGAAACAGATTATTATTCGGGTCTCGTCGGGTCTCGATAAAGTTGGCACAGCGTTCCAGCTTTGGAAGATAACGCTGTATCGATTTGTCATCGTGGCTGATTAAAAGCAGTTCTGACTGCATTAGCGCCCCGGCGGCGGTAAATTCCATCCCCCAGTCGTGAATCTCTGGTCGCCCATCACCTTGTTTGTATACCACCGAATTATCACTGGCGCAGTCCATCAAAGCCCCGTCAGGTGCCGTCCAGTTAAGACTACCAAAGCTCCTGCTGGTCTTGCCGTCACCTATCTTGTCGAACCATAAATCCTGTGCATTTTGTAGGAAGGTAATGTATGGCTCAGTCAAGAAGGGCAAAACGCAGTATGTCGGCCCATAGCTGTTCTGAACCCACCAAGCGTCCCACTTAGGCCCTTCCACGAAACCGTTCCATGCTGGGTTGTATAGCATCGCTATGTTCTGGAACTCTGTGTCCGGGTCGAACATACGCCGCGCTGTGTCCAGAAGCTGCAGATACCCAACGTCTCCTTCGCCGCTAAAATAGCGCCCTTCAAAACGCTCTGCTGCTAAGGCGCTGTTGGGTATCACTATCCCTGCCAGAACAATTAAGCAGAACAAGGCCAACAAATATTCCCGTAAAAGGGTCGCCTGGAGCAGAGCCGTGGAGGAACGCCATAAACCAGTCTTCAGCACGCTCATAGCCAGCAATTCTAAACTTACATCGAACGCTTGCAACCTTCTTATAACTCAAAGTTAGGGTTTTTTAAAAGTCTCTTTCGGGGGAGACTCAATTCAAGGCACACTCCCTGTGTATGATGATGCAAAGGCATTGAGAAATTTCCTGCCAGCAGAAATAGTAAAATTTATTAACTCCCTGCCTCCGTTTATTATCACTCTAAAATTACAAAATGGTATTCAACAGAATCGCTGAATTAAGAGAATTGTATTTCCAACACCGCAGAACCGCCCAACCCCGCCTTAACCCCACTTTTAATCTAATCTTTATTGCATTACCGATATATCTGGTGAAGGCCAGGTGTTCAGCAGGGAAAGTGACACAAGGAACGGCTGGTGAACCCACTTTCTTCAAGACCAAGAGGCTACTTCACATTTCCCCTGATGACATCCCATATGTCCGTGTTTTCTTCTTTCCAGTCTTCAAACTCACCATCTATACCCAAGTACTCAGCATACCTCTGCAGAACATCGGGCAAAACGCCCCCTAAATGACTGCCCTCAACAGCCTTTAGCCTGTATTGCGGTATTTTTAGCTGCTTGGAGACGCTCTTCAACTCCAGAGCTCTCTCTGCCCTTCTGACCTTGCACATAGTGCCAATGTATTGGAAACGAATCATCTGATTTGAATTCAGGCCAGACTTCTCCACCATAGCTGCCAACTCCGGGCCCAGCATTTCCTTCATCTTCGCCACAACAACATCAGCCTCTTGCCTGTTGAATTTTGGGAACTGTTTCTGTTCCATGTTATGCTACGCCCTCTGAAGAAAAACCTCGTTGCCACGCCCTTTGAACTTGGCCTCCCCACCTGAAGGCACAGCGGAATCGCGCAACACCCGGAATATATGAAACAACCTCCTATCTGTCAATACATTTGGATAGTGCCTCTGTCAGCATTGGCGCCCGTATTCAGCAGGGAAATTGACGCGAGGAGCGGCTGATGAACCCATTTGCCAACCTGTCACATCACGACCGTAATGCTTCCAAGGTCTGGGAGAGTCCTTGCTCTTGGACCCTCCTCTGTGCTACAATCGATTTGAGCTTTTAAAAGAGGTACTTTGTTGAGCGGTCGGCGTAAATAGGATGACTCATAAGAGCGGTAACACGCAGAGTGACCCAAATCACCAGAAGCTCCTTAATCCTCAGGCATCGCCGTGTCCACCGCTGACAGAAGAGGTCTTAATCCTCCGCCGACTCCGAGGTGGCGAAGAGGGTGACTTCTGGACGCAGAGGACTACGGCCCTGTCTATATCCCAGATGGCTGGGAGTTCCTGCCGAGAGGTGACGCATTTGTCACCAGGCAGGTGAAGAAGGGGCCACACTGGATCCTAATGGGCCAGTACAACAGCAGGCGCAGATATACGCCTGTAAAAGGTGTATATGCGCCGAAGACCTCGATTGAAGCTGCTAAGCAAGCCGCCATTGCGACGGAGGTCAAGCGTGAGCAACAACGCCAAAAATCCCAGTTGCGGCGAGAAAAGGTCGAGGAGGACTACCAAAACAGGTTCGAGCAGGCCTGCCTTCAGTTTCTCAACTTCGATCCTACCCATGCCGACTTGGCGAAGGAGATCGCAGCCGGCGCCACAGCTTGGGCATGTGAGAAATACAGCGGCCGCGTCGGGCGAACGAGTCTTGCAGATTTGGCGGACAAGGCAGGCCTAGCTGTTCGAGCCTATCTGCGCCATAATTACACAGACTACGAAGAAAACGTTCCCAACTATCGTGGAGAGCTTGGGGTCGATGAGTACCGGCAGGCAAGGGCCAAAGCACAGCTTGATGTGGATCGTTTCCTGGAGAAGCACCGTTCCGGATAACGAGTTGGGGGGCTTTGGGATTGAGACCGGCTGCAAGCGAGGTCACCGCTTTGCAGCTCCTTGCGGTGTTTTTTGGGCCCAATTCTCATGTCAGTCCCGCCCCGGCTCGAGTTGAAAACACGTTCCGACTCCTTGACACGCCTGCAAAACCTCCAATTATTCGCTCTAAACACGCTAAAAGCTGTTTCATAACCTCATTAAAAACCCAATTATCAGTATAAAAAAGGCCTTTTTCAGACTTATGAAACCGCTTGTATTATCTCTAAGTGCCGGAGAAATTGAGAAAATTGCCGAGGAAGGCCTTGACAGAGGGCTGCTCATGCTGTATATAATATAGATTAAACTAAAAACTTAATATGAGCGCATAACGGCATACTTTTTCTTGCGAAATCCTGAATGTGCTTGGTGGCAGCGTCAGAGCAATGACCGCCGCTTACCGAATGAGCCAAAATAATATGTAATCCAAAAAAGCCGGTCGCGCAGCGGTGTAGCTACGCCCGGCTTTTTGCGTGCGCGCAACTAAGGGCTTTTTCATTCAAGCACCTGAAGCACGCTTTTGCCAAGCGCCCAAATGGGTGAGGCTTGGGTAAAATGGATTCAAAATCAAATTTGGCTCCAGGGATTGTCTTTACGACTTTTGCCGAAGTGCTGTTGAAGAATCACGACAAATCCGACACGAACGAAGCAGTTAAAGAAACCGTCAGAGCCGCTGCAATACACAATGGTGCAAGAGGGAAGCTGCTGGAGGCCCTCGTCAAGAACCTACCACCAATCCTCATGGCCGTACGTTCTACGAAAACAGCGCGTTTCGAAGGTGCGGTATCGTCCGCTCCGACGCCTCGGTATGAGATCTGGACATATAGTGAATACCGCAATGTCAGTGACATCAGCAGCTATGAAACCAAGAAACACGAATACCACATTTGGATCGACCTCGACGAAAAGAAGCACATATCAGTCCGCAGCCCTGATGTGAGAATCAAGCCGAGAGCAATCCAGTTGCTCAAGTATCTTATAGAACGCATCGGCCAGCGAGTTTCCTTCGAAGTAGTCCTGAAAGACGTCTTTGATGACTCGGCAACAGGTAAGGAATTCGAAGCAACCAACCAGAACAAAATCGAGCAGCAGCTCACTGCAATAAACAAGTTCAGCGGGCGTGAATTCCGCAAGCATCTCTTCCCGGACAAATTTGGACCAGGATTAGGTCTTAAGAGAACCTTTTCCGACAAGTACTTCGTCTTCCGTCGTCTGTGTTAGCAACCCGGCTCTATGGAGGCATCTTAATGGAGTCTGCTACATTTGGCCAACTCCCCGTTCCTATTCCAAGCCCGATCGTGCCACCTAAGTTCGCCGCCGGGGTCGGGGGCAGCATCATAGAAACAGGGGGATGTTTACAAATACTTTACAGCTAAGGGCAGAATAAAGAAATCATTCAACTGCACCAAGGAGTGATCCATCCTATATTCAAGACGGTCGACTAAGTTGCCCAAAGCGCCGCTTTGGCGGCAGTGAAATTATCGGATTATATGTGGAATGCTACCGGCGTGGCACCGCAATTATAGACGCCGACATAGTCGCCAAAAATAAGCAATGTTTTAAGGAAAAGTAACATGGCGAATAATATTTTCGGAGCAATCGACATCGCTATTAAGGGCATAATTTACTTCTGTCTACTTTTAGTTGCTGCGGTTGCATCTGTCTTCCTCTTATATTTTGTTGCGCTGACGGGATGGCGGTTATTTTGGCTGTGTTGGGAATCCCTATTTTCTCATGCTTGGAGGTTTTAAAATTCAGGAGCGTCAGAAATGTTTAAGTTAATAGTATATGTAATAAAATACATATTTCAATATTTTACACGCCGCCGGCGGAATCTTACTGTTCATCAGCAACAACCTGGTGATGCTTTTCAGGGCCCTTCCCATAACGAGGATAGGTGCCTTCCAATCGAAACCAATATCAACGAGCAACCAGTCCCAGGCACCGTCACCCAAGTCGTGGGCACCGAAGAAAGGCTTTTGCAGACTCCGGTTGGTGAGGTGAGAACAATCAGCAGGAAAAGAGGAATCCAGTGTGGGTGCCTCCATATCATTTACAGTGTCGAATCAAGTCCCACCCAGCCGGGATTAGGTGGACAATGCCCAGGCTGTAGTGCCCAAGCCGCCCAATTGCTCAATCAGGGGGTTATCACTTTGGACCAGGCCGAAGCGATGTCACTGTACTGTAGTCAATGTTCAGCTCGGTGTGACGTCTGTGGGACTAGTGTTTGCCGCCGTCATATTCATCAATTTATCAATTTAGATAATAGTGTTATTTATCTCTGTGATGAATGCCTAAAGCAGGCAGAACGAGACAAGTTTTTCAAGAAGACACTAACAATAATGCTGGCACCGTTTTTGGATTATAAACGCCTGCCGCCGTCCAGAGAAAGGAAAGGACCTTATGACTACTAAAAAGATAAAAAAATATGTAAACATCGCACTGCATGTGGCCATTTTGGCAACCTTGTTTGTCATAGCCACGCTTCCTTACTGGCATTTATCTACTCACCGGTTCTGCTCCTCGGATGCTAACCCTTTATGTAGCGCAACCGGTGTCTCCTATAAAACGTATAACTGGTTTCTAATTTTTTGGAGGGAAATGCCTATGCGAAATATCAAAAAAGATTTTGACTTCTCTGTCCCTGACCCGCAATCCAAGCTGCAGCGATTTAAAACCATCAGACGAGACCCGGAACTGCTCGATATTCGGCAAAAGTTAATGGAGGCAAACCTTTGGGAAAATCCAGCGGTACAACAGAAATTCCGCCTTGCAAAATTCGGCACGGACAAATCGTGCAGAAAAGCACGCAACGATTTGCTGGAACTTATCGAGCAACACAAAGAATTGTGCATGGTTCTGGACGACCAATTTATGCCCTACGCGAGCGCTGATCAAATCAGCAATAACAGCCAGGGAATCCACATCCTCGATCAGGCATACAATAATATTCCAATGTTTATCGACCCTGATTGCCTTTTAACCGGAGGCGTGATTTTTGGAAAACCCGGTTGCGGCAAGTCCTCTGCAGCTTTTAACATTCTCAGGCAAATTGCACAGCCTTTCCTACTGCTCGACCCAAAGGCTTGCTGGGCTCCCAGAACTGCCACGCTACGAGCCAAGGTTATAGATTGTTTATCGTTAGATTTGCGGCCGCCGCCAAATGTCAAATGGGAAGACTGGCTGTTTGCTGCAATGGAGGCAGTTGCACAGGCAACTGGCCTACAGTATGGATTGGACCCGCTGATCGAGGCCTCGCAGATAGCGCTGGCCCAAAGGGCTCAGTACCTAGCACGCACGGGCGACGACCCTTCCTTGTGTCTAAAAGACATCCTGCTTGCTTTGCCATTATGTAGTCCTGCGAAATCCAAACGTCTTGATTATAGAGCCAGCGCCGAAACCGCCCTCAGGCTTTTAATCGGTGCAGAAAATAACCCTGTTTTCGCCAACAGGTCTGGCCTGCCGTTGCAGGACATTCTTCAGGAAAGGTACATTATACCTTGTCCTTACCTAAATACGTGGCAATCAAGATTCTTAGGCCTATACCTTTTTCTTTATATGCACCATGCTTCCTTGGCTCTGGGCTTTGGCGAGACCACGCGTCTACGCCATCTGACCGTAATCGATGACTCATCTCGCTTCATCAGTAAGCCGGACAGTATTTTTGGCTCAGCCCCCAAATTCAGTGCGTGGTCTCATCTTGTGAAAGTATTAAGAGCTTCTGGGTCCGGATTTCTATTTATTGACCAACTTGTGCAGTCGGCCAGCGATGACATTAGGCAACTTGCCCATCTGTGGCTTATAGTCGGTACAATCCAGGGCAGGGACAACCAAGAAGAAGTCGCCGCTGCTATGAATTTAAGCCAATCACAAAAAGAATACCTTGGCCATTTACAGACCCGTGAATGCATTTTTTACTGCCCTGCTGCTCACCCGAAATATCCTTATCCCATTCACGGATTTATTCCGCTTGTCAGTCAACCCGGCCAGGAGAATCTGACATGAACATCAAAAACGACGAGACATTTGCGAAATTTCCAATAAAACCGTGGCACCCGCTCACTGAGCTGCCAGAGCACAACAAGCCCGCCGTCACAGAAAATAATGTTGTCGACAACGCCGGTACCGTCGTCGCCGCAACTACAGTGAACCAAGTGCTACCACCGGCCCGGCAAGGGCTCAGCGCAGTCCTTATTAGACTCCTATGGGACATTTTGTGTTACCTTTACTGCACCGTTAGTGTTCGCATAAAGCGGCTGGGAATATCGGCACGTGCGTTCGAGCAGGCAAAAATTGAGGGGTGTGAGAAGAAACTCATCTTCGAGTCTGCTGCCGGCCAGGTTGTTTATTTAATACCATACCCAGTAACTTTTGAGGCCTTCAACATGCCGTGTCCCTACAGCAATTTGGCCACCATAGAACACAGTTACTATATTGGGTGGGGCTGTTTCCTGCTTGGGAAAAATCCACGATATAGAAGCGCTGACCCCCAGGCCAAGCTCGGCACGCACGGTTGTGCCTCTGATATCGTTACGGTTGCTCACAATGGTGTGAGGGAGGCATGGGAAGTGACATTAAGTACGACCAATATCCTCGCCAACGCCAGCAAGTACGAAAATACCGATTTTGCAAGGATTATTTTTCTTTGCAGGGACTATCGTCTTCGCGAGGCGGTCAAAGCGTGTTGCCGAGAAGGTGGTTTAAATCCGGACTTACTCGCTAAACTGGACTATCAACACTTTTCGCAACTTTTGCAGCGACAGCGGAGACTGAGTTTGTATTAAGGAGACTGTTTAAATGCCGCCTATTTCAATGAAAAAAGTGCTGATTGTGATACTGATAGTCATAGGACTGTCACGATTGGACCGCGTCATTGCGTTTGCTTCTAAAATTTACCAGTTCTTCTATGACTCCTTTGAGCCGCTTCAGACGTGTCCCCGTAACGCGCGTCTAACGCTGGTGCTGTTAGCGTTAGCGTTGTTGTATATAACCGTTTTTAAACTACTATATCGAAAAAGATAAAAGGAGATTGCACATGAACGAAATAAGGTTATCTCAAAATGAGCGGAATGGAGAGCATGTAGTTGTGAATCCTATCGTATATCAGCCACACAGCGAAATGCTTCCCAGCCCGGACGATGTTGAGATCATCGACCTTGACCAGAGTCGTGACGAGATCAAACGCACAACATGGCATTGAGAGAAAGGGAGGCCGGCAGCCGGGTGGTTTCAGCGCCACCCGGCGCCGGGCAACAATCATGAAGTGGTACGAATCAAATCCAGAGCGGTTAGCAGTCGAAAGGTGTTTACTCGCCAAGCATCACCGCGGTGCGAAACTGATTATAAAAGACGGTCAGATGAGCGTCGTAAAACGCATATACACCCGCAGAAACACTTACGTTATAGAAGGTATATTCGCTGATATACATCCGTATTCACCGATGCAATTCTATATCCGCGAGCCGCGGTTAGCAACGCCGACCCGACATATGTATTCTGGCGGCCAGATGTGCCTTCATGAGCCTGGTTCGGTAGGACCTCAGACAACGGCCAAGGTGTATCTCGACTGGGCCATCCAGTGGATAGATTTATACGAAAGATGGCTGGACGGCGAAGATTGGCCCGAAACAAATCAAGACTAACTTTACGGAAAGGTTTAACAATGGAAGATGTTCTTATTACATATAAAGCAAGCCGTAACATTATCAAGCAGTCTAAGCTGTGCCCAGTTGAAACAGGCGGAATCCTCGTGGGGACACTTAGCCCGCTAACCATCGTGGCCGCCGGTAGCCCAGGAGAAAACGCCGTACATGAGGCCGCCAGGTTCACATCAGACCCAAATGCCGACAGGGCTTGCCTTACAGATGCAAGAAAGCAACATGGTAGCCAGGTGGGTCTCGTGGGTTGGTGGCATAAACACCCCTTAGGTCTTACTACGCCCAGTTCCGGCGATCGCTATCAGGCACGGCAATTAGCCAAAGAATACAACGATGGCCAGCCGGTTCTGATGGGTATAGTTAACCGCCACCCAAAACTGGTCAGGCATAAAACGATTCTGCATCTGTACAGCATCGACCCAGCAGGTAACTTGGCGGAACATGATTGGAAGCTTATCGGCGGCAGAAGTAAAGAACTTCTCGATGCAATCGGTAGAGCCCCCATAAGACCCGACCTAAAGCCCACAGACTACTGGACAGACAAAGACTTTCAGTCATACCTCAATCCCATAGGCCGAGAGAGAATCAATGATGAGGTACAAAACCTTAGAAAAAAGGGCTGGGCAGTGAAAGTTGGTCGGCGGACCAGTGACCATTCCTTAGTTCTCGATATGCGAGAGGGGTCAAGTGTCTTGCGATGTGTGCTGCCCCCAGAGTTTCCCTTAAACCCACCGACCGTTTTTACTGCCGACGGCAGGCAGTTCGTGGAACTGCGGGCACTGCGCGGATGGAATTCCCACTTCCATCTTATCGAGGTAGCTGCTGAGGCTGTTTCTGTAATGAGTTGCGGTCACTGTAGCGAACGGTGCATCGAAAAACGGAAAGATGAACACATTTGAAAATTCATCAGGAGATAAATGATGAGCCATCCCAGCCTGAAATCTCATTATCGATGTATACTCTACCTAAAAGACGAGGGTGAGAGGTCATTGTTGCAGCCCGGCACCCGCCTTTATGGCCAGTTCGTGCCATCGACTGGTACTGTGTTTATGACACCTTACCCTCCGCCGTCAAAAAGTTTTCCTGTAGTAGCTGTGATCCGAGAGCCTACAGTACGAAGGCCTCGACACAATGGATTATTGACTGTCTTTACCAACGACCAGTTGCTGATGACCGAAGGTGTCCTAAACAACCGGCAGGTCGAATTACCTATAGAGACTGTTTATATGGCTGCCAGTTATGCCCGCACTCCATTCTCGTCCTCCGAGATGGAAACGCTCCAGGGTAAAACAGTGACCATAATAGGCGTAGGAACAGGGGGCGGCAAGATTGCTGCGGAATTAGCCAGGGCAGACATAGGTCATCTGAAATTGTGTGATCCCGACAGAATGGATTTCCCCAACATATCACGGCACGAAGGTGACCTGCTTGATGTCGGCAAACCTAAGACACAAGTAGTGGCTGAGCGCGTTTATAGGATTAATCCCGCTATCCGGATAGAAACATACTTTGAAGACATCTTTCGACGCCCGCCGAACGAAATCAAAGAGATTCTAAATAGTCATTTAGTTGTGGCTGCCACTGACAAAACAGCCAAGCAGCTGCTATTAAATGAACTGACGTTAAGGTTGAAAATACCCTGTGTATTCGGCGGCTGCTACGAGGAAGCACTTGGTGGCGAAGTGTTATATACCCTGCCTGGCGAAAAGATGCCGTGTCTGGCCTGTTTATGTGCAGGGCTCGAACAGCCGCAGAGAAGTGCTAAAATCGATTATAGCACCGCCACCGGCCCGGAAGATTATCAAGGTGAACCTGGGCTCCACGCCGCAATCGATTTTGTCACTTGCACTGAAGTGTTAATGTGCCTCGGTATACTGTTGCGTGAAGTTCCCACCTCAAAGCTGGCCAAGCTCATCGACCCAAGATTCAACTTTATCCTGATAGGAGGCGCCTTGGGTGCTGGATTTTACAGGTTCAGGAAGCCCTTTGATATTTTTTTCCAACCACTTAAAGGCCCTCGGAAAAACTGCCCTGTCTGTGGAGATAACCGCGGTTTGCTGCGTGATGTAAGTAATAGCCAAGAATATGTAGAAGGTCAAGATGCCCATGTCAGAACGGAGGATAAGTGAAATGTCATTCTTAAAACTTTTGTTCGATATATTCGATTACAGGCCGCCGCAATGGATACAAAGACCTCCCCATCAGATAAGCTCAAATCGACCCTCTCGTAACAAACGCATTGTTGTAAAGCGCGGGGGACGGCTGAAAACCTATAGAATCAACAAATACGGCGAGGTTTTTGAGGAAAAATAAACAAGCGTAGATTACTTTAACCGTTTTTACACGTAACCATGCAAGCTGAAAAATACAACGCAAAATACCGCCTTATAAAAGCCGGCAAACACGGCAAAACGATATTCGTCAGCATAGACGATGAAAATGCCATCGATTGCTTCCGGCATAAATACAATAACCAAGACCTTCAGATATCAGCCTGCCTTTACACAGCCCCTGACCTGTCAGCACCGCGGATAGACCCTCTGTACTTCCGGATAGTATCAAATGACCAGGAAGAGACCCGCAAAAGTGCCCTTGAGGCTATTTTTTATCTGGCTGACAATTTTCAGATACCTCAGCACCAAGTAGAAATAATCTACTGTGGCGGTGGTACAGCTTATAACGACGAAAATGATGACGATGCCGGCAGCCTAAATCTTCACGATACCGGCAGTAAAAACGCTGGCGATAATGATGATAATAAAAATCTCAATGCCAGCCGCGTCGATAACATTGGCAATGATGATATTATTACCGGCGGCAGTATTGGCATCTACAATAACAAAGACAATGCCGACTCTGAGCTTAGCATAGCCGGCCGGAGCGGTGGTGATAAGACAAATACCGTGCCGGCGGAAATGATAATAATAGTTCAACCGCTTGTCTTTGATGGCCAGCCAACACCCTTTATGCCAGCTCTAAACTACCATCTTGCCCGCCAGCTTATCAATGACGGCCTAAACAACGTTGATATTGATATTTACCAGCGTGATTATTGTATTTCTCTGCCAAATTCCATCCGGGATGGCAATTTTGTAATACCTTTGCCCTTCAAGGAGCTACTCAACCTTGATATAAGCGCTATTGCCAAATTATCAAAACAACCGAGGGCCGAAGATAGCCTCATTTTGCCACAGCGTATTCCGGAATCGGCAGAGTGGTTTGCTGAGACTTTAGCCGAATTTGAAAAGATGCTTCGGCGACAACAGCAACTACGAAAAGCGATGCTGGAAAAAGGCTGGGAAATATCTCCTTGCATTGAACGTATGCAGAAATTGTGCCTGTATGACGACATACGACTTGAGGCCTATAGAGCAATGGCACAATACTATGCCTGGGCAGGGGCGAATCCGTCTGAGATACGACGAAGAATCCAGGAATCAGACCGCAGAAACCCAATCAAAGATTACCAAAGGCTTGGTTTAATCATCACCTTTGCAACCGAAAACCCTGCTTTTGTCGGCTGCGACCATCCGCTCCTGAGGCGATTCTGCGCAGCCGGTAGGTGCTTCATGGCAGAGCTAATTAATGAATACCAAAACCCATCTCTGTTTGAATTGGAAGGAAAATAAAAATGAAAAGCATAACTGAATCCGTTAAAAGCTTCTTTAAACAAAAAGGAATGAGATTCGAGCAGATAGACCACAGCAGAGCATTCAAGCTCGGATTTGCCGGACACAATGGTCGCTTCCTTGGTTATCTGGCTGTTGATGAAGAAGAAAGAACAGTCCTGATTAAATCCATTTCTCCGGCAAAAGCACCCAAAAATAAAATGTCCAATGCCGCTGAACTTATAGCACGGATAAACCGGCCCCTTCTGATTGGTAACTTTGAATTAGATATTGATACTGGTCTGATAACATATAAGACAAGCATTATTCTTGGCGATAGCGACCTTCACAATGACATCTTAGAAAACCTTTTATTCGCAAACTGGTGGGCTATGGACAGATACTTCCCTGCTTTCAACCTGGTTATCTTTGGAGATGTTCAGCCAAAAAAGGCTGTCGAGATGATTAGAAAAAGTCGCGGGTCTGTCTCTGATAATGATGATGATAATGAAACACCGAAGACCCCAAACCAATGGCTGCGAGATATCCTGGGTGGGTCGATGAATTGAAAATAGGCAGAATGTAAAGGCTAATGACCTGTGGGCTCGGAAAAGCTATACAATGCGGTTGCAGGAAATGGCGCCGCAGAAAACTGCACCATTTGCAGGGACCTGCTTGCCAATCTGGAGCTTTTTTATAATGTGCTCGAAAACGCCCGTCGCGCTCAGGCATCAGATTGGTTAACATTTGAAGATATACCCAAAGAACTGAAAATTTCAAAATCCATCCTGTACCGTCTTATACGCGACGGAGAGCTTGAGGCTGTCAATATTGTTCATGCTGACGGCAAAGTACCCAAGAAAGGTCGTTACCGCATAACAAGAGAAAACCTAAATCGCTATCTTAAGTCGAAGACAGTAAAGCCTTTTTCAGGCAAATTACCGACGTCACGTTCCAGGTATTTCCCGAAAGACAAAAGGACATCGGCGGGAAGCTCCTCATAGAGCTACCGAGCCACGACGTGCCATTCAAAAAATAAATGAAGAAAAACGAATTAGAAAATAATGGCAGAAGCTTGCCTGTGAGGTCAACAGCTTCTATAGAGGTGATGACACCGGTGGTTTTACCCGACGGTAACGGTGGCTTTACGCCTTGTCCAGAGTTGCTGACAGAGGAAGAGGCCATCAGATACCTTCGTCTCGATGGAATTGACATTGAAGACCCAGCCAACACCCTGCGATATTACCGAAAGAAAGGGCTTCTGCAGGCTACACAGGTCGGCAAATGCATTCGCTACCGCCGAATTGAGTTGGAGAGATTGCTGGATAAATTGACAGAATCAAATCCGCGGTAAACAGCTGTCAAATTTTATGCCTACAAACAATATCAAAATTTTTTGAAAATACTCTTGCGCTCGCTTCACAGATGCACTTAAATATCTTTCAACAGAAACTACGCAAGTTATAGTCGGTTGAACATAAAGAAAATTTCTTTGAACTCAACAGGTGACAGGAAGGAGATTAAAAATGAGTATCAAAAGCACAGTAACATTAAGCAGTAACGGTAAATACTGGCAAGCTCTTTATTACGACAACACAGGCCAGCGGCGAGCCAAGGGCCTCGGGCCAAAGAAAGAACTTTCAAGACGCAAAGCAAAGGTTATGTGTGACCGCCTTGCAGCCGAGCTTCAGCTTAATCCAGTATGCGGTTTGCCTGGCAGAGCTTTCCGCCTCGGTGATTATCTTGAGCGATATATTGCATCTCGGACAGACCTTCGGCCAAAAACTTTGGAACTACACAAACTGACTAGAACGCATTTCATAACCTCCTAAGGGTTATGACCATACAGGCAATATGAAAAAACGCATTATACACGGTAATATCACGATCCCATCGAACCACAAGC
>Ga0315295_10000996_pt1 | contig 24199 bp, 34 predicted proteins | sample YL17G14_0_MG_FD_204453 | JGI IMG/M metagenome (GOLD analysis project Ga0315295, IMG submission 204453) | Sediment microbial communities from Yellowstone Lake, YNP, Wyoming, USA - YL17G14_0 | ecosystem: Environmental > Aquatic > Freshwater > Lake > Sediment | place: USA: Wyoming | collected...
AGAGTATTATTTAGTTATGGCGTTGCATCAGTATCTCTAATATATTTTGTTACCAAATGTGATTTTTCTCATAAACAGGGATGGGTTAATCAAATGGGAATGCCAATGTATTCAGAAGCAAGTATTGAACTCATGCTTGATGAGGCCAATCCGTTGTATTTAGCGGAGGAAGTATTCCGAAAGTTATCTGCCCTGGCTGGCATGGTGCAGGGAGTATTCGATCAAAATTTATCTCAGAACAATAAAAGGCCGTACTAATGAGAGATAGCGCAGTAGATACAATAACGTTCACTAATGCAGACGGTGAAACTATTAGTGTAAAAGAAATGCGTGAATTTATTTCCTTTACTGCTAAAGGAAAATATAACCCTAAAGTTGGGGATTCACTGGATTTAATTGCAGTGCAGACATATGGGGATGATCAGGAAAGTCAGGATTATAAAATATATGACCAAAATGTAAGAAAGATTGTAGAAGCAGACTTTAATCTTGATAAAATAAGAGAATTGGAGATTCCAAATTGATTGGCTTGTCTAATCGTGATAGTTCCTTCTTTGAGGTCATAGCACCAGACCTTGAAAGTAATTTTCGGGTATTAACCAGTCACATCATTTCGTTTACTGTCGAAGAGGAGATCGGGCAAATGTTGTCGGGGTCTATACGACTGATTGATCCTGATCACATCTATTCACGAATATTTCGTAATGGGTGTAAACTTATTTGTTCCTGGGGATATAAAAAACCAGACATATCTGGTATCAATATACTCACTAAAAATACTAATATATTTGGTGTTGGATATCGGCAAAAAGTAACAGGATATGTTAGATCTCCAGGTGGCGGCGGCGGATCAAATGGATTAATTACATATAATGTGAATTTTTATGGTTCTGAAATGAATGGTATTGGAAGTCAAACAATTCATCAGGAAGCCACTAAAAAAGACGTAGTAAGTGTAGTACTTGACAATTTTGGAATCAAAAAACAAAATCAGTATATCAATTTTGCTCTTGGAGATTTAAAATGTACAGAGTACACTCGTCCAGTGCAGACTGAAAACGATTTTAGATTTTTGCTTCGTTGTTCTAAGGAATGGAATGCAATATTCAAAATAGGACAAAATTCAAGAGGTGAATTATTGGGTTTGTTTTCGGAATTTGGTTCTAAGGAATTGGAAGCTTTCACTAAAGAATGCTCTGGAGCTACTACTGCGGGATCTATAACACTTGATTATAAAACAGGTTCGCGCAATGTAAAAGAATACTTATGGAAAAACAACATGGGTATGGATGGAACTGGTGACAATGTGCAGATAGTAATGATCAATGGTCAGGCGGTATTTCATAGATACAATGCAAAAACTGAAACTGTTGAAACCTGGAAATTGAATCCAGATAAGATAGAAAAGGCTTTAAGAGATCCTAAAAAAACCTCTGCTCAGCAAATGGCACTTATGAAGGATTGGATGTCAGCTAAAATTTTTAAAGAGGTTGAATGGGCATTTACTCCTTCAAAAGACACCACCGCTCCGCAGGGGGCGGGGTATTCTATGGAAGCAAAGTTGCTTGGTAATGCTCATGTTACTGCAGGAATTGAAGCACTTTTCGGTGATTATGTAGGGGATGCAGGGGGTGGTTTTCCAGATGCCTTCCAAACTAGATCAACTGTAAAAGGAACAGAACCCAAAAAACGGGTTAAATGGTGGGTAACAAAAGCAAGTCATACAGTAGATGCAAATGGATACAATATGGATCTTGAAATTGTAGATGCATTTACTATTAATGGGGGATCACAGGTTGGGTAATGGGCGGGTATAACGAAGCACAGCAAGATTTAGTTGGATTATTACGGAGTTTGATTCGTGAAGAAACTAAATGGCTTAAACATTATCAGGGTAAGGTACTTAAAAATCAAGATCCGAATAAATTAAGTCGAGTGTGTGTGGCCATTCCTGAACTTGGGTGGGAAGACGAAAAAATGGGTTTTTGGGCTTTTCCAAGAGATAAAAACTGCATAAATGTGCCTCAGATAGGGGACTTTGTAGAGATTTATTTCATGTCTGGCAATCCATCACGACCAGTGTATATGGGCATCATCTGGGAAAGCTACGATTCTTCGCCGGTAAAAAATTTTGATGGAAGTCCTAATCATCATGTATTGTTCGAAGATCCAAAAAATTCAACTAGTTATATAAAATATTCAGATAAAGTATTTGATTTTGCAAAAATACTATCACTTGATGTAGCTAAAAAAGCACTTACTATTCTTGAAGGAACAGAACCATTTGTATTGGGTAATGCTTTTAAAACTTATTTTGATGCTCATGTACATACTTCTGCTGCTCCTACTGTGTCGACAAGTGCACCAACCGTGCCGATGCCAATAAATACTTTATCTACAAATATAAAGGGTAAATAAATGTGGGATTATTTTTTCTATTACGACAATATAAATGTACCGGCAATAAATAAAAATGACATGTTCCAAATACTCTTGCAACCAGCTAAATCCATGTATTATAATAGATCCTATGGTGTTGAAACACATTTGAATTTTCCGCAAGCAGGATTTAACCAATTATTGCTTGCTTATTCAATAGCAAATGCCATTTCTAAGAGGAATCTGTCTGTTACAGATGGATCAAACGGATTCCAAGATAGACGAGTGGCAGTATCCCAATCGTTTATTCAAGTAGAAGATGGTGCGGTGGGTGAAAGGAATTTGAATGTATATTATTTTAATTATCAAAACTATAAAACTCCTGATTCAATAAAGACGGTGGTGTAATGGCAAATCCTATCATAAAATATGTGAGTAGAACATACAATACAATACTTAATGATATAAACAGTATTGCATCTCTGGTAGACAAACCAGATTGGTTTAAAAAGATCATTGCTGGTGTTGGTGACATGATAGGGCAAAACATAAATGCACAAGTAAATAATGTTTATTTGAGAACGGCCTTTACAAGAAAGGCGATTGTGGATTTGCTTGCTTTACTTGATTATCAATTGGGAAATAGATCAACTTCTGTTGGTCAATTAACGTTTTATATAAATAGGTCACAGTCATTTCCTTTAACTTTTACATCAGACGATCTCATTGCACAATCCAAGGGAAGTATTACACAGTCGTCCTTGTTATATAAAGCCGATGCTGGTGTTACTGTTGCAGCGTTTTCAGAGACTGCTGTAGTAACTGTAATATCAAACATTTTGACTGTTGCAAAAGTATACGTAACTGGAGATTTAATAAGGATATCAACTACAAATGTATTACCTACACCGTTGCAATTAAATACAGATTATTATGTTATATACGTATCGCCTACGACAATCAAACTTGCAAGTAGTATCAATGATGCTCTTGCAAACAATCCCATAATTCTTGCAGACGTGGGCACTGGTGTACACACTTTACATTTGTGGTCTTTTCAATCTACTGCTCATCAAAGAAAATATTCGTCACTCATCTCCATAGGAACAGCAGATAATACGCCATGGCAAAAATTTGCTGTGCCAGATTTAGATGTACTTGAGGACACAACTACTGTTACCGTTGCATCGATTGCATGGACTGCAGTTGATAGTTTAATAAATAGTATTTTTACTGATAAGCATTACATCATAAGATACGACAGTGAAGGAAATTGTTCAATTCAATTTGGCGATGGTACGTTTGGAGCAATGCCCTCTGGTGACGTAGAAATAGTTTATGCAGTAGGTGGTGGTCTAAATTCTAATGTGTCGTCACTTAATTATATAAATACTTATTCTGGTGGCAATTCATCAATTAATGGAGTAACAAATACTTCAGTGTTTAATGGTGGTGGAGATTTTGAATCTACGGAAACAGCAAAGGCACTTGCTCCTCTTAGTTTAAAATCCAGAGATAGATTTGTTACTGTAGAAGATGGTGAGTATTTGGCACTTAATTTTGGTGGTATAATTGGTGTTGTTATTAATAAAAATGTGTATGGTACATTTTCTGCTCAAGTTGTGATTGTTCCAAGTGGTGGAGGTTTACCTTCTGCAGGATTAAAATCAACACTGCAGACTTATCTTATTAGTAAAAGCATTCTATCTTCTGCAGATATACGCGTCATTGATCCAACTTACGTTTCTGTTGCCGTAACTGCTGGTATGAAGTTAATAACAGGATATTTATGGTCTAGTGTTGAAGCATATTTTACATTAGCATGTAATTTATATTTTTCAGAACGGGCAAAAGAAATTCAGGATGCATATTTAGCTAGTGGTATTGCCGCTGCTGTTGCAATTATAAATTCGGCTTTTACCACAACATTTACATCTTCTGATTACGTACAAATTACTAAATTAATTAGTAAAGACGTTTTTACTCCAAGGATTTTTGGTGATGACATTCAGGAATCAAACTTTATTTCGTATATACAAGATAATGTTATTGGTTGTCAGTATGTGATTGTTACTTTGCCTTCGTTTCCAGTATCCATTGGAAGTACAGAGATTCCAACAAATGGAGTTATGACGCTTTCAGAGATAGTATAAGGAGATTTAATGTTACCAGTTCCATTTGCAGATTATATACCAGAACACATGAAAACAGATGATAATGCTTCTGGTGTAGATTTATGCACTTTTTTAGATTCACAAATATCTGCCTGGGATGATAATACTTTAAGTCTTGGCACTTTGATAAATCCATTGCAATGTCGTGCCGAAGTGTTAAATGAATTGGCATACATGTTTGGTGTTGATTACAATATAACTACCACCAGGATATTTTATTTGATAGATGAACTTAACAATAACTTAGTGGATGAAAGTGGAAATGTTTTTACAGAAGTTGTATTATATTCAGTTGCTCAAAGAGAGAATCCGATAACTAGGATTAAAACTGGAAAAGCCATTAATTCCTATAAAAATTGGGATCTATTTGACGACCATATAAAATCAATAATTGATATTATTTCTGGTTTTAGTGCATCGTTGTTTAACGGGTTATATCTTGTAGATGAACTTGGAGACTATTTTATAGATGCAAATGGGAATTATTTAACTGATTTGCCAATGGCATACTTATATTTTCATATAAATATTGGCGATGGTGGGATATTAACCCCTGAAACTGTAAATCTCATAACGTTATCATTAACAAGAGACTGCAATTTAGCATATATCCAAATTAATTATGGGTATGTAATATCAAATGTTTTTTATAGCTACGGAATAATATAAAGGAGAAAAAGAATGGCTACTTTCACAATAGCAAGTAAATCCGCAAAATCACCAGTAGTTGGAACAGACGAAGTTTTAATACAAGAAACCGGAGGGGGAACAGTAAAGAAATCTATTCTTTCCGTTCTTGCTGATTATGTATTAAAAACAATAACAGGACTTACAGACAAGCCAACTCCTGTGACTACTGATATTTTTGCAATACAAGAAACAGGAGGAACGGTAAAGAAGCTCACTCTTGCAAACTTGTGGGCATATTTGCTTGGTTTAATAAGAAATATAATTTTGGTTCCTGTCACAGTTGGAAAAACCGTTAGTTATGTAATATTGGACACAGATGGATATGCTTATATTGAAAATGATACAACAGGAGGAGATATTACAACAACTCTTCCGTTGGGAGCCAATAATGTAGGTAGAAAAATAAGAATAGCGAATGTTAAAGGTGGAACAAATAAGGTGATAATAGTTCCAAACGCTACGGATGCGAACAAACTCACTAACGACGGATTAAATGTATATTGGTTACCAAAAATCGGAGATTATTTAACAGTACAATGGAGTGCAACATCTGGATTTTGGGAAGTTATTGATGAGAAAGTCACGAGTCAATTAAGATTAAATACATACGCCGGTCACGGAAGCACAGATACGAAGATAGTAAGATTCACAAATGTTGTAGAAAACATCGGAAATATGTTTTCCGAAAATCATACATCAGGATACTCAGCAAATGCGAAAGGACTAGAAATTACTATAAACAGAAGCGGTCGATATAGTTTTGATTTTTGTTATCATTCTGTAGCCGGAACGGATTCGCATTTTGGATTTTCTTTAAATAGTTCTCAATTAACAACTGCACTTGATGGAATAACAATAACAGATATTGTATCTATGGCAACAGCTGCTTCGAATACTACGGGTCAAGATAGTGTCAATATATATCTTCCCAAAGGGGCAATCATAAGATTCCATGACAACGGATTGATTCCTGCAACCGCAGGATTTTGTAGAGCAAGCGTGACATTCGTAAGATAAGAAAACATTATGAAGAGATATACTATTTCCAAGGAAGTGATTTATGAAATTTGAAAATAAACTTGATATTGCAATTTTCGTTATGGTTATCGTTTTTGGATATTTATTATATTAAACAATCTTTGGAGTTTAATAATGGATCGTAATTTAATAACCTATGAAAAACTGAAACAAATTCATAAAGATAAAGGATATAAATGGTACACCGGAGTTTATAACCTTAATATTGGTGGTATAAGATCCAATGACAATACACCAAATACCTTTAATGATTGGGGGTGGTGTGCTTATCAAACTGAAACTGGTAAAGGTATTGTTTGGGTTGTAAAATGGACTACAGATCCAGGAGTGTATTGGCTCAATCATCCAATGAATGTTAATGGCACTTTTATTTTAATACCAGGACAATACATTGATTCCCATGAAGATGGTCTTCATAATGGAAAACGTGCTCTTGTTCAGTGTGGGAAGCTTTCTGGCTGGAGAGATAACAACAAAAATGACATCATAGATATTGGGGGAGAAGTTTTTTCTGGTGTTGATTATATGGTAGACATTCATGTTATGGGTCAGATTTTGGCTAATATTGCTAGGTGGAGTGCTGGCTGTCAGGGCGGATCTGAAGAAGACATCAAATATTTGCTTTTCCTGTACGATAAGATGAAACAATGGGTAAAGAGGGAAAAGATAAGTTACACTTTACTTGTTGAAAATGATTTTAAGGGGTAAAAGTGAAAAAAATTCCAACCGAAGTATATTCCAGGGTATGTGGATATTTTAGACCAGTAAGGCAGTGGCACATAGGCAAAAAAGAAGAATATAGTGAAAGAAAAGTAGTTGACGTTAACAAAATCCAAGAACAAATGTTAAAAACGGAGGAACACAATGTTTAAATACTTAGAAACTCTACCCACTAGTTTAACAATTCTTATAGTGGTTGTTTTTTTAGTGTGTTTCCTTATAACCACTGTGGCAATCACATATGTTCTTGTTCATAGAAAATTCAAGATAAAATTTGGTGAAAAGGAAATAGAAGTAGAAGAAGCTAAACCGGAAGATGTAAAAGTAGAGCCTCCTAAGGAGGTAACTGCAGATGTTAAAAATTAAAATTGCTGCGATTGTTATCTTTGGTGTAATATGCGCTTCCTTAGGTGCTTATGGCTGGCACAAAACTCATGATTTACAGCCGGTGGAACGAATAGTCATTAAAGAAGTAGAAAAGCCAGTGTTTAAATACATTAAACAAGTAGACACCAACGATATTCAGGTACTTAGGGATTGGTATAATTCTCCTTTGAGACTTGAACATTCAGTAAAAGGAAGCAATATTTTCGTTCGGGCTACCGATGGAATAAAACAAACAGATGCTGTTTGGCAGATATCTGAAACTCCCAATTACAAGGTATATGTGGGTGTGGCAGTTGGCGCAGCAATATTAGCTGCTTACGGCACGTATAAGATATTACGATAAAAATAAAATCCTTTGTCCGATAGAAATATATCAAATCAACAAAGGAGATACACAATGGGAAGACCTAAAAAAATCCAAAACACAGAAGTTAAACCAGCCAAGGCATTATCAAAAAAAGATGAAAAGATTATCAAGCGTCAGGTAATCAAGGACATCCTTGCCGAAGTACAGGGAGCACATGATGCATTTGAAGCTTCCTTTGTACAACTCAAGTGGAATGACAAAGGACAGTTCGCTTCTGCGGTTTTCGCCGTGAAACTTGAGATTGAAACTAAAAACGGTGCAATCCTGATGGAAAAAGACATTGAAGTCCCAATCAATCTGGACAATGATGTTACAACAAAATAACAAAATTGGGGCGGGAAACCGCCCCAAACTGTGTTTACCGGTCGGTAGATATACTTATTGAAGTCAAACTTAAGTCACTTAATAATACAAAACATGCTTGACGGAAAAATAGAGGCAATGTAGAATGTCTGTAGAGGTGAAGATTGTGAATGATGTCAACTATCAAAAATTAGATTATGAAAAAATCCAAGAACTTTGGAACACCGGCGAACATACTATGCAGTCCATAGGAAAATTACTTGGAAGATCTAGAGAAAGAATTCACCAAGTGATGGCAAAAATACAAAACAAAATAGGGTATTCAATAAAAGCAGGAGGGAAAGAATACTTAAAAATAAATAATTACTTATCGCACGTTTATATTGACGACTGATCAGTCGTAGTGTTAATTTTAAGTATAGGTTATAAAGATAACCAAAAATCCAAAGATGGCATATAGATGCCAAGGAGAACAAAATGAAAAATCAAAACACTTTCGAATCACTCGACAAATTCCTCATTGAAGCAGCAAAAGAAAACCCACCAAAATTGTCCCAATCAGAAATTCATATGTGGGAAAATCTTTATCAGGCCAGACAAGACCGGAAAGTCAATCCTTTATTTGAGGGGTTACAAAAATGAGAAAGGCAAAACGATTTCTTTATACAATAACTGTTTTAGATAAGCAATTCAGAAGATGGACAAACCGTGATTATACCCATGTCTGCATTTATTATCTAGAATCTTCACCTAAAACCAATTTTTCTTCTTGGCATGAATCACTTAAAAATGCACAAAAGGCAAAACGTACAGTAGAATTACATAGTGCCATAAAATGGGTGATTATAATAGTAGAGGTTGCCAAATGAAAAAATCAACTTTGACACTTGAAGAAACTAAAGTCCTTGTAGAAAAACTCAAGAAAAACTATCTTAGTCTGCGGGAGGAAAAAATCCTTTATGATGAAATCTGCAGATCCTTTACCCCTCATAAGATGAATAATCACATTTTTAACAAAGATGAAATCAAAGAAGAATTCATATGGGGTACATGGTCTGCGTTATTTCGTGCTAAACTTGATGTTGGTAATCCTCTCACATTTGCACTCAATCGCGGATACAATGCAACACTTGATTATTATCGCAAGGTTTCATCTGAAAAACTCCTTTTGGTGTGTCAATCTTGCGGACATAAAATGGCTTACGATCGCAGGAATACAGAATGTCATAAATGCAAAAGTACAAAACTCAAATCACATGAAAGGATAGAATTTTATGGACTTGATACTGATCGAAGCGAAAGCCTTGCTGCAGATGTCCACATCGAAAACGACTTTGAATCAAAACTTCTCATTGATAAATTAATTGTTATCATAAAGAGAAGCAACTTAAAGGAAGAAGAAATTGAAATTATAATCCAAGCAATCCGTAGTAACAAGGGGATATTTGAGACTGCGCAATCTGCAAAGAGCTTTCCGTTTGCAAAGAGTTTGATAAATAAACTCACAATCGCTCTTGAACCTTATAAGCAGGAATTTTATATTTGAAAAACGCTATCGGCCATATACCGAGCGGTCGTATTAGATATCTTGGCCGATAGTAATTTAAAAAAATTAAGACGAAACACAAAGTAAAAATCAACAAAATAAAACTACAACGATAAATTTCTAATGGAAAAGTGCTTTTTTCTCCTTTGACCTCCTTTGGAGGTCTTTTTTCTTTATTCCTTAATAAAATATTTTGGTTAAGGAAATTAATTTGTCCGATATTAATAAAACATATTAAGGAGGCTTAATGAAAATAGATGTCTTAGTCGGAGGGCAATTTGGGTCGGAAGCCAAAGGACTTATGGCAACCCATATTGCATATAATGAAGAATATGATTGGCTGATTTCAGTAAATTCAGCACAAGCTGGTCACACTGCCCCATTATTTGGAACGGAAAAGATGATTGTAAATCGTCAGTTGCCAAGTGCCTGTGTGAACAATCACGAAGCGCAAATATTGATTGCTGCTGGATCAATAATCAATCCAGAAGTCTTAGTAAAGGAAATAAAGATGCTTGAATCTCATGGCATCCCCATCCTTGAAAGGCTTTTTATTAATCCTCATGCAACAGTGATCATGGAAGAGGACGTTCAAGAGGAAAGAGATAACGGAATCCAAGGAAGGATTGGTTCTACTTGCGAAGGTGTGGGTGTAGCTCTTAGTAGAAGGGTTGCCCGTACTGGTAAAGTAGTAAAAGACGTTTATACTGAGCTTGTTGAAAAGTTGGGTGGTCAATTTAAGCTGCAGACCCGTATCCCGCGAGGAGATATTTTCCTTGAAGGTTCACAGGGGTATGGACTTTCTACTTATGCAGGATATTATCCATTTTGTACAAGCAGAGACACTACGACTGCAGCATTTCTTTCATATGCACAGCTTCCACCAAATAAAGTAAGACACGTTTATGGGGTGTTCCGCACGTATCCAATAAGAGTTGGTGGAAACAGTGGTGATATGTATAATGAACTTACCTGGGAAGAAGTTGCTAAACGCGCAGGGTATGACAATCTCTGTGAAATAACCACCGTTACCAAGAGAGTACGCAGAGTTGGTGAGTGGGATGCAAAGCTTGCAATGAATGCGATGATTCATTGTGGAATTACAAGACCTCTTCTCACGTTTGTGAATTATCTTGATAGTTCGATAGAAAACGTAACAGAGTTTGCAGATCTTCCGGTTGCAATAAGAAAAAAGATCTTCGAAATGAGTGATAATCTGGGTGAAGAATTTTATGCAGTAAGCACGAATGCAAGAAACTTTTTAAGAGTATAAAGGAGGATGTCAAATTATGGCATGGGTGACAGCAGAAAGTAAGGAAAAAACGGAATTAAAACCGATATGGGAATATCGGAAGGGTGCAGATTTTATAACGGTGCTCCCAAATACAACTAGGGATTTGGCACTGTTAACGGGAGATCTTGATCCAACAAAGACATGGCCAAGTCCAGTTGAAGTGTGGGTGCACACGTTCAAGGCAGCTGCAGGATTTGCAACAGTAATTTGTGACAAATGGAACGAAGCTTGTCCGTTTTGTTATGAAAATGAGTTGTTTAAGCAGAAGACTCCGAATTATAGGGATCTTAAACTTAAACCTCCTTATCCGATCAGCAGTAAGGCATTAGTTCAGGTTTACGACTTCCAGGAAAAACGGGTGTTATGGTTGCTTGCTGGCCAGAGTATCATTGAAGGGATGGACTTCATTTTAACTAGACAGTCGGCAATGTTTAAGGGAGTAATTTCCCTAACTAGAACTGGTGAGAAATTAAATACTAAGTATAGAGTGGACATTTCTCCCGTGGTAATTGGCGCAGCTGAACAAGCAATTATAAACACTCAAACTACTCCTCAAAGTTTGTGGAGAGGTTTGATGCAAATGTCCTATGATGAAACTTATAAGAAGACGGGAGTACATCCTGTTGCCTATTTTGATCGCATAATACCTCAAAACCTGGGGGTAGACATTTCAAGTTGGGGTGGAATACCAAAAGATCAAAAATGTACACAGTCTGATAGTGTAAACCCTAATCCGGTGACAGGAGTAGATGCATCACTTTGTGCATCGTTGAATGCTTATTGCGAAACCGGACTTTATAAGGACAAACAATTCAAGTTTGTCGTTGTGGAAGTTGGAAAAAGTTATCTGCAATATCTTGCGCAGGCTGGTGCACCAAACGAAAAATTGAATGCATTGGTAATCATAAATAATTGGGATGCTGCAGTAGCTGAATGTGGGAGGGCGTTTTGATAAGAGAAGACATCAAGAAACTTGTGGCAGATGCACAAAAAACTTGGTCGGGTAACATTAGTGTGCTGGGGGGGGACTCCAGCACTCTTCTTATGGAAAGACCAAGAATAAGTACGGGACTTAAAGAAATGGATCGTGCAACCGGTGGTGGATATGTAAAGGGCGTTATGCACGAAATATTTGGTAATGAAGGAGAGGGAAAAACGACTCTTGTACTTCATGGTATAGCCGAAATCCAGAAAGCTGGTGAAGCCGTGCTTTTTGTGGATGCAGAGCATTCTTTAAATTTGGAATATGCAGCAAGAATTGGGGTGGATCTTGATAATCTTATAATCGTTCAGCCAGATTATGGTGAACAGGGACTTGATATTACACAATTTATCATGGAATCGGGTCTTGTGGGTTGTGTCGTCATAGATTCAGTGTCTGCACTCGTTCCCAAATCTGAAATAGATGGAGATTTTACAGACGCAAATATGGGTGCACATGCCCGTATGATGTCCAAACTTTGTAGGGTGTTTACTCCGATTATTTCTAGGAATGATATTATACTTATACTCATAAATCAAGTAAGACTAAAAATTGGTCAATTTATGGGAAATCCGGAAGTGACGACCGGAGGAAAGGGTATTAAGTTTTATTCCGGTATGCGTATTCGGGTTAGTTCCAGTAAGGTAGAAGGGACTGAAGACGTGAGGGAACTTAAAGCCAAATTTGTAAAGCATAAATGGGGCAAGATGTATGCAGAAGCTGAAATGAGGATTGTCCTTGGTGAAGGTATTGATAGTGGATATGATCAGCTTGTAGGTGGTATTGCAGACCAGTCAATTACACAGAAAGGAAGTTGCTATTATTATAATGGAGAACTTCTTGGTAATGGTAAAGCGAATGCCATAAAAAAATTGAAGGAGCTTCTCAATGAACAGAAAGAAAGCAGTTGAGCAGATTGACCAGGTATTTGATTACATAAATGCAGATCCAAAGAAAGTAAATGTTGAGGAACTCATTTATGCAATAGAAGCAGTAGTGCCGGTGCATGTGTCTCTTGAAATAAAGAATTATGATGAAGTGGATGATCTTCTTGCTGTGTATCCTTACATTTATCAAAAACTCATCAAACTTTTTGCATTTTATATTCACCAAGTACGCTCTGCCAGCACAGATAAGACTTATACTGGACTTATGCGATCATATCGGGACTGTGTAGAGGAGCTTATGAAGGCTACAAAGCTTCAATATGATGCACTGTCTCGTAGGATAACCAATGAAATTGAAAGACGTGGATGATGTCCGATAGGAAAGTATTTAATATTGGAGGTTGGTAAAATGACCAAAACCGAAAAAACTAAACACAACCAGATGCTTAAAGAGATTGAAGACCTTAAAAAACCGGTAGTATCTGAGAAAACCAGTAAAGATAATTACTACAAAGAAATTCAGGAATTGAAGCGTGAAATTGATGGTGTTCATTTAGCTCTAGATACATTGCCTGGAATTACAGGCAAAACTCAAAAGGTTGGTACGTATAGGGAAGTTGATCTGACAATATCTGCTAGACTTTTTGCGTGGATTTCATGTATGGCTTTTGGTGGAAAATCCCGTATTGTAAAAACGGAGGAAGAATGATAACATCAGAGACTTTTAAAACTAAACTTAAATTTAGTTTGCATGAACTTGAATATGATGGCAAGTATTTGGGTAAAAAACTTGAGTGTTCAATAACACCATCTGATGACGCTGGGTTATTTCAATTGACAGTCGGGTATAATACTGTGATTGTTACTAATGACATTCTTGAAATGTTACAACAATTTATCACGGAATCAACCACCATACTGAACAGGTTGAATAATCATGGGGAGATTTTTGATTTTGAACTGCCTACAAAGTCGGTAGTTAATGATAACTAGTGATCTTGCAAATTCAGTGTTTCAGCAGACGGACTTAGAGCCGTCTGTTGAGTATGCGTATTGGGTTGAGCAGATGTTACTCAGAATGCAGATAAATGGACTTGTAAAGATGATATGTGAAACAAAGATTAAATCTGTATCATCGATGATGAAGTTATTTCCAAAGTATAAGTGGTCGCACAGACTAGATCCTTTAATACTCAATAATTTACGATTATTTGAAACGTTGCAGATATCTGAAGGTGGCAATTTTAATTGGGGTTTGTGGCCACAACTTCTTCTGGTGACAGATACAGAGGACTTTAAGGAATGTATTATTATTGCTAATAAGTATCATGCGGGTTTGCCTTATGCATTAAAGATTCACGAAGGTAGACAGTCTTTAATAGTGGCTACAGTAGAAAAACATAGAAGTTTGTATTACCAGCTTACAGAGATGAATGAACGTTCGATAAGTAAAGACACAATTAAGCATTGGCATAGCATAAAGGAGTTTTTATAAATGAAATGGACTAGTAACGGGCTTTATAGAGCTTTTTCCTATATAAAAAACAATGTGGATATACTTGACTATTTGACATCTCATGAGGGATTGGCTTTTAAAAAATATGGTTCAACTCTCCGATGTGTATGTCCACTGCATGCAGACAAAGATCCTTCGTTTACAGTGTCTAAAGACAAGGGTATATATTTTTGTTTTGGATGTAAATCAGGTGGTGGGATAGTAAATTATGTTGAAGAAAAGCATAACATCAATAGAGTACAAGCAATACGTCACATATTTCAGGCAATAGGAAAAGACATTAATGAATATGTAGATGAAGAGCAGCAATCAAGTCACATATATGATAAGGCGATGGAGTACTTCTTGCAGCAGACAGACAACAGACTGTATGTGGATTTTTTTGAGAAGAAGGTTTTTGGGCTTGAAGTAGCAAAAAAACATGTTGGATTTAGTCTGAGTGCAGACGGGTTGAAAGATTTTTTGGTGTCTGCAGGGTTTTCGGAGCAGGATGTTTGGAATTATGATCTTTGCGGAGAAAAGTTAAATTGTTCAATAGTGTATCCAGTGAGAGATTTATCAGGATGTATCAATCATTTCAATTTTCGGACATTTACTGAAACCAAATACATAAAAACAAATGATAATGTATTTGGATTTATACCGCAATTGCCATATGGAGTGGACAAGTTGATTCCTGGGCAGGAAGTGGTCTTTGTAGAGGGGCAAAATGATTATTATGCCTTAATGGACAAATGTAATGTTCTTGGTATGATGGGTACTAAGTTTAGTCAGGATATGGTTGAATTGTTGTTGGCGTACGACATCAATACAATAACATTCTGGGTAGACGGGGACGCAGGTGGATGGAATTTTTTAAAGTCCCTGTATGATAAATATGCAGAAATTTTTTGTAAAAACAATATAATAGCCTATGCGGTTTTTGTAAAAGGTAAAGATCCGGATGATATTGCAGATTATGATTATATGTCTGGCAGATTGTTTCTTCCGGAGATAATTCTTAATGAAAATAAAATGAAAGACAGTAGTATAATAAACTACGCATTAAAAAAAGCGAAAGGGTATAATACTATAACACTTGAAATGCTGTTTGATTATTTAGTGATCCGAACCAAAACAGAAAAGCTAAATTTATATGACATTTATTATGATCTTTACTCACAACAGGAATTGTGTGATGAAGAGTTGGAAAGAAAATTATTATCATTGTTGATCGCAGATCCAAAATTACTGCATGAGCATGCAATAACGGAAGAAGTGTTTATGTTTAAGGCATGTCGACAGGTAGTAAAGTTATTGCATGAAGGTCATGACGTTGATATTATAAAGGCCAAAGTGCCGGAATGGATTAAAAACTTTATTAGTGATTTGCCTATTGGGAAATTTGTTGTGAGTTCGTTGGTTGAACATTTAAAGGAATTGGCTAATATTAGGAAATTAAAGGAAATTGCAAAATCTGTAATAGTGAGTAATGATTCATCTGAGGAATCGGTTCAAAAATTGAATGATGCCTTAGTGCAATTTTATAAGGGGGCAGATCATGAATTTGCAACGCTTGGTGGATCTTTTAAAGAAGTCATTAACAATATTCTTTCGGACACAACTGAAACTGGTATTAGTTTTGGTGCGGGGTGGGCTTCATTTGATCGGATTTTGTTTGGGTTGTGCAATCATCGTCTTATTATGCTTACTGGTTCAACAGGGCATGGAAAGACTACTATTGCCTTAAATTGGGCATATAACATGTCAGTAATAGCAAATCACAAAGGATTATACTTTAGTGGGGAAATGCCAGCCAGGGAAATTACACAAAGATTTATTTCCATGGGTACGGGGATTGATCATGTACAGATACAGACCGCTAAATGTAATGACCGTGAGATGAATAAGATTTATGATCTGGCAGCGAAAATAAATGGTGGAAATTTAATAATGGATGGGACGATGGAATTTGATAAGCTAATTTCCATTATCAAATATGCAAAAATCAAACATAATATTGAATATGTGATAATAGATTATTTACAATTGTTAGAACCTCCAAAGAGGATGAATTCATTACCAAGGACTCAACAGTTGAAGGAGATGTCTAGGATTTTGAAATCTCAAATCTGTGAGGAGCTTGATCTTCCAGTAGTGTTCTTGTCGCAGCTTGCAGATGCAGCACTTGATGATGCAACTCCTACAGCCAGAAGAAATTCAGAATCAAAACTGGTTCAGGCAGATTGTGATGTAACGATTGCCATGAGAAAGAAGACTGATAAAGAAATAGAGCTTGACCCAATAGGAAATGTGCTTTGCTTTATTGATAAAGTCCGATATAATAGTAGTGGAATTTTAATACCGTTAGAGTTTGTACCAAATATTTGTTTTATAAAGGAGAGTAATAGATCATGATAAAATTTATTAACAACAAAATTAAGGAAGCAATTAAATCTTACTTGTTCTCTTATGATTATGACTTGGTTTTGCTTGAAGGTGGACGGATGCCAACTAGAGCTTACAAGAATGATGCAGGTTATGATCTTTACGTAACACGTGCAGTAACAATTCCTGCAGGAAAGATTGTAAACATTCCAACAGGTGTGGCTTGTAAGAGTAAAAGACCGGCATGGATAATGCTCACTGGTCGATCGTCAACGTTAGTAAAATATGGTCTTATGGTCAATGATGCGGTAATAGATGGGGATTATACTGGAGAACTTTCTATGAAAGTTTATAATACTACAAAAGCACCAGTACACATTCCGCCGCATGCAAGGCTTGGTCAGATTATAGTATTGCCACACACACAAGTCAAATTTTCATTTAAAGATAAACTTCACGTCAAAAAAGGCGGTAGAGGTACTCGTGGTTTTGGAAGCAGTGGTAAATAATATGGAGTTGTACGTGAGATTTGTTGAACGTTTTTTTAGTGAAAACAATCGGACTACGCCCATTCAAATTGAAAGTATTGTGATTATATATAAACTCACTGGCAGCCAAAGAGCTTTTGAGATTTTATATAAATCGCATTCTTTCCTGTTAATAAAGATAGTAAGGGCAACATTCAATAAATACAATACATATTTGTACGATGAAGATTATGTTGATCTTTTGTGCATGTCAAATGAGGAGTTTTTTCGTAGGACATTATTTTTTAAAATTCCTGCAGAAGCACCATTTTCCGGATACATTTCGCTTTATATGAAAAAATGGTTGAATGTTTATTGCAAACTGATAGTAAAAAGAAACAGAAGTCACATTTTGGAATGTGATAATTATAGTGCGGAGAAAGTAAATGATCAACTTACACAATGTGACGGCGACGGGGAGCTTTAAATCACTTCTTACAATTGAGGATATTATTGGGTGGGGAGATCCAGTAATTTGTACAATTAATCCAAATATGTTGGATATTATAAGCAATTATAACACAGTAAAATCTGCAGATAAGAAGTACGTATTTGGTATAGAAATGAATTTGGCGTATGGCAATGTTGATCAATTACGGCTTATGTATGGTCAGGCTTTTAGTAAATATATACTTATTCCAAAAAATTATGTGGGATATCAAAATCTTGTAAGGCTTACGACTTTTTCTTATCGTGAAGGTTTGTATCAAGAACCAAGAATTGACATTAATATCTTGACTAAGTGTAGGGAAGGATTGATTTGTTTAATAAACCCCACTGAATCATCATTGTATTATCATCATCAGTATAAAAGTGAAATTGGCATAAATCAGGATATGTCAAATCTCAAGGCGATATTTGGAGACGATTTATATTTTGAGAGGGCAATAAACAAAAACATAGATACAGAGTTTTTATCACGGATGCAGAGTTTTGGCATTAAAACTGTTCCAACTAGAATAACACGATACCAAACACCCGAAGATTATTTGCCATTTAAATATATGATAGCTATAAATGAAAACACAACACTTGACAATGTTCCGATTACAAACAAATACTATAAGCAAAACGGACTCGAAAATGAACATGATGTAGTGAATTTGTATGAATTGTTGGGTAAAATTGGTGATTTGGGACTTGATAAGATTGATGCCAAGCTTCCAGATCTTCACATGACAAATGAAGAATTTACTATTCTTTTATTAAAAAAATTAGAAACATTAGAATTACGGACACAGGAATATGTGGATAGATTGTATTATGAATTGAACGTAATTTTAACCTTCGGGTATAAAGAATATTTTTTGCTTGTTGATCAGATCATAAAACATTGTAATGATAGTTTAAGTGGGTATTTTTCGGCTGGTCGGGGTTCTGTTGGTGGGTGTTTGATTGCATATTTGTTAGGTATAACTAGAATTGATCCAGTAAATCCGTATGGTTTTGGGATGGGTATTCCGTTTGATAGATTTTTAAATTCAGGACGGAAGGTAATGCCGGATATTGATATGGACTTTTTACCACAGGATCGTACTAAGATAGTAGAGTTTTTACAGCAGCAATATGGTCAGGATTCGGTAAAGCATATGACTACGGTTGTAACATTTGGTGTGAGATCATCAGTTAGGGATATTTGTAGAATTAATGGTACACTTGACTATAACATAGAAAAAATCATAAAGTCTTTTCCAAACGATCAGCACCTGGAATTGCAAATGGTGAAGGAATCAGAAATTTATAAATCTAACATAGGAAATGCTCAGTTTGTATATGCATTTCAGATTGCAGAAAAATTGGAAGGTTTACCAAGATCGTTGGGCATACATGCATCGGGGATAGCCTTTAGTCATGTTAGTATGGAATCTTTTATCCCTTTTATAAAGCACAATTCAGGAAAGGAAGCTACACAGTATGATCAGGATCAGCTTGACTATTTAGGCATCATTAAACTCGATATTCTTGGTGTAAACATTTTGCAGATCATGAAAGATACAATGTACATGATTGCTCCACACAAAACCAATGTAGAACATATTGATTGGTTGAACAAGATACCAATAGATGATGCGATGGTTTATAATTATATAAATACTGGTGACATTTCTGGTGTATTTCAATGGGATACCCATTCATACAAAAACGTTATTAAGATGATAAAACCAAAAAATTTTCAACAGTTGGTAGATCTGAATACCCTTGGCCGGTCGGCAGCATTGTTATCTGGTCTTACTCAAAAATATAAAGATAGGAAAGATGGAAAAGAAGGAGTCGAACCACTGCACTCGAAATTGAAGGGTTTAATGGAACAAACTTATGAATTGCCATTATACCAGGAACAAATTATGACAGTTTTTACGGCGTTGGCTGGTTATTCATTAGCTGAAGCGGACGACGTGAGAAAGGCAATAGGTAAAAAAATTCCTGCACTCATGGAAAAACAAAGGTTGTTATTTGCAGAAAGATGTAGTGCAAGTGGTATTGACTTGTCAGATTCTGAAGAAATTTGGGCGATAATAGACAAGTTTAGTAAATATACTTGGAATTTGGGTCATGCGATGGCGTATACTCGAATTTGTTATGAGTCGGCATATTTGGCTTATTATTATCCTGCACAATTTTATAGTTCTTTTATTAATAATGCAACAGGCGCAGATGATGTGGGGCACTATATATCGGCACTTAAGAAGCGTGGAATTAAAATCAGAGGGACAGACATTAATAAATCAGATATTAATTGTTGTGTTGTAGATGGTGAAGTGCAATCGGGCTTTGCCGGTATTAAATTTGTTGGTGATAAGGCAATAGAAAAAATCATCGAAATGCGGAAGGAACATGGAATATTAGGAATGAAGGAATTAAAGTTATTTCCTAAAAAAGACGTAAACAAGAGGTGCATGAAATCTCTTATGGTTGTGGGTGCTCTTGATCAAATATTAATATCACCGGAAGATGTTCAGGAATTTTGTAAATTGATAGGCATCACAAGTGCAGAATACAAGGAATCATATATCAATCAATATAAATATAGTGGTAAAGTGTCAGCTATTCCGTATCACTTGTTTGATGATAAATTCCAGCAAATAAAGGATTTGGCTACAAATAAGGAAATTACAATACTAGCTTATGTTGTGGAAGTAAAAGAAATATATACAAAAACTGGTAAGAAAATGGCATTCTTAAGAATAGAAGATGAATCAGGACAACATGAAATTACAGTATTTCCAGATGTTTGGGAAAAATGTGGTTTGGTAGTAAAAAAAGGAGATCTTCATATGTTTTATCTTTCTCATGGGAAAGGTTTAATATGTGAATTTATATCAAGGTTCGAGTCCGATACAATTTAAACAACAGGTGGTGATAAATGTTTTGGTTTGGAAAGACGGCAGAAGACATTAAGCGTAAAGTTAGGGAATGGGAACGTGAAAAGGCCGCAGATGAAAGGCTTGATTTGATAAGAATGTATGAACGAAAAATTGAAGAAGCCCGTAATGAAGTGGCTATGGAAAAAAATAAAGAAATAAAACAAATACAACAGGATTTGGATAGGCAAAAATCGGTATTCTTTAAATTTAAAGCCGAAAGTGAAATGATTGAAATTATTTTTACTGAAATGAGTGCCTGGGCAGGTGGTTTGCTTAATAATTATGCTGCAGTGGATGGTAAGATGAAGCAATTGCTTGGTCGTGCCGAATGGGTGAATAGAAGCATAAAAAAGAAATACATCAAGTATAGAGAAGTAATAGAAAATAGGGGGTAGTAATGAGTCTTTGTTTCTTTTTATGTCCAGATAATCAAAAAATTAGGGTGTCATCTTGTATTAAGGAAAATGGGTGTCGACTTGGTAGAAGATGCTTAACTTTGCCAACACTTATGGAGTTGGGAAAATTCCGTGAGTGGGAGGGTGTTCCTTCGGTGACTCAACTTCTAAAAGGGACATATGAGGCTTTTCTCCTTATAACCAAAGACTACACAGAAAAGCCACAAAAACAAATGTTTAAACTCTTGGGAACTAGTGTACATGCTTCCCTTGAAAATAATGTCGTTGAATCGGCTATTATGGAACAGCGATTTACAGATGATGACACCAGTGGTGGGATAGATATTCTTGAAACTGAAGGTGGATGGAATGTTCTTACTGATTATAAGGTATCTGGTAGCTACAAAGTAGCAAAAGCAGTGGGAATTTATGCGGATTGGATTGATTCTCCTACTGAAGTTTACCAAATGAAATCATCGCCTACAGTAAATGGTGTTAAGGTTGTGCGACAGAAGGGAGAACCAAAAATAATCAAGATTTTTAAAGTAGATCCTTCAAGACAGGACTGCACAGATTGGATCCTGCAGATAAATAAATATCGAATAATGATGGAAAAGAAAGGGTATAAAGTCAATGAACTCAGAATTCAAGCGATTGTCCGCGATGGAAATACTATAAATGCCTTTAACAATGGTGTAGAGGGAGAAGTGTATTTAATCAACATTCCAATCTTGGAAGATAGTGTTGTGGAAGAATATTTTTCTAAAAAGAAAGATGATTTGTTAGTGGCACTTGAACTAAAAGATTGGGAACATAAATGCACAGACGATGAGACGTGGAATGGAATCAAGTGCGAAAGATATTGTGCGGTTCGTGAGTTTTGTAAGTTTATGATAGAGGAGGAAAAAACAAGTGTTTGATTTTGCCAAAGTGAAAGAAGGATTGGGTTTATCTGAAGATATAAAAATTGTAATAAATAAAAATGATCATGGATTTAGTATTAAGATACAAAACCGGTCGCATTCAATTGGTAGAAAGATTGGTAGGCAAAATAAAAACCAGGGAAAGAAGGTTATAGTTAAGACTTTTCACGAAATTCTTGTAGACCAGGGATTGTATCAACCAGACATTTGTTATAAATGTAAAGCTCATTGTACTTGCGAAGCGCATCACATAGTACCAAGATCTGCAGGGGGTAAAGACGATCCAGATAATGGTGTGTGGTTGTGTAATAGGTGTCATGTTGGAGATGGTGGTATTCACTTGGGTAAATGGAAGATAGAAGAAATCATAGAAGAAATTCACTTGCATGAATTAAAAATAAGATATGGAGTAATTAGAGATGAAAAGAAAAACCAATTATCCAGCACTACCGTTTATTGATTACGGACTGATCAGTGATAAAAATGGAGTATATTTTTCAATTCCTATGAAAGGAACGTCACTAAATGAATACAAAAAAATGCATTTTAGTACAATAGCGCAGTTAAAAGGGAGATATAAATCCATACTTGACGTTATACTTGTAGACATGATTAAACACAATTATTTTGATTTTGTGGACTTTGGTATAGAAGGTATCAAAATGAAAAGATCATTGTTTAATACTCAAGTTACAATTGAATGGATTCTTAATTTTATTACTCCTAACACTAGGGATGTAGCAAATTTTACACAGAAAGTGTTGCTTGATGCTATGGTTGCGACAGGACTTTTACCGGATGATAATTCAAAATATGTAAAAAGTGATAAAGTATTTTTTGGAGATAAGTCGGTTGATATGATTACATGTGTAATTCAATCAGATGGTATAGTAAAAGAAATGTTAAGTGACGTTAAAGAGAGAACATATGAGTCCATATTACAGGGATTGGATGTAAAAGAAGGTTTGGTGGTTCTCACTGAAGATGACGGAGGTATTTAATGAATAAACAAATGACTGTTGTTTATTTGGCTGGTGCTCTTCGTGGTAATGTTATTAAAAAATTTATGAACATGAGAAGAGCAAAGAGAATAGCTAAAGAATTGTGGTTATCACAAAAGATTGTGTATTCTCCTCATCTTAATTCTGGCTGGTTAGATCATCCTAATACTGATCTTTTTATATTACCAGCCAATTTAGAGATCTTGCGTAGATGTGATATGATTATGGTTATGCCAGGATGGGAAAATTCATCTGGAACTATTGCAGAGATAGAGTTTGCTATGCATAATCATATAGGAGTAATTTATCTTGATTTTAAAGGACGGGCAATAAATGCTGTTGAGGGGGGTATATGCTGATTTATGACATTGAAATAATTAATTTACCATTTTTTGATGAAAAGAAACCAAAGTATAGCTACGCTAACGGATGGGAAGATTATGTTGGTATGGGAATATCTTGCATTGGTTTTTTTGATTATGCAGATAGCAAAGCAAATATTGGCTGCTATGATTTCCATGAATGGAAAGAACAGTTGGCTTCGATGTTTGCGTCTGCGGATATGATTATTGGTTTTAATAATCACAAATTTGATAATCCCATGATGAAAGCACATGGGATAGATATTGATCCGATGAAATCTTATGATATTCTTGAAAACATTTATGCAGCTGCAGGACTAAGTGGTAAATGGGACTTTTCAACTCATGGTGGTTATAGTCTGGATGCAGTAGCTAAAGCAAATGGGATCATAGGAAAGAGTGGATCAGGTAAGGATGCGCCGTACATGTGGCAGGATGGTAAACACGAAGAAGTAATTGAATATTGTATGAATGACATAAGGGTAACAAAAGCGGTTCTTGATCGGATATTTGAAACTGGTGGGTTAATAAACCTCAAATCTAAAAAATTTATGAGGATTGCACTGCCGTATGTTGCGTGAATTTGCAAAAATGAAGAGATGTTCGGGAGTTGGATCGTGTGGTCGACTATTGCCAGCAACCAAAGAATATTTTCATGGTATGATGGTTAAGCGCAGATCAAAATATGGATTCCATACGTGGAGGGGACTAAGACCAAAGTGTAAGGAATGTAGATCAATTCAAAAGATAATGTATAGGCTTGACAACCCATGTGATCTTGGGTGGCATACAAATTATAGACATAGGAAAAATCAATGGAAAAAGGTATTAAACATGATGGAGGAAAGGTGAGACCCTCCCTTATTCCATTAGAATCTATGATGGAAGTAATTAAAGTACTTGAGTTTGGGGCAATTAAATATGGTGTGGATAATTGGCAAAAAGTAGATGATGCTCCGCGTCGTTATTATGATGC
>Ga0315295_10000998_pt1 | contig 24186 bp, 21 predicted proteins | sample YL17G14_0_MG_FD_204453 | JGI IMG/M metagenome (GOLD analysis project Ga0315295, IMG submission 204453) | Sediment microbial communities from Yellowstone Lake, YNP, Wyoming, USA - YL17G14_0 | ecosystem: Environmental > Aquatic > Freshwater > Lake > Sediment | place: USA: Wyoming | collected...
ATGAGACGCGCGATGACCTGCCTCTCCAGGATCTTGCCGCAGGGGTACTTGAGCGCGGGGACCTTGAACACTTCGAGGTAGGACAAGTGCCTGTACATGAACTTGATGGCCCTCTTGACCTCGCTCCGGTTCTTCACCCATACGTCATGGTGGGGAGACCGGGGATCGATCGGGACGGCCTTGACGAAAAATTCCACGTTCTTGAGAAAAGCATAAATGTCGTATTTTTGGGCCATGATTCCCCTCCTTTTTGCGGACGCGCCCTCATTTTAAGACAAACAGGGAGAAAGTCAATAGACAGACCCGTAACAAGAAAGCGGGACCACATGCCCGTTCTGGGACGGGGTCGCCGGCTCAGGCCTTGCCGAGGACCATGGCCAGCAGGGCCATCCGGACGTAGAGCCCGTATTCCATCTGGCGGAAGTAGGCCGCCCGCGGGTCGTCGTCGAATTCCATGCTGATCTCGTTGACGCGCGGCAGGGGATGCATGACGATCATGGGCTTCTGGGCGGCCTTCATCACCGCGGGGGTGACGACGAAGGCGTCCTTGACCCGGTCGTAGACGGCCGGGTCGTCGAACCTTTCCTTCTGGACGCGCGTGACGTAGAGGACGTCGGTCTCGGGGAGGACGGCTTCGAGGCTCGAGTGCTCGGCCTGGGGGACGTTCTTCGCGGCCACCTCGTCCATGATGTCCTTGGGCATGCGGAGGATGTCGGGCGAGACGTAGTTCAGCCGGGTGCCGTCGAACCTCGTCATGAGCCGGGCCAGGGAGTGGACCGTGCGGCCGTACTTCAGGTCGCCGAGCATGGTCACGGTCAGGTTGTCCAGGCTCCCCAGCTCCTCGCGGATGGTGAAGGTGTCGAGGAGGGCCTGGGTCGGGTGCTCGCCGGTGCCGTCGCCGGCGTTGATGACGGGCTTGGAGCAGGCCTCGGCCGCCAGGGCCGCCGAGCCGACCTCCGGATGGCGGATGACGATGACGTCGGCGTAGCAGCCGAGCGTCCGGACCGTGTCGGGCAGGGTTTCGCCTTTGGCCACGGACGAGTACCGGACCTCGCTGATGGGGATGACCGCCCCGCCCAGCCGCTGCATGGCCGCCATGAAGGACGACGAGGTCCGCGTCGACGGCTCGTAGAACAGGTTGGCCAGGATCTTGCCCTTGAGCAGGTCGAAGGTGCCGACGCGGTCGACCATGTGGCGCATCTCGTGGGCGACGCCGTGGATGTATTCGAGGTCGGCCCTCGAGAACTGCTTGACGGTGAGGATGTCCTTGCCGTACCAGGGGGCCGTCCGCTGGTCGCCGAAGGGGAGGTGGGGGCTCTTGGCTTTCGTCGGCATGTGGGGCTCCTTTGGTCCGCTTGTCCGCAAGGACTATAGCGCCGCCCCTCGCGTCCTGTCAATACACAAGAGGGTCAATTCTCCCCAATATAAGGTCGGGCGGGTCCTGGCCCGGTGCCCTTTACGGAAAGGGCTTCAGGGATGGGCTCTCGTTTGAGGCTGAGCTCGGGGTGTTCCCTCCGTCCGGCCGCGGGTTGGCCCCGGCGAGGCCAACCCGCTCGAGGACAGGCCTCGCTCTGGGAAAAGGGGGACATGTACGGCGTTACGTGTCCCCCTTTCCCCACCCGTGCCCGCTCGGCCTGCCCACGCCTCCCTCCGGGAAGCACCCCGCAGCTCTCCTCTTTCCTATTCCGGCCGTTTCCCAAGACCATACTTTTGCTCCCTGGGCGGCTTTCTGCTATAACTTGGCCGCATGAAGCTCGAGTTCCTGGCGGCCGTGCTCATCTACGCCGGCCTGCTCCTCGGCGCCGGGCTTCTCTTTCCGAGGAAGGCGAGCAGCCTGGAGTCGTTCTTCCTGGGCACCCGGCGCCTGGGCGCGGCGCGGATCGCCTTCTCGCTCTGCGCCGGCTGGATCGGGGCGGCCTCCTTCTTGGTCTCGACCGACCAGGCTTGCAGGGAAGGGATCAGCGCGTATTGGATCATCGGGCTGCCCGCGGTCGCCACCCTGCTCCTGTTCCTGCCCCTGACGCGGGCCGTCCGGAACCTGGGCGGCTCGACCATCCCGGACCTCATGGAGGCCCGCTACGGGCCGGCGGCGCGGCCCGTGACCACCGTGCTCATCGTCTGGTACATGATGGCCCTGGCGGCCTCGCAGATGGTCGCGGCGGGGAACTTCCTCAAAACCTTCCTCGGGCTCCCTTACCTCCCCAGCCTGGCCGTGGCCGCGGCCGTCGTCATGGCCTATGCGGTGGCCGGGGGCTTCCTGGCCGTCGTCCGGACCCACGCCGTCCAGTTCTTCCTGCTCGTTTCCGGGGCGGCCGCGCTCGTCGTCTCACTCGCTCTCCGGTCGCCTTGGGCCGAAGTCAAAACCGCGGCCCTGCGCCTCGGCCGTTCGGACTATTTCGATTTCCTGGCCCACGGCGGGCGGAACGCCCTCATCGCGCTCTCGTTCGTCCTGGCCTGGACCATTTCGCCCATCGCCTGGCAACGGATCCAGGCGGCCCGGACCGGGGCCTCGGCCCGCTTCGGCCTCGCCGCCGCCGCGGCCGTCCTGGCCCTGTTCTACGGGGGCGTCGTCCTGTCCGGCATGCTCTTCCTGCCGCTCTTCCCGGGGACGGCCCCGTCGGGCCCCCTCGTTTCGGAATTCGTCGCCACTCAGGCCGGACCGCTCGTCGGCGGGCTCATCTTCATCGCCGTCCTTGCGGCGATCCTTTCCACCATGGACGCGGCCGTCAACGCCGGGGCCTTCACCCTGGCCGGCGACCTCGTCCGCTACCGCCGCGCGCGGGGTCCGGCGGCTCATCCTCTGGCCCTGGGCCGCGCCGCGACACTTTTCGTGGGTGTCCTGGCCTTCCTCGTGGCGACCCGGTTCCAGGACATCCTCAAGACCCTGGGCCTGGCTTCCGAGATCATGGCCGAAGGCCTGTTCGTCCCCGGCCTGGCCGCCGTCCTCATGAAGCGGCGCGCCCCTCTGGCCGGGCTCCTGAGCCTGGCCGCGGGCGGGACGTACGCGCTCCTCGGCTTCCTCGCCGGCGCGGGACTGTTTTCCTGGCCGCTGCCCGCCTGGCCCTTTTCCCTGCCGCTCGGGCTTCTCCTGAGCGCCGGAGGGTTCGTCCTCGGCTTCGTTCTCGAGGGGGCGAGGCGGCGGCGCGGCGCCGGCGCTTGACATTTGCCCCGAAATGGATAAAAGGTAATAGCACACGGAGGGAAAAATGAAAAAATGCCTGATTCTTCTCGCGTTCCTGACGGCACTGGCGGTCCTGGGCTACGGGCAGACGGCCGCCGACCACATCAAGGCCGGCGACGAATCTTACGCCCAGTTCGACGACCAGAAGGCCCTCGAGCACTATACGGAAGCCCTCAAGCTCGAACCGGCGAACTACGAAGCCCTCTGGAAGGCCTGCCGGGCCTCTGTCGATATCGCCGACCTCATGCCGGCCGGCGAAAAGGACGCGAAGCAGCGCCAGAAGCTCTACACGGAAGGGACGGAATACGCTAAGAAGGCCGTCGCGGCGAACCCGAACGACACCTGGGGCCACTTCCAGGTCGCCGCGGCCCTGGGGAAGAAGCTCCTCATGCTCGGCAAGAAGGAGCAGATCGACGGCTCCAAGCAGATCCGGGCGGAGATCGACAAGGCCATCGAGCTCGACCCGAACAATGACCTTGCTTACCACGCCCTCGGCCGCTGGCACCGCCGGATGGCCGAGATCGGCGGCGCATCGCGGTTCTTCGGCGGCATCATCTACGGCTCCATCCCCAAGGGGTCGTTCGAGGAATCCGAGAAGAACCTCAAGAAGGCCGTCGACATGAAGCCCGAGTTCGTCAACCATCACCTGGAGCTCGGGAAAACCTACGTGGCCCTCAAGAAGTACGACCTGGCCGCGGCGGAGTTCCAGAAGGCCATCGACCTGCCCAAGACGACGTCGAAGGACGACGTGCTCAAGGCCGACGCCCAGGCCGAGCTGGCCAAGATCAAGGGCAAGAAGAAATAAAGGGGCGGGCGGGCCTTATCCCGATTCCGAAAAAACCTGGGCCGTGAAGACCTCGATCTTCGCGTCCTTCTTCCACTCGTCCGGGCCCAGCCCGGCCTTCAGGCAGCCGTGGCGGAGGTAGGTTTCCCGGTCCCAGCCGTGCTCGAGGGGGACCTGGGGCAGGAGCAGGCCCCGGCTGTAGCCCCTGGATACGATGATCCCGTGGCGCCCGACCTCGACCTCCTCCGGCCGGGCGGCCGGTTCGGGCAGGCTGAGGACCGAGATCTCGAGCTCCGTACGGTCCAGCTCCCCGGGGGCGAGCGGGTCGAAGCGGGGATCCTGGCTGGCCGCGGCCACGGCCATCTCCGCGACGGCCTCGGCCAGCGGCTTGTGGGGAAGGGGATAGCCGATGCAGCCGCGGAGCTCCCCGTCGAGCTTGAGGGTGACGAACACGCCCCGTTTTTCCTTGAACTTCGGGTTCGCGAGGTCCGGCCGGAGGCGTTCCCCCGTTTCGAGATAGTGCCCGATGGCCCGGCGGGCCAGGGCCAGGAGGTCGCGGGCTTCGTCGTTGGTCAGGGGTTCGTTCATGGCGTTTCCCCCTTCCGGCCGTGCCGGAGGGCGACCGGCGCGAGGACGAATTTGCGGTCGAACTCGACGACGAACGACCTGAGGGCCACCCCCTTCCGCGCCGGGCGGACTTCGAGGACGAGGCGCCCGTAGAAATAAGGGCCCGCGACCGACTTCCGGAAGGCCGCCGACGGACGGACGGCGAAGAGGCCGACGACCTTCCGCCCGAAGCCGCGGTCGATCTCATCGAGCTCCCCGGGCGAAGGCAGGACGGAGCCGGCTCCGGCCGGGAACAGCCGCTCCACGAAAACGCGCGGCCCTCTCTTGTGTCCGATGAGGAACCCCCAGGCCGGCGGCGCCGGCCGGAGGCGGTTCAGGACCTCGAGGTCGGCGGCGGCTTCGCGGGTGATGAAGGCGTCCACTCTCCGGATTATATCGGATTCCCTGAAGTGGCTCAATCCCGCCGGGAGCACCGGGCGAGGAGGTCCGCGATGACGGCCTTCTCTTCGGCGGAGAGAGCGGCGAAATCGGGCGTGTCCCTGAACTTCTTGAGATACGGGCAGGCCTTAGCGGCGTCGCCCTTCCGCATCCAGGCCAGGCCCAGGTAGTAGAGGGCGCTCGTCAGGCCGGGGTCGAGGGCCAGCGCTTTTTCGAGATTGAGGACGGCCCCCGCGCCATCCCCGTCCTGGAACAGCGCGACGCCAAGCACGTAGAAGGCAGGACCGTTCCCCGGATCGATCGCCGCCGCCTTCCGTTCGCAATCCGCCGCCCGCTTCAGCCGCGACCGGTCCCCGGTCTTCAGGTAGGCGAAGTAATGGAGGTTTCCCAAGTTGTACCAGGTGACGGTGAAGTCATCGTCGATGGCCAGGGCCTTGTCGAAGGAGGCCAATGCGGACGCCTCATCCCCCTTTTTCAGCCAGGCGAGCCCGGCGTAGTTCCAGACCAGGGGGTCGAGCTCGGCCTGGGGCGGGCCCTGGCCGAAGACCCGGAGGGCCTCGTCGAATTCCCCGGCCTCGTAGAGGCAGGTGACGGCCTCGAGGTAGATGTAATAGTTGCCGGGGAGGGCCGCCAAGCCTTTCTTCAGGACGGCCACGGCCTCGGCGAGGCGCCCCTGGTCCTTGTAAAAGTGGGCCAGGTGGAGGTAGGCCGTGCTGATGTTGGGCCTGGCCCGGATGACCTCCTCCGCTTCGGCGATGGCCTCGCGGACTTTCCCCGCTTCGTAGAGGGCGAGAGCGTCCGATGCCCTGTTGAAGAAGGGCAGCATCGATTTGACGTCGTCCTCGGGGCGGAAGGTCTCCCGCCCCGGTTTCTTGCCGGCCGCGAAACCGGCCGTGTAGCCCAGGCTCCTCAATTTTTCGATCGTCTCCCGGTCCGAGCTCCGGCCGGCCTTGACGGCCTGCTCCGAATATCGGGCGAGAACGAGCGCTTCGAGCTCTTCCTTCTTCTTCGCCGCCGCGCCCCCCGCCCTGGCCAGGTTTTTCGTTTCGCCGAAATCCTTTTCCAGGTCGTAGATCTCGGGGATCGGGGAGTCGATGTACTTCTCGCCGCCCTCGATGAAGCCCGAGAGGGGCGCCCAGTTCATGTTGTAATAGGCGGAGAGGGATTCGAAGTAGATGGAGGCGGAGTGTGTGTCCCCTCCCCTGAGGACGGGGACGAGGGAGCTCCCCTGGAGCGTCCCCGGCTTGGCCAGGCCCAGGAGGTCGCAGACGGTCGGGAAGATGTCCGCGTGAGAGACCAGGGACGGCACGACCCGGTGGCCCAGCCCGGGAGCGGCGATGATCAGGGGGACCCAGAGCGTCGCGTTGTACGCCAGCAGGCCGTGCGTCTTTTCGCCGTGCTCGCCGAGCGACTCGCCGTGGTCCCCGGTGAGGACGACGACGGACGAATCCGCCAGGCCGCCCTCCTTCATGTACCGGAACAGGCCGCCGAGCGCGGCGTCGGTGTAGGCGACCTCGCCCTCGTAAGGACGGTCGGCATACCGGGTCTTGTATGGTTCGGGCGGCGAATAGGGGTCGTGAGGGTCCCAGAGGTGGACCCAGACGAACCAGGGTGCTTTCCCTGCCTTGAGCCAGGCCAGCGCAGCTGCCAGCACGGCCTCGGCCCGGCGCGACCCGGCATCGCCCGCCGCCGTCCCGGTCCTGTCGAGCCGGTCGTCGTAGGTGTCGAAGCCCTGGCTGAGCCCGGAACGTGATTCGAGCGGATAGCCGCCGATGAAGGCCGCCGTGGCGTAGCCGGAGGACTTGAGATGTTCGGCCAGCGTCAGGCACTCCGGCGGCACCACGAAATTGGCGTTGTCGTGGACGCCGTGGGAGAGGGGCGTCGTGCCGAGAAGGATGCTGGCGTGGGAGGGGAGCGTCGTCGTGCAATGGGAGAAGGCCCGGCTGAAGACGACTCCCTTCGCGGCCAAGCCGTCGATCTCCGGCGTGCTGACGTGAAGGTCCGAATAGCAGCCGACCCTGTCGGCCCGCAGCGTATCGACCGTGATCAGGAGAAGATTGGGGCGTTCCGGCGGGCCCGCCGGGGAACAGGCCGCGAGGACGAGGAGAAGGCCGGGAAAGCAGATCTTGAGGGCAAGGAGATTCCCGCGGGTCCTGGTTCGCGTGTCCATCCGTTTGGCCAATTATACACGAGAGCCGCCGGCGCCGCCGTCAGCCGGACTTGGGGCCGACCTTCCTCATTGGCGCGACGCCGGCGCGGTCGGCGAGAATGGTCAGCTCGGCGACGGAACGGGCGTGCATCTTTTGCATGACCATGGCCCGGTGGAACTTGACCGTTTTTTCGCTGATGCCCAGCTCGGAGGCCGTCTGCTTGTTGAGGCGCCCCGCGATCACCCAGCGGAACACCTCGTGTTCGCGGGGGCTGAGCGTCTCGATCCGGCGGCGGATCGATTCCAGGTCGTGGTCGACTCTTAGCCGGGTCCTGTCCTTATCGAGGGCGCCGCGGACGGCCTTGAGCAGGGCCGCGCCGCGGACGGGCTTGGTGAGATAGTCCAAGGCCCCGGCCTTCATGGCCTCGACGCTCGAGGGGATGTCCCCGTGACCGGTCAGGAAGATCACGGGCAGGGACTGGCCCCGGGCGGCCAGTTCATGCTGAACGTCCAGGCCGTCGAGGCCCGGCATCCGGAGGTCGAGGACCAGGCACTTCGGGCCCCTGGGAAGACGGCTGTCGAGGAAAGCCGAGGCCTTCTCATAGGTCTTGACCCTGTACCCGGCCGTCCCGACGAGCCGTGCCAGCGCCCGGAGCACGGAGGGGTCATCGTCGACGATGCACACGGTCTCGGCGGGCGAGCTCACCTATTTCATCTCCAATTTCGCCCATTTTAGCGCGGATGACGGCCATTGGCAATATCGGGATCCGGCCGGACCGCGGCGGTCAGTTCAGCGACCAGCTGATGCCGAAGGTCAGGCCGTAGTCGTTCTTGCTCGTCGTCTCCCCGCCCGGCTTGCTGTCGTAGTTGTCCACGAACGCGACCGACACGTAGAACCGCAGGAAAAGCTCGTAGCGGATGTTCGTCTGGAACGTGGCACGGACCCGGCCCTTGGTGGTCAGGCTTGGATAGACGTAGGCGCTGGCCGAAATGTCCAGGTTCGGGAACACGTACCGGAACGTCTGGTAGTTCACGCCGATCACGGCCTCCATGCCCGTCGTCGGGGGCGTTTCGTCGATATAATTCTCCTGGGTCACGTCGACCGCGACGATCCCGTTCAGGACATGCCGGTTGGTCCGGATGAAGTACCGCCCGACGCCGGCACCCCCCAGCAGTCGGGCGTCCAGGTTCAGCTCCGTGTTCTGCTCGACCTGGGCGAGCGCCGTCGCGGTCCAGCGGTTCGCAAAGACCCTCATGGTGCTAAGGCTCACGAGGATCTTCATCGTGCTGGGCACGCTTTCCTGCTTGGCATAATAGGAGTTGAGTTCCGCCCGGATATCCCACTTTGTGGTAACGTAATTCAAGCCGGCGCCCAAGTTCAGCTGCGTGTTTTTGTTGGCCTTTTGCAGGCTGAATCCGACATCCAGGGTGCCATGGAAGCGCTGGATCAGACGTTCGCCGAAGCGGGCAACGCTCACGATTTCGACCAGGTCCAGGGTGACCGGACCCTCCCCGGTGCGGACCACGACCTTGCCCGTCTCGGAGGCCTCCTGGAGAGCGCCCGTGTGCCGCTTGCCGTGGGTGTCCTCGACGATGAACAGCCATGTGCTCGAGATCCGGACGACCCTCTCCCACTCGACGGAGAGCGTCCCGATATCGTCGGTCTTGTAGGTCAGCAGCCCGTTCGTGAGGCTGCGGATCTCGCCCGTGATCCGGTCGCCGTTCTTGAGGACGACGGTGTCGGTCTTGTCGGCGCAGAGGACATAAGGCCCGAGCGCGAAGAGGCAAGCCAGCAGGAGCGCCGCGGACGCCGCGCGGCCCGTCATCCTGCGGCTCGGGAATCCGCCGCGGGGTCTGCCGGCGAATTTCATGTCGGTCATCTCGGCCTTATTCTACCCAAGGATGCGGCCCCTTGCAAATAGGACTTTGGTCCAATGAGCAAGGGTGTTCCGGCCAAGGGACGTAGGACCAAAGTCCAATTGACCGGGATCGCTCCCTAAGCATAAATATTACCTAGATAACATCCGGATAATATAAGGAGTCCAAGAGATGCCCATGGGATGGGTCATTCTCTGTTCCGTGCCGTCCATTATTTCGATATCTCCTGGGACGAGGCGGCCAAGTACCTGGCCGCGACGCCGGAGACCATCCAGAGGGGGGCCGACCTCATCAACCGCTTCCCCGACCGTTTTCTGTACGGCTCGGACGAGGTCGCTCCGACCGATCAGAAGAAGCTCTTGAAGACCTACGACATCTATGCGCCGCTCTTCGCCAAGCTCACTCCCGAGGCCAGCGAGAAGGTCAGGAAGGGCAATTACGCGCGCATCTTCGACGAGGCCCGCCGCCGGGTACGGGCCTGGGAGAAGGCGAATCTCAAGTAGATCGGACAAGGCAAAGATAAAAAAGGAGAAGGAATGAAAGGCACCAAGGTTATTCGACACACCGCTCCGCGGCTGCTGATGGTCGCGCTGCTCGTCGTCGCCGCCCTGCCGGCCCTGCGGGGCCAAGACTCGACCGAGGCCAAGCCCCGGCTGGACATCTACGGCGCGGCCATGCTGGACATGGGGTATGAATTCGGCCAGAGCGACCCGAACTGGTTCGATGTCGTCCGGCCCACCAAGCTCCCGGCCTACGAAAACCAGTTCGGCAAGGACGGCCGCTGGTTCATGGGCATCCGCCAGAGCCGCCTGGGCTTCAAGGGCTTCATCCCGACGGCCCTGGGCGAGATCAAGACGATCTTCGAATTCGAGCTCTTCGGAACGGGCGTGGACGCCGGTCAGACCTCATTCCGTATCCGCCACGCCTACGGCGAGCTCGGCCACTTCGGGGCCGGACAGACGTGGAGCCCGTTCATGGACCCGGACGTCTTCCCCAACTCGGTCGAATACTGGGGCCCGAACGGCATGGTCTTCTTCCGCAACGTCCAGGTCCGCTGGATGCCGATCATGGGCGACACGACCGTGACCATCGCCCTCGAGAGGCCGGGCGCGAGCGCCGACCAGGGCGTCTACGCGGGCCGCGTCGAGCTCGAAGGCGTCAAGGCCCGTTTCCCCCTGCCGGACCTTTCGGCGAATATCCGCAAGAGCGGCAAGTGGGGCCACGTCCAGCTCGCCGGGATGCTGCGCCGGATGATGTGGGACGACATGAATGCGTTCACAGAAGGACACCCGTACGACCTTTCGGGCAAGGCCTTCGGCTGGGGCCTCAACCTCAGCGGCAACTACATCATTGGCACGGGCACGGTCCGGGCCTCCCTTGTCGTCGGCGAGGGCATCCAGAACTACATGAACGACGCGCCCGTGGACGTCGGCATCCAGAACAACTTCGGCAACCCGGTGAAACCGATCGTCGGGATCCCGCTGCCCATCTTCGCCGCCGTCCTCTTCTACGACCACACCTGGAACGATAGGTTCACGAGCACCATCGGCTATTCCTACGTCGACATCACCAACTCGGACGCCCAGGCCTCCGACGCCTTCAAGCGCGGCCACTACGCGCTCGTGAACCTCCTCTACTACCCGGTGGCGAACTTCTTCTGCGGCCCCGAGCTCCAATATGGCCGGCGCGAGAACTTCAGCGACGGCTGGAAGGTGAACGATTTCCGCATCCAGTTCTCGGCAAAATACAGCTTCAAGGCTTCGATAGGAGGAAAGTGATGAAACGCACCACGGTTTCCATTGTTTGCGCGGCTCTTCTCGTTCTGGCGCTGAGCCCCGGCGCCGGGGCCGCGCCCCAGGCCGCCCCGGCCAAGCCCGGCTTCACCGAGGCGGACATCAACGCCGCCCTGCAGGCCGCGTACGCCAAGTACAAGGACCTCCAGGAAGGCAAGAACGCCGACTACATCCCGGCCCTGGCCAAGGTCGACTCCAAGATCTTCGGGATCGCCTTGGTCACCCCCGACGGCAAGGTCTACACCGCCGGCGACGTCAAGTCCGAGGTCTCCATCCAGTCCATCTGCAAGGTCTTCACCATGGCCAAGGTCATGGAGGAACAGGGACCTGACGCGATCATTAAAACGATCGGCGTCGACGCGACCGGCATGCGCTTCAACTCGATCGTGGCGGTCGAGTGGTCCCAGAAGCTGCTGGGAGCACGCGAGATCAACCCGCTCGTCAATCCTGGCGCGATCGTGGCCGCCAGCATGCTCAAGGGCGAGAACCGTGGCGCGATCTGGAAAAGCCTCCTGGGCTTCTATTCCGATTTCGCGGGCCGGCCGCTCGGCGTCAACCAGGAGGTCTTCAAGTCGGAGAGCGACACCAACCAGCGCAACCAGGCCATCGGCTACCTGATGTACGCCTACGAGTGGATCAAGTCGGAGCCGATGCGGGCCACCGACATCTACACCGAAGCGTGCTCGGTCAACGTCAACGCGAAGGACCTGGCCATGATGGCCGGCACGCTCGCCAACCGGGGCAAGAATCCCGTGACCGGCAAGCCGGTCATGAAGCCCGAGAACGTCCCCGGGGTCCTGGCCGTGATGGCCATCGCCGGCCTCTACGACGATTCGGGCAAGTGGCTCTACCGCACGGGCCTCCCCGGCAAGAGCGGCGTGGGCGGCGGCATCATCGCCGTCTCTCCCGGCAAGTTCGGGATCGCGGTCATCTCGCCGCCTCTCGACGACGCCGGCAACAGCGTCCGCGCCCAGAAGGCCATCGCCGACATCTCGAACGCGCTCGGCGGCAATCCGTACGACATCAAACGTTAAACTGAGATCGCATTCTGGAGCCCGCGGAAGGCGCGGAAAGGCTTTCCGCCCTCCGCGGGCGATCGGTTTTTTTGGGGGGGGCCGCGGCGATGGAAGGCTAGGGGGCGGAGCTTTCCGCGTCCAGTTTCTGGACCAATTCCCGAAGAGATTCCCAGGAAAATGGCTTTTGCAGGAACCCGACCGCGCCGTCTTTCATGGCCCGGTCCCTCACAGCGCTGCTCGCCCGCCCGGTGATGATGATCACAGGCATGCCGTAGTTCAGATCATCCATCTTTTTCATCAGCTCGAACCCGTCGCAACCGGGCATGCAAATATCCACGATGGCGCAGCCGGACTGGCCGGGAGGCACGGAATCGAGGAACGACTGGGCCGACCCGAAGTACTCGGCGGGGATCCCCCCTGCGGTCAGCATCCGCTTGAGCGACTTGCCGAACGACAGGTCGTCGTCGACGATCCAGCAACGTACGGGAGGTCTGCTCATCTTCCTTCTCTGGAACCAAGTCTGACAGAAGGGAAAAGCTTTGTCTATTGGACCTTAGGCCTATACGCTGACAGTGGCCTGAGGCGGCGGGCGCTTATGCGGGTCCTTCTCTCCAGGCCTTCAGGGATAACGAGAATGTCGAGCCCCCGCCCGGGTTTTGGTCCTCCCAGATCCGTCCCCCGTGTTCCTCGATGATCGACCGGCATATGGGAAGGCCGAGCCCCAAACCGTCTTTCTTGGTCGTGTAGAACGCCTGGAACACCTTCGCCCGCCCGGCCTCGGGGATGCCCGGCCCCGAATCGCCGACGCTGACCGTGACCGTGTCCGGGCCGTCCGTCGCGGAACGGATCGTCAATATCCTCGAGGGCATGCCCTTCATGGCGTCTATGGCATTCATCACCAGGTTCATCAGGACCTGCTGCAGACGGACGCGGTCTCCCCTGATGTCCGCGAGGCCCGGCTTCAGGTCCAGGCAAGGCATGACGCTGTTCATGGCCAGGCTGCCGTTCAATAGCATCAGGACGTCTTCGATCAGAGCATTGATGCGCAGGGGCTCGAACTGCACATCGCCCTTTTTCACGATTCCCCGCACTTTGCGGACGACATCCCCCGCCCGCCTGGCATCCTGAATGATGTCATCGACGATCTCGGGGATGGCCTCACGCTTGTCCTGAGCCTGGGGCAGCAGGATTTTGACGGTCTCGGCGTTGGCCAGGATCGCCGCCAGAGGCTGGTTGATCTCGTGGGCCAGGGACGCGGAGATCTCGTTCAGCGTCAGGACGCGGGCCAGATGGGTCAGCTCGAGACGCAGTTGTATCCTCTCAGCTTCATCCTGTTTGTGCTGGGTGATGTCCTGGAAGAACCCAGAGATCCTGCGGTTTTCCAGATCCGCTCTCCCCATGACCAGAACGTTCCGGAGACGGCCCTTGGCGGTGATGATCTCCAGTTCCGCATCGAAGGGCTCGCCATGTTCGATGGCCTGGCGCAAGAGCCGTTCGATGACCTGCCTGGACGCGGGGGTATAGAATTGGATCCCTTTTTCCACCGTCGGCTCATAGGAGGGGTCGACTTCGTGGAGGCTGTAGATCTCCGCCGTCCAGGTCTGTTTCATCGTATCGAGGTCGACCTCCCACCCGCCGACGTTCCCGATCCTCTCGATCTCCTCGAGCAGGTCCCGGTTCTTTTGGAGGGCCTTCTCGGCCCGCTTGTGCTCGTCGATGTTCTCGATCATTCCATCGGAGTAGATGATCCGTCCGTCGGGGCCGCGGAAGGGGCGGGTGTCGAGCGACACCCAAACCAGGGTCCCGTCCTTTCGCCGAAACTGGCACTCGTAGCCCTGGACCAGGCCTCCTTCCTCGGCCATCTGAATGACGCGGGAGCGCTCTTCCGGGTTCGCCCAGACCTGGGAGCCCAGGTCCGTAACGGAGCTCATGAGGTCCTCCGGGGAATCGTACCCCAGTATCCTGGCCGCGGCGGGATTGGCGAAGAGAATCCGCCCTTCCACCGAAACCTGATAGATACCTTCGCTAGACCTTTCCAGGATACTGCGATAGCGGGCTTCGCTCTCCCGGAGCGCCTGATCGGCCCGCTGGTGGGCCAGGGCGTTGGCGAAGATCACCGCGACAATGCGCAGCTTGTCGACGATGTCCGTCGGCCAGGCCCGCTCTTCCCGGAAGCTGTTGAAGCTCACGACCCCGAACACCGGGCCCCCGCCCGCGGAAAGGGGAAAGGTCAGGGACGATCTGATGCCGTAGTGTCGAAAAACCTCCAGGTCGCGCGCCGCGGCGGCGGGAAGGTCGGCCATCCGGGAAAGGACGATGGTCTCGCCATCGAAAAGCCTCTCCATGGACCAAGGGAAGGTATCCTTCGCGTCCATTTCCGGCACCGGCACGGGAAAATCCGGCGGCAGGAAGATATGCGTTGTCGTTAGCGAGCCCGGATTTTTAGGGAGCCTTTGCCAGAGCACGGACACGTCGAGCCCCAGACATTCGCAGACTTGCTGCTGAGCGAGCATGATCTCGCCGTCCACGCGATCGGCCGGGAGGGCGATGAACCGCGTGGAGATGTCGACGATCAGCGACTCGAACGGGGAGAGGGAAGCCGGCTTCTTTACCTTAGAAATTGCCTTCATTTTCCGCGACAAAATCCTTATGAGATTCGAGAAGGAGGGAGGAATTTATCCGAACTAATATATCACCGACCCCCGTCGTTTTCAAATCCCCGTCGCGGGATTCTACGGACGTGGGCCCGTGGAGCTTCAGTCGTTCCGGGATCCCCCCTCGAGACGGACGGCGATAGTCCTCCCCGCGGGCGAGGGGAAGGGTTGGACGCAGCGGCGGATTGCTGAAAAAACCCGGAGGGATCCTACAGTCCGGTCATCGCCCGGAATAGTCGTGCGGCGATCTCGCTGACGGGATACTTCAGGAGGAGAAGCGGCAGCATCGGCAGGATCACGCAGGCCGCAAGCTCCATCAGGAACCTCCGGCTCACGGGGACCACTCGCATGTCGCGCACGACCCTGACACTGTTGGTGAGATCGGCCAGCGACTGCATGTCCGCCGTGCCCAATTGGGATTCGCCGGACGCGTTCTCGTCCCGGATCCACTTGCCGTCGAACGCGCGGACATAGCGGGACGCCATGGCCATGTATTCGCTCAACCCCGTTGACCGGCAGACCCAGAGCTTGCGGAAGAATATGAATAGCGGACCGATGAAGAGCGCCGCGACGACGATCAGAACCGTCGCGACAAGGCTGTACAGGGCCTCGAAGGCCATCGTTCCCGCGGAGATGCTTTCCGCGAAAGACGCGGAAAGGACCGCCGAGATTGTCAGTGCCAGCGGAATGAAATGTTCCTGCACGACCTCCAGGTACCCCAACCCTCCCGCGCCGTCGGAGTGGGTCGGCACTAGGTCGAGCTTAAGTTTCCCCACGCGCCCGAGGAAGTACCACCAGAGACCCAGATGCCAGAGCCAACGCAACAACAGGAAGCGAAAAAGCGGCAGGCAGACCATCAGATACCAGCCGTTGACCATCGTCAACTTACCGCCGGCCTGGGCCAGGATCGCCGTCCAGTTCCCCGTCCCGCCCTGCAGGTGGGCCATGGACCCGAACAGGGGGAATGCGAATGCCAGGAGGAGAAAGAAGACCTCGGCCAGCCAGCTGTCCTTCATCCGGCCGACACGGCGGATGTCCGACGCCAAGCCCGGCGACTCGGTCTCGGGGACCAGGCCGGACCCCCGGATGTTGCGGACGAACTCCGCCATCCGGGGCGCCACCAGCGTTTCGGCCAGGAAGAACAGCGGGATGGCCGCGAGGAGGCGAACATGAACGCCGATCACGGCCAGGGAAAACACCCTGCGGCCGACTCCCTGAAGGAGCGCCAGCGCGATCAGAACGACCCAGGCCGACAGGCCCAGCGCCAGTCCCAGCCGGATGGTATCCGTCTCTCGCCGGACCAGGCCCAGCCGGACCCCGAGCCGTTGCAAAGGGCCCCCTAATAACGACAGCTCGGGGAACTTGGGGTCTTCGGTCATCTGCGGTCTTCCATGCCTAGCGCACAACAACCCTATCAAACATTCCATCGCCGGTCAAGGCGGCCCCGGCCCCTGGGGCCGCTCGGCCGGCCCACGGATCCCGCGCTCAGGCGCCTTCCAGCCCGGGCCCTTTGAGGACCTTCCGAAAGGCCCGAGCGGGCGTGCGGCTTAAAGCTTCTTGTAGCCGGAGTTCGTGATCGTGACCTCGATCTTCTGCGAGGGCGCCGAGAGGGTGATCTCCTCGGCGTACGTGGCGCCGTCGGTGAGCGAGCCGAAGCGGACCGCCAGGCCGACCTTGTCCTTGGCGGCCTTGGCGGCCTGGATGCGGGCCGGGTCGGGCGGGACGTAGGACTTCACCAGCGCCACCTCGCCCTTGAGGCTCATGGCCGTGGTCTCGGTCCACTCGTACTGCCTGATGAGCTTCTGGCTCATGGCCAAATTCGCCTTGAGGGCGGCGACATGGTCCGCCGGGGTCGGCGCCTGGGCCGCCGCCGGCATGGTCCCTGAGAGCGCCAGCGCCCCGAGTGCGGCAAATGCCGCCAGTGCCGCGAATACGGAAAGCCTTGACGATTTTATACGGATTTCTCCTTTTTTCATGGAATCTGGCATGACTACGAACCCTCGTGATAAGCCCATCCCGGGCTGGTTGCGAATATATGTGGTTCAGGGGACGCGCGTCAATGGGACCTTAGGCCAGGATGCGGCCGTGCCGTCGGCCATGGTTCTGTCGGGCCTCCTACTTCTTGGGCCACAGGAAAACGAGGTTGAGCCTGAAGCCCCACCGCGCCCGGACCGAGGCACTCCCGTAAAAATATTTCGGGCCGAACGCGACCTGAACGAGCTGACCGAAGACCGGGAGGACCTGGGCGACGTCGAAGTTGATCGCGCCCATGGAAGAATGCGCGGCCCAATTCCGTGTGAATTCCGTGTTGACCACCCAGGAAATCCCCCCCTTATAGGCGCGGGAGAGGAAGGGCTGGAGAAACATGCTGTTGACGACCGTAGGTTCTTCAGGGGTTCCTTTTCCCCCCAGCTGCCAGAGTTGATTCGCGAGCATGCCGATCGTCCAAGGGCCCGCTTGTTTCAGGACGACGAACGTCGGCCCCATGGCCCATTTCTCCCCCCCAAAATAGCCGTGCTCGCCAGTCGGTATCAGGATGGCGGGTCCCACGCCCCAGATCAGCCCCAGCCTCTTCGACGGCGCGGCCGGCGAGAAGAAGAAGCTCTGAAGGGTGTCGCCCAAGCCCGTCGTGACTTCCCCGGGCCCGGTCGTATTCGATTGCTGGGCAAAGGGGAGGATGGTCCGGCTGATCAGGTTCCAAGTCTTGTTGAGCGTGATCGGGATGACCGGCTGGATATTGATGATATATTTGTATCCGCCGTCGATCTGAGCTCCCCTGTAATTGAGGTCAAAGTTGTTCTGAAGGGGAAGGCTGATCAGCGAGGCGACGGGATTGGCGAGCTTCTTCGCCAGTTCCTCCGGCGTTTGGGCGAGGGCCGGCGCGGTCACGGCAAATGCGATCGCGGCCGGTATCGCCAGAGCCCCAAAGATAGAGGTCCTTATTCTCATTGTTTTATCTCCTTGTCTTAGTAGAATCTGACGCGAAGATTCATCCTCGCGATGGGCCCATCTTGGCCTTCGTCTCAATTTATGTGATTAGAGGGAAGGGCATCAATGGGACCTTAGGCCAGGATGTCGCCGCGCAGCCGGCCCAGCAAACGGCGGGAAAGGGGTCGTTGACGTATCCGGCTGCTCTCCCCCTCACTTTTCTGGTTTTTCGCGGTGGCCGCCGAACTGGAAGCGCATCGCCGAGAGCAGCTTGTCCTGGTAGTCCGATTTACCGCGCGAGGAGAAGCGCGCGTAGAGCGCCGTGGTTAGGACGGGCGCCGGGACGCCTTCGTCGACCGCCGCGTGGATGGTCCACCGCCCTTCCCCGGAGTCCGAGACCCGTCCGGCAAAAGCGCTGAGGCCGGGGTCTTCGGCCAGGGCCTCGGCCGTCAGATCGAGAAGCCAGGACGCCACCACGCTGCCGCGCCGCCAGAGCTCGGCGATATCGGCCAGGTTGAAGTCGTACCGGTAGTGTTCGGGATGGCTCAGAGGCGCCGTCTCAGCGTCGGCCTCGTGATCGGCCTTCCCGATCCCGGCGTTGTGCAGGATCCCCATCCCTTCCGCGTAGGCGGCCATGAGACCGTATTCGACGCCGTTGTGCACCATCTTGACGAAGTGGCCGGCGCCGCTCGGGCCGCAATGGAGGTAGCCCCGCTCCGCGGTGCCTTTGAGCTTGTCGCGTGCCGGGGTGCGCGGGATGTCGCCGCGGCCGGGCGCCAGCGTCATGAAGAGAGGATCGAGGCGTTCCACGACGTCGCTTTCGCCGCCGATCATTATGCAATATCCGCGTTCCAGGCCCCAGATGCCGCCGCTGGTCCCGACGTCCACGTAGTGGATCCCTGTGGGCGCGAGCTCCTTGGCGCGCCGGATGTCGTCGATGTAATGGGAATTGCCGCCGTCGATGAGGGTGTCGCCGGGCTCGAGATGGGGCAGGAGATCGGCGATGGCCTTGTCCGTGACCGCGGCCGGTACCATCAGCCAAACCGTCCTGGGCTTGGTCAGCTTTTTCGCGAGGTCCGCGGGTGAAGAGGCCCCCAGGGCCTTCTCCTCGACGAGCGCCTTCACCGCTTCCGGCGACGTGTCGAAGACGACGCACGGATGGCCTTGCCTGAGAAGGCGCCGCACCATGTTCGCGCCCATCCGCCCCAGTCCGATCATTCCGAGTTGCATGGCTTGCTCCTTTTTCCGGCCTTCTCGCACCCGGGGATCACCGGGAGGCCCCCTTGCGCTTCCGGTAGAGACGGATCAGGCGGTTGGTCGAGCTGTCATGACCGAGCCGGGGCTCCGACGGGCTTTCCAGTTCCGGGATGATGCGCTGGGCCAGCGCCTTCCCGAGTTCCACTCCCCATTGATCGAAGGAGTCGATGTTCCAGATGACTCCCTGGGTGAAGACCATGTGCTCGTAGAGGGCGACCAGCTTGCCGAGGGTTTCCGGCGTGAGCCGCTCGGCGAGGATGGTGTTGGACGGGCGATTGCCCTCGAAGACCCGGTGCTGGACGAGCCGGTCGGGGGTGCCTTCGGCCTTCACCTCCTCGGCGGTCTTGCCGAAGGCCAGCGCTTCGGATTGGGCGAAAACGTTGGCCAGCAATATGTCGTGGTGCCGTCCGAGCGGATAGAGCGGCTCGACGAAGGCGATGAAATCACAAGGGATGAGCCGGGTCCCTTGATGGATCAGCTGGTAGAAGGAGTGTTGGCCGTTGGTCCCGGGCTCTCCCCAGTAGACCGGCCCCGTATCGCACCCGACCGCGGACCCTTCGAGCGTGACCTGCTTGCCGTTGCTTTCCATCGTCAGCTGCTGCAGATAGGCCGGGAACCGATTCAGGTACTGCTCATAGGGCAGCACGGCGACGGTCTGGGCGCCGAAGAAGTCGGCGTACCAGACCCCCAGAAGGCCCATCAGCACCGGCAGGTTCTTCTCGAACGGGGCGGTGCGGAAGTGTTCGTCCATCTGGTGGAAGCCGTGGAGCATGGCGCGGAACTTGTCCGGGCCGACGGCCAGCATGGTCGAGAGGCCGATGGCCGAGTCCATCGAGAAGCGCCCGCCGACCCAATCCCAGAAGCCGAACATGTTGGCCGCGTCGATACCGAACTCAGCCACCTGCGCGGCGTTGGTCGAGACGGCGACGAAATGCTTGGCCACGGCCCTGGCGTCGTTGCCGAACGCCCGCAGGGACCACTCGCGCGCGGTCCTGGCGTTGGTCATCGTCTCCAGGGTCGCGAAGGTCTTCGAGGAGACGATGAACAGCGTTTCCGCGGGGTCGAGGTCCCGGGTCGCTTCCGTGAAGTCGGTACCGTCGATGTTGGAAACGAACCGGAAGGCCATGGTCCGGTCGCTGTAGTGCTTGAGCGCCTCGTAGGCCATGACCGGCCCGAGGTCGGAACCGCCGATGCCGATGTTGACCAAGTTGCGGATACGTTTGCCGGTATGGCCCTTCCAGGCGCCGCTCCGGATCCGGTCGGAGAAGTCCGTCATCTTATCGAGCACGGCGTGGACCTGGGGCACCACGTTCTCGCCGTCGACGACGATGGACGCCGCCCGGGGCGCGCGCAGGGCGATATGCAAGGCGGCACGGTTTTCCGTGATGTTGATCTTGTCGCCGCGGAACATGGCGTCGATCCTCTCGCGCAGGCCGCATTCGCCGGCCAGTTGCAGGAGAAGCCTGAGGGTCTCGCCCGTGACGCGGTTCTTCGAGTAATCGAGAGCAAGGCCGACGGCTTCGGCCGTCAGGCGCTCGCCGCGGCCGGGATCGTCCGCGAAGAGCTCGCGGAGATGCGCGTCGCGGATTTTTTCATAATGGGCGGCGAGCGCCTTCCACGCCGGGCGTGCCGTCAGCGGGGGGTTGGTTGCCGTCATGACCGCGCTCCTTTCGCTTTCTTACCAATTTATATGATTCGGGGCGACGCGCGTCAATCCCCTTCGCGGAATTCCATGGGCGCACGACCCTGGAGCTTCAGCGGGTCCAGGGGCCGAATTGTTTCCCCGCGGCCGGCCTTGTTAACGCGCAAATGACGGGAAGGATGCCGCTTATGTGTCCGGTCCGCCGGGCGACCCGGCTCCGGCGGCGCGGCGGAGCAGACGGTCCCGGTCGCTGTCGAAATGGTACAGCTTCGCCACCGTGATCCGCTTCGCCAGGAAACTGCACGCGAGGGTCGCCAGGAGGGCCCCCAGCAACGGGCCGACCCAATAGATCCACCAGCTCTGCCATTGGCCAGACACGACCGCCGGGCCGAGGCTGCGGGCTTCATACGCCTCCGAAGAGGCCCGCTTGGGCACGGGAATGTCCAGAGTTTTGCCCCTGCTCAAGATCATGGCATGCTCGATCAGATTCCTCAACTCCCTGACGTTGCCCGGCCAGGAATAGGACTGCAGGGCCTGCATCGTTCTCTTCGGGATGCTCTCGATCTCTTTCCCCATTTTCTTCTGGAATTCCTTGACCACCGCCCGGACCAGGAGCGGGATGTCATCGGGCCGCTCGCGGAGGGGCGGGATGACGATGGGGAACACGTTCAGGCGGTAGAAGAGGTCCCGCCGGAATTTGCTGTCCTCCACTTCCTGCCCGATGTCCCGGTTGGTGGCGGCGATGATGCGGACGTCGGCGCGCAGGGGCTTCGTCGAACCGTCGGCCAGCTCGAAGCGGCCGGTCATCCGCTTCTTTTGAAATTCGTACGTGTCCCCTGGAATCGGGAACCTTCTCTTGGGCTAATGTCGCGGCTTTTCTTGCACAGTTGCCTGGCCCGCGGTCGTCGACCGGATCATCCGTAACCTCAACCTGACGTTCGCCGCCGAGAAGCCGCCGCTCATTCATGTTTTCGAGCCGGTCGCCCTGATGGCGGCCGCGGAGAGCGGGGAGTATGAATAGCGGGTGATTTCATGAGGGGGGTTGCGGTCTGGCCCTGATTAGCTGCTTTCTTGCCTATCCGGGGCGGATTGGGCAATAGGGACAGACCCAAGGTCTCTGTCAACCGGCTCTTGACATTGATCCGGGGGAGGAATAACATTACTTTAAAGATGGAAGCATTAGTTTGGGCCCAATGATGTTGGATCGCGCGCGGCGCGCAAAAGCAAATTCCTAAGAATCTACAATCGGGAGGTGAAGTGTGAGAAAGGCGCGTTTACTACTGGTCGGATTGGTGGCGCTTTTGGGTTTCGCCATGACTGTCAACGCACAAGTGGGGCGCCGCGCAAAGAAGGCGAGCAGCACGCCGCAGCTCCCCGCGGCCGTCTCCTCGGCGATCACAGCGGCCTTCCCGGGCGCCACGGCGGGTGAATTCGAGCAGGACACGGACGGCGGGATCACGATCTACAGTGTCGAGGTTTCGACCGGGCCCCAGGTCGATGTCACCGCGGACGGCGTCATCCTCGAGGTGAGCTACGACAGCGACATGAAGGAGGTGCCCGCTGCAGCCGCGCAGGCCATTGAGAAGGCCGGCGCCGGCGCCAAGCTCGACGAAGTCCTGCGGGTGGAGGTCCGCGCCGAAATCGACGACAACGGCAAGGTCGTGAAGCTCGAGAAGCCCGAGACCGAGTACTCGGCCATCTTCCTGAAGGACGGCAAGGAGGGCGAAATCAGAGTGGCCGCCGACGGGACGATCCTGGACCCGCTGGAGTGGTACTAGGCACGGTCCTGTCCGAGCCGAGCGGAGACAGGGGCGGGGTGGCGGGCCAGCGTCAATCGATAACTTCCTCCCTCATCTTCATTTCCTGGTGACGGAAAGGGGAGTGGACAGGGCGGGGAACTTCCGCAGAATATCGAGTTGGGACGACGCGCGGTTGGCGGAGATTTTCGCCGGGGTCCAGCGTTGAGTCGGGGGATCATTGGACCGGTGGCCCCTGATTCGCGCCTCGTCGAGGTCGATGTGGTGCGCGGCGTCGCCCTGTTCGCCGTGCTGCTGGAGAACATGTACGGCTTCGGCGCCGATTCCATCGCCTGGAACTCCACGACCGACAGAGCGGCGTTCACCATCATGCACGTCTTCGTCGAGTCGAAATCGTGGACGCTCTTCTCCCTGCTGTTCGGCCTTGGCTTCGCACTGCAGCTCGAGCGCGCTCACGCAAGGGGTGTCCCTATCCTCCCGACCTATCTTCGGCGGCTGGCGGTGCTCTTCGCCCTGGGGGTCGCTCACGCGCTGCTCTTCGACGGCGACATCCTGATGCTCTTTGCGGAGCTCGGGCTCGGGCTCCTCGTGGTGCGCCGCCTGCCCGCGCGCAGCCTCCTTCTCCTCGCCGCCGGGCTCATGCTCATCTTTCCCCTGGCCCACCTCGCCTCGGCGCCGGAACGACCTGCCAGATCGAATGAGATCGAGAGAGCCCGTGCTCAACTCGAGTGGGCGCAGCGCTCGCACGTGTACGCCATCGGGTCGCTCGCCGAGGTCGCGGCCGACAATTCCGACGCCATCCCCGCGGATCCTGTCGAGGACGTCGCCACGCCGGAGTCCGGCCTGGCGGTCTTCGCCATGTTCCTCATCGGCTTCACCGTCGGCCGATCCGGGTTCCTGAGCGACATCGCAGGCAAAGCGGCGGCGCTCGCGCGCGTGCGGGCCTGGGGTCTGGGTATCGGGCTCGGGGCGATGGTGGTGGAGCGGGTTCTCCACGCCACCGCCGGGTACGACGTATTCCGGGCGCAGCGAGCCGGGCCGGGGGTCCAGCTCGCCGGCGACCTGCTCTTCGCCTTCGGGATCACGGCCCTCGCCCTGGGCTATGCAGCGGCCCTGATCCTCGCCGCGCAAACACCCCGCGGAAAGGCCGTCCTCGCTCCTCTGGCCGTCCTCGGCCGCCTCTCCCTCTCCGTCTACCTGACTCAGACCCTGATGTTCACCACGTTGTTCTACGGCTACGGTTTCGGCCAGGCCTTTCGACTGGGCCCAGCCGCTGTGACCGGCTGGGCGGTGGCCTTCTTCGCCCTGCAGGTCGTCGCGTGTCAGTGGTGGTCCAGACGCTTCCGCTTCGGCCCTGCGGAATGGTTGTGGCGCTCCCTGACCTACCTTGAGTGGCAGCCGCTGCGCCTCCGGAGCGAGTAGACGCCCTGGCTCTCCGGATAGCCCGGAATGTCCGGCGCCGGCGCCACGCTCGACGAAGTCCAGCGGGTGGAGGTCCGCAGGCCCCTGTCCACCGGTTCTTGACACTGATCCGAGGAAGGGGTAACATCGCTTTCAAGATGGCAGGCGTTAGTTTGGGGCTCAATGATCCTGGATCGCGCACGGCGCGCAATAGAAAATTCCTGTGAATTTGACCACGGAAAGCCCGTCGTCTTCTCCCCGTTCGGCCTCGGCGTCCTGGACGTGGCGGTGGGGAAGCGGCATGATCCACGACCGCAGCGTCACCGTATGGCAGCTCGATCTCGAGTCCATCCGCGAGCGCGTCCCGCGGCTGGCGCGGTTGCTCTCGCCGGACGAACGGGGCCGTGCGGGCACCTTCCTCCGCGACGTGCACCGCGACCGGTTCATCGCCTGCCGCGCGGCGCTCCGCCTCGTCCTCGGGGCGCGGCTCGCCACCCGCCCCGAAAGACTTCGCTTCCGCTACGGGCCATGGGGGAAGCCCGAGATCGACGCTGCCGATGCCGACGTCCGCTTCAGCGTGTCGCACACGCACGGCCGCGCACTGATCGCGGTCGCCACCCGCTTCGACGTCGGCATCGACGTCGAGCGCGAGGCCCCGGTGCCGGACTGGGAGGGCCTTTCGGAGCGGGTCTTCTCCCAACCCGAGCGGCGCGAGCTCGCGGAGGCGGTGGACAAGCCCGG
>Ga0315295_10001000_pt1 | contig 24167 bp, 23 predicted proteins | sample YL17G14_0_MG_FD_204453 | JGI IMG/M metagenome (GOLD analysis project Ga0315295, IMG submission 204453) | Sediment microbial communities from Yellowstone Lake, YNP, Wyoming, USA - YL17G14_0 | ecosystem: Environmental > Aquatic > Freshwater > Lake > Sediment | place: USA: Wyoming | collected...
GACTGTGCACCCTCACCGAGTACTACCACCACCTAATGCACATTCCTCGACGAACCGCCGGATGCGGACCCGCATGTCCGGTGGTGTGAGAGGGAGGATGGGCGACCCATCCTCCCTACTCGATTTGCGATCCGGGTGGGCATACCGCACCCGGCGCCTTTGCCGGCTACGCGCCGAACTTCTCCAACCGCTGCGCATGTGCCAGGAGCAGGGGCATGGCGTCGGTCGCGAGGAACGTGCCCAGTCCGCCGTGCGTGCAGGCGGTCTCCCCAAACTGCGTCTGGTCATCGGTCCGGACCGTCGCCGGGGCCCACAGCAGGTAGGGAACCGGGTGCCACGAGTGGGTCTTCAGCTTGGCCGGCGTTGAGTGATCGCCGGTGACAGCCAGCACGGCCGGACCCAGCTCGAGCAGCTTCGGCAGGGCGGCGTCCACGCCCTCGATGACCGCCGACTTGGCGGCGAAGTCGCCGTCCTCGCCCCGGCTGTCGGTCTTCTTGATGTGGACGAAGAAGAAGTCATAGTCGTTCCAGGCACGGGCGACGGCGGCGAACTCATCTTCCGGCTTGTCGCCCTCGAACTTCAAGACCGTCATGCCGACCAGCTCGGCCAATCCCTTGTACATCGGATACACCGCAACACAGGCGGACCGCATCCCGAAGATTTCCGGGAAGTTGGGCAGGGCGGGATCGGTGCTGAAACCGCGCAGCGTGAGCGCATTCGCCTTGGGGTGATCGGCGATCGACCTGCGCGCCTCTGCCATCCAGTCGTTGAACAGGTCCGCGGTCGTCTGCGATCCGGGTTTGGTCGCCCGGGCGGGCAGGGGCGGGACACCCGTGCGCTGCGGATCCGTGTCGGCGATATCCGGTGCCAGGCCGGGCCCGCGCATCACGACGGCAAATCGATACTCCTGGACGTGCCGAACCTCGACCTCGACGCCGGGGATCCTGACCGTCGCCAACCGCGCCACAAGTGGGATGGCCTCGCCGGAGGAGATGCGGCCGGCACGCCGGTCGGTGATGTTGCCTTCGGCGTCGACGGTGCAGAAGTTGCCGCGAGCAGCCACCTCGCCTTTGCGGACGACGATCCCCACACCGGCGGCCTCCAACACGCCGCGGCCCACAACGTACTCGAGCGGGTCGTAGCCGAACAGGCCAAGATGCGCCGGTCCCGAGCCGGGGGTGATGCCAGGGCGGATAGGCGTCGCCTGACCAAGGGTGCCCTCAGCCGCCAGGCGGTCGAGGTTCGGGGTCCGTGCCGCCTCCAACTCGGTCGGGCCGCCGGATTTGAGCGGCAGGCCGCCCAGCCCGTCCAGCACCAGCAGGACGATCTTGCCGGGCGCCTCACGGCGGAGCTCACGGATCAAGTTGAAGTCAGCCATGCTGCGTTCCTTTCCAGCCGGTGGGCGTATCGACTCAAGAGAAAGCCCCCAGGCCGTTGGGTCCGGGGGCTGATCGATGTCCGTCGGCGGCCTAGTCAATTGCCCTCTGGTCGCCGTCCGTCTCGAACAGGTGCATGTTGTCCATGTTGAACACGATCTGCGTGTCCATGCCGGTGCGCGCTTCGGTTCGCGGATCGACGCGGCCGACGAAGTTCGAGGCGCCCGCCAGCAAGTACAGGAAGATCTCGTTGCCCATCAGCTCGGTGACGTCGACCTTGACGCCGACCGGCGCGGCGTGGATCCCGGGGGGCGCGAAGCTCGGATCGTGGATGTCCTCCGGCCGGATCCCGAAGACCACCGGCTTGCCGACGTACGAGGCGTAGCCCGGGACCTTCGACGGCGGCACCGGCACGCGGAACGCGCCCGCGTCGACGATCAGTCCGCCGTCCGCCTTCTCCAACCGCGCATTGAAGAAGTTCATCGCCGGTGACCCGATGAATCCGGCAACGAACACATTGGACGGATGGTCGTACAGGTGCTGCGGCGTATCCAATTGCTGGAGCAGCCCGCTCTTGATCACGGCGATCCGGCTGGCCATCGTCATCGCCTCGACCTGATCGTGCGTGACGTAGATGAAGGTCGTCTGCAGGCGCTGATGCAGCTTGCTGATGTTGGCGCGCGTCTCGACGCGCAGCTTGGCGTCCAGGTTGGAGAGCGGCTCGTCGAACAGGAAGACCTTGGGCTCGCGCACGATGGCGCGGCCGACGGCGACGCGCTGCTTTTGCCCGCCGGAGAGCTGGCGCGGCTTGCGGTCCAACAGGCCCTCGATGCCCAGGATCTCGGCCGCCTCTTGCACGCGGCGCTTGATGTCATCCTTCGGCGTCTTGCGCAGCTTGAGGCCGAAGGCCATGTTGTCGAACACGGTCATATGGGGGTAGAGCGCATACGACTGGAACACCATGGCGATGTCGCGATCCTTGGGAGCGACATCGTTCACCAGCCGGTCTCCGATCAGGATCCGTCCTTCGGAGATCTCCTCCAGACCGGCCAACAGGCGCAGGGCCGTGGTCTTGCCGCAACCCGAGGGGCCGACCAGGACCAGGAATTCCTTGTCCTCGACCGCCAGGCTGAGATCGTTGACCGCAATGACCTCGCCAAAGCGCTTGTTGACGTGTTCGTAGGTCACGTTTGCCACAGCCATGCCTCCTGTCGTTTGTGTATGGTGACGACATTATACACATGACAACGCCAGGGCGTGAGTGCCGAATCTTCGTTGACTGGTCAATTCAAGTCTGATATAGTCGCAAGCGTGGCTGAGACCGTTCCGGCTGGCCCCCGACCGGATCGGGGGCCAAATCACGTCTGGCGCCAGTTGCGCCTATGGCTCGAACCCGGGATCGGGGTCAAGCGCTGGCTTCTCCTGATGGTCCTGGGCACCGCCCTCATCGGGCTGGGCCTAGCCTACGCTCTCCTGGACATCTACCGGGCGAATCCGGATTCGGCCTTCCTGACCACCATCAGCCTGACGGTGCTGCCACGCTGGGCGCGCGCCCTTGTGCTGGGCGCCGTCGGGATCGCCCTCCTGCTTCTCGGCGGGTTCCGCCTCAACCGGACGCTCCTGGCGCCCTTCATGCGACCCGGAAAACAGGTCGTCGACGCAGTCGCTGAGCATCGCCGTCTGGGACGGGGTCCAAAGATAGTGGCCGTGGGCGGCGGGAACGGCCTGGCGACCCTGCTGCGCGGGCTCAAAGAGCACACGACCAACCTGACCGCGATCGTGACCGTGGCCGACGACGGCGGATCCTCCGGGCGCTTGCGCCGCGACCTGGGGCTTCCACCTCCCGGGGACGTCCGCAACTGCCTGGCAGCACTCTCGGACGACGAGGATCTCCTCACACAGCTCTTCCAGTACCGCTTCCTCGAGGGCGCCGGGCTGGAAGGGCATTCCTTTGGAAACCTGTTCATCGCCGCGCTGGCCGGCGTGACCGGCAGCTTCGACCGCGGCGTGCTCGAGGCCGGGCATGTCCTGCGCATTCGAGGGCAGGTGCTTCCGGCGACGCTCACGGACGTCGCCCTCGTGGCCGATAAGACGCCTGCCCTGGACGCGCAGACGGTCCGAGTGCAGGGCGAGAGCCGCATCCCGGACTTTCCCGGGCGGATCTACCGCGTCCACCTTGATCCGGAGGAGCCCCCGGCGTTTCCGGAGGCGATCCGCGCTCTCCTGGGGGCGGACATGATCATCATCGGCCCGGGTTCGCTGTTCACCAGCATCCTGCCCAATCTGCTGGTGCCCGATCTGGCGCAAGCCATCCGCGCCAGCCGGGCGTTCAAGGTGTACGTGTGCAATGTCGCCGCCCAGCCGGGGGAGACCGATGGGTTCGACTGCGCCCAGCACCTGGCCGCGCTCGAGTCGCATATCGGCCCCGGCCTGGTAGACGGCATCCTGGTCAACACCCGCGTTCCATCGCAACTGCCCGCTCGCGTGCAGCTGGTCCCGCTTGCGGAAGGCAAGACCCTGGCGGTCCCAAGCTTTCCCGCCGACGTCCTCGACTTCGATCGTCCATGGAGGCATGATTCCGAGAAACTGGCGCACGTACTGCTGCGGCTGCTGGAGGAACGCACGGGGCCGCTCGACATGACCCCGATCGACCAAGCGCAGTCGCTCAGCCATCTCAATGGATCACACTCAGCATAGGAGAACTGCAATGGCTACTCGAGTAGGCATCAATGGCTTCGGACGGATTGGACGGCAAGTGCTTAAGGCCATGCGGGACCTGTATCCCGATAGCCTGGAGGTCGTCGCCTTCAATGACATCGGCGACCTGCCGACCATGGCGCATCTGCTCAAGTACGACTCGAACTACGGTCGTTTTGACGGCAAGGTCGAGGTCGGCACGGACGGCCTGATCGTCGACGGCAAGGTGATCAAGGCCTTCAAGGAGACCGATCCCGCCAAGCTGCCGTGGAAGGACCTGGGCGTCGAGATCGTGATCGAGGGCACCGGCCTGTTCACGATCAAGAAGGACGGGGTCAACAAGAAGGGCAAGGAAGTCAAGGGCGCCGAGAACCATATCACCAAGGGCGGTGCCAAGAAGGTCATCATCACCTCGCCGGCCGAGGGCGAGGACCTGACCATCGTGCTGGGGGTCAATGACGACAAGTACGACCCCGCCACGCACCATGTCATCTCGAACGCCTCCTGCACCACGAACTGCCTGGCGCCGGCGGTCAAGGTCGTGCATGACAAGTTCAAGATCGTGCGCGGCTTCATGACCACCATCCACGCCTACACCAACGACCAGAAGATCCTCGACCTGCCGCATAGCGACCTGCGCCGGGCGCGGGCGGCGGCGATGAGCATCATCCCCACGACCACCGGGGCGGCCAAGGCCCTCAAGCTGGTGATCCCCGACCTGGCCGGGAAGTTCGACGGCTACGCGCTGCGCGTCCCCACGTCGACCGTCTCGGTGGTGGACTTCACCGCCGTGATCGAGACCCCCACCACGACCGACGAACTGCGCCAGGCGTTCCGCGATGCCGCCAACGGCCGGCTGAAGGGGATCCTGGCCGCGGTCGACGAGCCGCTGGTCAGCATCGACTACAAGGGCGATCCGCACAGCTCCTCGGTCGACCTGCCTTTCACCTCGGTCCTGGGCAAGGACAAGAGTGACTTCATCAAGGTCGTCGCGTGGTACGACAACGAATGGGGCTACTCGGTTCGCACGGCCGACCTGGCCAACCTGCTCGCGAAGAAGCTCTAGCCTGATGGTTTCCCCTCCCGTCCCCCTGCCCGACGCGGGCGGGGGACGGGCCGCGGGAGGGACCCATGGATAAGAAGACCGTTCGCGATATCGATCTCAAGGGCAAGCGCGTGGTGATGCGCGTGGACTTCAACGTCCCGATGAAGGACGGTGCTGTTGCGGACGACAAACGCATCCGCGCTTCGCTGCCGACCATCCAATACGTCCTGGAGCAGGGCGCGTCCCTGATCCTGATGAGCCATCTCGGCCGGCCCAAGGGCGGCCCGGACCCGGAGTTCAGCCTCAAGGCCGCCGCCGAGACGCTGGGCAAGCTGCTGGAGAAGCCGGTGAAGATGGCGCCGGACTGCACCGGCGCCGAGGTGGAAGCTCTGGCCCGATCCCTCAAGCCCGGCGAAGTGCTGATGCTTGAGAACCTCCGCTTCCACAAGGAAGAGGAGAAGAACGAGCCCGGGTTCGCCAAGCAGCTGGCCGGCCTGGGCGAGGTGTATGTCAACGACGCCTTCGGATCGGCCCACCGCGCGCATGCGAGCACAGAGGGCGTGGCGCACCATCTACCGGCGGTCTCCGGCTTCTTGATGGAGCAGGAACTCGAATACCTCAGCCGGGCGACGGAAAACCCGCAGCACCCCTACATCGCCATCCTTGGCGGCGCCAAGATCAGCGACAAGATCGCCGTGATCGAGAACTTGCTGAAGAAGTGCGATCGGCTGATCATCGGCGGTGGGATGGCTAACACGTTCCTGGCGGCCAAGGGCTACGCCATGGCCGACAGCCTGGTGGAGGCGGAGGCGGTTGCCACGGCCAAGGACATCCTGTCGAAGGCTGGCGCCAAGCTGCTCCTGCCGGTGGATGCCGTCATTGGCGACAAGTTCGACGCCGAAGCGGCCACAAAGGTTGTGGACGTCGACAAGGTTCCCCCCGGCTGGCGTGTCATGGATATCGGCCCACGCTCGCTGGAAGCCTTCCTGGCGGCCCTCAAGGGCGCCAAGCTGGTCGTCTGGAACGGGCCGATGGGCGTGTTCGAGTTCCCGAAGTTCGCCGAGGGGACGTTTGCCCTGGCGAAGGCCCTGGCCGGACTCGGCGCCATCACCGTGATCGGTGGCGGCGATAGCGCCAGCGCCGTGAAGAAGGCGGGTGTCGCCAAGCAGATGACGCACGTCTCGACCGGTGGCGGGGCTTCCCTTGAGTTCCTGGAAGGCAAGGTCCTGCCGGGCGTGGCAGCCCTCAACAAGAAGTAGGCTCCCTCCGATTCCGATCCGTCGTCCCCGGCGGCCATACCGACCGCCGGGGACGACCCGTATCCGGCAGCCTCTGGCCGGTCTTCATTTCCCTTGCAGTTTACAGGGCCATATTGTCCGGATGATGCCGGATGCCTATAATGGACGCGATCATACGCGGGAGCGCACATGACCTTCGCGCCGGGTGAGAACGTCGGTCCCTATCGGATCATCGAACAGCTTGGCCAGGGCGGCATGGCGACCGTCTTCAAGGCCTACCATGCCGGGCTGGACCGGTACGTGGCCATCAAGGTCATGCACCCGGCGTTCAAGCAGGACCCGAACTTCCTGGCGCGCTTCCAGCGAGAGGCCCGCGTCGTCGCCAAGCTTGACCACCCGAACATCGTCCCGATCTACGACTACGCCGAACACAACAACAATCCCTATCTGGTGATGAAGTTCGTCGAGGGGGAGACGCTCAAAGCCCGGCTGAGCCGCGGCCCCCTGACACGCGACGAGGGTCTGCGCATCGTGGATGCGGTGGGCAAGGGACTGGCGTTCGCCCACGGGCGCGGCATCCTTCACCGGGACATCAAGCCGTCCAACATCTTGCTGTGCCCGGATGGAGCGATCTACCTCGCCGACTTCGGACTGGCGCGGATCGCCCAGGCAGGCGAATCAACGCTCTCGAGCGAGATGCTGCTGGGCACTCCGCATTACATCTCGCCTGAGCAGGCTCGCGGCGAGCGGAACCTCGACGCCGGCACCGACATCTACTCCTTCGGTGTCGTGCTGTACGAGATGGTTGTCGGCCGCGTGCCGTTCAACGCCGACACGCCGTTCTCGATCATCCATGACCACATCTACACGCCGCTTCCCCTGCCTCAGAAGATCAACCCGCGGGTCCCGGACAGCGTGCAGCGGGTGCTGCTGAAGGCGCTGGCCAAGGAGCGGGCCGACCGTTTCGCGAGTGTGGAGGAGCTGGCCGTCGCGTTTCTTAAGGCGGTGGCTGCCCCGGGGAGCGGGCCGGCGCGTGCCGATGCCGTCGACACGCTGGTTGGTGTCCCGCTACCTCCGGGCTCGCCAGCAACTCCTGTGGCAGGACCGGGCGTGGTGGGCGGGACGCCGCCGCCGACGCCGCGCCCTGCTCCAGAGGCAACCGGCCCGGCTGCACCTCCCGGCAAGCCCAAGCGGAGCCGCAGGCTGCTCTGGATCGTGGGCGGGCTAGGGTTGAGCCTGTGCCTGATCTTGCTGATCGGTGTGGCGGGGAACCAGAACGGTGAGGGTCAGCCCCCACCGACCGAAGCCCCGGCGGTTCTCGCGCCAACGGATGAGGTGCGAGATCCCGGGGTCCTGGCGGCGCGCGCGACGTTGGCCGCGCTGCCGGAGGATCCGGCGGCGCATTTTGCCTTGGCCGAAGCCGAGGCGGAGGCAGGCTTGCCTGTGCTGGCTGCGCGCGAATACCGCAAGGCAGGCGACCTGTTCATGCGTAGCCGAGCGGGATTGCAAGCCACCGAGGCGTACTTCCTGGCGATCTATCACGTCGGTGGCCCAGAGAAGGCTGACGCCGAGCTGCTCGATTCGGCGCAGCGCGCCGCGTTCCTGGCAGGCAGCGAAGACCCGGACGGGACGTTGTCCCTGCTGGGAGAGGCCGTTAAAGCCTTCCCCGAATGGCCGCTGCTCCCATCGCTCGAAGCGCATGCGCACATCGCCCAGGGGAACATGCCGCGCGCCCGTGAGCTGATCGACAAGGCCAGCCAGCGGAACCCGCAGGATGGCCTGGCGCAGGTTGTCCTGGCCGAGTGGCTGCGCAAGTCCGGGGACCCCCGAGGGGCGCGCCAGGCGGCCGATGCTGCCCGGGCTACCGGGACGCTGGCCCCGTGGCTCTCCAATATCATCGAGGAGTTCATGAAGGACGCCTGAGGCGTCGGGTTCGAGGTGCAGCGATGAAGTCCCGCCATCCCATCGTGGCTGGGAATTGGAAGATGAACAAGTCGGCCGTCGAGGCGGCGGCCCTGCTCGAGAGCATGCTGCCCGAGCTGAAGGCCTTCGCCGGCGTTGAGCGCGTGATCTGTCCGCCGTTCATCGCGCTGACCGTGCTCGCCCCGCGCCTGGCGGGTTCGGGGATCGGCCTGGGCGCACAGACCATGCACTGGGAAGACGCGGGTGCCTTCACCGGAGAGATCTCGCCGCTGATGCTGAAGGACTTGTGCGACTACGTCATCCTGGGGCACTCCGAGCGGCGCGCATCCTTCGGGGAGACGGATGAGACCGTCAACAAACGCCTGCACGCCGCCCTGAGGCACGGACTGACGCCGATCGTGTGCGTAGGGGAGACGCTCGCCGAAAACGAAGCCGGGATGACGGCGGACGTCGTCGGACGCCAGGTCCGTGGAGGGCTGGCCGGACTGACCGCGGAGCAGGGCGGGCGCGTGGTCATCGCCTATGAGCCTGTGTGGGCGATCGGTACGGGGCGGGCTGCCACGCCCGAGGGTGCGGAGGCCGTGGTCGCGACGATGATCCGTCCGGGGCTGGCTGGGCTGTTCGGAAGCGAAACGGCCGATTCGATCCGCGTTCAGTACGGCGGAAGTGTCACCGCCGCCAACGCCGCCTCCTTCTTCGGGCAGCCTGGAATTGACGGAGCCCTGGTCGGCGGCGCGAGCCTCAAGCCCGCCGAGTTCCTCGCCATCGTCGCGGCCGCAGGGGGTTGAACCCGGGGCTTCCCACTCTGGCCGCGTGGTTCGCGATCTCGCTGGCTGCGCTCGTTCCGCTGCAGCGCTGGATGACCGGCAGCCTGCAGCGTCTTCTGGTCCGCATCCTGCGGACCCCGCGGCGTGCGCTCTTCGCCTACGCGATGCTGTTCTTGCCGGGTGTGGCGCTGCATGAGGCCAGCCACTGGCTGGTGGCCCGCATGCTGGCCGTGCGGGCGACGTCGTTCTCGCTCCTGCCTAAGGTCACTCGAAACGGCACCATGCGTCTGGGCTACGTGCAGATCGAAGCGGTCGATCCGGTTCGCGCGGCGCTGATCGGTGCTGCGCCGCTTGTGGCGGGAACGCTGGCGCTCGGAGCCTTGGGGACATCCCTACTGGGCCTCGATCGCCTTGCCGCGGCGGCGGCTGGGGGGCGCCCGCAGGCGTTGGCCGAGGCGTTGGCGGCGACCACGAGTGTCCCATGGTGGGGGCTGTGGTTCTACCTTGCGGTCGTTGTGAGCAACACGATGCTGCCCTCGCGCAGCGATCGGGCTGCCTGGGGCTGGGTGCTGCTGGCTGCCGCCCTCCTTGCCGTGGGTGTGCTCCTTCTCGGGTGGGGCGAATCGGCGGTCCGAGTGATAGCGGCGCCGGCCGGCGCCCTCCTGGGCTACCTGGCCGGCGCGTTCACGCTGACTGCCGCGCTCGACGTGTTGCTGGGGTTCCCCCTGTGGGCCCTGGACGTCGTCCTCAGCCGGCGTTCCTAAGCGGTCCCGAACTGACGATCGCCGGCATCGCCCAGCCCGGGGACGATGTAGCCAATGTCGTTCAGGTGGCTGTCGACAGCGGCAATGTGGATCGGCACGTCGGGGTGGTTGCGCGACAGATTCTCGATGCCCTCCGGCGCGGCGATCAGGCCGACGAACTTGATCTTGATGACGCCCCAGCGCTTGAGGATGTTGATGGCAGCGACGGCCGATCCGCCGGTGGCCAGCATCGGGTCGAGCACCAGGCATACAGAAACCGTGGGCTCGATCGGAAGCTTGTTGTAGTACTCGACCGGCTTCAGCGTGTGCTCATCACGGTACAGCCCGATGTGCCATACCTCGGCCGTCGGCATTAGGTCCCAGATCCCTTCGACCATCCCCAGCCCGGCGCGGAGGATAGGTACCAGTCCGACCTTCTCGCGCAGCACGGTGCCCGGAGCCACGGCCAGCGGCGTCTGAACGGTGGTCGGCACCGTGGCCAGATCGAGCGTTGCCTCATAGGCAATCAGCGCGGCAATCTCGCGGATCAGCTCGCGGAACTTCTTCGGCTCGGTATTGCGATCGCGCAGCTTCGTGAGCTTGTGGGCCACGAGGGGGTGGGGGGAGGCATACACATTGTTGGGCATGGGTCTCTCCTGTGACGAGAGAAAAGGCGCGCACCGCGCTAGGGCAGGCGCCTGAGGATCACGGCGGTCAGGTCATCGCGCAGGTCCGGTTCCGAGCAGAAATCGGACACGCGGCTGGCGATGGTTTCGGCCAGGCCCTGGGCATTCCAATCGACGGATCCCAGGATCAGGGCCTCCAGTCGCTGGGTGCCGAAGAATTCACCCCGGTTATCGGCCGCTTCGGTCACACCGTCAGTGTACAAGACAAGCAGCGAGCCGGGTCCGAGCGTGACGGAGTGAGTGCGGTAGTCAACCCCGGCCTGAACTCCCAGGACGATCTCGTGCTCGTCCAGAAAGCAGCAGCGCGCCCCCTGCTCGAACATCATCGGCGCGTTGTGGCCCCCGTTGGCATAGGTGATCTTGCCCGACGCCGGCTCCCAAACGGCGTAGAACACGGAGACGAACATGTCGGCCTGGGCATCGCTGAAGATCAGGTCGTTGAGGCGCGTCAGTGTCTGGCCGGGGTCGACCCGGCTGATGGCCACGGACCGTAGCAGCGTCCGGGACAACGCCATGAAGAGGGCGGCGGGCACCCCCTTGTCGGCCACGTCGGCGATGACAATGCCCCAGCGCGGCCCGTCGGGCCCGGGTTCGAGCGGGATGAAGTCGTAGAAATCGCCGCCAACCTCTCGCGCCAGCCGCCACGTCATCCCGATCTCCCAGCCGTCTGCGGCGGGAGGATGCTTGGGAAGGAAGCTCTCCTGGATCCCGCGCGCCATCGACAGCTCGCGTTCAAGGCTGCGTTGGAGTGCGGCGGACTCGATTAGGCGCGCGTTCTCGAGGCGGAGTGAGATCTGATGGGCGATGCCGGCCAGAAGCGCGGGTCGGCGCCCGGCAAGCTCTTGTCCCTCCATCAGCAGCACGCCCAGCAGGTGCTTCCCATCACTCAGCGCAAGGGCCATGGCCTCCTGGGCTTCGAAGTGCTCCGCCAGGTGGGGCGGCAGGCTCGTCCGGTACGGTGTCTCGGATTCGAGGTCCGGCGCGTCGGCTCCGACCTGCCCCGGGAGAATGCGGAGTTCATCGTGCTCCGCCTTGAACTGTCGCTGCAGGCCGGCCGTCGGGCCGATGTGCAATGCTCCGTCGGGGCCTGGCAGGAGCACGATCGCCCACGAGACGCCAGCCAGCAACGTCGCCAGGCGCAGGACGGCCTGCAGGGCAACGACCGTGTCCCCGGTTTGCGCTGCGTGCCGTGCGACCTCGAGGAGGACCGTCGTGACCCAGGCCTCTTCCTGCTGCTGCGCGAAGTTGCGCGCCTCGAGCATCGCCAGGGCGAGCTGCGCTCCGATCATCTCCGCCAGCTCCGCGTGTTCGGGCGGGATGGGTTCCCCGGCGTGATGCTCAAGGTCAAGCGTGCCGAGCAAGTGCTCCTCGGCGCGCAGCGGAACAACGAGCAAACCCGAGTCGGGTGCCCCCCCGAGGCGCGCGGCCTGCGGGGCGCCGGTGGGAGGGGAGGCAAGCCAATTGGGAACCGGGCGCTGGAGGCCGTCCGGGGACTCGTCGGCAAGCGAAGACGCCCGCAAGACCAGCTCACCGTCCACGCGCTCGAAGAGCCGGACAGTGTAGCCCTCCAACGCCTCCGCTGTCAGGTTGACGATCCCGACGAGCAGTTCGCGAATGGGCTTGAGGGCGGTTGCCTGGCGAGAAATCTCGCGGAGCAGCGCCATGTGCAGAGTCCGGTAGCGAACTTCGGCATGCATGCTGGTCAATGCCAGGCTGGTGGTCAGGGCGCTGGCGAGCACCTGCAGCATCCGAAGGTCGCGCGCTCCGAACGCGTTTGGCCTCCGGCTTTGGATCGCGACGACGCCAAGTGCCTGCCCCTCGATCGCCAGGGGGACGAAGAGACCTGAGCGGGGGGGATCGGCCGAATCGTAGCTCGGGCGCGCTGGCAGGGTGTCCCGCTCAGCGGCGAAGTCGGCGACCAACAACGGTTGGGCCGTGTTGCGGACCCATCCGACGATCCCCAGGCTGTCCTGCTGCAGGTCGAAGGTCCGGTTGTCCTGGCGTTCGTAGTCCCGGATCCAGACCAGTGTGCGGTACGAGGTGCCCTCGAAGACGCCGAGCTGGAAGAAGTCGGTCTCCAGGAAGCGGGCCGTCTCTTCGTAGGCGACCTCGGCGAGCTCCTCGGGATCGAGGTGGACCAGGCTGATGCGCGAGGCCAACTCGCCCAGCCGCTCGAGTTCGAGCGCGCCGGCCCGCTCCGCGACCACTCGCCGTCGGGCTGCGAGAGCCATCCAGACGACCAGTGCGGCCAGGATGAACAAGAGAACCAGCAGGGCGAATGCCAAGGGGAAAGGCAGCGCCGGCGCGGACGTCATGGCCAGGCTAGCCGGAGATGCGCGCCAGCCGCTTGCGCATCGTCAGGCGGTTGGTCCCTGATCGGCGGACGTAGGACACGTGATCCATCACGCGGTGGATGATGGCCAGCCCGAGCCCTCCGACCGGCGGATCGTGCTGGTCCCGGGCATGCGCGGACGGACGGCGGGCAGGGTTGAAGCGCGGGGCGGAATCCTCGAGGCGAACTGTCAGATCGCCCGGGGCGGAGGTGACTTCCAGCCGGATGTCGCCGCCGCCTTCGCCTGAATAGCCGTGCTTGATGATGTTCTCGCAGGCCTCGGCGACGGCCAGTTGGCAGGCGTAGCTCGTGGAATCATCGAAGCCTGCATCGCGCGCACCGGCTTCTACGCAGTCACAGGCGGTCTCGATCGCGTCGAGGCGGCCCGGGATGGTCAGGTGGCGGATCGGCACGATGGCGTCAGAACGAAGCAACCGCTGCTTCTCGGGTGGGATGGATGCTGAACAGCGTGTCGACGCCGGCGATGGACAGAGACGAGGCGGCACGCTCGGAGGGTTGGGCGATGCACAGTTCGCCTGCCCCCTTGCAGGCCTTGAAGGCATTCACCAGAACCCTCAGGCCGCTGGAGGACAGGAACTCCACGCCGGCCATGTCGAGCACCAGGTTCTTCCTGCCCTTGTCGATCAGGGCTTGCAGGGTGGCCTCCAGGTCGGCCGACGTCGACGAGTCGACGCGGCCCGTAACGGTCACCACGGCGATACGCTTGTACTCTTGGGTCTGGATCTCCATCGTATTCCTCCTAGACCGTTCGCTGAACTACATAGGCGGCGAGATCGGACAGGGCGCCGCGTGCGCGGCATTCCGGCAGAGACGCCAGGGCTTCCTGGGCGCGACGCACAAACCCGCGGGCTTCGTCGAGCGCACGGGCAATCGCGTCCGAGGTGCGCACCTGCCAGATCAGATCCTCAAGCACGGCCGGATCCAGCCGCCGCTGGAGGATCGAATCAATGAAGTCATCGTCCACCGGACGGCTGTCGATCGACAGTAGGGCCGGCAGCGTCAGCAGCCCCTGGCGCAGATCGCTGGCCACCGGCTTGCCCACTTCCTCCTGGTTGCCGACGAAGTCGAGAACGTCGTCGACGATCTGGAAGGCGATGCCGAGGTTGTAGCCCACGGTCTTGGCCAGGGCCGCCTGCTCCGAGGGGGCATCGCTCAAGACCGCCGAGGCCTCGGTCGAGACCTCGAACAGCGATGCCGTCTTGGCATAGATTCGGTCGAAGTAGTCCTTGCGCAGGTCCCCGCTGCGGCTCCGGAACAGCTGGTTGATCTCGCCGCTCACGATGACCATCAGCGTCCGGGCGAACATCTCCATGACGACCAGCGATCCGGTCTGCGCGGCCAGATGAGCGGCGCGGGCGAAGATGTAGTCTCCGGTCAGCACCGTTGCCCCGGGCGTCCACTGCGCGTTCAGCGTTGGCGTTCCGCGCCGAAGCAGTGCGCCGTCGATCAGATCGTCGTGGACCAGTGTGGCGGTATGCAGCATCTCAATCGCCGCGGCCAGTGTGACGGCCCGGGCGGGGTCACCGCCGAACATGGCGGCGGTCAACAGCACAACGGTCGGGCGTACGCGTTTGCCACCGGAGGACAGCAGATGGTCGATGGCGCTGTCGAGCGCGGCGTGATGCTCGCCGACGCGCTCGCGCATCCGCACTTCGACCTCCTCGAGCGAGGGACGTACAAGGTCAAAGAAGGTTACGGTTCGTGTGCTCATCCATCCAACCAAAGAGCCGGGCGGCATTGTCCGACGTGGCCGCGCTCAGGAGCGCCGGATCGAGAGTCAATACCTCGGCCAGTCTCCGCGCCACCAGCGCGACGTGGGCCGGTTCATTCCGCTGGCCCCGGTGCGGCACCGGCGAAAGGTATGGGGCGTCGGTCTCGACCACCAGGCTGGGAAGCGGAACGCCGGCGATGACCCGCCGCAGTGGATCCGACTTCGGGTAGGTGATCGGCCCGGCCACTCCCAGCAGGAAGCCGCGCGCGATGGCACGCTGTGCGTCCTGCGCGTCCCCGGCGAACGCGTGCAGCACGCCGGGCGAGCGGCCATTGTGTCCCGCTGTCCGAGCAAGCCATCCGTCAAGCTCCGCGAACACTCTGGGCAGAGCCTCCCGGCTGTGGAGGATCACCGGACGGTGGGTTTCTCCAGCCAGGTCGAGTTGTGCCCGGAACGCAGTTAGCTGAGCGTCACGGCTTGACAGGTTCCGGTAGTAGTCCAGCCCAATCTCCCCGATAGCGACGACCCTTGGAGACTTCGCCAGCGCCTTGATCTCCGCCTGAGCCCGCGAGGACCACCCGCCGGCGTAGTGTGGGTGGATCCCGACGGCGGCAAACACACCAGGCCGCGACTCCGCCAGCTCGACCGCGCGCCGGCTGCTATCTACGTCGACGCCCGGGACGACCAGCCTGTCGACCCCAGCATCCTTTGCCCGCTGCAGCACATCCGGCAGATCGGCGGCCAGCTCCGGGAGGACCAGATGGCAGTGCGTATCGGCCAGGACCAGCTCGCTCATTGCAGGCCGAGGATGCGGAGCCCGTCCTGCAGGATGGGCTGCACCCTGTCCTGCCGGGTTGTCTCGCAGTACACGCGCACGATCGGCTCCGTCCCGGAGAAGCGGATCAAGAGCCAGCCTCCGTCCTCCAGGCCAAGTTTGTAGCCATCCAGGTCGTTCCGCCCGGTGACCTTCATGCCGCCGATGGTCTTGGGTTCGGCTTGCTGCACTTTTTGCTCACGCGCCGCTCGCTGGTCCGGTGGGAGGGGCGAGTCGATCCGATCGTAGTAGTGTGCGCCGACCTTGGCGAACAGCTCCTGCACCAGCGCCGACGGGCGCAGGCCGGTTCGGACCATCATGTCGAGCAGGTAGAGCCCCGCCAGGATCCCGTCGCGCTCCGGGACATGGCCGCGGAAGGCATAGCCGCCGGATTCTTCGCCGCCGATCAGCGCGTCAACTTCGAGCATCTTGGGTGCCACGTACTTGAACCCCACGCCGGTCTCGTGCACCGGGACGCCATAGAGCTGACCCAGCTTGTCGAGCATTGAGGTCGTGGACAGCGTCTTGACGATGGGGCCGCGAAGCCCGAGGTACTCGAGCAGGTAGTAGGCCAGCAGACCGAAAACGCGCAGCTGATCGATGAAGGCGCCATGCTCGTCCCCGGCGCCAAGGCGATCGGCATCCCCGTCCGTAATGAGAAGGCCGTCGGCGCGCTGGTCCAGCGTGGCCTGAAGCCCGGCATTGACGTTGGGAGGGATGGGCTCGGGACGACTCATCTCGGGGAAGGAAGGGTTGCGGGCGTTGTGGATTTCGATGAGCCGCAGGCGTCCCCCGCCGAGCAGGCGCGGGAACCAGCCGGCGCCGTTGCCCCACATGGTGTCAACCACCAGCGTCAGGGGCGCGGCGCGAAGCGGTTCCAGGTCAACCATCCGCTGCAGTTGCTCAATGTAGGGGGGAGCCGCGTCGAAGATCTGGATCGCGCCTTTGGATAGGGCCTGGGCGATCGGCAGGCGCGGCAGTCCCTCCTCGTCGGTCGGGATGAGAGCCTCGATGCGCTTGAGGCCAGCGGGATCAATCGCCCCACCGAACCGGTTACGGACCTTGAAGCCGTTGTCGTCGGGCGGGTTGTGCGAGGCCGTGATGTTGACCGCGCCGGCGGCCTGATGATGCTTCACGGAGTACGAGATCGCCGGGGTGGGGGTAGCCCCATGGGTCAGAAGGACGCGCAGCCCATTCCCCGCCAAGACCTCGGCGGCGGAAGCCGCAAAGTGCTCCGAGGCGAAACGCGTGTCGTAGCCGACAATCACAGGCCGGCTCTCGCCCTCGGTCTCAAGCAAGTAGCGAGCAAATCCCTGCGCGCAGCGCCGGACGCTGGAGTACGTGTAGTCGTCGGCCATCCGGGCGCGCCAGCCGTCGGTGCCGAAGACAATCCTAGATGCAGGCATCCCGTACCTACCTGGAAGCCGCCAGTCGGTGCCGGTCCGGCACGTGGCGGGGAGCGCCGGCCCCGGGCCGCTCCCATCGCCTCGAGGACCCTGACCGGCTAGGGCAAGATTATACCGTGATTGGCCTGCGCTCTGGGTGCCCTTGCCGCCCGGCGAAGCGTGTGGTAACATCATCCCGTTGCCACGCCTCCTCTGGGGGCGTGCTTTCCGCTCCCGGCCCATGCTGCCTGGCATGTGGATCGGGGGCAATCCCGAGGAAAGGAGGTTCTCCTATGCGCAACTACGAGCTCGCCTACATCGCTGACCCCGATCTGGACGAAAACGCTTTGACCGCTCTCGATGAGAAGATCAAGGGCTGGATCGAAGCAGCCGGCGGCAGCGTCGTCAAGGTCGATCGCTGGGGCAAGCGGCGGCTGGCCTACACGATCAAGAAGCGCCACGATGGCCACTACGTGTTCGTCCAGGCCGCTCTTCCGCCGCAGGCTGGCACAATCGTCGAGCGCAACCTGCGCCTGACCGAGCAGATTCTGCGCTTCATGATCACGCTTCAGGAAGCAGCCTGAACGGCGGACCCGTTTGTGGGTCTTCCGCGCGGGGCAGGAGGCTGGGATGAGCCGAGGCTTGAATAGGGTGATGGTCATCGGCCACCTGGGGCGGGATCCCGAGATGCGCTACACGCCTTCCGGGCGTCCCGTCACGACCTTCTCGGTGGCTACCACGCGTACCTGGCACTCCTCCGATGGAGAGCGGCACGAGGAGACCGAGTGGTTCAACGTGGTCGCCTGGGGAAGCCTGGCCGAGATCTGCAACCAGCATCTCCGGCGCGGCCAGCAGATCTATGTGGAAGGGCGGTTGCAGACCCGCCGCTGGGATGACGCCGAAGGGAACAAGCACTTCGCCACCGAGTTGGTGGCCAAAGAGATCATCATGCTCGGGGAACGCAAGGAAGGCGCCACCACGGCCTTCGTGGCCGGCCCCGGGGAAGATGAGGGTTACCCCTTCTAACATGAGTGACGGCGGGCGGGAGGGTTCCCGAACGCCGCAGGAGAGAAAGCGTTGAGCGACGAGATGGAGATGGAGATCGATGAAGGTCAGGGCGGTGGCGAACGCGGCGGCCCGCGGCGCCGGTTCATTCGCCGGCCCCACGTGTGCCAGTTCTGCACCGAGAAGACCAAGGCGATTGACTACAAGCAGACCGAGCTGCTCAAGCGATTCATCACCGAGCAGGGGCGGATGCGCAGCCGACGTGAGACGGGGACCTGCGCCCGGCACCAGCGCATTCTGGCTCAGGCCGTCAAGCGCGCCCGTCACATCGCACTGATCCCCTTCCAGGCGGAGCGCTTCCGCTAACCCTGTGAATCCTCCGGCCGGGGTGTCCCACTCCGGTCCGCTTCACAGGCTGAGGAGATGACCGTGGCAAAAGTAGGGCGGGGTGCGCCCCGCGTAACCAAGAAGCATCTGGCGCGCGCCCAGCGCGAGCGCATGCAGCGGACCTGGGTTCTGGCTATCACCGCATTGGTGGTGGCGCTGGTCGTGGGGCTGTTGGTCTATGGATATGCGGAGCAGCGCTACATCAAGCCCGGGCGGGCTGTGGCAGAGGTCAACGGCGAGACGATCACCGCGCGTTTCCTGCATGCCCGCTATCTACTGGCCCGAGAGAGCCTTCTCGCCCAGGCCAGCCAGATCCAGGATCTGATGACCGCGTTCGGCGGCGATGCGACGTTCGCCAGCAGCCTGCAGCAGCAGCTGGATCAGATCGCAGCCATGCTTCAGGATACCCCCAGCCTGCAGCGTTCTGTGCTCGACTCGCTGGTGGACGAGGTCCTTATCCGGCAGGAGGCTCAACGGCGCGGAATCGTCGTCACGGTGGCCGATGTGCAGAAAGCGGTGGAGGAAGCCTTTGGGTTCTACCCGAACGGCACACCCACGCCGCTTCCATCCTCCACCCCCAGAGCGACGAACACCCCGGCCCCGACGCTGACGCCCACGATCGGCCCCAGCCCGACCACGACGGCCACGCTGGCGCCGTCACCGACGCTGGCGCCCTCGGCCACGCCGACCGCGGGCCCAAGCCCGACGCCGCTCCCGTCGCCCACCCCGTACAGCCTTCAGGCGTTCGAACAGGATTTTGGGTCGTACGTGGATACGCTGGCGGGAACCGGGGTCACGGAGGCGGACGTCCGATCGCAATACGAGGCACGCCTGTACCGGGAACGGCTGGAGCTGGCGCTGCAAGCTGAGGTCACCCGCGATCAGGAGCAGGTGCAGGCGCGCCACATCCTGGTCGGGGATGAGGCCTCGGCCAAGTCCGTGCTGGAGCAGTTGAAGTCCGGGAACAAGACCTGGGAAGAGCTGGCTTCTGTCCTGTCGCTGGACACCTCCAACAAGGACCAGGGCGGTGACTTGGGTTGGTTCTCACGCGGCGTCATGGTCACTGCGTTCGAGGAAGCCGCCTTCGCCGCACCTGTTGGCGAGACGATCGGCCCGATGAAGACCGATTTCGGTTGGCACGTTATTCAGATACTCGGACACGAGACACGCCCGCTGGACGAGGCTGCCTTCGAGAGCGCCCGACAGAACGCCCTCTCGCGCTGGCTGAGCAAGGTTCGCACAGGCGAGGGCGTGGTGATCCCCGACAACTGGCTTGAATACCTGCCCGCAGCCTGATCCCGGCAAGTTCGAGCCCTAAGGCAGCGGCAATGTCACCGGGGAGGCGCCCAGGGATGGGCCTCCCCGGTTGTGTTCCTTCTAGATGCCCTGCCGTCCCCCCCCGTGGCAGGCCAGGCAGGCTGCGCCGAGGGCGGACCTTCTCCCCCCGGACGGCCCACGACGACGGGGCCGCCCGAGCCCGGCCCGCCCGCCGCCCGCCCGCAGCTATCCCGAGATGGCCGCCCCATCCGGTGCCGGCTTCGTGGTGCGGAAGTCCCCGGTGCAAGCCTCCCCTTGAAAGGCCGTGTGCGCAGCGGATATACTGAACCTGATGGGCCAACCATGAAGCTCGACGGACTGCTGCGCGCGCTTCCCAGTGACCTGATCCCCGCCGACCGGGAGCTGATTCGGCGTGCGTACCAGGCGGCCGAGCAGGCACATACCGGCCAGACCCGCGTCTCGGGCGAGCCCTACGTCACGCACTGTGTTGCTGTGGCCGGCATCCTGGTGGAGCTGAATGCGCCGGTGGCGGTGATCGTCGCCGGCCTTCTCCACGATACGGTCGAGGACACACCGCTCACGCTGGATGGCGTGCGCCGCGAGTTTGGCGCGGAAGTTGCCGCGCTGGTCGACGGGGTCACCAAGCTGACCCAGCTCCCCCGTGTCAGCACCTTTGACGGTCGACCGAAGCGGGGGCGTCCGACCAAGAGCGAGCTGGCCAAGGAGACGCTGCGCAAGACCTTCCTGGCCATGGGCGATGACGTCCGGGTCGTGGTCATCAAGCTCGCTGACCGACTGCACAACATGCGTACGCTGGCCCACCTTCCGGCCGAAAAGCGCCTGCGCATCGCCCGTGAGACCCTCGAGATCTTCGCGCCCCTGGCCAACCGGCTCGGCATATGGCAAATGAAATGGGAACTGGAAGACCGGAGCTTCCGCTACGTCGATCCCGAGAAGTACAAAGAGATTGCCGATCGGGTCGCCACGCGACGCGGAGACCGCGAGGCCGAGCTGGGCGCCATCGGCAAGCGACTGCAGAAGGTGCTCGAGGAAGGCGGCCTGCACGCGGAGGCCAGCGGCCGTCCGAAGCACCTGTACTCCATCTATCGCAAGATGGAACGCAAAGGGATACCCTTTGAGGGTGTGTTCGATGTCCGCGGCGTGCGTGTCGTCGTGAACAGCGAGAGCGAGTGCTACCTGGCCCTGGGCTTGATCCACGCGCAGTGGAAGCCGGTGCCGGGGACGTTTGATGACTACATCGCCACGCCCAAAGACAACTTCTACCAGTCGTTGCACACCGCCGTGATCTATGACGACGGGCGGACCCTCGAAGTGCAGATCCGGACACCTGAGATGCACGAGAACGCAGAGTTCGGCATCGCCGCTCACTGGCGTTACAAGGAAGGCCGCAAGCGGGACGACGCTTTCGAGCAGCGGGTAACCTGGCTGCGGCGCATGATGGAATGGCGGCAGGACGTCGAGGATGCCGGCGACTTCGTCGACGCCATGAAATCGGATGTGTTCCAGGAACGCGCCTACGTCTTCACCCCCAAGGGCGACATCATCGACCTGCCGGCGAATTCGACACCCATCGATTTCGCCTACCACGTGCATACCGACATCGGCCATCGCTGCCGCGGGGCCAAGGTCAACGGCAAACTGGTCACGCTGGACTACCGGTTGCAGACGGGCGACTCGGTGGAGATCCTGACCGCCAAGCGCGGCGGGCCGAGCCGCGACTGGCTCAACCCGACGCTCGAGATGGTCCGCAGCGAGCGGGCGAGGGGCAAGATCCGGCAGTGGTTCAAACGCCAGAACCGGGAGCAGAACATCTCGCACGGCCGGGGGCTCCTGGACAAGGAGCTGCACCGGCTGGGGCTGGAGTCGGTCTCCTTCGAGCAGCTCGCCCGCGATCTGGGCTTCGCCATGGTGGACGACCTGCTGGCCGCTGTCGGCTGCGGCGATCTGCACCTGGGGAAGGTGCTGTCCGGCATCGTCGAGCGCGACATCGAAGCGTTGGGGCTGCCTCAGGCGGTAACCCCGACCGAAGAGCGCACGACACGCGACGGGGTGACGATCCTCGGTCTCTCGGGAGTCCTGACGGCGATGGCCCGCTGCTGCAACCCGGTGCCCGGGGATCCGATCGTGGGCTACATCACCCGCGGCCGCGGGGCGACCATCCACCGCCGCGATTGCCCTAACGCGTTGCGGATCAAGGATCGCGAGCGACTGGTTCAGGTGAGTTGGGGCAAGGCCCGCCAGACGTATCCGGTCAGCGTCCGCATTCAGGCCTATGACCGTGAGGGGCTGATGCGAGACGTCTCCACGCTGGTGACCAACGAGGGGATCGGTATGTCCTCGGTCAACGTGGCGACGAAGAACAGCCTGGCGACGTTCGATCTGGTGATGGGTATCGCTGATCTCTCACAGTTGAGCCGCGTGCTCAATCGACTGGAGGCGCTGCCCAACGTCCTGGAGGCCAGGCGGTTGCGGCCGGGGTAGCGCTGAGCAAGGTGGTATAATCCGCCGCTGCCCAAGGGGGGCCAGCGGGCGGGGCCGAAACGCGGGGGGCGCCTGGGACTTGGCGGGGTCCGGGAATCCGGCCCTATGCCCCGCCACCCGAAACCGAGCCAATCCTCCCGATCCTAGAGAGCGTGATGACGGACTTGCCAACCCCACTTGCCCAAGCACCCCGGCGCCCGGACGTTCATTGGTGGCTTAGCCTCGGCCTGGCCGGGATCGGGCTGGCTGTCTCGACCTACCTGGCGTGGGTCAAGCTCACCGGGAACGTCGCCTCCTGCGGCCCGGTTGGCGACTGCGAGTCGGTCAACAACAGCCGCTACGCGGAGTTCGCCGGTGTCCCAATCGCGCTGCTGGGCGCCCTGGGATATGTGGCCGTCCTGGCCCTCCTCGGTGCGGAGCGTCGCTTTCCCAGACTCGCCGAGAGCACTCGGCTGGCGCTGTTTGGCGTGAGCCTGATCGGCACGCTCTACTCCGCCTACCTGAGTTACATCGAAGTGGCCGTCCTGCGGGCCATTTGCCCGTATTGTGTCATCTCGGCCCTCGCCATGACCGCCATCCTGATGGTGGGTATCCTGCGCCTGCGATTGTCGGACAGCGACGCGTAGAAGGAGATAGGATTCATGCCCCGGATTCGCTGTCGCTATGTGGATTGCGTATTCGTCGAGAATGGATACTGCGGCGCGGCGGCGGTCGAGATCGACCCGGACGAAGGGTGTCTGACCTACTCGCATATCGATGATGTCCCGGCCGACGAGGAATGGGACGAGGAAGACATGGAGGAGCTCTGGGAAGAGGAGGACGAGGAGCTCTATTCCGAAGAGGACGAGGAAGAGGAGAGCTGGGAAGACGAAGACGTCTAGGCCCGCCGGCGGGGCACCGGGCGACGCGAGAAGGCGCCGCCCGTCAGGACCGGACCCATCACGCGAACAGCGGCGTTTCCATCGGAAGCGCCGCTGCGTTTTCCAGGTTGGGGCCTTGGCTACTTGATGCGGTGCTGCAACGTGCGGGCCAGGATGTCTTCCTGGGCCCGGCGTTTCGGCTTGCCCTTCGCCGGCGGTGCCTGCGGTGCGGGTTCGGCCGGGGCGGGCGCCGCATCCGAGCCCTCGAGCGCCCGCCGCAGCGCGAACTCCATCGCCGACGGCGTAGCTTCCAGGGAGTCCTCGGGCTCGGGCTCGACAACCTCCGGCGCTTGCTTCATGCTCAGCCGGATCTGGCGCTTCTGCCGGTCGACGTCCAGGACAGTGACCATCACCGAGTCGCCTTCCTTGGCGATCTGCGCCAGGTTGGCGACGTACTCGTTGCTCATCTCGCTGACATGAACCAGCCCCGGCCGCTCGGCACCGATGTCGACGAACGCGCCGAACGTTTCCAGCTTGACCACCGTGCCCTGCGTCCGCAGGCCTGCCTTGATGTCCTGCCACTTGAGCAGCACCGGGCGGATCATCGTCAGCTCGACCCGGCCGGATGCCGCGTCGACCTTCGAGACCCAGACCTGGACCGCCTGTCCAGGGCTGACGACGTCCTCCACGCGGTTGACGCGCTCGCGGCGGAGGTTTGAGATGTGGACCAGCCCGTCGCGCTCGGCGCCGACATCCACGAAGGCCCCGAACAGCTCGACCTTCGTCACCGTGCCCTGAAGCTCCTGCCCGACTGCAAGCTCGGCAAGAGGACGTCGAGAACCCGGGTCAACAGACCGTTCCACTTCGCACCTTCCACGATTCGATTTGCGCCTGGGGGAACAAGCAGGAGCCATTATACCACGGGCGGGAGAGGCTAGCCACCGTCCGAATTGCCTCACAAATAATCTGACTTTGCGAGGGTACGTTGCCTCATTGAGACTCTGACCGAGCAGGCGCAAGCGGGCAGAGCTCGGGGAGGCATCGATGACCAGGCGAAGCAAGCTTGAGCTTTAGGAGGCGCTGCGCCCGAGGTATGGGAAGGCGGGCAAGAAGGCGAAGGGGCGCATGCTGGACGAATTCTGTGCCGCAACGAGGTACAACCGGAAGTATGCCATTCAACTCCTGCGCCACGGCCCGCCCCGGTCGAAGAAGAGCAAACCCGGCCGCCGTCCCCGCTATGGCCGCGACGTAATCGCCGCTCTGGCCGAGGTGTGGCAAGCCAGCGGCCACATCTGCGGCAAGCGATTGCACCCATTCCTGCCGGAACTGGTCGAAGCCCTGGAGCGGCACGGCGAGCTGCGCCTGGCACCGGAGGTGAAGAACAAGCTGCTGCAGAT
>Ga0315295_10001001_pt1 | contig 24157 bp, 19 predicted proteins | sample YL17G14_0_MG_FD_204453 | JGI IMG/M metagenome (GOLD analysis project Ga0315295, IMG submission 204453) | Sediment microbial communities from Yellowstone Lake, YNP, Wyoming, USA - YL17G14_0 | ecosystem: Environmental > Aquatic > Freshwater > Lake > Sediment | place: USA: Wyoming | collected...
GATCCAAAAGTGCGGTGTGCCAGAGCAATTATCGTATCCGGATTGTTCTCCTGTATCCTTATAGTTGAGTTCCTGACATCATCAAGTGTGACATAGCTGAAAGGATGCCGTCTCGCCTGGTTGTAGGCTATATGCCCGTCCTGTCCCCAACCTCCATAAGTAATGTCAATAGGAGCCAGTTCAATGAACTCCTTTATCTTCTGAATGTTACTTGCATTCAACCAGTTTCGGTTTTCCGCAAGAACAGATAGTTCTGGTACAATAGGATTGTAGAAATGCTTTTCCATAAATCCCCTGAAATTATAGGGATGCTTTTTGGGCAGCTCCCGTCCCTGCCAGTCAAGACATTCATCCATGTGAAAGACAACAAAATTTTTCAGACTGATGCGTTCGCTGTTGATCAAATCTGTAAAAGGTTTGTACCAGCATGCCGGACCACATGGAATGATTGCGCGGGTCATTTTCCCTTTTGTATTATTCGCCTTTATTTCATCTGTCAGTTCTTTTGCCATAAGTAGGCCCATTTCCTGAGAGTCTTTCACCAGCCGAAATGGTACTTTAAGGGCCGGGCTATTCTCGAGTTTATCGAATGGTATTTTACACCATGGATAAAGCATCGCTGCTGTTATAGTATTGCTCATAAGTAAATATTGTTTTATACAGAATAATAATCAATATTGTAGTTTTATGACACCACGAGACCCCTGCATGTTGATTCCATGTACCATTATTTGGAGTATTCCCTTATCAGGCAGAAATGAATAACTCTCAACAATCAGTCCGTCATTGGCGGATATAACCTTTTCAGGTTTACTGCATCTTATCTTAACGGATTGCCTGCCATACATTTTCAGGGTAATCAGGATTTGGTTGTCAGTTTTAGTCAATCCGTAAACGTTGTAAGTTCCGTCATTGAAAACATGTAACGGCATTAAAGTTATACCTGTCCTGTACTGTAGTCTGTACTTTTTCTTTTCCAGCGGAGGAAGATAAATGAAGGCAAATCCCTCCTCTTCAAAATAGGCAGGGATCAGATTCCCATTGATAGTGGCGTCAGAGACATGCTGGTCAGTATCCACCTTTAGTTTCAATACCATATTGCCCAGAATGTCATTCCGAAAGGCATCATCAGGCATTTGTGAGTTATCGATTTCAACAATTCCGGGCTCAGTTTCATCTATTCGCGTATATTTTTTGTATAGCCATTGCGAATGTAATTGTTCCGTGTTTTTGGCAAGGTATCGCTTGGAGAGTCGCTGAAATTGCCGGTAATAATCTATGAATTTAGCCGTTACTTCAGGTTGAAACACATCGTCTGAAGCTAACCAGTTGGCCCAATGGCTTTCAATAATATCAGTACCCTGCATTTCAGCCGATACTTTGGGCAGAGAATTAAGATCATAATAATTGTTACCATAATTCATGCGGTTGATGACATGTACACCATGATCAAATCCACCTCCATTGACTTCATGCGGGGGTGAAAGTTCCGGAATTTGCCCGAAATCGGTATTAGCATATTTAATCCCCGCTTCTGAAAGCACTTTTCCAAGACTATAATCTCCTTCAGGATTCCAGTAATAACCGTAGGCACAGGCAACAAAACTCTCAGGAAATGAATGTCCGTTCCGGTGAGTAAATCCATATTGGGCCATGATTTCCCTGAAGCCCTGGATATGCTGCTGTAAGTTTTCCTCAGGCCAGGGAACGCGGTCAATCAGGTTATACCACTCTGCACGCCTTTGGATACCATCATCGGCCCAATACTCATGACCTGTACCATGAAGTCCGAATTCCATATGGGAAGAGGAATTCAAGACCCAGTTCATAATGTCGAGCTGTTCGTTGCGTACCCGTCGTGTATTATCCCACTTTTCCCGTTGGGGCGTCGTGGTAGGATATTTTGCCAGCACATTTTCCCTGTCCATCTCACATAATACGAACAGGCATTGAACCCTTACTCCAACTTCTTTTGCGACATCAGCGATGTATTTATAGTCATTCAGATCGAAAGTTCTTTTAATACCTGCCCTGATTGGACCCGGAGGAACATTCCTGGAAAGATTGCTCCCTTCATTCCATCCTAAGTCGTCCACTGAAAAGGCAAAAGCTCTTGGGAATATTATTTTATTTATGTTACCACCTGTCATTGTGCATTTAAATATAATTATATGTTTTACAGTAATGCTTCCGGTCTATCCTTTTATTGCAGTTTCTATGAAAACTACCCGGCCAAAACTTCAGGATGTCAGAGTAGAGGACCCGGGGAACCAAAATTTAACATTTATCCTATGTTATGATGAACTTATAACAAATCATTTTAGCAAAGATAGAAATAATAAGCTTTTAAAATTTTTGCCAGCCTGAATTAAATATAACAAAGGTTTAATGGGCTATAATTGATTAATATTTCCATCCGGGAAGTGAAACGAAAGATATTTCTTTCAGTATCGCTCAATTTTAAGCTTAGGGATCCCGATTAATTTAATTCAGTTCAGATTTGTGAAAATAATCTGATCGGGAAGTTATACAATAATCAACTTAATACCTGCATCTTCCAATCGTTTCTTATCTTCATCCTGTATCCCGTTATCGGTAATAACAGTATGAATTTTTGAAATGCCGCAGATATAAGCCAGACTGCGTCTTAAGAATTTGCTGGAATCACAGACAACGATCACCTCTTTTGCAATCTTGATCATAATTTCGTTAAAGTATGCTTCTTCAATATTAGGTGTATATATTCCATGCTTGGTATCAAATCCGTCGACTCCGATAAAGACTTTGTCAACATAAAGATTCTGAAGGTTTTTCTCCGCAAGGGGACCTACAAGGGAGAGCGAGTTTTTACGCAGATAACCTCCAGGTATGATGATATTTGCGTTGTTCAGCTGGATGAGTTGACTTATTATATTCAACGCATTGCATATAACTGTTATATCTTTGAGATGATCAAGGTTTTTTGCAATTTCATTCGTGGTTGTCCCTGAGTCAATAATTATAGTATCATGTTCATTTATCAGTTGTGCGGCTTTCTTTCCGATCCTGGCTTTTTCTTCATAATGCAACTTGTCTTTTTCCGATAAACGATAGTCAATACCTACACCTCCCTCTGGCTTGATAGCACCACCGCGTGCCCTGATAAGCATATTTTTCTTTTCCAGCTGCTCCAGATCATTCCTTATAGTGACCTCACTGACACCAAACTCTTTACTAAGTTCATGAACTAACACCTGACCTGCATCATTTATCTTATTCAGAATACCTTTTCTTCTTTCAACTGTAGAACTCCTTTTTCGTGTTTTCATAAATAAATGAAATAATTAGAATGTGCTCCCCTTGTGAAAGTAAAGATAGTAATTTTAATTTATTTCAAAAGAACGAGGAGATAAAATTTTACCAATAATAAGATAAAACTTTCAAAAACTTATATATAGATAAATATATCTTTCATTAAACTTGTTTTTGTTTTCAAATTATATAAATTTGCATAAAAGAATTAATATAAACTATCATTATATGTGCCCACTTGGTTCAGAAACCTCTTTATTAACAAAACTTGGAGCAGTTCATACTGCAAATGAAATTGCTGCACAACCCGAATTATGGTTGAAAATTTATCGGCAAATCCTGAAGGAAAAGGAACGTATATTATCTTACTTGAATGACTCACTTCCAGAAGTAAGCAAAATCATTCTTACCGGGGCTGGAACAAGCGCTTTCATTGGACTGTCGCTTCATGGGATCTTTAGCCGGTCGTATAAAATTCATACATCTGCAGTGGCAACCACCGATCTTGTCTCTCACCCTAAGGATTATTTCTTTAACAATGAAGTAATTATGCTGATTTCATTTGCCCGTTCCGGTAACAGCCCTGAGAGCATGGCGGTGGTCGAACTTGCAGATAAATTATGCAAAAAATGTTATCATATGGTGATAACCTGTGATGCAACGGGTCAGCTCGCCAAATGGCAATCAGATTCAACAAACCTCATAATACTGCTTCCTGCCGAAGCAAACGATAAGAGTCTTGCAATGACAGGCAGTTACTCCGGAATGCTTTTATGTGGATTTCTTATAGCACGATTGAAAGAGATAGATATGCTGGGCCCTCAAATTGAATTTCTTCATCAATATGGCACAAGAATTCTCGATCACTATGCTTCCCGGATTAAAGAGATAGCTTCACTTGATTTTAACAGGGTCGTGTTTCTTGGTTCCGGCCCTTTCTACGGAACAGCTACTGAATCGCAACTTAAGCTTCAGGAGCTCACCGACGGTATCATTATATGCAAGAACGATTCATACCTGGGTTTTCGTCATGGACCTAAAGCTGTTACTAATGAAAACACACTCCTGTTCTATATCTTTTCTAATAATCCCTATGTTCAGCAATATGAAAAAGATCTTGTCCTTTCAATGAAAAAGGGTAAAAGGGCACTTTTTACAATCGCAATTCTTGAAAGTTCAGTTAACGGATTGGAATTCGACCTGGAAATTAAACTTTCTGAGTCGGGAAGCCATCTCAATGAAGAATTACTTACGGTTTGTGATATAATGCCTGCTCAACTGCTTGGTTTCTACAAATCTCTGGCGCTGGGATTGAAACCTGACGCTCCTTCAGAGAGCGGAGCTATTTCCAGGGTGGTGGAGAACGTGATAATATATAAATATTGACCTGTTTTAATGAATAAGGAACTGAGAGAGAGGGCTGCTTCTTACGGTTTGCCCCTTATGGATTATATATTGCGGAGAATCAGTGATCTGGAATCACTGACAGGGGTGAAGAGAACAATTTTTGCAGCTTGTCCAAATTCGCTATCGGTAATCAGGGCTGCTCTTAAATCATCAAAACGCTGTAATGCACCCATTAAGTTTGCAACCACCCTAAATCAGGTTGATCTGGATGGGGGTTATACAGGCCTTACACCTTCGGAATTTGCGGGCACAATTCACATGCATGCCCGGAACTTAGATGTAACTTCTCCAATAATAATAGCCATTGATCATGGCGGACCATGGCTAAAGGATGTTCATAAAACTGAAAAATGGCCATATTTTAAGACCATGTCTGCTGTAAAGGAATCTTTAGAAGCTGCACTCAAAGCCGGATATGATCTTATACATATTGACGCGACAGTCGATATTACTCTTACAGGAGACAAGAATATCAATATTGAGGTGGTTGTTGAACGTACCCTAGAATTATTAGAACATACGGAAAATTTCAGAATGAAAAATAATTATCCACGTATATCCTATGAGGTTGGTACTGAAGAAGTGCATGGAGGTCTGGCTGATCTGCGTGTATTCAGCCGTTTTCTGAAACTACTTAAGGAGGGATTGAAGCAAAAGGGCTTCCCGGATATATGGCCATGCTTTGTGGTAGGAAAAGTAGGGACAGATTTGCATACAACAACTTTTGATCCCCTGGTTGCAAGGCAGCTTACCGAAATTGCCAGGAGTTATGGAAGTCTGATTAAGGGCCACTATTCCGATAATGTCACCAATCCGGAGGCTTACCCCGAGTCCGGTATGGGTGCTGCAAATGTCGGCCCCGAATTTACCGAAGTGGAATATGATGCATTAACCGGACTGGAACAAATTCAGCAAACTCTTTTTGCAGACGGGAAAATTGCCAAACCTGTGGCAATGAAGAAGATATTATGGGAATCAGTGATAAAATCGGGACGCTGGAGAAAATGGCTTCATCCCGATGAAAATACAGACGATTTTTATGCTAATTCATGTAAGCGACAGGAATGGCTGATAAAAACCGGTTGTCGTTATATTTGGGAAAATCCCGAAGTGTTATCCGCCCGTGCCGGTCTTTATCAGAATATTAGTATTCATGGAATTGACCCGGCTTCAATAGTTGAATCATCTATTGAAAGTGCCATGGACCGGTATTTTTATAAATTTAACCTTGTCGGTTTGAACGACCTTCTCTGAATATAAATTAATTCCACTCATACATATTACAAACCAAATTTTACCTGCTAACTTTAGCATATAAGAAAGTAACATGAATGCTTTTAAAAATAAGATTGATGTAATAGTAATCGGTGAGTTAAATGTTGACATTATCCTGAATGAAATTGAGAGTTTTCCGGTAATTGGAAAGGAAATCATTGCCAATACCATGTCCGTTACCCTGGGAAGTTCTTCAGCGATATTTGCAAGTAATCTCAGCTCACTCGGTCCGCATGTTGCCTTCATCGGTAAGGTTGGGGAAGATAATTTCGCCCGGCTTGTTCTGGCAACACTGGAAAGGAAAAATGTGGACACAAGTAAAATAATAAAATCAAACTCCCTTAGCACAGGTGCTACAATCGTCCTGGTCTATGATCAGGATCGGGCCAATGTTACTTACCCTGGTGCAATGAGCGACCTGTGTCTCGGGGATATTGACTTTGATTTCCTTTCAAGGGCCCGGCATATGCATTTTTCATCCTGTTTTATTCAGCCCGGTATCAAGAATGATCTTACTACTCTTTTCCGGCGAGCAAAAGAGTTGGGATTAACCACTTCATTTGATGCACAATGGGATCCGGAAGAAAAATGGGCTCTTCCTCTCGAAACATTATTACCGCATGTGGATGTTTTTCTCCCGAATATTCAAGAATTTAAGTTTCTTACTAAAAGTAATACAGTGGAAGAAGGTATCCGTAAGCTACAACCTTTTGCTCATTACATTGTCATTAAGAACGGAAGAGATGGCGCCATGGCATGGGACGGTAAGGATCTTATTTTCCAACCTGTATTTAAGAATGAACATGTTGTGGATTGCGTCGGTGCAGGTGACAGTTTTAATGCAGGCTTTATTAAGGAATTCATAAATAAAAAAGCGATTAAGAAATGCCTTGAATCCGGAGCACTTGCCGGAGCTATCAATACTACTATGGCTGGCGGCACTGGTGCATTTGAAAGTACTGATAGTTACAGGAAAATTGCCCGGGAAAGATTCAATTTTACATTCTGATATATGAGATTACAGGAAAAGCTCTTAAAATTGAAAGCAGAAAGGAAAGCCATCCTTGCTGCCAATTTTTATAATTTCGAGACTTTGTCGGGAATACTCAGGGCCGCTTCTTTAACTGGCATGCCTGTAATTCTTCAACTTTCAGAGAGTTCAATCCGGTATATGGGCCTGACCGTTGCTGCTGCCATGGCGCAAGCCGCCCTCAGGGAATTTGGGGTGGAAGGATGGCTTCACCTTGATCATGGAAGTTCGGTCGAAATAGTGCAGAATTGCCTTGACGAGGGATTCGATTCGGTAATGATCGATGCCAGTGAAAAATCGCTGGATGAAAATATCAGTATAACACGCCAGGTTATTAAAATAGCCGGGAGGTATAAAGCAAATGTAGAAGCTGAACTGGGTTTTGTGGCAAAACTTGGTCAGGAACAGAATAAGAAGAAATTTACGCAACCCGCTGATGCAATTCGGTTTGCGGAGAGCACAGGGGTCAATGCCCTGGCCATTGCTGTCGGGTCGGTTCACGGCTTTTACAAACAAGTCCCGAAACTCGATATTGAATTGCTTGCCCTGATAAGTAAAAATATCCCGACTCCACTTGTGCTCCACGGAAGCTCCGGTATCCCTGATGCCATGTTGCAGGAAGCCATACGGAATGGTATCTGTAAAATTAATCTCGCTACTGAAACAAAAAATACCTTTATGCTTGCCCTGAAGAAGAGATTAAAAAATGACAGCGAAATCGACCTGCGTGTTGTATTTCCGGATGCAACGCAAGCAATTGTAGATCTGATTGTAAAAAAACTAAAAACTATTCATCAAGCCTGATAAAACTATGAAAACAAAAACAACTTCAAACAGAGGGATATCGGTAATTATGATATTATTCTTTATTTCAATTACCCTCTTTCCTGTCCCGGCTCAGAATGCCGATGATCTGTTGCTGAAAAATTTCCGGCCTGTCTCAATGTATAAAATTCCTGTCACCCGGGTTGACAGGGCAGCTTTTCCGATAATTGATGTCCATTCGCATGATTATGCCAAAACTGACAAAGAGATTGCACAATGGTTAAAAAACATGGATGCCTGTGGAATTGAGAAGTCCATTGTCCTGACCCAGGCATCAGGTCCTAAATTCGATTCTATATATAAATTATATTCCAAATATGGCAACCGGTTCGAAATCTGGTGCGGATTTGATTACACCGGATATGATAAACCAGGATTTGGCCCCAGTGCAGCAAAAGAACTGGAGCGATGTTATAAGATTGGAGCCCGGGGTGTCGGAGAAGAAGGCGATAAGGGACTGGGATTATTTTTTAACGATCCGGTTAAAGCCTGGGGAATGCATATAGATGATCCCCGAATGAAACCTTTATTTGAGAAATGTGCCCAATTACATATGCCAATAAGCATTCATGTTGCAGATCCTATCTGGATGTATGAGAAAATGGATTCGACCAACGATGGTCTCATGAATGCACAGGAGTGGCGCATTGATATGACAAAGCCCGGAATCATTGGTTTTGACGAATTGATTCAAACCCTGGAAAATACCATAAGAAATAATCCTGAAAACATCTTCATTGCATGCCATTTTGCAAATCTCAACCACGATATGGAAAAACTGGGGGTCCTCTTTGACAAATACCACAACCTTTATGCAGATATATCAGCCCGGTATGCCGAGTCAGCAACCATTCCGCGAAAGATGAAGGCATTTTATGAAAAATACCAGGACAGGTTACTCTATGGTACCGATATGAACTTTGATACTTCCATGTACAGGATTACCTTCAGGGTGTTGGAATCCTGTGATGAACATTTTTATGAAATCGGACTGTTCGGTTACCATTGGGCACTGAATGGATTCGGGCTGCCCAAGGAAATACTGAAAAAGCTTTATCACGATAATGCTGCAAGAATACTTGAATAAACCAGGATGAATTTTATCAGAAGATTTTCTTATATAGCCCTTTGCATAGCAGCATCCGCCTGCAGCAATCCGGTTCAAATCAGGAACGGGAACCTTCTTTTCGAGATCAATGACCGGATGGAGACGAAGGTGAGCCATACAGCACCCCAGGTTAAACCATTGATGAATGATTTCTCCTTTTCAGAGTACCTGGTCTGCAAAAAATTCAATGCACAACTGTTCACCCTCAAAAATACTTCCACAGAAGATATTTCAGACCAGCGAGGCAGCGGGAAAAGACTGAAACTGACCGGATTGTTTGAACAGGATGGCTATGCCATCAGGAAGATTCTGGAGATAACGGTTTTTGATTCCTTCCCTGATATGACCTTCCTCCGGCTTCAATATGTGAATACCGGCACACACGACATTGAAGTAATCAAATGGGTGAGTAATTCCTACCCGGTTATGACCTCAGGAGATGTTCCGGCATTCTGGTCGTTTCAGGGAAGCTCCACCCGGGAACGCAGGGACTGGATGTTGCCTGTAGATTCCTCCTTTTACCAGAAGAATTATATGGGGATGAATAATACCGACTATGGTGGAGGAATCCCTGTGGTTGATCTCTGGAGAAAAGATGCCGGTATAGCAATCGGGCATGCCGAGTTAATTCCACGAATGGTTTCTCTTCCCATTGAAAAAGATAAGTACGATTCATGGGCCATGATGAGCGTTGAATATCAATATCCTGTCCCATTATCCTTTAAATGCGGGGATACCCTGAGAACATTTACAACCTTTGTGTCTGTTCATTTGGGGGATTGCTTCAATTCACTTCGATCCTATTCAAAATTTATGCAGGCATCCGGGATAAAACTGGCGCCGGTAGAACCGGAGGCCTATGAAGCTGTTTGGTGCGCATGGGGTTATGAGCGCAGGTTTACCGTTAGTGAAGTGATTGGTACTCTGCCAAAAGTGAAAGAGCTGGGACTGAAATGGATTGATATTGATGATGGATACCAGCAGGCGGAAGGGGACTGGGATGTTGATCGTTCAAAGTTTCCAAACGGCAGTGCGGATATGCGCCGGATGGTTGACAAAATTCATGCAATGGGGTTAAAAGCCAAACTCTGGTGGGCTCCCCTGGCTGTGGACCCGGGTTCCCGGTTGCTGAAGCAAAATCCAGATATCCTGCTCAGAAACAGTGACGGTGTCCCTCAATTTATATCCTATTGGAACAGCTATTATATGTCGCCGGTGTATGATAAAACAATTGATCACACCAGGGGTGTACTGAAGATGTTTCTAAAGGATTGGGATTTTGACGGGCTAAAGATGGATGGAGGTTTCCTGAATTGTGTCCCACCAGACTATGACCCTGCTCATAAGCTGGCATACCCTGAACAATCGTATGAATATCTTCCCCATTTCTTTCAGATGATCTATGAAACAGCCATTACTTATAAACCTCATGCAGTGTTACAGATTTGTCCCTGCGGTGCTGCCATGTCGTTTTTCACCATGCCCTGGACAAACCAGACAGTTGCCTCTGATCCGACTTCGAGCTGGCAAACCCGCCTGAAAGGAAAAACATATAAAGCCTTACTGGGAAAAACTGCTTATTATGGTGACCATGTAGAGTTGAGTGATGGAGCAAACGACTTTGCGACCCAGATAGGAATTGGAGCCGTGCTGGGAACAAAATTCACCTGGCCAAGGGATAATCCCTATGCCACAGAAGGCAAATTTATTCTGACTCCGGAAAATGAAAAAATCTGGAAAAAGTGGATCGGTATTTATAACGGGAAAATGCTGCCAACAGGGAATTACCTTGGTGAATTGTATGATATTGGTTACGATAAGCCCGAAGCACATGTGATCCAAAAGGCCGATACCCTCTTCTATGCATTCTATCATAAAAGCTGGGAAGGATATATAGAACTAAGAGGGCTGAAAAATAAAACTTACACCGTGAAAGATTATGTGAATGGTGCAGATTATGGGAAAGTAAACGGGACTGACTGTCATATTAATGTGCAGTTTACAAAGTCATTGTTGCTCCAGGTGGTTCCTGTTAATCCCTGAAGGGACTTGATACTTACCTGAATTGAGTGGACCAGATAATATGACCTCCTCACCCCACTTTTTATCACAACCAGAAATTATTTGAAGAAGAATTAATAACAAGGATCATTCTTAGTGAAGGTCAGAATAATTCATTATTTTGCAACCAAATTATTCAGGATAATTAATGAAAAATATATTTCTATTAATATTCATTATATCATCTCTTTATCAGCCATCTTATGGCCAGATATTTACAGACAGCAACCTGCCAATTGTTTTAATAAATACTGATATGGGTGTTGAAATACCTGATGCACCAAGGGTTCGTGGAACAATGAAAATAATTTACCGGGGACCAGGATTACGAAATTATGTTACAGATCAGAATACGGATTCATATTTAAATTATAATGGACGAATTGATATAGAAATCAGGGGATCAAGTTCCCAGGTCGCACCAAAGAAACAGTATGGTTTTTCGACAAAAAAAGCTGATAATATTTCCAATAATAATGTCAGTCTTCTGGGATTGCCAGGTGAAAATGACTGGATACTTAATGGAATGGTTTTTGAACCGTCACTGATCCGCGATTATATCTGCTTTAATTTATCAAGGAGAATCGGGGAATATGCAACCAGGACCGTATACTGCGAAGTGGTTATAAATGGCTTATATAAAGGACTTTATTTGCTGCAGGAAAAAATAAAAGCCGGGCCGGATCGTGTGGATGTCATAAAAATTGGCACAGCTGATAATGCTCTTCCCGACCTTACCGGAGGATATATCACCAAATCAGATAAGACTACAGGCGGAGATCCGGTGGCATGGACAATGTCAAGCTACTTAAGTGGTTATGATGTTGCTTTTATTCATGAACTGCCAAAACCGGAATACGTCACTTCAAAGCAACACTTTTACATTAAATCAGAATTTGAAAAGTTAAGTACAACGGCATCCGGGAATGATATATCCTTTGTAAGCGGATATCCTTCCGTGATTGATATACCATCTTTTGTTGATTACATTATTATAAATGAACTTTCTGCAAATGCTGATGCATATCAGTACAGTACATTTTATCATAAGGACAGAAATGGGAAATTAAGGGCAGGCCCTATCTGGGACCTGAACCTGACTTTCGGTAACGACTTGTTTTTCTGGGGATTTGACAGGAGCTGGACAAATACATGGCAGTTTTCCAACGGTGATAATGAAGGTCCTAAATTCTGGAGAGACTTATTTAATAATCCGAAATTCAGATGTTACCTGTCAAAAAGATGGAATGAGCTTATCCAGCCTGATAATCCTTTAAACTTTTCAAGTATTGAAACATTGATCGACCAGACCGTTGCCACAATAAGTGAAGCTGTTACGCGAGAAAACACACGGTGGGGAACAGCTAGCGATTTTGAGTCTGAAATTATCAAAATAAAATCATTCATACAGGAGCGGATTGTCTGGATGACAACTAATCTTGGTCCTTTTTCGGATTGCAGCAACGTGGCAACTCCTGCGATTGTGATCACAAAAATAATGTACAATCCGGATACAACTATTGCTTTTTCAAACAGTAAAGACATGGAATTCATTGAAATTAAAAATACCGGGAATATAATTGTAAACCTGACAGGAGTTTATTTCATGGGGACAGGATTTGTTTACCAGTTCCCTGCCAACACAGTTATTGCACCGGATGCAACAATGATATTAGCAAGTAATGCGACTGTTTTTAAAGCAAAATATGGTTTCTCACCCGCCGGGCAATTCACAAGGCATTTATCAAACACGGGTCAAAACCTGGTACTGGCCGACGGGTTTGGAAACATAATTGACAATGTCAATTATTCTAATCTGCCACCATGGCCGGATGCCGACGGGAACGGGTATTATCTGGAATTGACCGATCCCTTGTCGGATAATAGTATTCCAGCCAACTGGACTGCGACAGGCACTTCAATTGTTCCTGTTGAATACAAACAATGGCTTACATTTTATCCGTCACCCGTAAAAGACAACCTTACAATAGAGGCGAAAGGTAAAATAAATAGCTTACAACTGTTTGATATTCAGGGACGTTTGTTGCAAAAAATCAATATCAATTCTGAAACATATATCCTTAATATGAGCACATATCAACGGGGAATGTATCTGATCAAAGCAATTACCAATGAGGGAGTTTTTGTGCGGAAGTTCATAAAAGAATAGAGCCGGAGCTGGAAATCTGCCGGACATAATTTCCGGCGGTTCCCTATGTCCGGTTTTTTTAATATAACCGAAAAGATTTGAAGGGATTGTTTGCAACTCAGGGAATTACATTACAAACCACAAACAAAAATCAATAGCTTTATAAAGAATATTTTTATAAAAGAATTTTATTAATTCAGCTGACTATGAAACAAATTTTTATCACCTGTCTGTTTACTGTTTGTTGCATGGCCTATTCACAAAAAACAGAGAGTTTATCTGGTATAATAGACAGTATTATGCCGGTACGGGGCTTTTGTATATCTGCTCCGCAACCAAAGGACATTGATGAGTTCGTTAAATTCATTGATGAAGAACTTGCTCCTAGATATGTTAATACGTTGATACTCATGGTAGATTTTAATTTTCAATTTGAAAGTCACCGGGAACTAAGAGATTCTGCAGCTCTTTCAAAAAGAGATGTGAAGAAGATGGTAGCGGTTTGCAGAAAAAATAACATTAGTATTATTCCTCAGATTAATCTTTTTGGACATCAATCCTGGGAAAGCAGGTTGGGAAATCTGCTAAAAGTATATCCGGAATTTGATGAAACCCCGCTGGTAAAGATGCCTGATAAATATGTATGGCCGAATGCCGATAATCTGTATTGTAAAAGTTATTGTCCTCTGCATCCTGATCTCCATAAAGTTGTCTTTGCCCTGGTGGATGAAATATGTGATGTATTTGAGGCAGAAGCATTCCATGCAGGTATGGATGAGGTTTTTTACATAGGAGAATCACAATGTACGCGTTGTTCGGGAAGGGATAAAGCAGAACTATTTGCAGATGAAGTGAGAACAATCCGCGATCATCTGGCGGTTAATAACCGCAAACTGTGGATATGGGGTGATCGTCTGATTGATGGGAAAACAACAGGTCTGGGGGAATGGGAAGCCAGCTATAACAATACCTATAAAGCTATTGATTTAATTCCCAAAGATGTAATGATCTGTGACTGGCATTATGAGCGACCTGATCAGACAGCGGTCTATTTTGCAATGAAAGGATTTAATGTTGTCACCTGTCCCTGGCGAGATCCGCCTAATGCTGTATTACAGGCACAGGATATGGTAAAATTCCGCGACCATTCAACTCCGGAAATGGAAGAACGATTTATGGGAATGGTACAGACTGTCTGGTCCGGGGCAAGCCAGTTTCTCGACAGTTTTTATGGAAGAAGAAAGGAAAATGCTGCAAATACTCCTGTAAATTGTTTTAAAGTACTTTACGAAGAAATACTAAAGATAGCAGTAAAGGAGTGATTAATTCGAATTGCAAGTTGCAGGCTTTGCCTGCCGAAGCCTTGGCGAAGGCAGATTGCAGGTTGTTGTGAATCAAATCTTTATCTTTATAATCAGAATTACGGATTAAAAATCATATATTCTCCAACCCCTTTCACGGGCAATCCCTTCAAGTTTCTTATCAGGAGCAACACAGACAGGATAGCCGACAACTTCAAATACCGGAAGATCTGAGACGGAATCGGCATAATACCATACTTCTGACGGAGCGTAATGATTTTTTTCGCAATACGATAAAAGCCGGATTCGTTTTTCATCCCCAAAACAGAAACTACCAGCCGGAGCACCTGTCAGGATTCCTTCAGAGGTTTCCATAACAGTGCAAATAATATCTTCAACTCCCAGTTGTCTGCCAATACGTTCGCAGATTGATGAAATAGATGAAGAAAGAATGGCCAGACCGGCATTATTCTCTTTATGAAAGGATATCTCTTTAATAATCTCAGGCCTTATGGAGCTTTTCAAATATTTATCGAACACCTCTTCAGACAATTCATCAATAATCTCTTGTTGTATGCCTTTCAACCATGTTCCCATCTTCGAGATTATCAGATTTGTATCCCTGAGATTAAGTTTATACAGATAAGACTGAAAGATAGCCTTAATGAGATTCCCGGTGCTCATCACACCATTTTTGTATGCCTGCTGCACCAGCAATGAACCGCTGTTCAGGCTGATAATAGTACGGTCCAGGTCAAAAAATGCCATGTAACTTTTTGGGGTATCCATTAATAACAAAGACTTTTTAACAGAGTCAATCCGGTTTACTAAAATAATGTGGCCCTGACGGATTATAAATAACTTTCAGCGCTCCGGGCAATACCCCGACATCAAAATGCTGCGCAAAATTCAGCTCACCATCCACATGAAACGGCACCTCACCCGGGAATTCAAGAACCAGCTTGTCAGTCTGGTAGTAATTAACCTTTTTATCGTTTATATGGGTGCCTTTCGGAACCATGAGCAATATCTTTAGTCTCTGAGGAAGCGATAATCTTTTTACCGAACAAACATCCAGAAGTCCGTCATTCGCAACAGCTTTCGGAGTCAGGAAAAAACTTCCTGCAAATCTTCGGCCGATGGCGATAGTATTAATAAAACAATCTGTCTCCGATTTTTTACCATCCGACAAAACTGTCATTTTTTTCTCTTTGAAAAACAGTAGTGTTTTGAGGATATGCCAGATATATTTATTTTTTCCGCCACGTTTTACTTCACCGGGTTCAGTATAATTCTCTGCAGCAACCTGGGCATCAAACCCTAGTCCCATACCATTTAAAAATATCATCCTGTTGCATTTACCAACATCCATTTGAATTACATTTTTTTTAAAGAACATTTCCCAATGCTGCTCTTTGAAACGGCCGGGAAAACCCAATATCTGGATAAAATCATTTCCTGTTCCTCCCGGGATCAGTCCTGCTGTAATATTCTTATTATTTATCAATGGTGCTGCAATTTCGTTAAAGGTGCCGTCACCTCCGACACCAATAATGCAGGAATATCCCATTCCGGCATATTTTTCCGAAATTTCAGTAGCATGACCTTTTCTCTCGGTGAAAACTATATCAGCATCCACCTTGTACTGCTGAATCTTTATTTTCAATTCTTCGACAAGGGTCAGGGTAAAACCATTTCCGGCAATCGGATTAATGATAAAGACCCATTTATTTTCCTGACTCATATTTTCCGGACATTTATTAATTGTAATGGTTTTCAGTATATTAATTTATTTCTTATTATAGTAATACCGGGGATTCAATTCTGCTTTTGACAATATTAATGATTTCCGTATCGCTCCTGTTTATCAGCTCTTCGCGACGGACAGGCTTATGAATGAGAACATTTAATTTTGAATCAAAGCCAATATAGAATCTGTTTTTTGGTTTTAGCCCATAGAATCCGTTAAGTGTAACGGGAAGCACATCAATTTCAGCGTTTCTGAGAAGAATAACAAACCCTCTGTAAAAATCATTTACCTTGCCATTAAGTGTCCTGGTTCCTTCAGGAAAGATTGCAATTGTATGCAACTTTGATTTTTCGACAAGCTGATTGATCATCTCCTTTGTATTTTTAATGCTGGTCTTTCTCATAGGAACGTAGTCGGTCAGTTTAAGAACCTGCCGGAATACCGGTATCCTGGTAAGACGTTCATGTCCGAACCATGATAAGCCGGGGAAAAATGACACGATGGCTATTATATCGAACAGACTTGAGTGGTTGGCAATCAGAATATATTTCTCATCTTCTTTTATATTCTCAACTCCTTCAATATGAAGCTTTTTTCCAATGAGGAAGAATACTGATCTGGCCCAGAACTGCATTAAAAACAAGACCGTTTTTTTCATCCTGAGAAACAAAAAAGGTATGCCGATGATTATCATTACTGTGGTAAAGAGGTAGAGAACACCAAAAGCAGGACCAGACAAAACCGAGTATATTCTTGTACGCCACATCTGAAAGACTATTTCATCTACAATCAGTTATATGCATCGGCTGTTCTCTCGCCTTTATAAAAAGAGATAGCAAAACCTATGGAAATGTAGTATTTTTTTCTGATTTAATGTTAATTCACCATTTCCTGATACTCTCAGAATAGGATTTTATCTCCTCCAGTGAAAGGTAATTTTCATTTATCCTTTTATGTATTTTGTCATAATACTGGATCTTTGAAAGCTCATATAATTGTCTGCCATATCCTTTTCCGATAGTGAGTCTGTCTGTAGCCCTTTCCTCTGAAGCCTGTGCTTTCCGCGAGGTTATGAATCCAATGGCAAACCTTAAGTAACGCATAATCCCCATTTCCAGATATCGTTCCTGGTGACAAAGTTCATGAGCCAATATTCCTGTAAGTACAATCTCACTGAAATCTTTTGTTCGTCTGCTTATTACAATAAACCGCAAAAAAGGCGGAATCCAGACAGAGCATGCATAAAATTTGAACCTCAAAACGAAAAACCTGATCTTTTTGTCTTTAAGTCCGGGGAATGAATCCTCCCTGATCCTTTCAGCAATTTTAATTACTCTTTTTTTCAGCGCACCTGTTTCCATAACAAAACGATCATAATTTGTGCTCAAATATAGTTAAATCCGGAGGCATAAGTTTTTGCCGTTGCCGGATAATACGGTAAACAAAGAATCCCCGCCAGCGATCTGACTCCTTCCACGCCTGCATTCCGGCTACTAAAATTAGCCACACGGGCTTCGCACGACCTGGTTCTTCGCTAAAAATGTCCACCGGACATTTTCTTAACGCTCATCCTATTAACGGTCGGCCCTACCTTAATCCGAAACGGTAACTGAATTTGATAAGGAAAACATTATGCGGCCTTTCTCTGAAAAGGTCTCCCAGATTGTTGCTAAAATTCATCACTCCTGTCGGATTAGATAAAGATCCCGATCGTGTCTGACTCCATACAAGATACAGTGTAGAACCTGGATTGTATTCCCATCTTATGACAAGGTTGGAAAGAAATTCATGAATATTGAAATCGGGCTTTCCGATTCTATAATCCTCAGAACCATCGGCGTTTTCATCAATACGATAATATTTACCATCATTATCGTCAATCAGCTCAATCTGATTTGCAGGATAAACAGTAAATCTGTCTTCGTAATCACTTGCCATAGGGTTATCTGTGATGTATTTGAAATCATAATACTTCCCTGAAGCAACAAAGGGCTGACCCCAATACTGTAAGGTAAGATCCGGAGAAATGTTGAAATTCACCCTTAATGACATGCTCAGCACTCTCTGGTCTATACTGGCGAAAATATATTTTTCCTTTCCGTTAATTGTCATTTGTGTTACATATTGCAGTTCATTAAAGGTATTGCTGATTCCCGGATTTAATGAAATTGACAGATAGTTGATTGGTTTAAAGGAGATATTTAAATATGTATTTATGTTATTTGAACTCTTGTTAAAGCCTGCTGAACCATTGGCAGAAACGTTAAATACAAGTTTTTTGCGACTATCCGTTGAAAAACCCGCACGGCCGTTAAATGAACCCGGTGTCTTCATCATCGGCCCACCCCATAGCATTCCGGTTGAAAGAGTGGTGCTGTTCAGATTCCCTCCGGTCCACGCGGACCAGAAATTTTTAAAATTCATATTTGCATTCCATTCAAAACCTTTGGTGACATAATCACCTCCGAAATTCCAGACAGAATATACATCGCCATTTATTCTGTAGTTTAAATAAATTCCTTTTGGGTCAAACTGGTTATAAGCGGTCCAGAGAACACTAAGTATCTGATCTGCTTCGCGGATATAACCAAGATCATTAGTCTCGAAACCCGGTGTCTTCCAGATTACGGCTCCAAGGATATTCCAATGACCATTTAGTTTCATTATCTGCATTCTTCCGCCCGAACCAGCGAGCGATGTGCGGTTGGTATCGAGCTTAGCGTAATCATTATCCGGGCGCTGATAATATCGCGCGGAAGATCTTTGAGTGATCTCCATAGCCTCTTTTGATCCGTTAACCAGACTGAAAGCAGTATTCAGATTAAACATCCAGTTTTTTTCTTTAAAATACTGAGTAAGGTCTAATCCGCCTGTATAGGCAGACTTATGCAGATACTTGCTGAGGTTTGCATCTAGATCCCTGTTAGTACTTGTCAGAATCCCGCCAATAATAGTTTTGCCTCCGTTGTAATCCTTTTGGATCCTACCGACAAAATAATTTGTGAGAGGTTCCACCTGTTCAGACATTCTTCCTCCGATTGTGTCAGTTTCAGCTTTCTCCTCTGCGGTAACAGCTTCAATAAAACCAAGAGATAATCCATTTTTGGTTTTTCCGGTCAGTTTAGTTGCACCAAGAATAGAGGTGAAAGCAGGAACATCGGCATACCACCCCTCCTTCAGATCGGGATATCCCTGTGGCCTACGGCCTATTCGCCTGGAATAGAATAAATTATCATTGCCAATGCCTCCATCGCCAATTCCCAGACCAAAATTCGTAATATTATTTCCTTCGATGAAAAAGGGTCTTCTCTCCTCATAGAAAGTCTCATAAGCGGTAAGGTTAACTACTGAAGGGTCAGCTTCAATCTGCCCGAAATCAGGATTAATGGTGAGGTCCATTGTCATATTATTGGTTACCCCGATTTTAGCATCAATCCCTCCGTTAAATCCGCCCGACTTTCCTTTTTCAAGGAATGGATTTCCGGCTTCTGATTTAAAATTTTCGGCTTTTGCAACTGCGTAAGGTGTTACATCAAATATTTTCCTCGGCTTAACCTTTTCAATACCTGACATTTCTCCCATCATATGTATTATCCCGGGGGCATCTCTTGGAATTTGCTGCCATAAACTCGTTTCATTCTTCCGGTACAATGTTCTGACAATTTCCAGACCCCATACTTCACCTGAATTCTTTTCAAAACGCAGCTGGCTGAATGGTATTTTCATTTCGGCAATCCAACCCTCTTTATTAATGGAGGTCCTTCCCCACCAGTTAGGATTCCACGATGCATCGCTATTACCCTGGCCGTCATTAGCCATCACCTGGTCAAATTTAACCCCACCGGCGCTTATTCCGAATAAGAAACCGGTTCTCAGGTCATGAAAGCTGTCAAAAATAACAGCAACCATATCACCGTCAACCTCGTCCCTCCTTGTCAATCTTTTTACAATGCTGTCGGGGCTCGTGTCGAATGTTTTAATTGCCACATATAGGTTATTCTCATCAAACAGGATCTTAAACTCCGTTCTTTGCGAAGGTTGATTCCCGTTATATGGTTCAAACTGGGTGAAATCATCTATCCATTCGCCCTCCCGCCAGATCTGCTCATCAATAACACCATCGATAACAGGTGCTGTTTTTATATATGTCGCTTTATAGCGTTTTTTCTCCGGTACCTGTCCAAAAGCACCTGAAGTAATCAGCAAAATAATTGCCAGGAAGATTAAAAAACTTTTCATGGTAGGTTCTGTATTGATATTATTCTGAAATAAGGACGAATTAATGATAAATTTGATGCTAGAATGTAATAATTTAGAATGATTCTAAATAACATTTTGTTGATTTATATGATACAAATGATAAATTATTGCAATTAATCTATATACCCTGACAAAGGATATTCCATGCTTTTTGAAATGGGAAAAGTTTAAAATTGCTATCTTAGCCTCAAATCCTTAAGTTATGATAACACGCCGTTCATTCATTACAAAGAGCGCTGCTGCCGCTGCTGGTGCAGTTATAGTGCCCTCGATTTATACCAGGATTTTTTTCACTGAAGGCAAATCACCACTTCCTGGGAAAAAAGTCCTGTATGTCTGGGGTGGCTGGATGGGGCATCAACCCGACAAATGCCGTGATATTTTTGTTCTATGGATGGAATCGGAAGGAGCAATGGTCACAGTTTCAGATACTCTTAAAACCTATGTTGAAAGGGATTTGAAAAATGATTTTGACCTGATTATTCAGGCCTGGACTATGGGGACAATAGAAAACGATCAGGAAAAGGCATTACTTGAAGCAGTTAAAAGCGGAGTAGGTCTTGCCGGCTGGCACGGAGGATTAGGAGATTCATTCCGGAACAATACCGAATACCAGTTTATGGTAGGAGGACAGTGGGTGGCTCACCCCGGTGGAGTTATTGATTACAGGGTGAATATTGTTGACCATAAAGACCCTGTAACAAAGGGATTATCTGATTTTGATATGCACTCCGAGCAATATTACGTGCATGTCGATCCCAATGTGAAAGTGCTTGCCACTACCACTTTCAGTGATCAGTATGCCTCATGGATCGGGGGAAACATTGTACCTGTAGCCTGGAAGAAAGCATATGGGAAGGGGAGGGTCTTCTATTCTTCCCTTGGACATGTAGCCAACGATTTCGGTGTACCGCAGGCTTTAGAGATACAAAAGAGAGGTATCCGCTGGGCTTGTATGAGCAAGTATGAACCGATGGAGGAGTGGAAGCAACCGGCATACAAAGGGTGGGAGAAGTAGTAGCTGTATTTTTTAAGAACCTGCTTTCCCATAAAGGGTCAATCATAAAGCTTTATAAACTCAAAAGTATTCCCCAGATAATTCAGGAATTTCAGGAAGTCGGATTTACTTATAACCAATGAAGCTGTGTTGATATTTGGATGAAATGAAAGACGGTCAAAATCGTCAAGTTTTTCATCTATAAAAACATGAACATGGTGGGTTTTATCATTTATCAGACCGAAAGGAGAGACTGCCCCGGATTTAATTCCCAGGTATTTTTTTAGTCGCTGATCAGACGCAAAAGTCAGCTTTCCCTGTTTCAAACGCTTTTCAAGGTCTCTTATATTAAGCTGCCTGAGATGTTCAAGTATGACAAGATAATGTCTGTCGCCCTTGTGGTTACGGAAGAAAATGTTCTTGCATCTTCCTGAATTAAAATCTTTCCAGTAGATTTTTGCATCCCCGATAGTTGCAACCGGCGGATGTTCATGGTATTCAAACTCAATATAAAGCTTTTCGAAAAGCTTATATAACTCTGTTTGCCCTCTCATCGAAGCTATCCGTTCTTGGAAACAAATGTAAATTCCATACCTGCCAGGGAAGCAATATCTGCACCGGCCTCTTTCTGGTCAATATCTTCAGCATCGTATAACCACTCTACCACAACAGGTATATTTGCAGCAAGAAGTCTTTTAAGCTCGGTGAAGATATCGTAATAAAACTTGGCAGATGAGGAGTTGAAATATTCCAGGTCGGTCTGGAACCTCAGAGGATTCTCTGGTGTAAATATCTGGTATTCTCCTTCAATAGCATCATCAACAAAAATTTTAATCCACTCAATTACAGGATAATACAAAGCACGTACATCTTCAGGTGAAGAAATTCCCCTGATAATAAATATGTTTTCATCCGGTGAAAAATGAATCTCCGGTGTAATTTCTGTAGGTTGAATGTAAAGCTTTTGCATTGACATCATTTTTGCAAATTTGCACCAATATTTTATTAAAAGCAAGACAGATTATTAAGATCATAAATTAATCTTTGAACAGTGTTTCGTTTCCGTTCTCAAAAGTGTAACCGGTATCTTCGAGAAGGTTTGACTTTTTTGATGCTTCGACAGCCATCTGATCGCATTTCTCATTTTCAGGATTGCTGGCATGACCTTTTATCCAGGCAAATCTTACTTTATGCTGCCGGTAAACTTTAAGGAGTCTCAGCCAGAGATCAGGGTTCTTTTTCTTTTTAAATGCTTTCGATTCCCACTGGAATAGCCATCCCTTTTCAACTGCATCTGCAACATATTTTGAGTCGGTATATATAATAACACTGCTTCCAGGTATCTTAAGAGCTTCGAGACCGGCTATTACTGCCATGAGCTCCATCCGGTTGTTTGTGGTAAGCTTATATCCTTCTGATTTTTCGAGCCGGTGATGACCATAGATTAAGATAACTCCATAACCACCGGGACCAGGATTTCCGCTGGCAGATCCGTCTGTATATATCGTTATTTCACCTGTCATGAGGCAGGATTATCCCTGTGTTTGAGATGAAAAGCTTAATAGCAATTGAAAGAAGGATGGTAAAAAGCACCATGAAAGCTGCAAAGATCTCGATAATATCAAAATGCATATTGTGGAATCTGGGCAAAGGTATCTTTTATTGAACCACAGTCATTTCATTTACCAGATGCCCTGCACCGGCATATACATCTATTACCCATAGTACATAACGGATGTCGACAACAATACATCTCTGAAGGTCCGGTTCGAACGCCACATCACCACTCATAGCCTCCCAGTTCCCATCGAAAGCAAGTCCGATAAGCTCACCATTTGCATTCATGACAGGGCTGCCGGAGTTGCCTCCGGTAATGTCATTGTTTGTTGTAAAACAAACAGGCATATAACCCTTAGGTGAAGCATATCTTCCGAATTGTTTCTTATTATAAAGATCTACAAGCCTCTGGGGTACGTCAAATTCATAGTCCCCTGGCTTATACTTTTCAATAACACCTTTCAGTGTCGTGAAATATTTATATGTTACAGCATCCTTCGGATCATAATCAAGGACTGAACCATATGTCAGACGCATAGTGAAGTTGGCATCAGGATATATAGTTCTCTCCGGAGCCATCTCCATAAGACCAGCTATCCAGAGTCTGCGGCCTGTTGCCAGGTTACCGTCGAACTGGCTCAAAGCTTTTCCGATTTCGGTTGACACTTTGTTTCTTGAAACTGCAGTTAAATATACAGGATCAGCTTCCAGAGTTTTAAGAACAGGTTTATCGAGAAAGGATATCAGCTTAGCCTGATCAGAAAAGATTGATTTTGAGAACATGTCATCGACAAATTTGTCGATGTTACCCTTGAATTTTTTATCAACAATATTTATATAAAAGTCTGGATGAAATTTAACTGGAACATCGGCTCTGTAGAGTTTCAGCATTGCTTTCATTGCTTTCTTGTCTGTCGGAGCATTATAGTCCTTATAAAATCCACCAATATTATTTTTTATTGAAGTAACCTCATCGGTAATTTTTTTTGCATCACCGGATTTAAGCGCGGTAATCAATGAGTTAGCATATCGGTACATGCTTAAAAGTTCGCATCCCTGGATGAAACATTCACTCACATATTGTTGTGCATTTGCAAATTCCGCACGTCCCTCAACAGATGTTTTAATAAGATTCAGTGCTTCTCC
>Ga0315295_10001002_pt1 | contig 24153 bp, 22 predicted proteins | sample YL17G14_0_MG_FD_204453 | JGI IMG/M metagenome (GOLD analysis project Ga0315295, IMG submission 204453) | Sediment microbial communities from Yellowstone Lake, YNP, Wyoming, USA - YL17G14_0 | ecosystem: Environmental > Aquatic > Freshwater > Lake > Sediment | place: USA: Wyoming | collected...
GGGGTGGGGGGGGGGGGGTGGGGGGGGGGGGGGGGGGGGGTGGGGGGGGGGGGGGGGGGGGGGGGGGGGGGGGGGGGGGGGGGGGGGGGGGGGGGGCGGGGGGGGGGGGGCCCTCGGGGGGGGGTGGGGGGGGGGGGGGGGGGCGCCAAGCAGGGCCTTGAAGTCCAGCGCCGCGGGGGCGACGTAATGCGCCGGTTTCGCCGGGGCGGCGGCATCGGCCTGCGCCATCGGGTGGGGCGCGACCCCGGCGGCGGGCGCGGCGGCGGTGACTGCGGGCAACAGCAACAGGGCAAGAAGACGTTTCATGTCGGAGTGCGGGGTGGAGGCTCGCGTCCGCCGTGCCTAGCGGGGTGAGGGCACCCCGCCCACAAGAAAATCAAGCGGCCTCACTCCACCGAGCGGAGCTGGATGCTGTCGATGCGGCGATCCTTGGCCTGGACGTCGGAGACGATGACAAGCTTGTCGCCCGGCTCGATGCGGCCGAGCTTGAGCAGCGCGGCGGTGGCGCGCTCGATGGTGGCCTCGGGGTCGCCGAACTCGGTGAGCAGGTAGGGCTCGACCGAGCGCACCATGCGCAGGTGGCGCAGGGACTCGATGTTGTCGGTGACGGCGAGGATGGGGGCGCGCGGCGGGCGGTGCGCGGCGATACCGGCGGCGTTGGTGCCGTGGCGGGTGAACACGAGGATGAGCGAGCGGGGAAACTCGTTGGCCAGCACGACGGCGGCGCGGAAGACCTTCATCCGCTCCTGGATGAACACGGCGGGCTCGGGGAAGTCGCCGGCCTGCTCCTCCTCGATGCGGCGGGCGATGCTGTCGAGCACCTGCACGCACTCGAGCGGGTATTTGCCGATGGTGGTCTCGCCGGAGAGCATCACGCAATCAGCCTGCTCGTAGACGGCGTTGGCCACGTCGGTGATCTCCGCCCGGCTGGGCATGGGCTGGCTGATCATGGACTCGAGCATGTGCGTGGCGATGATGACGGGCCGGCCGATGGCCAGGCAGGTGCGCACGGCGCGGCGCTGGATGACGGGCAGCTCGCGCAGCGGCACCTCGATGCCGAGGTCGCCGCGCGCCACCATCAGCACGTCGGTGGCGCGGATGATGTCATCGAGGTTGTCGATGGCGGACTGGTCCTCGATCTTGGCGACGATGCGGGCGCGGGATTTCCGCTCTTTCAGGAACTGGCGCAGCAGCTCGACGTCGGAGGCCTCGCGCACGAACGACAGCGCGATGAAATCCACGCCCTCCTCGATGCCGACAATCGTGTCGGCCCGGTCCTTGGCGGTGAAGGAGGGGAGGTTGACCTTGACGCCGGGCAGGTTGATGTGGCGGCGCGAGCCGAGGGAGCCGGGGATGAGGACCCGGCAGCGGATGTGCGCCTGGTCCTTGGCCAGCACCTCGAGACGGATGAGGCCGTTGTCCACCAGCACGGTGTCGCCGACCTTGATGTCGTTGACGAGGTCGCGGTAGTTGACGTCGACGGAGCGGACCTCGACGGCGTCCTCGCGCTCGGCGCCGGGCTTGACGGTGAAGTCGAAGATCTCGCCGACCTTGAGTTCGAGGGGCGCCTCGAGGTCGCCGGTGCGGATCTCGGGGCCCTTGATGTCCATCATCACGGCCACCTCGCGGCCGGCAATTTTCGACGCGGCGCGGATGCGGCGGATGATCATCCGGGTCCAGTCGTGCTTGGCGTGGGCCATGTTGAGGCGCACGACGTCAACGCCGGCCGCGATGAGCCTGACCAGCATCTCCTCGCTCTCGGTGGCGGGGCCGAGGGTGGCGACGATCTTGGTCCGGCGGATGGAGGCGGGCATGGGCGGGGAGGGAAGCAGTTGCCGGACCGGGCCGCAAAGCAAAAGCCGGGTTTATGTCGCGTCTCCTGCGGGTTAATTTAACATAACCGGGGTGTTTTCGGCGTGCTTTGGCCGGGTCGCCACCTATGGTGCCGGGCGTTCCGTCCCGCCGCCCAACGTTTTCCCCATGTCCCTCAGCATCGTCGCGCTCTGCCTCTTCGTCGTCATCGGGGTCTATTTCTACAACAACCCGATGAAGCACGGGCCGTGGTTCCTGAGCCGGCGCTTCATCAACTGGTTCCCGCTGGGGATGACCTACGCGTTTCTCTACATGGGGCGCTACAACCTGGCGGTGGCGAAGAATTCGTTCGGGGCGCTCATGACAAACCAGCAGTTCGGCATCATCTTCGCCGCCGGCACCTGGGTCTACGCGCTGTCGTTCCTCGTCAACGGCCCGCTGGTGGACAAGATCGGCGGCAAGATGGGCATCATCATCGCGGGCGTGGGCTCGTCCGTCATGAACGTCGCGATGGGCGTGATCACCTGGCTCGTGATCACCGGACGGATGGAGCTCAACCTGGTGTGGGCGCTCTCAATCACCTACGGCCTGAACATGTATTTCCAGAGTTACGGCGCGGTCTCCATCATCAAGGTGAAGGCGAACTGGTTTCATGTCCGCGAGCGCGGCGTGTTTGGTGCGATCTTCGGCACGCTGATCTCCTTTGGTGTTTATTTTGCCTTCGACTGGGTCGAGGCGATCATCCACCTGACCAAGGCCGGCTCCGCCGCCACCTACAGCGGGTTGGCCGCCCTGCTGCACCGCCTGTTCGTGCCCGCCGGGGCGACGACCGACGCCACCTGGGCGGCGTTCTTCGTGCCCGCCGCCATCCTGCTGGTCTGGGTGGTGCTCGACGCCTGGCTGATCAAGGAGACGCCCGAGGGCGCCGGCTTCCCTTACCTCGACACCCACGACGCCTCCTCGGGGCACATGCACGAGGAATACACCACGATGGACCTCTTGAAAAAGGTTTTCGGCAGCCCGATCATGCTCATGGTGGCGGGCGTGGAGCTGACCTCGGGCGTGCTGCGCAACGGCATCATGCAGTGGTATAAGATCTTCGCCCACGACGTGCCCCAGGTGGGCGCCGAGTTCATCCTGGAGAACTGGGGCCTGCTGCTGTGCATCTTCGGCATCGTCGGCGGATTCGCAGGCGGGCTGATCTCGGACAAGTTCTTCCAGTCGCGGCGCGGCCCGCCGGCGGCACTGTTCTCGGCCTTCATGCTCATGATGGCCGCGGTGATGGCCATGAACATCTTCTCGATGCCGATACTCATCGGCGTCGCGGCGCTGCTGATCGTGGCGGCGGTGACGGGCGTGCACTCCCTGATGTCGGGCACGGCGGCGGCGGACTTCGGCGGCCGCAAGGCCACCGCCACCTGCTCGGGGATCGTGGACGGCTGCGTCTACCTCGGCAGCGGCGTGCAGTCGGTATGCGTGGGTTACCTGTCGGGGCTGAGCTGGCGCTGGTGGCCGCTCTTCCTGATGCCGTTCGCGCTGGCCGGCGGCATCATCGCGTGGCGCATCTGGAACGAGTTGCCCGCCGCGACGCGCAAATACATCGACGAGCACGAGAAGAAACCCGAGACGGCCTGACGCGCCACGCGTCCGGCCCGGTTTGTTACGTTCGGGCAAAATGTTAGTGCCTTGCGGGCCGTTTGCCCTCAATCACTGCGCCCATGGGAAATCCCCCCGTCCTGCCCGACCGCCGCGCGGAACCTCCGCCGCTACCCGCAGGCTACCGGGCCCGCCGCGGACTGAACTGGGCCACCGTCGGCCTGATGTATACCAGCTATTATTTCTGCCGGTATAATTTCGCCTACGCCAACAAGGCCATCTCAGACGAATTCGGCTTCAGCAAGTCCGACATCAGCACGATCCTGTCGATGCAGTTCGTGGCCTACGGCTGCGGGCAGATCCTCAACGGCCTGTTGACGGACCGGATTGGCGGGAAGAAGGCGATGCTGATCGGCGCCATCGGCACGATCACCATCAATCTGCTGTTCGGCGTCGCTTCCTTCTGGGGCCTGCTTTCCCTGTTCACGCTCCTGTGGGGGCTCAACGGCTACATCCAGTCGTTCGGGTCGCCCGGCTTCATCAAGACCAACACGGCGTGGTTCAGCGAAAGACAGCGCGGCACCTTCGCCGGCATCTTCGGCTTCATGATCAACCTCGGCCGGCTGGCGGCGAACAAGCTGCTGCCGCTCCTGCTGGCCGGCTTCGCGCTCGGCAGCCTGGCGCAGATCCCGCCCCTGCACTGGCGCTGGCTGTTCTGGGTCCCGGCGTTCATCGCGTCCCTGGTCGCGGTGGTGTTCGCCCTGGTGGTGAAGGATACCCCGGAGGAGGCCGGATACACGGGCCTGTTCCGCGGCGAGGCGGATCACGCCGACCAGGAGGTGCGCGCGGAGATCGGGACGGTGTTCCGGCACATCGCCTCCAACCCGCTCGTGTGGGTCATTGCCGTGGCCTACGCCTGCACGGGCGCGGTGCGGCAGGCGGTGGACCAGTGGTTCCCGGTGTATTTCCAGGAGGTGCACCACCTGCAGATGACGGGCCGGCAGTTCCAATGGCTGGGCTACATGATCCCGCTCGTGGCCTCGTGCGGCTCGTTCCTCTCCGGCTGGGTCTCGGACCGCTTCTTCCACTCGCGGCGCGCCCCCGTGGCCGGGGGCATCTATCTTATCGAACTGGTGGTCATCCTCGCGGCCACCCGGGTGACCTCGGTCAACTGGGCGATCCTCTTCTTCATCCTGGTGTCGTTCACGGTCAACTCCACGCATTCCCTGCTGGGGCCGGCCGCGGCGATGGACATCGGCGGCCGCAAGATGGCGGCGTTCGCCTCGGGTTGCATCGATGCCTTCCAGTATTTCGGCGCGGCGCTGGGCATGAAGGTGCTCGGCTACGTGCTCGATCACCACGGCTGGGGCTACTACTTCTACTACATGATCCCCTTCGGCATCATCGGCGCGATCCTCATGTTCTCCATCGCGCACCGCCACAGCCTGAAGAAGGGCGACACGCACTGAGCCGCGCTCAGGTGAACTCGTAGACCGGCGTGCCCGCGCCGGGCGCGACGACGGAGAAGCCGCAGCGCAGCGCGGCGAGCGCCGGGCCGCACGCGGCCTCGACCGCCGCGGGGGAATTGCAGTCGCGGCTCAGGTGGGCAAAGAACACGTGGCGCCAGCGCGCGCCGGCGACCGACTCGAGCAGCTCGCGCGCGGCCGTGTTGGAGAGATGACCGTGCCGGCCGCTGATGCGCTGCTTCGTGGCCCACGGGCGCTTGGTGTCGGCCTCGAGCATCGCGGGGCAGTGGTTGGCCTCGACGACGAGCACGTCGGCCTCGCGGATGCGCTCGCGCACATGCGCCGGCGCGTGGCCGAGGTCGGTCAGCCACGCCAGGCGGTGGCGGGGCGAGAGCAGGTCGCCGTGGCCGTGCGCGATGAGGAAGCCGACGGGGTCCTGCGCGTCGTGCGGCACGGCGAAGCTCGCGACCTCGAAGTCGCGGAAGCGGAACGTCGCGCCGGTCTCGAACAGGTGCCAGTCGACGCGGTGCTTGAGGTTGCGCTGCACGGCCTCGGCGGTCGCGCGGTTGGCGAAGACCCGGATGTGCGGGTGCCGCGCCAGCCCGGCGAGGGCCGCGGCATGGTCGCCGTGCTCGTGCGTGAGGAAGATGGCGTCGATGCGCGCGAACGACTCGCCGGCCGTCGCGAGCAGCGCGCCGAGCTTTTTCGCGGAAAAGCCGGCGTCGACGAGCACGCGGGTGTCGTCGGTCGAGAGCAGGGCGGCGTTGCCGCTGCTGCCGCTGCCAAGGATGCGGAACCGGAGGGGCATCGCGGCGATTGAGCGCTCCGCCGCGGGCGCGGGCAATGGCAAAACCGCCTCAGGTGAAATCGCACAGCGCCGCGACGCCGTCGGCCGAGCCCTCGCGCTGCCACCCGTCGAGCTGGGCCTGGTCCTTGAGCTGCTGGCCGCGGGCGCGCGGCACCAGGGCGAACACGCTGCGGCATTCCGGCAGGGAGGTCATGTCACCCCACAGTTTTTCGAATTGGGCGACCGGGTAGACGTCCTCCTGCCCGTGTCCCCAGCGCTTCTTCACGTCCTTCAGGGTCACATAGGTCGGCAGGCGGGCGGCGAGGGTGCGCACCGCGGCGGCGGTCTTGGCGGGATCGGCGAGCTCGTCGCGGGTGAGGTTGCAGAGCGCCAGCAGGCGGTCGATGTCCACCCAGCAGGTGTTGGAATTGTAGTAGGTGAGCGCGAACTCGTCCTCCTCGCGCGGCAGGGCGAGGCCCTCGACGATCCGCAGCCGGTCGTTGACGCGCGCCAGACCGCCGCCGTGGTCCTCGATCCGCCGGCTGATGACCTCGCCGCCGAGCGTGGCCGACGCGGCCTGGAACCAGCCGACCATCACCGGGTCGGGGGTGGCGCCCAAGGTGTCGATGTTGTGCGCCATGAGGGTGCGCAGCTGCGGCCGGGCGGCGAGCAGGCGGGCGAGCACGCCGTTCTTGAGCAGGTTGGCGATCTCGAACCAGTGGCCAACGGGATGCAGGCACTGCTCGGGCAGGTTGTCGGTGTAGTCAGCGGCCTCGCCGACGGTCTTTGCCCAGTTGGTCAGCGCGGCGCGGATGCTCTCGCGCACCTTTTCCTGCTGCTCGTCGAGCCGCTGCTGTGCAGTCTCCTCCCAGGCAAAGTGCAGGTCGCGCACGGTCGGCACCAGGCGCAGGCCGATGGAGCGGCCGGGCGAGAGCCAGACGTCGCGGCCGAGCACGCCGCCGGCCAGCCCGCGCAGGGCCGCCTCGGTGGGCGGGTGCGTGAGGTGGCTGGTGGTGAACACCTGCGGCACAGCCAGGCCACACGCGCGGGAGGCCCGGCGCGTCTTCGCCAGGTGCACCTCGATGAAGCTGCGGTGCCGGCCCGCCAGGCGGGCGAACGGATGCAGGCCCTTCACCACGCCCGCGCCCTGCGTCCAGCGGCTGCCGACGCCCGCGGCGTAGGTGACCACCGCGACCTCGCCGCGCCGCAGCGCGGCCTCGCCGGCCGCCCGCAGCGCGGCCGGGGCCCGCGCGGCGTCGAACAGGTCCTCGGGCCGCGCGTCCGCGATGCGCGAGGTGGCGGGCAGACGGTTCATGGCCAGCCCGATGCGGCCGCTGCGCAGGTCGGCGCGGATCTGCTCGTGCTGCACGGGATCAAAGCCGTTTTCCGCCAGCAGCTCGCGCAGGCGGGTGGTGGTCCCGGTCCCGCGGGGGGCGGCCGGCAGGAGCCGGTCGAGGAGCGCGGGCAGCGCCGTGGTGAACTCCGGCCGGGTGCGCGCGGCGAGCGTGAACTGCGACACGTCGATGCGCTCGCGCGGCGTCAGGTCACGCGCCTCGCGGCGCAGGCAGGCGGGCACGGACTGCTGGTAGTAGCCCGCCGGCAGCAGCGCGGCCGGGCCGGCCAGCAGGGTCGCGACCGAGCCGTGCTCGTTGAGCGCGAAATCATAGACCACCGGATCCATCGCGAAGGGCAGTGCGGCCTGCAGCTCACGCTTGGCGGCCAGCATGATCTCGAGCAGCCGGGCCTGACCCTCGCGTTTCCGCTCCGGGGCGAAGATGAAACCCATGCCGCCGCCCGACATCCCGCCGAGCATCCAGAAGCCCCAGAAATCGTCGCCGAACGCCGCGCGGGTGCGCGCAATCAGCTGCTCGGTGTAAAGGTTGGTCACCCAGGGAATGATGGTCTGCAGCGGCCCGGAGAAGTTTTCCGTCAGGGCCCGGCCGAGACCGCGGATGTCGCCGGCGGCGAGCAGCCGGAGGATCTCGTCGAGCGTGGCGACGGCCCGCCGGCGCGCCTGCCACTCGGCCTCGCCGCGCAGCAGGTATTTCTCGGTGACCATCTCGAGGATGGGGCCGACGTTTTGCGCCATGCCGCCATGCACGAGCACCAGCGAGTCCTGCAGCTTCGCCCGGGCGGCGGCGGGCACGCGGTCGGGCCCGAGCAGGGTGTGGCGCGGCAGCAGGCAGCCGCGGCTGACGCCGTGCTCCGGGTCGCCCGGCGACGCGACCGTGCCCTCGATCAGCTTGATGCCGGGCCAGAGGCCGCCGGAATCCTGCCAGCCGCCACCGGAGCCGCCGAGCCATTCGCCGAGGATGGCGCGGGCCGCGACGCTGCGCCGCTCGGGCTCGGTCATCGGGCCGGCCAGCGAACCGATCTGGCCGGTCGCGCGCATGCACACACCGAGGAGGGCGCCGAGCAGGTTGGTCGAGACGGCCAGACGCGAGCCCTTGGGGATGCGGTTGACGCTGCTGACCAGCTCGAAGCCGCGGCCGGGGCCGAAGATGCCGGCGAGCAGGTCGGCCAGCCGCGTGCCGGAGCGCTCGATGCCCGGCGGCACGATGCCGGCGGCGATGACCGCGGCCTTGAGCAGGCCGAGGTAGTCGCGGCCGAAATCGAAGACCTCGTCCAGCTGCTCGATCCGCACGCTGGCCTCGAGGTCGACGCTGGCGAGGCGGATCACCGGTTCGTCAATCACGCGCAGGTAGGCCTCGACCGGGGGGCGCGGCGCGGCGTCGCGCCCGTGGACCCCGAGGTCGATGGAGACGTTGAGCACGCGGGCGCCCTCGGGGAAATCCATCCCGAGGAAAAAGATGTCGCTCCAGCCGCAATGGGTGAGGTCCATGCGGACCGGCGTGCATTCGCGCAGGAGCGGGTGCGGGGCGGCGTCGCCATCGCGGGCCAGCAGCTCGGGGCGGACCCGGAGCGGCTGGTCGAGCGGGTGGCCGAGCCGGAACATCCAGGCGTTGCCGCGCGTGGAACGCACCGTGCGGCGCACCTGGTCGGCCAGCGTCTGGAAGGCCAGCGCCTGGTAGGCGGCGGCGAGGGCGCTGGAAATGGTCTCGCTGGGTCCCTGCTCGGCGGCCGTGCGGGTGAACCGGGAGATGGCTTCCTCGAAGCGCCGCGCCAGCAGGTGGGTGAATCCATCGTAAGGCACGCGGCCGATGCGCGGGTAGTCGGCGCGGGCCGGCAGGTGATAGCGGTGGATGGTGCTGAGGAAAAACAGCGCGCGCACCCGGCGGTAGAGATTGGGCTCGGTGCGCCGGTAGGCCTCGAGCTCGGTGCAGGCGGCGAGGAGCCCGGCCGCGGGCCGGCCGGCGCACCACCGGTCGATGGCGAGGCCGCGGACGGCGTCATCGGCGGACGCGATGATGTCGGTCACGCGCACGTTCATGGCTCAGTCCGCGCGCAGGGCCAGCAGCTCGACCAGCTGGGTGAGCACTTGGTCGCGGTCGCGGCCGGCGAGGGAGAGGGCGAGTTGCGCGAACAGCAGGCCGTAGGGGGCGCCGATGTCGTAGCGGCGGCCGGCCACCGCCAGCGCGAGGTAGCGGCGGCGGGCAGCCAGGGCGTGCAGGGCGGGGGTGAGGCCGAAGTTCCGGCCGGCCGCCGCCGCCTGCTCCTCCTCCAGGAGGGCGAAGATCTCGCGGTCGAGCACGTGCAGGCCGAAGAAGCAGAGGTAGAAACCGGCGCGGAGGCCCGGCACGATGAGCTGCTGCTCGGCGATCGTCGGGGTGGGCTTTTCCAGGACGGTCTCGATCTGGTAAAGCGGCTGCCCGCCGCCGACCAGCCGCCCGCCGATGGTGCCGTAGGCGGTGAGCAGGCTTTCGCGGGTGGGCTGCACCGCCGAGACCGGGGCGTTTTCCGCGGCGGCCACGTTGAGGATCTGCCGGGCGCAGCCGGTCGCCCCTGACGCCACGTGCAGGTGGTCGCCCACCAGATGCAGGAAGGGCTCGTCCCCGATGAACTCGCGGCCGCACAGGACGGCGTGGCCGTAGCCGCGCGGGGTGGCTTGGGGGATGAAGCGCACCCGCGTCCGCAGCGCGCCGCAGGCCTCGGCGTAGGCGGTCTCGTCGCCGGGGCACACGATCACGCAGAACTCCTCGATGCCGGCGCTCGCCGCCTCCTCGAGAACGATCTGCAGGGCGGACTTGGATTCGCCCTTTCGGTCCACCAGGGACTGCAGGGGCAGGGTGCGCTGGCGGGGATTGGCCGCCGTGATCAGGGCCTTGCGGATATTCATGGGGGGCGATCACTTTCGCCGGGCCCGGCAAGCGGTTCAACTGGAAAGCAGCCCGCCCCGTTGGCGCGCCGGGGGTTGACCCGCGCTGGAATCTGGCTTCCCTTGGCCCTCCATGCCACCGCAGGCCCCCAGGCGAAAAAAATCCCGGAAGCCCGTGCGCGTGCTGGCCGGCACGGTGTTCATCACCCGGCAGGTGCACTTCAATTCCGCGCACCGGCTCCACAACCCGGGGAAGAGCCAGGCTTGGAACAAAAAGCAATACGGCCTCTGCACCAACCCGCACTGGCACGGCCACAACTACGTCCTCGAGGTCACGCTCAAGGGCGTGCCCGACCCCGGGACCGGCTACATCATGGATCTCGGCGCGCTGAAGCGCATCCTGCACGCGGCCGTCGTCGACAAGTGCGACCACCGCAACCTCAACGACGAGGTCGGCTTCCTCCGGAACATCATCCCCTCGACCGAGAACCTCGTCATCGCGTTCTGGCAGCAGATCGCGCCGCTGATCCCGGCCCCGGCCGCGCTGCACGCCGTGCGGCTTTACGAGACCCCGCGCAACTACGCCGATTATTTCGGCCCCGCCGTCACCTGACCCTCCCTTCGCGATGAAACCAATGTATCTCCACCGCTCGAACTGCGGCCAGGAACCCCCGGTCAAGCGCCGTTACGACGGGAAGTTCAAGCCGTCCGCCGCCTACCGCGCCACGCTGCCCGACATGATGGAGGTCGCCCACGAGGCCATCTCCGGCGCCAACGTGCCGGTCCAGCAGGTCGGCATCCACAACTTCAAGCTGCCGCTCAAATACCGCACCAAGGCCGGCCAGACCCTCGTGCTCGAGACCAGCGTCACCGGCACCGTCTCGCTCGAGGCGGAGCTGAAGGGCATCAACATGAGCCGCATCATGCGGACGTTCTACGAGCACAAGGACGGCGTCACCACCGGCGAGTGGATGGGCAAGATCCTCAAGAGCTACCTGCGCAAGGTGGACACGAAGGACGCCCGGCTGAAGATCGCCTTCTCCTACCCGATGCTCCGCCCCAGCCTGCGCACGGACCTCGCGGGCTACCAGTTCTACGCCGTGGCCTTCGAGGGCGTGATGACGCACACCGGCCGCTACCGGCGCTTCATCCACTTCGACTTCGTCTATTCGTCGGCCTGCCCGTGCTCCGCCGAGCTGACCGAGCACGCCCGCGAGAAGCGCGGCGCCTATGGCGTGCCGCACTCACAGCGCAGCAAGGCGCGCATCACGCTCGAGGAGGCCGAGGGCAAAAAGATCTGGATCGAGGACGTGCACGCCCACTGCCTGCGCGCCCTCCGGACCGAGACCCAGGTCATGGTGAAGCGCGAGGACGAGCAGGCCTTCGCCGAGCTCAACGGCGCCTACCTCAAGTTCGTCGAGGACGCCGCCCGGCTGCTCTACCGGGAATTCGACGCGGACCGGCGCATCGCCGACTTCCGCATCGCCTGCTCGCACCTGGAGTCGCTGCACTCGCACGACGCCGTGAGCGTCATTTGCAAGGGCGTGAAGGGCGGCTTCACCGCCGACTTCATGGACTTCGGGTCGCTGCTGTGCTGAGGAGGCGGAATTCTCCGCGGATTGCGCGGATGGGCGCGGATAAAGACATCAACAAATGATCCACGAGAAGCTCAGCGGGGAGATTATTGGTGCCGCGATGACGGTGCTCAATGAGCTTGGCCCGGGATTGGATGAGAAGCTATACGAGAGAGCTTTGGTCATTGAGCTCAGAAAACGCGGACACAGGATCGACCAGCAGAAGTCTTGTCCGGTTTACTATTCGGGTGAGCTTATTGGCAATCTGGTCCCTGACACGATTGTGGACGACTTGGTCATCGCTGACCCCAAGGTCGTTGAATCATTCAATGAGACGCACACCCGGCAAATGATCGGTTATCTGGTCATCACCAAACTCAAGCTGGCCCTGCTTCTGAATTTTAAACACGCCAAACTCGAATGGAGACGTATTGTCCGGGAAACTCATGACTAATCCGCGTTCATCCGCGAAATCCGCGGGAAACTCTGAAACCGGGATTCTCCGCGGATCACGCTGATAGGCGCGGATAAAGACAGCCGGCCAAGCTATCATGGAGAAGCTAATGAAAACGCTTTGATATCTGTATGAAATCCAAACCCAATCCGCGTTTATCTGCGAAATCCGCGGGGAAATCTGGCCCCGTCGTCCTCATCACCGGCGCCTCGCAGGGCATCGGCGCCGCCCTTGCCCGCACCTTCGCCGCCGAGGTCCCCGGCGTCCGGCTCGCGCTGGTGGCGCGCAACGAGCGGAAATTGCGCGCCGTCGCGGGCGCCTGCCGGCCGCTCGGCGCCACCGTCGGCATGTTTCCCTGCGATGTCAGCGACGAGAAGGCCGTGGCGCGGATGGCCCGGGTCGTGACCGGTCGCTTCGGCGGCGTGGCGGTGCTCATCAACAACGCCGGCGCCTTCGAGGCGGCCGCGTTCCGGAAGACGACCGTGGCGCAGTTCGACCGCGTGCTCGCCGTGAACCTCCGCAGCGCGTTCCTCGTCACCCGTGCGTTCCTGCCCGCGATGCTGAAGCGCAAGGCCGGCGACATCTTCTTCATGAGTTCCATCGCCGGCCTGTCGGCCTACCCGGGCGGCGCGGCGTATTGCGCGGCGAAGTTCGGTGTTACCGGTCTGGCCAAGGTGCTGCGCGCCGAGACCAGGGGCACGGGCGTGCGCGTGTGCTGCGTGCACCCGGGCGCGACGTGGACGCCCGCCTGGGCCAGGTCCGGCGTGAAGCCCGGGCGCCTCATGCCCGCCGAGGACATCGCGCGCGCGATCCTCGATGCGCACCGTCTCAGCCGCCGCTCGGTCGTCGAGGAAATCATCCTCCGCCCGGAGCCGGGGGATATTTGAGTCGGGTGTGGGTAGGGCCACTCCGTTCCGCGCCGAGCCTGGCGGTGAAGGGACTCACCGCCCTACCGGCAGGGCGGGTGCCGTGCAGAGCCGGCTTGTAACCATGCCTTCCGAACGGCACAAAGCGGCTATGTCCCTCCCGCGCCCGACCATCCTCGTGGTGGAAGATGAAGCGGCCATCGCCGAGACCATTGTCTACGCCTTGCGCACGGAGGGCTTCGAGCCGCTTTGGCAGACCACCGGGCGCGCGGCCCTCGCGGAGCTGGCGCGGCGGCCGGTCGCCCTCGTCGTGCTCGATGTCGGCCTGCCCGACCTGAGCGGCTTTGACGTTTGCCGCGAATTGCGGAAGCGGCATGCCGTGCCGGTCATCTTCCTGACCGCCCGCAGCGGCGAGGTGGACAAGGTCGTCGGCCTCGAGCTCGGCGCCGACGACTATCTGGCCAAGCCCTTCAGCCCGCGTGAGCTCACCGCGCGCATCCGCGCCGTGCTGCGCCGGAGCAATGGCGCGGCGGCGGCACCCGTTTCCGGTGCGTGGTCGCACGACGCGGCGCGCTGCCGCATCAGCTACCGCGGCGCGGCGCTCGACCTGACGCGCAACGAATACCGGTTGCTCGGCGCGCTGCTGGCCTCGCCGGGACGCGTGTTCAGCCGCGACCAGCTGATGGCGGCGGCGTGGGACGATCCCGGCGCGGCGCTCGACCGCACGGTGGACGCGCACATCAAGACGATCCGCGCCAAGCTCCGCGCGGCGGCGCCCGACGCCGACCCGATCGTGACGCACCGCGGGCTGGGCTATTCGCTGCGGGAGGAAGCTTGAGAATCCGCACGGCCATTTTTGGCGTCTATGTGTTCGCCTCGGCGATCGGTTTCGCGGCCGTGATGGCGCTGGTGTTGCGCGATGTGCGCTTGCGCTACGTGGAATCGATGCGGCGCACGCTCGGCGACACCGCGGCGTATCTCGCCGCCTACGCGACACCCGCGGCGGCAGGGGAGGACTGGGCGAAGAAATTCGCCAGCCTGCCCCCGGGCACCGAGGTGCTGCGCGTTTTTGCCTGCGGTCCGGACGACCGGGTGATTTTCGACGCCGCCGGGCGGGATGTCGGGCTGACCTATGCCCGGGAGATGTATGGCGGCGGCAAGATTGCCTCCGAAAATTACTCGGTGCCGAACGTCGCGGTGGTGGGCAACGAACTGCGGGTCTTCGCCCCGGTCCGGTTCAACGGGGAGGTTGTTGGCTGGGTCGGGGTCGGGCGGCCGCTCACGACCGTGGCCGAGGGGATCAGCCGCGCCCGTTGGCGGCTGGTCTGGATGGCCGGGAGCATCGCGCTGCTGATGATGGGGGCCGGGTGGTGGATCGCCGCCCGGCTGACCCGCTCGCTCGAACGCCTGACCGTCTATGCGCAGAACGTGCGGGACGGCCGCGCCGCCACGCCGCCGTCGTCCCGGGCGACGGAGATTGCCGCGCTGGCGCAGGCTTTTGAAGAAATGCGCGATTCGCTCGAGGGGCGGCAACACGCCGAGCGCTACACGCAGGCGCTGGCGCACGAGGTCAAGGCGCCGCTCGCCGCCATCCGCGGCGCGGCCGAGCTGCTGGAGGAGGACATGCCGGCGGAGCAGCGGAAAAAATTCATGGCGAACATCCGCGGCGAGTCAGCGCGCATCCAGCAGAGCGTGGACCGGCTGCTCGAGCTGTCGTCGCTCGAGGCGCGCAAGGCGCTGCGGCAGACCGGGCCGGTGGAGACCGGGGCACTCCTCGCGGAAGTCACCGCGCTGCTGCAGCCGGCCTTCGAGGCGGCGCGGGTGATGTTGAAGGTCGAAACCGCTGTGGCCACGCTGCGCGGCGAGCGCGTGCTGTTGCGCGAGGCGCTGGTCAACCTGCTGCAGAACGCGCTGGATTTCTCGCCGGCCGGGAGCGAGGTGGTGCTGCGGGGCACGCAGGGAGCCGGGCGCATGACCTTCACGGTGGAGGACCGCGGGCCCGGCGTGCCCGATTACGCGCTGCCGCGGGTCTTTGAACGGTTCTACTCGCTGCCGCGTCCGGGCTCCGAAAAGAAGAGCACCGGGCTCGGCCTGGCGCTCGTGCGCGAGATCGCGCACCTGCACGGCGGCGACGCCGCGCTGGAGAATTGCGCCGGTGGCGGAGCGCGTGCGACCTTCTGGGTTCCGATTAAAGATAATCAGAGTTAAGCGCTGATTTTCGCTAATCACGCTAATTTGGAACGGGGTTCTCCTTGATTAGCGTCAATTAGCGCAGATTAGCGGTTGAAAGGATTTCTGATCGATTTCATCGGGACTTCACGCGGGCTTCACACAAGCCGGGCAGGATGGGGGCATGGATAACGCACAACCGCCTGTCATCCCCACGCCGGCTTCCCGCCGGCTCACGCTCTTCCTCAAGATCGCCAGCATCGGCGTGCTCATCCTCCTGCTGCACATTCCGCTGATCATGACCCAGGGCGTGCTGCGCGAGCGGCGCAACTACCAGCAGCTGGCCATCGAGGAGATCGCGGGCATCTGGGGCCGGCGACAGCTGGTCACCGGGCCGGTGCTGGCTGTGCCCTACGCGGTCAAGACGCAGGTCGTGCGTTCCAAGGTCGTCAACGGCCGCGCCGTGCAGGTCGAGGAAACCGAACTCGCGGGCCAGGTCGCCTACTTCCTGCCGGAATCGCTGGCCGTGACCGGCACGGTCGACCCGGAGGTGCGACACCGCGGGATCTATGACGCCGTAGTCTACAGCACGAAGCTGGGCCTCACGGGCTGGTTCCAGCCGGACTTCGCCGCGGCCGGCATCGGCGCCGAGCAGATCTATTGGGAAAAGGCACGGGTGCTGTTCGGCGTGTCCGACCTCCACGGGGTGCGGTCGGTCGGGCCGTTCAAGACTGCCGACGGCCGGGAGACGGCGTTCGAGTCGACCGACGGCACCGTCGAATCCTTCCTGGCGCTCGCCGCCAAGGTCGCGGGCGCGGCGGACAAGGCGCGGCTGGACTTCACGCTGGAGACGGTCCTGCAGGGCAGCGAGCGACTCGAAATCGCCCCGCTCGGCAAGATGACGACGGTGACGCTCTCGTCGCCGTGGCCCGACCCGTCGTTCATGGGCGCCTCGCTGCCGGTGACGCGCCGCGTGGGCGCCGAGGGCTTCTCAGCCGCGTGGGAAAGCGCGCACTTCAGCCGCGGCTTTCCGCAGGCCTGGACGAACCGGGCGGTGCCGGATGCCGACATGGCGAAAAAGATCGGGACGGCGGCCTTCGGCGTGCGGTTTGCGCAGCCGGTGGACGGCTACAGCATGGCCGAGCGGGCCCAGAAATACGGCGTGCTGTTCTTCGTCCTCGTCTTCGCGGTGTTCTTCCTCTTCGAGGTGACGGCGGCGGGGCTGAGGATCCATCCGCTGCAATACGCGATGGTCGGCGCCGCGCTGGCACTGTTCTTCCTCGGATTCCTGGCGCTGTCGGAATTCTGGACCACCGGCCTGGCCTATGGGGCGGCGGCGGCGGCGTGCACCGGGCTGGTGGCGGTCTATGCCTGGAGTTTTCTCCAGACCGGCCGGCGCACGCTGGTGATCGGCGGCGGGCTTGGCGCGACCTACGGCTATCTCTATTTCGTGCTGAAGTCGCAGGACTACGCGCTGGTGGCCGGCACGGCCGCGCTGTTCGCGGCGCTCGCGCTCGTGATGTTCTGCACCCGGCGGATCAACTGGTATTCACTCGAAATGAACACCCCGGTTACCGTCGGGGCCGACAGGTAGTGTGCAAAGCCCCCGGGGCTGGCGACGGTGCTCTCCAAAAGCACTGTTGTCTGGCCCCGGGGAGTTTGCCTTGGAATAACACATGATCACACGGCGTCGGTTTCTTACGATCATGGCGGCGGCACCCGTGCTCGCGGCTCTCTATACCTGGAGGATGGAGCCGACCTGGGTCGAATACGTGCGGCGCCAGCTGCCGATCAGGGAATTGCCTGAATCGTTGAAGGGGAAGTTGCTGGTGCATCTGAGTGACATTCATGTCGGCGCACGGGTGGATGCGGAATATCTTGCGGGAGTGTTCGTCGCGGTGACGGCCCTGCAGCCGGACATCGTGGCCTATACGGGCGACTTTGTGACTTACGAAGGACCCGCAACGCTTGCGCAGCTACGACGGATGGCGCCCCAGCTTCCCCGGGGAAAACTCGGGACTGTGGCGGTGCTGGGTAATCATGATTACGGGCGTGGCTGGAAACAAACTGCCGTGGCCGATGAAGTCGCCCGCACGCTTTCCGGGATCGGCTGCGTGGTCTTGCGCAACCAGATGATCCAGGTGGCCGGCCTGAAAATTGGTGGCGTGGAGGATTTGTGGTCGGACCGCCTGCAATTGGACCCGCTGGCCGGTGCGCTGAAATCGCCGGCCCTGATGTTATGTCACAATCCGGATGCCTGCGATCTCCCGGGTTGGGACGGATATCAGGGTTGGATTCTGTCGGGGCACACGCACGGCGGGCAATGCCGGCCGCCCTTCCTCCCGGCGCCGTTTGTTCCTATCAGTAATCGGCGCTACACGGCAGGCGCCGTTGAACTGGGGAACGGCCGTTCCCTCTACATTAGTCGCGGCTTGGGACACCTCTTGCGCGTGCGATTCAACGTCCGGCCGGAGGTGACCGTTTTCCAACTGACGCAGGCGTAAGGCCGCTCCTACAGCAGCGTCTGTTGGTTGTCGGTGGCGGGTTTCAGGCCGCGACGACGTCGATCCGGGCGCGGAAGCCGAGCTGGCGCAGCATCTGGGCGCAGTCCGACCATTCGAGGCCAAAGGCCCGCACGTCCGCGACGCCGAGGCGGGGGACGACTTTGCGCAGCACTGCCGCATCCGCCGGGGCGAAGTCCCCCTCCAGCATCGCCTGTTCGGCCCACGCAACCAGTTCAGCCAGCGCGAGCCGGCCCTTGAGGTAGGCCTGCAGTTTGCGCGCGGTGACTTGGCGGGTGATTTTCATGGCGGCAACTTATGCCTTCCGATGACCTCTGCCCACCGGGCATTTTTCGCGGGTTTCGACCAGACGGCCGTGTTCGTCGTAGATTTCCTGCCAGAAGCGCAAGGTGAGTTCGGCACCATCGACTTCCTTGAGGTAGCGGGCGCGCCACCCTTGACGCCCCGAAACGTCGAGCCAGTAACGCCGCCCTCCGTCTGGCAGCGATTGCCAGTGAGCGAACGGCGTTCGTTTTGCGCGCGGGTGCCCATAGGTGGCCAGTTTCTTAGGAATGCGGCGCAAGGCCGCTCCTACACCAGAGTCTGCTGGTCGCCATTCGGCGTGAGGACACGGTCATGGGAGGGATGGGCAGGTGCGGCATATAATGGGAAGCGGATGCTCAGATGGGCGAAAGGGTCGGGTCAGGTATCCTTGGGGCGGGACAGGCGTTTGATGGACTCGGGTGCGTCAAGGTAGTTCTCGCGACTCACGACCTTGCGGCCGGACTTTCTCTCCAGTTCGCGCCGGGCGTTTCCGGCCACGGTGCCGCCTTCCTTGGCGGAGGTTTTGCTCTCCGGCAACCCTTGGGCGTCCTTCGTGCGGGTGATCTCCGTCGCAGCGGCCTCGCCCAGCATGGAGAAGATCAGTTCGAGATCGGTCATGTGGTCGCGCAGGTTTTCGCGTTTCAGGCCCTTGAGGGCGGTGTATTCGGAGGGCGTGAGGCCGAAGGCGGCCTTGGATATTTCGGCCGTGAGGATGGCATATTCGCGCTGTTCCTTGACGCCGCGTTTCTTCCATTCGTCGGTCAGTTCGTCGCGGATGGCGATGCTCCGCATCCGGCGCTCGATCCAGGCATCGGAGTAACCCTTGGCCCGGTAGAGGGCGCGGGTGCGCTTGCTGGCCAGCTCGGGATCCTCGATTTCCTGCACGCGTTCATAGCCCACCTTGGCGAGCCAGCGTTTGAACGGCTCAGCCTTCTGGCTGGGGATGGATTGGATCAGCCGGAAGATGCCTTCGGTGTGCCAGCAGAGAAGTCTCTGTGGTCCGCCGGTGGTGGGGACTTCCAGCGCAAGGGGGGGGGCAATTTGCCCCCCCCCTTTGAGGGTGTCGGCCAAGGCAGAGTCGCGGCGGCGCATATCCTTGAGGTAACTGGAGGGATTGGCGGAGTCGGTCAGAGCTGCGACTACATCGACGATGACGAACCACCACTCGCCGGCGTGGAGGGTTTTGCGGATTTCCTTTTTTTGGAAGAGAGCGATGCGGGTTTCCATTGGGCGGCAGATCAGGAGGGTGGACCGCCTGCTCCGTCGGTCTCGGGCGCAGCGGCCTCGACGCGTGCGGCAATACTTGGGGGAAGCGGCATGATGGTTGGCCCAGCGCAGTCGAACGCAGGCGGATGCGGACGGCAAGCGCGGAGCGGGCGGGGGAAATCTGGCGGGATCAGGCGATCCCATCCTATAGTAGCGTCTGCTGGTTGCCGGTGGCGGCTTTCAGTCCGATGGCGTGGTAGCCCTTGGCCGTGAGGATGCGGCCTTGGCTCGTGCGAGCGAGATAGCCTTCCTGAATCAAAAACGGCTCGTGGACTTCCTCGAGGGTCTCGGCTTCCTCGCCGACCGCGATGGCGATGGTGCCGAGGCCAACCGGACCTCCTTGGTAGTTCTCGGCCATGAGGCGCAGGACGCGCTTGTCCATCTCGTCGAGTCCGGCGGCGTCGATTTCCAAAAGCTCGAGCGCGGCAGCGGCGACGGGCTGCGTGATGCGGCCCTTGGCTTTTTCCGAGGCGTAGTCGCGGCAGAAGTTGACGAGGTTGTTGGCGAGGCGCGGCGTGCCGCGGGCGCGGGAGGCGATTTCCTGCGCGCCGCCGGCGTCGATCTCCACCTTGAGCAGGCCGCAGCTGCGGCGGACGATGCCCTCGAGCGTGGCATGGTCGTAGTAATCGAGCCGCGTGTTGAGGGTGAAACGGGAGCGGAGCGGGGCGGTGAGCAGACCGGAGCGGGTGGTGGCGCCGATGAGCGTGAACTTCGGGATCGAGAGCCGCACGCTGCGGGCGTTGGGGCCCTGGTCGATCATGATGTCGAGGCGGAAGTCCTCCATCGCGGAGTAAAGGTATTCCTCGACCGTCTTCGGGATGCGGTGGATCTCGTCGATGAAGAGGATGTCGCCCTCCTCAAGGTTCGTCAGCAGGCCGGCGAGGTCGCCGGCTTTCTCGACGACGGGGCCGGAGGTCACACGGACGTTGCGACCGAGCTCGTGGCCGAGGATGAAGGCGAGCGTGGTCTTGCCCAGGCCCGGCGGGCCGGAAAGCAGAATGTGGTTGAGGGCCTCGCCGCGGCGCTTGGCGGCGCCGACCATGACCTTGAGGCGCTCGACGGTCTTGGGCTGGCCGGCGAAGTCGGCGAACGACAGCGGCCGGAGGGCCGCTTCCGAGGGGGAGAGGGGGGTGTGCAGGGTTTCGGTGATGAAGCCGACGCCGGTGGGCTTATCCTTGTTTGACGCGGCCATTTTTGATTTTTGATTCTCGATTTTGGATTGAGACACCGGGCGACCTAAGGCGGACTGGATTCTTCGCTGCGCGCAGAATGACACGCAAGGGTGGGTTTTGATTGGTTCGGTAAAATCGAAAATCAAGAATCCAAAATCGAGAATGGCGTCATTTCCACTCCACCTTGGCGCCGAGGCTGCGCAGGTTCTCCACGAAATGCGGGTGGGCGCGCCGGATGGTGTCGGCGTTCTTCACGACCGATTTGCCCGGGATGCTGGCGGCGACCATGTAGAGCGCGACGGCGGCGCGGATGATGTAGGGCGCCTCGACCACGGTCGGGCGCAGCGGCTTGGCGCCGAAGACGGTGATGCGGTGCGGGTCGCTGACGACGACGTGCGCGCCGAACTTCGAGAGCTCGGACATCCAGGTGAAGCCGCCCTCGTAGACCTTGTTCCAGAACATGACCGTGCCCGACGCGCGCACGGCGAGCGCGATCATGCACGGCAGCAGGTCGACGGGAAAATACGGCCACGGCGCCGCCTCGATCTTCGTCAGCAGGTTGGTGGTGAAGGGCGCGGCGACGACCAGCTTTTGGTTTTTCCGGACGATGGCGGTGTCGCCCTCGTAGTCGATCTGCACGCCCAGCTTGGCGAAGGAGCGGTTGATGAGGTCGAAGTGGTGGGGGAGGGAGTTGGTGACGCGGACCTCGCCGCCGGTGATGGCGCCGAGGGCGAGAAAGCTGACGACCTCGTGGTGGTCGGAGTTGATGGTGAACGCGCCGCCCTTGAGCGACTTCACGCCGGTGACGGTCAGCTGGCTGGTGCCCAGGCCGGCGATCTTCGCGCCCAGGTCCGCGAGCATGGCGCAGAGGTCCTGCACGTGCGGCTCACTGGCGGCGTTGAGCAGCACGGACTCGCCGTCGGCGAGCACCGCGGCCATGATGAAGTTCTCGGTGGCGGTGACGGACATGTAATCGGGCCAGTGGCGCGCGCCCTTGAAGCGGCCCTTGAGCGAGAGCTTCAGGCCGCCGTTGTGGGAGACCCGGGCGCCGAGTTTCCCGAGGATCTCGAGGTGCGGGTCGAGTTCGCGGATGCCGAGCGAGCAGCCCTTGGCATTGGTCGGCAGGGAAATTTTCTTCATGCGCTGCAGCAGCGGCGCGAGGAGCAGCACGGAGGAGCGCATGCCGGCGGGCAGCTCGCCGTTGAGCCGGCGGGCGTCGAAACCCGAGTGGTCGATGTCCATGCGGCCGGCACCGCGGTCCCAGGCGATGCGCGAGCCCTGCTCGGTGAAGAAGTTCACGAGCTTCTCGACATCGGTGATGTGCGGGACGTTGCGGAGCGTGACCTTGGCCTCGGTGAGCAGGGTCGCGCACAGGATGGGCAGCACGGAGTTCTTGTTGCCCGACGGCGTGATGGTGCCGCTCAGGGGTTTGCCGCCGTGGATGATGAGGTCGGACATGAGGGGGGCTCTGGGAAATGGGTTCGGGCGAGGGGGACGAAGCACCCGCCTTCGCCCGAGGCTACGGCGAGGTTATGGCTACGCAATAAAAAGGCGCCTGCAGTGAAGCAGGCGCCTGGAGTATTTGTCGTGACGAAGGCTCAGATGGCCGAGGGGCCGGCGTCGCCGCCGCCGGAGCGTTCGCCCCGGTCGCCGCCCGGACTTCCGCCCCGGTCGCCGCCGCGATCACGGCCGCCCCGGCCGCGGCCCCGGCCGCCTTCGCCACCACCGTAGCCGCCGCGATTGCGGCCGCCGCGATGACGACGCTGGCCGCCTTCACGGCGGAATTCGCCCGACGGGTTGCCGGTCGCGACGGGCTCGGAGGATGAGCCGCCGAAGAGGGACTTGAGCCAGCCGAAGAAGCCGCCCGATTTCACGGGTGCCGCAAAGGTCGATTCAGCCGCGCGGGCCGGGGCCTCGCGGCCGGTGTCGCGATTGCGCTCGCGCGGGGCGCCACCGTAGTTCGACGGGGTCGGCACGTAATTGTAGCCGGGGCGCACGTAGAGGAATTTCTCCGGGATCGACGCGAGGTCGACGGGCTCGGCACTGCGCTCCTCGCGGGGTGCACGTTCCTCGCGGCGGGGACGGTCGCCGCGCGGCTCGCGGGCCGGCCGGAAACCCTCGCTCTCCCACGTCTGGGCCTGGACAGCCTTGGGCTGCTCGGGCTCGAGGATGTGGAGTTCAGACTTCGCCGAGGCTTCGTCTGACAGGTCCGCGGGAGTCTCCGCAACCGGAGCGACCGGAATCGGGGCGGCCGGGGCGGAAACCACGGGCGCGGGGGTCACGGTATCAGCAGGAACAGCCGCCGGCGTTTCAGCCGGGGCGAACGGGTTCTGGTATTCACGCGGAGCATTGATGACTTCGATGGCGGTCGGCGTGTATCCGGGGGAAGCCGCGGTGGAGACGGCGGGACCAGTGGTGGGACGTTTACCGCGGGCAAGGCCGGAGCCGCGGGTGGAGCCGAATGTGGGGAACTCGGCGGCGGGCGCCGGGGGGGTCGCGGAGGCTTCGGCAGGAGCTCCGGACGATTCTGTGGATGACATGTCTATGTTGTTGGTTGGGAGCGCCTGCCAAGGGTGGCGGCGCGGGTAGTAGATGCCAGCCGGAGCTCGGTTTTCGTGCTCAACCCCCCGGCAAAGCGAGGGGCAGACAGCGGCAATAACCTTGGCAACGTCGTGCAGAGCCCCGGGCAGGGCAACTTTAATTTTCTTCCGGCACCGGGCTTGCCAGCGGGCGAGGGGCGTCTCACGCTGCCACCATGGACAAACTTGAGGAGATCTTTCGTATGCAAGATGCGCTGAATAAGCGCATTGGAGTGAACCTGCCCCCGCCGACCGACGAAGAAAAGGCCAAGTGGATCCTTAATTATACCCGCGCCATGCAGCAGGAGACGGCCGAGCTGATCGACAGCGTGCCGTGGAAGTGGTGGGCCAAATACCAGAAGTTCGACGAGCAGAACGCCAAGGTCGAGGTCGTCGATCTTTTCCACTTTCTTGTGTCACTCGCGCAGACCCTCGGCATGACGCCGGACGATGTCTACCAGGCCTACCTGAAGAAGAACGCGGTGAACCACCTACGGCAGGAAAGCGGCTACGTGAAGAAGGACGAGGCGGACTCGAAGCATATTTAGCGATAAGCCATAAGGGGTAAGCTATAACCACCGAGCGCAATACCTGGCTCAAAGCTTAGGGCCGACAGTTTTTCGCTTCTTCACACCACCGCCACGAAGCTGCCGGAGAATTCCACGGCGGGCTTGCCGTTGGCACCCTCGACGATGGCGTGGAGTTCCATGCGCGCCTTCCTGTGGCGCGAGAGATCCGCGATGAATTCCTTCACCAGCGCCGCGGGCGGGCGGGCGCAGACGGCGCGCAGCTTGCCGGTGACGGGGGCGCGGTAGAAGGCGTGGCTGCGCTTCACGACGACGTGGCCGTCGATGCCGGCCTCGCGCAGGAGCGTCCACAGCCCGGCGTAGCAGGCGAGGGTGGGCAACGCGTGGAGTGAGCCGCCAAACGCGGTGCCGAGGTGGTTGACGTTCTTGTCGAGCGGCGCCTCGAGCACGAGCCGCTTCGCGTTGCTCTCGGCGACATGCAGGCCCATGGCCTTGGACAGAGGGATCTTTTCGTGGAGGAAGGCCTCGAGCCCTTTTGCCGACATGCTGTCTGGGACCAGTTCGCTCATCTTGATGGCGTGCGACCATGGCTGCCCTGTCCGCCGGGGCAAGCGTGGGGTTGAGAACAAAACATTCTCCGCGGGGCACGCGGATGAACGCGGATAAAATGATTCTATCTGCGCCGATCCGCGTCATCCGCGGAAATTTCCCGGCATGGTTTCGGATGTTTCCCTACTCCCCGATGATTTTCACCAGCACGCGCTTTTTCCGCCGGCCGTCGAACTCACCGTAGAAGATCTGCTCCCACGGGCCGAAGTCGAGTTTGCCGCCCGTGACCGCCACC
>Ga0315295_10001003_pt1 | contig 24098 bp, 30 predicted proteins | sample YL17G14_0_MG_FD_204453 | JGI IMG/M metagenome (GOLD analysis project Ga0315295, IMG submission 204453) | Sediment microbial communities from Yellowstone Lake, YNP, Wyoming, USA - YL17G14_0 | ecosystem: Environmental > Aquatic > Freshwater > Lake > Sediment | place: USA: Wyoming | collected...
CGGAGCTGGCGGCGGTGACGTCGTCGATGGAGGGCCGGCTGGGGGCCGCTGGGTACGATGCTGAGGCGGCTTTGCAGCGGTTGGCGGACGTGGGGGAGGTGGTGCGCGCGGGGGATCCCGCTCAGCAGCGGAGGGTGCTGCGGTCGGTTTTCGAGAGGGTTGAGTTGAGCGTGGTAAGCGGGGGGGTGGCGAGGGTGGTGCCTCGGCCATGGTTCCGGGTGTTATTCCGAGACCTGGCCGAGGTTTGGTGCGTCGAGCGCGCCTGGAGGGGTCCGGGCGCTGACAGCGTGCCAAGGCTGCGGGCGGTGATCGGGTAGGGTGGGGGCTGTGCGCCTGACCGTAGCGAGGGCCAGCAGCATTATTGTTGATCTTTGCTGGCCCTCGCGGTGGGCCGGGTGTGTGCGGGTTCTTTCTTCGGTTGGTGACAGGATCCGCTACCAGGTGGGGGACCTGTGTCGCCACGGTTGGTGACAGGATTGGCGACAGGTTTGACGGCCGGCCGAGCTGCACCTGACACCACATCGCAGGCATGGCGAGCTAGCCATGCCTGCGCGCACCGAAGCGCGCGCCCGCATTTTTCATTTTTGATTATTGCGGGCGCGCGCGTAGGTGCGAAGAAAATTCTTCCGGCGGGTGGGTGGCCGGCTGATGCTGGGGGGGGGTGCGTGCCGGAGGCGGCGGCGCTGCCTCCTCCGGCGTGGGTGCTACCAGCGGCGCTGGCGCTCTTGGTGGTGGTAGTACAGGCCAGAGATGCGAGCGGAGTCTGTGAGAGCGGCGGCGGTCTCCTCTAGTTGGTCGAGCTCAAGCCGGAGTTTCTTGGCCTGGGCCGTGATCTCTTCGCGCCGCGTGTGGCGTTCGATGCTGGCGAGTGCTGCCGCGACGTTGTCGGGGTCGCTGCCGATGTACTCGCGCTTTCGGGTGCCCTGCCAGGTGGGGTGGATCAGGTACAGGTACTTGGCCTTTCTCCAGTAGGCGCTGGCGGGGGTGGTGCCCTGCTGGCTCAGGTCCTGGGCTGCGGCCTCTAAGCCGTCGATCTCGACACACAGGGTGTCGAGGCGGTTAGCTGCGGCGGCCAGGGATGCGTTGACGTCGGCGCGCTGTTTCTCGGTGGTCGTCTGGTTTGCCATGGCTGGTTTTCTCCTCTCTAGGTCCTGAGACCTGCATCGTGAGCTTGCCGTCGATGTGTTGTAGGATGACGATTCGGTTTTCTCTGAGGGCTGTCTCGATGTAGCCGTTGTTGTCTGTGACGTCTCCGCTGAGCCACAGTGGGCGGCTTAGTCCTCGGCGTGTTCTCATGGTTGGGCCTCCTGGTTTGGTTGGTCTGGCTCTAGTCCTGCCAGGCGTGGCTGTAGTTGTCGCAGTAAACCGTGGTTGTCGCCAGCACACCGGCACTCGCAGATCGGGCCGCGCGCTGCTACGCATCGAGGGTGACAGGCGTGAGTCTCTAGCAGGGTTCTTATGTAGCCTGTGGATTGACGTCTCATTGTTGGGCCTGCTGTTCTAGGATCTCTCCTGTTTCGGGGTCCACCGGTGGCGGCGTGCCGTTGTCTGGCGGCTGCCACGTGGCCTCCTGGATGCGGCTGTAGTACGTCATCGTTTGCCACGCCTGGATGTGGATCAGGATCGCCAGGCTCATCGCGCGCGCGTGCTCCCACGATAGGAGGGTGACCACCTTCGCCTGGGGGCTGCCGGTCTTGGGTTTGATGGCGCCGGCTGTGCCTGCGGGTTCACCTGGCCCGTTGGTGATGGTGAGCCGGATGGGGTTGGCGGTGCCCTCGACGAGCTCAAGGCTCATGGTGCGCGCGTCCATGTCGGCGCCTTTCTTGGTGCCTTTGTACTCGGTCTGGCCGTGCCACCAGGGGTTGGCGACGGGGCGGTGCAGGATGTCGAAGGCCAGCAGCGCCGCTCGCTGGTGGTCCATGTAGTGGGTGACTGAGACGGCTGCGCCCTTGCCCTTCTGGTACTCGGTTAAGCTGAATGCGACCTTGCCGAGTTTGAGAGCGTCCTCGACGGTGAGTATCCTCGTCTTTGTGACTAGGCGGTAGATGCGGTATTGGCGCGGCTTATAGGTGGCTGTCATTGGTCTCCTCCTGTTCTGTGCGCTGGCGCGCTCTCGCGGTCATCCAGCGCTTGATGTCTTCTAGTTCCATGCAGACGATGCGGCCTTCCTGGGCGGGGGCGGGTCGGTCGTGGTCGTCGTGTTCGTCTTGGGCGTGTAGGCGGTCGATCTCGCGGTCCCAGGAGTGTTCGTCGTTCTCGTCGCGGTCCCATCGGTTGAAGTCGTCGATGGGTTGTTGGTAGGCTTGCCATGCGGTGGTCATGATCTTGTCTCCTTTTCGTTGTCGGCGTCAAGCGGTTCGTGCTTGTAGTCTCTGACGATCGCGTATGCCTCGCTGAGTTGGCGCGCGGCGGTCTGGCAGAAAGTGGCGGCGAGCATGAGCATCACGCGGTCGATGGGGGCTGCTGCCTGGTCTGCGAGGTTGTTGACCATCTGGCGGCTGTCGGCGGCGTCCGCTTTGGCTATGAGGATTTGGTCGGTGGCGGTGTTGGCGGTTGTTGGCATGTGCTATCTCCTTTCGTCGGGTGCGTCGGGGGGTTCGGGTTCGTCGTTGAGCCGGCAGAACATCTCGACGGCAAGTCGGTGTTTGCACAGGCGGCCACGGTTGCGGCGGTTGTCGGGGCAAGCGCAGGTTTTGGCGGTGCGGTCTACCAGGTAGGCGACGTGCTCTCTGTGTTCTGAGGGCACCAGCCAGAGCCGTGAGGTTCGGCTGGCGGGCCTGGGCGGGTCGTATCGCACGATGGCGGCGGCGCTGTTGAGCGTGTCGGCGAGCTCCGGACGGCGTGCGGTGCCGGTGACTACCAGTCGGCGCAAGTCCAGCTGCGGGGTTGTGCTCATTTTTCGTGTCTCCTTTACCACATGAGCGCCAGATAAGGGCACTGCGCGGCCTCGATGCTGAGCGATTGGCGATGCCAGTCCAGGCCAGGGGCCGGGCCTGGATCCTGCGCTGGCTGCGGGTCGGGCTCGGAGCACAGGCGGCAGATGATCTCCACCGCGAGCCGATGTTTGCACATTCCGGCGGGCGCGCCTCGGGGGGGCCTGTCGGTGCCATTGGCTCGCCAATTTGCGTGCTGCCTGTAGTCTGGGCACGTGCAGGTGCCGTTGAGCCTGTCTACCAGGTAGAGGACGCGCTCTCGCTGGCACGACGGCACGTGCCACAGGCGGCTGTCTCGGTTGACCTTGTGCGGCGGGTCGGTTCGCAGGATGTCGGCGGCGCGTTCTAGCCTGGATGCCAGGGCCGGTTTTCTGGCGGTGCCTTCCTGTACCAGGGCGGCGATGGTCTGCGGGCTACTCATTTTTTGTCTCCTCTTCGTTGTTGTGCCTGCGCCTCGGCGGTTGAGCCGCCACGGCCAGGGCTGCCAGGTGCCAATCGTAGGGGCGCGCTGTCCTCACGGCCGCGCGGATCGCTGCGCCGGTGCCACCATCGCGGCGGGCTGCTCTTGCCACCAGGGGCGCGAGGGCCGCGCCTGTGCCTGTCGTCCAGGGGTCGAAGCGACCGAACATTGCGAACCACCTTTCTTACTTGGCGCCACCATGGGCGCAGATGACCAGGGCCATAAGAGACCACGAAAGCGAGCGGGCCCACTGGGCACGCGAGCGACGGCGCTAGAAGAGACGCGCCTGGAGGGGCGGCGCGGGAACCCAGCGCCACGACGGCGACCAGAGACCACAGCAGGAACAGGGCGACCAGGAGCCACCGGCGGCGAGAAGAGGCGGCGGGCCAGCAAAGGCGGCCAGCACGAGCACAGGCAAACCGAAGCCAGCAGCGAGGCGGCACGACAGGAGAGAGCCACGCGAGAGCGGCGACGCGAGAAAGCAGACCAGAGAGCCGCGCCCGCCACCGAGACCGCAACCGGACGCCACGGCGGACACCAGACAGGCGGACCGGCGCGCGAGCCGCACCCGAGCCGGCAGGGACGGAGGACCCCCCGCCGACCACACGACGGAGGCGCCAGCAGCGACGGCGGCGAGGACGGAGGGCACCGAAGAGACCGGCGCGACCGCACCCGCGCCGCCAGGGCCGAAGACGGCAAAGACGCGCAGCAGCAGGAAGACGGCGGCAGCAGGCCGACCGGAGAGCCACGCGAGCGCCGCCGACAGCACCGCCTGATCAGCGCCGACGGAGCAGCCGACAGCGACGGAGAGGCCAGAGCCGAGGAGAGAGCGGACCACCGGGCCGACGCGCGCGCCGAGCGCACCGGAGAGAGAGCGAGAGCCGACAAGAGCCACGACACCGGACGGAAGAGGCAGAGCAGCCACGGACGGAACCCCCCAAGTGTTGAAAGCGGCAAAGGCCACCGCGAGCCACCCCCCCCGGGGCCCCGACGCCTTTGACACCTGGGGAAACCCCACCGGGGGGAACAACCTTTTTTTGCGCCCCGGAAATGAGAGAAGGGCGCAAGGGCGTTTTTTAGCCCCCGCTTTTTAGGGGGGCTGGCCCCTTGCGCCCTGAACGCCGGGGCGCAGACTTTGTTGTTCCCCCCCGGGTCTTGGGGTTTTCCCCAGGTTTTGATCAGATGTTGCGGGCCGTAGGCCCGCTCCATAGCTAGAGATGTGAGACGAAGTGGCGATGGTGTGCGGTGATCGAGCTTGGTGGTGGAAGCCGGCATCGTAAGATCGTTTGACGGACCGCACCGTTGTCGAGGGACGGAGTGTGCTTGGTGGTGGAGCCGCGACTGAGATGTTTGAGGAAGTGGCCTGGGTGTGGGGCGAGCGGGCTTGGCGTGTGTGGGCGCTGTCGGTTTCTTTTTTGGAGAACGAGTGGGGGGTGACTGGCTGCGGGCGCGAAGCAGGCGGCTTTGTCGCCTGCTGATCTGGCTGCGCGTAGTGCAGCCAGCGCGCCCGCATTGCGGTGCATGGAGAGTGGCCGTTGGTGGGTGTTGTCTTTGTCGGCTGCTCAACATAAAGCTTTTATGTTGAGGCTCGCGGAGGGAAGCCGAAGGCCTTTTCGCACTAATAGCGTTAGTGCGAAGAGCCGGAGCGAGCCGGAGCAGCCGACGGGCGATGGTGACGGGATCCGGCGGAGATCTCGGCTGCGGGTAGCCATGGGGTTTGGTGACGGGGTTTTGGTGCACCAAGCGGCGTGAGTCACCATGGGGCGTGGTGACAGGTGCAGCTCGACCTGGCGGGGTGGGCGTCGCCAGTTGACATATCGTTTATAGTGTGAAGGTTTTCAGCAGCCGTTTCGGCAGGTTTTGTTGGTGACAGCGAGGGGGCGGAGGGGAACGATCTTGTCACCGGCGAGTGCGGCGGGCCGTGTATTATTGTTGATTATTGGCCCGCCGCACGGTGTGTGGGCGCCACTGTGCCAGGGACCGGAGGGAACGATCTTGGCGGCTACCTGGCGGAGAGCTGCACTCGCTGTCGCCAGACGAGTTGAGGCTTGGTGGTGTCGAAGGTCTCTTCAATGCCTCTGACGCGGTAGACCTGTGACGTCACGCCGGCCCTGGCGTCGGTGATGGTGACGGCGTCCAGTAGCTGGAGGCCGAGGTTTGGTAGGGTCTCGATCTGGCCCCTGGTCTTGGTGGCGTCGTGCTTGCGTAGCTGAGCCACGGCTCGGGCGTCACACTCGGCGTTGGTGTCATAGGCGTAGTCGAAGATTTTCTGGAGGCGGTGTCCGACCAGGTTGATCTCGGTGTAGTCTACTTCGTCTCCAAAGACGGGGATGGCGTAGGCGTCCATGGTGGAGAACACTTCGATGTGGTTGTAGCCTGGGGTGCGGACTCCGTACCTGCCGGCGATGATGACGTGGTTGGTGGCGCCGCCGTAGGTGTAGTCGCTGGCCTCGGCTGCGGCGAGTTGCTTGATGTAGGGGGTGGAGCCCTCCCAGTACACGAAGTCGGGTACTTTGGAGAGGACCTTGAGGACGGCGCCTCGGAGGTCCTCGCCTGGCAGGATGTTGATTGCCGGCTCGAGGGTGCCGATGACGGTGGAGGCCTCGCCTGCGCTGGCGAGCTCGAAGCCGGCGAGTGCGAACAAGCGTTCTGCTATGGTCCAGACTGAGGCTTCGCCGTCGGTCCATAGGTACTGCCTCTGAGCCGCCATCGATGCTAGGAGTCCCCAGCCTCCGATGAGGTAGAGTACCAGGTAGGATTTGCCCTCGAAGTCGGCGACGTACTCCCAATCTTCGATCCAGAAGGTGGGCCAGTCTGCGTACTGGTTGCCGGTGGTGGTGTGGTAGCCTCGGCGGAGCTCGAGCATGGAGCCGCGCTTGACGGCGATGTAGGTTCCGGAGCCGAGGGTGTTGAGGGCGCCGTCCTGGTTGTCGAGCCATATCTCGCCTTCCATGTCGGCGGTGACGTTCTGGCCGTAGTCTTCGGATACGCCGGCGCCTTTCCAGCCGGACCACCTGTCGAGGATCCTGTACTTGAGGAGCCTGGCTCCGAGGTCGACGGTGCCGTCGCCGGCGGCCTTGGCTCGGTAGGCGCGGTTGGAGTGGGAGGCGTAGACGTAGCCGTCTCCGGCGGCGCGGTAGTCGGTGACGCTGCCGTAGGTGCCTGCGAGTGCGAGGAAGGGCGAGGGGTCGGTCCACGTGGTTTCGAGGAAGGTTGCTCCGTAGATGCCTTGCATGCGTAGGAGCCTGGAATACTCCTCGCCTTCGAGGTAGGCGGAGAACACGGCGCGGAACATATCGACGTAGGTGAGGGACGGCCAGGCGGTGGCGAAGGCGGTGCCGGTGTCGGTTCTTTCGAGCAGGACCGGGTTGGCCCAGGTGTCTAGGGTGACGTCTACTCCGGTGCCGAAGGCGATGGCGTAGAGGGTCCACACCCAGGCGAGGCCGGCGCTGAGGCCGACACCGAAAAACGTGTAGGCGTCAACGTACGCTCCGTAAAGCATGTTGTAGTCGCCGGTCTTGTGGCAGGTGAGGCCTCGGATTTGCTGACAGGCGGTCTTGCCCCAGGCGGTGGCGGCGCCCCAGGCTCCGGCGGTCTGTTTGCGGTAGTAGAGGTGACAGGTGGCGTTGACGGCGGTGTCCCTGGTGGAGTAGAAGACGATGGCGTCTGTGCCGGTGCGGTGGGCGGCGGTGATGCTCTCTAGTTGGTAGGTGCCGGTGGCGGTGTGGACCGTGGTCGTGGCTCCCCAGGTAGCGCCGTAGTTGGCGCTCTCACGGCAGTAGAGGAGGAGGTTGGTGGCGGAGATGTAGAACCACCAGACCTTTGCTCCGGAGGTGCAGAGGGCCATCTGATTCATGGTCGAGCATGTGCCCATGCCTGCGGTCCAGGCGGTCCACTGGGCGGGGGTGGTGGGTGAAGTGATGCGCTGGTATTCGGCGGCGCCGGCGTTGCTGCGGACCCTGACGATGGAGTTGTCGGTGCAGATGATCATGGCGTGCGGGTAGTCTGCGGTGGCGTCGGTGTAGAGCTCGGCCCAGGTGAGGCGCTGGTGTGGTCCTAGCTTGTCTGAGACCAGGACCTGGAAGATGGGTTTGGTCCTGGCCTTCTTCTGAGCGACTAGTAGGGCTGCGCCGATGTCTAGCATGGGAGCCTCCGGTGGTGACAGGTCGTGCTCGAGCGGATCCCGATCTGAGGGTGGGCTGTCGCCACTGGGTGTGGTGACAGAGTTATCCACATATCCACAGAGCTTTGGGGGGGTGTGGTGCTGTGGGCACCACCAGTGGTGCCCTGGGCACCAGCAGTGGTGCTGTGGGCACCACTAATAAAGACAATGAAGAAAGACAATGAAGAAGGAGAGATAAGAGTACATGGTTTGGTGACAGGGTGCAGCTGCCGGCAGTTCGCTGCGGACACCACGCGGTGAGGGTGGAGGGGGGGCGAGAAGGCCGTGGTGACAGGGAGATCTCGGCGGCGACGTCCAGGAGACACCATTGGTGTGGTGTCACGGAGATGTGACCCGGGTGGAGTTTGTGTCACCAGTCCTCGAGATCGGCGTGGAAGTGGAGGTCTGTCTCGAGGCGGGTCTGTAGGGCGGTGGCCTCCCATGGGTCTAGTGCCTCACTCGTTAGTCTCGTTGAAGGGAAAGGGCGGCATCAGGGCGGGTCCTGGGCCGGCGTAGATGAAGGCGTCCAGCAGGTTCGCGCCTGGGCAGAGAGTGTAGACCAGGCGGCCGTGCGGGATGACGTAGAGGGGGCGGTATTGGTCCCACGCGCCGGCGCAGAACTCAGGGAGGACGCGCCAGATCAGGCGTCTGAGGGTGATTAGCTGCGCGGGGGTGGGGCGTTGCTTGTCGTAGTGGCCGAGGACGCAGACGCCTACTGCCTCGGCGTTGGTTGACTCCTTGCCGCTGTGTGGAAGTCTCCACATGAGGCGGCCTGTCCAGAAGAGGCGGCCGTCGAAGCCGACGACGAAGTGGTAGGGGATGGTGGCGGCTCCCTTGCTGACGTGGTAGCGGGCTATGGAGAGCGCCGTCTGCGTGGCGAGCTGCGATCCTGAGTGGTGCAGTACCACGAGGCGAATGAGGGAGAACGGGCGCCAGAGCTTGGCGAGCTCGGGCATGTTGGAGAAGGACTCTATCTCGTTGCGGAGGTCCACCATGTCGGTGATGCCGTGCGGGGTGAAGGCGGTCACCAGGTCGTAGGGCCTGGGCGGGGGCCAGGGCGCGGGTGTGGGTGTGGGCGTTGGTATGGGAGCGGGCTCGGGCTCCGGCGCTGGCTCCGGCTGCGGGGCTGGCTGTCCGGTGACGCGCTGGAAGTACACGAGTACCGGATGATGGCCCTTGAAGCGTTCGTCCAGGTCCGACCCGTAGAGCCCGAGGCCGCTGACCTTCTCGCTGTTGCCGACGATCTCCACGGCGTAGGCTCCCCAGGGTGCAAACATGGGCATCGATGCGGCCCACTGGCGCGCTCCGTCCGGCTCGTAGGCGTCTGCCTTTGGTGCGCCAAAGGTGTCACCGGTGGACCAAGAGAAGCGGGCCTGGACGGCTGCGCCGGGCGGGAGCACTGCGTAGAGGACCATCTTGTCGGAGTCTGGCTGCACCTCCACTTTGGTGACGGTCCAGCGTGGCTCCGCTGGTTTGGGAGCCGCCGTGATCGTGACGGCGGCTTTCATGGTGTCGGTGAGTCGGTCCCAGTCGACGGGTGTTGGCGGGGTGGGCGCGGGTGTGGGTGTGGGTGTGGGTGGCGGTGTGGGTGCCGGCTGTGGCTGTGAGGCGTCGGCGATGCAGGCTGCCTCGACTGCGTACACGACGGGCCTGTGACTCTCGGGGTTGGAACCGTTAGCGTGGCAGAAGGCAAACCAGCCGGTGCCTGGGTCTCCGCCGATCCAGAGGGCGATGCCCTTGACTTGGGGGTAGAGGTCGCCTAGCAAGCGGAGGTAGGCGACGGTCTCCTGGCCGCGGACTGTGTTCTGGTCTGCGGCCTGTCCGGAGCCGATGCCGTAGCTGCCCTCGACGATGTAGACGGGCTTGCGTTGGAGGTACTTCATGTATTCGAGGAAGCGCAGACCGTGGGCGGGGTCTTTGTACTGGCCTGGTGCCATGCCATAGGTGTGGACGAAGTGCACGTCGAGTGCACTGAGGGCGGCGGCGCAGGGGGAGCTGGCAAACTTGCCGTCGCGTCCGTGGTAGTAGTAGACGGCCTCGGGGTCGTTGGGGTAGCGGACGTCTCGGTTGCCGACGGTGAGATGCGGACCGCCGATCCTGATGCCTGGGAGGTCTCGCTTGGCGATGGAGATGAATAGCAGGAGCGCTTCGTTGTACCGCTCGATGTCGTCCTCGGTGTCACCGAAGCCCTCCCACTGGGCCCAGGATGGCATGTTGGGTTCGTTGAAGGGTTTGAGCATGAGGTACTTGAGGGGGATGCCGGCGTCGATGCAGCGGCGTGCGAGTAGGACGGACTGATCGGCGTGGGCGCCCCAGGCTGCGTCGCCTCCGCCTCCTTTGGGGGGTGAGTAGTACCGGCGGAGCACGAGCGGTGGTCGGCCTGCGAGCTCCCAGGCGTCGCGTAGGGTTTCGATCTGTGACTCTACGACGCGCTCCATGGCGAGCAGCAAGCTGAGGGGTGACCACCTGCGGATCATATCGAGGTCTGCGGGGGTGATCGGGCACTCGTTGTGGAAGTGGAGTCCTGGTCTGAGCATGGTCCCTCCTGTGTTGGTTGGCGACAGGATCCGGCCACGTGGGCGGGACGTCTGTCGCCATGGGTGAGCCTCCCAGCGCGGCGGGCCTTGTATCATTTTGGGTTATTGGCCCGCCGCGCGGTGGTGACAGGTCAGCGGATGATCAGCGGATCCGCTGTCGCCAGTTGGCGTCAGCATCGATGGTGGCCACCGCGATCGGTGTCACCAAAGGCAGGAGCCGGCGCCCTCGATGATGCAGAGGTGGCCGACGATGACGGCGGCGAGTCCTACGGCCAGGGTGAGGACCAGGCCGATGCAGATGCCGGTGACGAAGCCGGTCGAGGCTTGGCGGCGGTAGTCGTCGGTGAGGTGTCTCATGGTGTGGTCCTCCGGGGTTTGGTGAGTCGGTTGTAGGCGTCGTGGAAGCATTTATGGGAGCAGAAGGTGATTTGGCGGGTGCCGGTGAGGGTGGTTGCGGTGAGGGTGATAGCTCCCTCTCGGTGTGGGGGATCGACGTCTTTGTTGCAGACGGTGCAGTGGGTGGGTTGGTTCACGGTGTGTCTCCTTTCGTGTCGAAGAGGGTTGGTTGGGCGCGGTACTGGGGTCCGTACCTGCTTTGGTGGGCCGCGGCGATCATGTGGCAGCGCTGGCAGAGGGCGCGCAGATTGGAGGGCGCGTTGTTGCGGGGGTTGCCGTCGCGGTGGTGGACGGTGAGAGTGTAGCCTGCCTTGGGGTCGTTGGGGTGCCTGCAGTCCGGGTTCTCGCAGCACCAGCCGGCGCGTATCTTGGCGGCGCGAGCGATGGCGGGCCACTCCGGGGGGTAGTCGGTGAAGGTCTTAGTCGCAGAACACATGGTCTCCTACCTTGGTGCAGTTGTTGAGCCAGGCGGGAAGTCCGTCGGGCCAGAAGGCGGGGTTGTCGTAGTGGGTACAGTTGGCGAGATCGGCCGGCGGTGTCCAGACGCCATAGTAGACGGCGGCCGCGGTGGTCCATAGGTTGGCCCATGCCTGGGGGTCGGTGATGCGGAGGCGGCGGGTCCACTTGGGGTAGCGGGCATCGAGGCAGCGGTCGATGCAACCGGGGTCGTTGGGGAACGCACCTATCGATTCGCACTCGAGGACGCAGAGCCTGAAGCCGTGGGCTGGTGCGAAGATGTCCGGGTTCCAGGGGACGAACTGGTTTGGTTGGAAGAGGGTTTGCTCTACCAGGTCCCGGCCGCCTCGGTTGATGGCGACCTGTGCCACCATGGCCTGTCCGAGGGGTGGCTGGCTGCGGGCTTCCATCAGGATTGTCAAGGCCAGTAGGGCGATGTGCCACGTCTCCATGTGCGCCTCCTGTCAGAACCTGGCCTGGTCGATGGCGTCTAGCGGGTCGGGGGCGCGGATGATGAGCGATGGGAGCGGGACGGCCCACTGGACTTTATCGAGCTCGGCGACCAGGGCGGCGGATAGGAGTCTGTCGTCGTGGATGGTCGCGCTGGGGACACCCCAGCTCATGCGTTTCTCCTCTCCCTCGGTGACTTCGTAGCGGCACTCTTCGACCTGGGTCCAGAACTCGCGCCAGTCTGCGGAGCCGTCGTCTCGGTAGTGTTTGAAGCGGCCTGTCTCCACCACGGTGAGGAAGTCCCAACCCAGGTCACTCTTGCGCTTTGGTGGCGAGAACTGGAAGGGGGTGACTCGGCTCCCGAAGGCGTGCTTTGCGCCGAGGAACGCTACCAGGCCAGCGCCTACGCCCGAGGCGTCGGCCACGATGTGTCGTGGGTTCCAGAGCTCGAAGTAGGCGCGGAGTTGACCGTACAGCCTGGTGTGCTTGGTGCCGACGTCCGAGAACACGTCCACGAGGTGGTAGGAGGGGGCGGCCAGGAGGGGGTCTCTGACGGTGGCGAGATCGATGCGGAAGATGGAGGCGACGGTGAGGTCTTTCGTCGGCTTGGCCTCTCGGAGATCGTCACCGGTCATCTCCTCGTCTGAGCCGGCAACGTCGAGGGTGGCGGCGTAGATGGCGCCTTCGGTGGGGGCGGCCTGGCGGGGGTGAGTGCCTTGCATGAGCGCCTGTCTGCGGTCGTCGAACATGCGGCCCTCGGAGTCGATCTCCTCGAGAAAGTATTGGGTTTTGATCATGGGGTGGTGGCGTCCCTTGCGGGCGATCTCTGCGGTGACGTGCTCTCCGTAGGCTGGTACTTCGGCGGCTACGTCCTGCCAGGGGACGTAGAACACGCGCTGCTGGCCGTCGGTGGCCTCAAGTGCGAGTAGGTTCCTGCTGATCTTGGCGAGCATGGTGCGGGACGTCCAGACGGTGCCATAGTAGACCTTGGTGGCGTTGGTGGAGGCGGTCATGGGGGTGAAGTCTACTTCCCATTTCTCCTCGTTGACGTCCTGGGCCTCGTCGCACTCGAGGAGGAGTGACGCGGTGGCTCCTACGACCTGGGAGGCGGGGTCGGCGCTGAGGAAGATGACGCAGGCTTTGCCGAGGAAAGTTATGTAGCCCTCGCGGGTCTTGACGTGTCCCTTGTTCCATGGGTTGTCGAGGACGTCTTGCAGGCGCATCTTGGAGTTGATGAGCTGTGGCTTGTAGGTGGGGGCGGCCTTGACGATCTGGCCGCCCTTGCGTTGGAAGATGTTGAGCAAGTAGGCCTCGAGCTGCGCGCTGAGCTCGTTCTTGCCTGCCTGCCTGGAAAAGACGATGGCGAAGGAGAGACCTTTGCCGTGCAGGATGGAATCGAGGATGGCGTCTGCGGGTGCGAGCTGGTAGTTGCGGAGGGGGCGCTTGACCACCAGTCGGGAGAACCATCGGATGTTTGACAGGATGCGGGTTGCTAGGTGCTGAACGGGTCGCGTGAGCACCATGGCGTGGTGTTGGTGACAGGATGATCACTGGCAGCCGGCAGTGACTGTCACCACTATATCTCCTCTCTGGTGTCGGGGCGCTTCCAGCCTTCGGTGCGCTTGTCTAGTTTGAGGGTCTCGGTGGCCTTGAGCTGGCGGAGTTTCTCGGCGAAGTGGGCCATGCGGTCTTTGCCCCACGCTTCCCAGTGCTTGGGGGTGTCGGTGGAGATGCCGGCCTGGACGACTGAGGAGCGGGCTTTCTCGAGGGCGGCGTAGGCCCCGGCTCCGAAGGTCACGATCTCCTCGTCCTCGGGTGCGACGCTGGTAACGGCGGTGGAGCCTGCCAGGTCGTGGATGGTCTGCGGTGTGGTGTAGTACACGCGGATGACTTCGGCGATGGCGGGGACGTTGCCGTCGAGGATGCGGAGGGTGCTGCCCCAGTGCTCGAAGCGCCTCCACTCGGGCGGGTCCTCGGGGTTGGCGGCGGTGTAGGGGTGCCAGACGCGCACGACTCGAATGAGGCTGGTGAGGGTGGTTAGAGACTGTTCGCGGGTGGCGGCGGCGACGGTGATCGTGCCGGTGATCTGCTGGGGTCTGACGTGGCTGTAGTCTGAGAGGGCGCGCTGGATGGCACGGTCGATCTCGGCGGTGGTCCACGTGTCGGCTGCGGCGTCGTCGAGGTCGGCTTGGACCAGGAGTCGGAGTGCTAGAAGCTCGCTCATGCTGTGTGCTCCTTGGCTGGTGGGTGAGGTAGCGCCCTGCTTAACATAAAAGGTTTATGTTGAGGCTCGCGGAGGGAAGCCGGAGGCCTTTTCGCACTATGGGCCATAGTGTGAAGAGCCGACGCGAGCCGTAGCAGGGCGCGGCGGTGGGCGGTCATCGGTAGGCTACCGTGACCTTGGGAGCGGTGCCGGTGATGGTGGCGTAGAGGCCGACGCCAAAGGCGACGTCGAGGCGGGCGGTGGTGGAGAGGCCGGCTGCGGCTGCCAGGGCGATGATGCTGTCACCTGCGGTGGCTACTTCGTCTCCGAGGACGATGGTTGCGGCGTCGGAGCCTCCGGTGAGGGTGACGGTGTGGATGACGCCAGGGCCGGTCTTGATGAGGGCGCTGGCTGCCAGGTAGCTGTACTGGTAGATCTCGGGCATGGGGTTCCTCCTAGGTTGGTCGTGGTATCACTGCGGCGAAGTCGAGCAGGACGTTGAGCACGCCGCTCTCGCGGTAGCACTGGCAGTAGGGCTCGAGGTAGTTTGATGGGAGGTTGGTGCTGTGTGTGCAGGCTAGGGCGCCGTCGACGTGCAGGGTAAGTGCGGTGGAATTGATGGTGAGGGCGAGTTTGTGCCAGGTTGAGGGGTCGACGGGAATGGCGCTGGGTGTGGAGCTTTGTGCGCCTGCGCTGTCTCTCGACCATATGATCCAGTTGGGGCTGACGGCGGAGGAATAGCCGGCTTGGCAGAGGTTGCTGGTGCCGATCTCGATGGCCCCGATCATGGCTTGGCCGGTTCCCAGTCTGTCTGGGACCATCCTGGCTAGCATTATGGTCTCGTACTGAGGGGCCATGCGTATGGTGGAGAATCCGCCGGCGCCGCTGCCGAGAAAGAGTCGTGCGTATGCTCCGGCTGTGTTTGGTACTGTGAGGTAGTAGACGCCGCCGTGCGAGGAGTCTGTGAGGGTGCCGGTGCCTCCCCCGGCGGTGGTGAGGGTGAGGCGGGGGTCGAGGGTGTCTCCCTGGAAGTCCTCGGACCAGCCTCGCATGATGTCGGTGAGCGTGAGAGTCGGTCCCCATTCGTCGGTGATCAGGGGTGGTGCGGGTGGGCTGCCGAAGGTGGAGAGCACGAGGCCTTGTGAGGCTTCTGCGAAGAAGGCGACGGCACAGGGGGTGCCTTCGATCATGTGGTCGGGTGGCACCTGTTGGGAGACAGGGATGCCGAGGATGGTCCTGGACATCGAGCCGGCGAGTAGGACGGCGGCGGTGTGTGTGGCGGCGTCGTAGGCCCTGACTAGCCCTCGGTGAAGCTCCATGCCGCTCCGGTGGTAGGGAGCGGGGAGAGCGCGTTCCCCCGAAGCCGCTCTCTCTCCCCGCTCGTAGCCAGTGCGCGGGGTGGTGAGGCCCGCGCAGAGGTCTCAGACTAGCCCTGGTCTCCTGCGAGATACCAGATAACGACGTCGCCCGCAGCGGTGGGGGCGGTGCCTCCGGTGAAGTTCCAGTCGATCTCGACTTCGCTGCCGGCGGCGATCACGACGGGGGCCTCGGTGCCTCCCATGTGGACGGATTTCCAGGTGCCGGGCGTCAGTGCCGTTGCGGCGGCGATGGCAGTGATGACGTCGGTGCCGTCGTCCTGGATGTCGATGTCGAAGCCGGTTGGCGTGCCGGTGAAGACTGTGGCGCAGAGGGAGACGCCGACGATGGTCATTGCCTCGAGTGCCGAGAAGTCCACGACGCTTGAGGTGGCGGCGATGGGCGCCACGTGGAAGCTGAGGGTTCTCATGACTTCGTTAGCCATGGTGTCACTCTCCTTTCCCGGTGACGGTCTTGACGGCGTGTGCGGCTCCGTGGGTGGCTTGCGATGCGAAGTAGGCCACGAACCCGACCTGGAGTCCTGTCGCCAGTGTGTCGATCTCGCAGGTGCCTCCCCAGGAGACGAAGGTGATCGAGATGTTGAGGATGCGGCCTGTGCAGCCGACGATCCAGGGGGCCGCGCCCAGGATCACACAGCCTACGAGCCAGGCGAAGCGCTTCTGCTCCCAGCCGAGTTCGTCCCAGCGTTTGCGGAGGCCTGGGATCAGCTCGAGGAGGAGCGCCAGGACGGTTGATAGGATGGCTGCTATCCACGCTGCTGTGACCATGTAAGCCTCCTGTCATTTGGTGCAGCGGGCCACGCTCAAGTTGATGGCCATGTGTGGTCGCTGTCACCATTGTTGGTGACTGGGGCCCCGCGAGCTGGCGGGACCTGTGTCACCACTACGCGACGTTGGACTTGTGGAGCGGACGGTAGTCCGCGACACCTACGGCGACGAAGAAGCGGCACTTGATTCGCATCTCGTCGTTGGTGAACATGGAGCCCACGGTCTGATCGTCGGCTAGGAATAGCTCGGGCTCGCGCCCGTACCTGTACCCGATGCAGATGCCGGGGCAATCGTTGGGGTCGCACACCGCGGCCCAGTTGTTGGGGTCGGTCCACTCTGGCACGACCACGACTCGGCCGCTGCCTGCCCTGGGCTCGAGGTAGTGGTACGTCGCTTCGACGGACCACGGCTGCTCGAAGATGCTGAGGGCCGTCCTCTCAAGCTCGATGGGCACCAGGCAGAACTGCGGGCGGATGGCAAGCGGGGCGCTGGACGTGGGCTCCGTCTGCTGGTACACGGCCTGAATGACGGCGTCCCAGGCTGCGGCGCTGAGGGCCGTGGTGAGGAGGTTGACGTGGTTGGTGGCGTCGAACACGTGGTAGTTGTCGGTCATGAGAGGGCCTGTGCCCGAGTCGGAGGTGAAGAGGGCGGAGACCAGGGCCGAGAGTGTGCGCCAGGCTGCGTTGCCGAGCTCCCTCGGGATGCGCTTGACGGATCCCACGTCGTCGCGGTCCATCATCTCGAGGGTGATGCCGATGTAGCCGCCCTTCTTGAGGAAGGTGCCTGTCTCCTCGTTGTCCGACCAGTCCAGCTCGGTGTAGGCGCCGCCTTCGGCCACGGTGGGCAAGGCTCCGATGCCTCCGCTCTTCATCCAGGTGATCGTGTTGAGGTTGCCGAAGTCCTCCTCGTGGGCGATGGAAGCCCACCACCTGGGCCGCACGTTGTACGCCTGCAACAGGACCTTGTTGAGGGCGTTCTTGACCACGGAGGTCATCGATGCCGTGGTGACGTTGGCGAGCTTGACTCTCTCGGGGTAGAAGCGCCCGTAGAAGTCGTGATCTCCCGTCATCATGAGGTAGAGCTCGCGGATGCCCGACAGCCTGGGGATGTCGGACTGAGCGTCCGGGATGGGCAGGCCCATGAGACGGTCGAAGGCGAACTGTACGCGGTCCATGCTGCTGAGCATGCCAGAGGCGCGGGCGCCGTCGATGGCCTGGCCGGCGCCGGTGATGACCTTATCTTCCAGCATGCCGGCTAGCATGGTTCGGTAGCGCTTGATCTCGGCGTCGAGGGTGTCTGGTGCAAAGGCGCGGCCTGCGAACTGCGCTCTGATGGCGTCCTTCATCGGTTGCGGCAGGTCGCACCAGGTGAGAGCACCGTCTAGCACGGTCTGACATTGGGAGCGCAGCAGGTCTTGAGCCTGCTGTGCCGCCGCGTCCATGGCGGCTGCGGTGTTGATGGCCGCGCTTGTGGAGTCGGCTTGCGCGGCGTGTCCGAGTTGGACGTCCTGTGTGACTCGTGTCTCCTCGGCCCTGGGGGGCGTCGAGGCGGGCGGCGAGTCTGGCGGCTGTGCCCCTGGATTGGTGGTGGTTTCGTCCTTCATGGTACTTCCCCCTTTCATGGAGTTGAGGACGCGATCGAACGCCCCGCCTGCGGCGGGGTCGAACACAACATCAACGGACTGCACTCTGCGGATCTCGGTCGCGACTCTGGTGGAGCCGTCCATGTAGTAGCCGGCGTAGAGGTCCGCTGACAGTCCCACATTTGGCACAGGCAATCCCTCCTCTCGGTCTGAGATGATCTGGTCGAGTAGGTACTCGAGCCAGTCTGCGGCTGGTGTGCGGTTGAGGGCCAGGCGGCCGGTGAGTGCGCCCGAGGGTGTGACGGCTTGGTCCCAGGCGACGTCGGTGATCACCCCCGCGAGGTCCTTGATGCTCGGGTTGGCGTCCTGGAAGAAGCCTGGCTGCACGTGGTCGACGAAGCAGGCGGCCCCTTGGAAGCGGGCGGCTGCTGTCTGTAGCACCGATGGCGGGAAGTGCCACCGGTGGAGGGTGGGTCCGGCCTTGATGATGGTGATGGCGTAGTTGGGCTTGGCCGTGAGGTTGGACGCGAAGGTGAGTTGGATTCGCTTCTCTTGCGGCTCTGTGGCGCTCATTGCGACTCACCTTTGGTCCACGTCCTCTTGAAGCCGGTCGGCCCCTCGATGATGACCACCTGGTCGTCGTAGACCTTGAAGCTGAGGATGTTGGCGGCGTCGATGCCGAGGGCGGCGCAGGCGTCGTCTATGAGCTTGGCGTCTCGGTACTTGTTGTGGGTGGGGTCGAAGCCGGCGGTGAGTTGGGGGAGGGTGAGATCGTCGGATGCGGAGGGGCCGACGTAGTTGTCGCCTTCACCGAGCGCGGGTTCGAAGGCGGCGGGGGTGAGGGGGTCGCGTTGGGCGTGTGTCTTGGCGTGGGCCTTGAGTCCGCTCCTGCTCTTGTAGGGCTTTCCGCAGATGGTGCAGTCTGGCATGGTCTCCTCCTTGGCCGCTTGAAAAATCGGCCGGGTTGCTATGGTGACAGTTTCTTCTCGAGCGGATCCCGATCTGGCGGGGCGCTGTCACCATCGCCAGCGCCCCCCTCAATGGGGTTATCGGTGGGTTGGACTCCGGCCTCTTTGAGGTCACGCATCATGGCTTCCACGTCGATGATCTCACCTGCGAACTTGTAGGCAAGCTCGATGGCTTTGCGGTCGGTGATCCAGCCTAGACTCTTGAGCTGGCGCAGGTATTCGACAATGGTCTTGGCTGCTCGAGCGACCTGGAAGCTGTCTTGCTCGCGGAGGGCCGAGACGGTGTAGTTGAGTTGAAGGCCGCGGGGCGCGCCGGGTTCTGTGGCGCGGGGGTAGTGGAGTCTGCCGAGGATGTGGGCGCGGTGTGCTGCCTTCTCTACGACGTCCACGATCATGTCACAGAAGAACTTTTGTCGGTGTTCGTAGTGGCGCATGGTGGGGCTGGTCATCTCGGCGGCGGTGGCCCTGGTGGCGCTCTCGGCCTCTGCTAGGTAGTGCAAGGGGACGCCGGCGCCTGCTGCGATCATGAGCCTGAGTGCCTTGCCGTCGGCCTCTACGTCCTCGGCGTGGATCTCTGGCTGGACGGGGGTCCAGTCTTCGTTCTCGTCGGTGACGATGACGGAGCCTGGGGATGGCGGCTCGGTGTACTGAGCCTGTTTGGCTAGGATGTCTGCGGTCTGTGCGCCTTGGAGTTTGACGTGCCAGAGAAAAGCGTTCTTGTAGCGGTTGACTCGTACTCGGTCCTCTAGCCATTCGCGATACCTGCGGAGCCAGGGCAAGAGGGGCGTCAAGTCTGACTGGCCTCGGATGCAGCCGACGGGTCTGTTGATGGCGTAGTGCAGGATGGCGGGTTGTGTGGCGTCGTCCTTCACGGCGTCCCAGGCGTCCCACCACTTTCCGTTGATGGGGTCGTCGTCTCTGAGCTCGTGGTAGCGGAGCTCTTTCTCTAGGTCCTCGGGGTCTGTCTCGATGCGGTCTATCTTGACGGCGTTGATGGCTCGGAAGTAGCTGAGGCCGTCGGCGGGGTTGGTGTAGAGGATGATGAAGAGGTCGCCGGCGCGGGTCAATTCCTCGCACCAGGTGTAAAGGCGGAGGTGTAGCTTGTTGAGGCGGTGGGTCCAGAGGTCGGAGACGAAGCGGTCCACGGCGGGGGCCTTGGAGGTGACCTGGACGCCGGCGCCGACTACGTAGTCGGTGGTCAGGCTGACGATGCGGAAGGCGAGGGGGTTTGTGCGCCACGCCTCAAGTGCATCGTCGAGGTCCGTCTTTAGCTCCCACCACTTTTTGTCCTGGGGCCCTGCGGCTCCGCCGACTTGGCGCCACCACTTGTCGTCGATGACCTTGACGGCGTTCTGGATGCGCTGCTCTATGAGTGAGCCGAAGAGTCGGTCTGCGATGCGGTCCCTGATGGCGGTCATAGGTCGATCCCCAGTTCTTCGGCTAGTTCGTCGAGGGCTTGGGACATGGCCTCATCGATGGCGTTGTCTGGCGCGCCTTCGCGGAGGAGCTTGGCTCTGGTCTCGAGAAGCCGGCGGAGCTGGCCGGTGGCCCTGCCGCAGAGCTGGATGATGTCCTCGGGTTTGAGCTCGGATTGCAGGACGCGGCGGATCAGCACGCGCAGCATGCCTATTTCCTCGTTGAGCGAGAGCTCGGAGATGGCGAGCCTGCCGATCTCGAGGACTTCTTCGTCGGTGAAGGTGCGCGCGTAGAAGCCTCCCTGCAGGGCGTTGGTGTTGAGGGGTTGGGCGCCGCTGGCCTTCTTAGGCGTCTTGGTCTTGGCCATCGAGTATGTCCACCATGGTCTCGATCTCGTAGGGGTTGGGGATGGCGGCCACCAGGACTCGGAACGCCCAGTAGTAGACCGTGGCGAGGATGGAGGGGATGCGGCGGCGGGCTGCGGTGTCAGTGGTCACGACGGACCTCCCTTCGGAGTATGAGGGCTGCTATAAGGCCGGTGGCGGTGAGTCCCAGGAGGGACACGATCAGGACGGCAACGGAGAGGCGGTGGATCAGGTTGTCTGGCGGCGAGAACATGTAGACGGCGAGCCATAGCAGGTTGAGGCAGGAGACGAAGGCGGTCAGCAACGAAAGGGCGGTGCGGGCGGTGGTGGCTCGGTGAATCTGCGTTGCGAAGTACCAGCAGGCGGCGGCGCTGAGCACGGTGATCGTGGTCATGGAGGCGATGATCACGGCGCTGGACGGATTGTGCATGGCGCACTCCTATGCTCCCTGGGCGGTCGTGGGGGCCGCCGATGGGCTTATGGTGGCAAAGGCGTGTTGTGCTATGTAAGTTGTGAGTTTGGACGGACTAGGTGTCACTGAGCCACCTGTAGTGTGCTGTTGGGACGGGTTCTCGGGGGCATAGTGTGTCGGCGAGTCCGAAAGTGGTCATGGGTAGGCGGGTGTCGTTGATGATGGAGAGGCCGGCGAGGTTGCCACAGGTGCCGTCGGGTTTGGTGGTCCAGGCCGGGCCCAGGATGCGGGCGGGTAGTTGGAGCAAGAGGTAGACAGGGTCGCGTCCGGTGGCGTCGCGGTAGCGGGGGATGGTGTCGGTGAGTAGTAGCTCGTAGAGGTCGTGGACCAGCTGGGGGGTGGCGAGTTTGGCGCGTGAGCCTAGGTCTCCGAGGGCGGTGTGCCAGTCGTACCAACGGTATTCTCGGGGTGGGTCAGCGGCGTGGAAGGTGGGGAGGGTCAGTTGGTCGGCGGTCATTTGCTGAGCCTCCTGGCGGTGTAGGTGATGTCGTCGATGGGGGAACCGTCGATGGTGATGCTGAGCTCGTGGGCGGCGCGGGTGAGTAGTTGGGAGAACGAGTGTTCTAGAGAGATGGCTATGAGGGGGTTGGGAGCCTCGATGGTGAGCGTGCGGGTGGTTGGGTCGTAGGCGGTGGGCGTGGTGCGGCTGAGGTAGGTGTCATAGTTGGCGGGTGTGATCTGGCTCTGGCAGTGGCTGAGGATGGTTCTCCACCGCTCTTCGAGTTGTCGGAGGCCTGCGTAGTCGGTGGTGGTGCTGTGGGCACCAGGGGTGACGCGGTTGGCTTTGGCGGCGTGGGTGTCGGGGTCGATGCCGCACTTGTGGAGCAGGGCGGCGTGCATGGTTTGGAGCCTGGCGGGTAGGGCCTGGACCTGCTCGGGTGTCAAGAGCGGTGGGTCCTTGAGGACGTGGAACGTATACCTTTTGTCGTCCGGGCCGCGCGGGTCGATGGCGATCAGCCCGTGCTCTTCGAGGAGTTCTACCGCGCCCTTTCTCCTGAAACGGTGGCCGGGGGTCTGTGCCCAGCGGCCTTTGATGAGGTTGCGGTTGCCCTTGGCGGCTATGTCTGCCAGCAGGGAGATGGAAGGCCAGCAGGAGTCTCGGCGTCCGTAGCAAAAGGTGATCAGGGTTTGCCAGGTGCACCACGCGATGGGGCCGAGGATGGGGAGCCAGAAGTGTTGGGAGTAGTTCCATGCGACGTGATAGCCGTGCAGGGTGGGTTCGAGGGTGATCTCGCGGCAGTCGATCTCGTCTGGTGGTGGCTCAGGTCGCTGAGTCATTGCGCCACACAGCCTCGGGTACTGAGAGCCGGTCTCGGCATCTCTGTCGGAACTCGGCGGTGAGGGGCGTCCTGCCCGTGACGACGCGAGAGAAGTATTCGGGGGTGTAGCCGAGCTGGGTCGCTACCCAGGCATGCTTGAGTCCTCTGGTTTGGAGCCATTGCCGGAAGGGGGTTTGCGGGGGAGGCGGGTTTCCTGGTGGCATGGTGTGGTCCTCTCCTGGTCTAGCAGGATTTCGGCGAGCACGGTGACGAACTGGTAGAGGTGGTCGGTTTGCTGTGTTCTGATGTGGGTGGTTTTCGTGATCATGCCAACACCGGTTGGTATTATAACAGCAATCGTGGACGTTGTCAAATGTTGATATCTGCTGTAGACTGGGTGACGTTGGAGCGGCCGGCGTCGCTGTGGCGGAAGAAGGGGGGTGAGGGGATGACTGTGCAAGAAGAGATCAGCCGGCTGGCTCAGGATTGTCACGATCTCTCGGAGTTCTTGGCGAAGGCGTGTGCGCTGAAGGGGAAGGGGGTGACCCGGGCCAGTGTGGAGGCTGGTCTGTCGAGGAACACGATGAACAGCTATGTGGAGGGGGTTCGGAGGCCGTCGAGTGCGTCGGCGTATCGGGTGGGGCGGTACTTCGGTGTGCCCGAGAGCGACATTCTGAGGCTGGCTGGTCTGCCAACGTCTGCTGTGAGGTGGGAGCAAGTCGAGGGGTTGGGGGAGGCTGTGCGGGTGCTGGTCTCGTGCATGGACGAGGGAGAGCTGAGGGAGTGGCTGCAGTACGGCGAGATGGTGCTATTGCGCCGTGAGCGGCGGATGATGGAGGAGTCGCGTGGCGAAGTGGAGGGGTAGCTACACCGAGAGGTTTCTCGAGGAGCATGAGGATGCCTTTCGGTGGTTGATGGTGTTGATCGGGATAGGGTTGGTGGTTAGGTTTCTGCTGGAGGCGGTTGGGCTGTGGCCCTGGCCTTGATCTACGTCCGCCGGTCGATGGTGCGTTACCAGGAGGACCGCGCGAGTCCGGAGCGGCAGCTGGCGAACTGTGTGGCGGTGTGCGAAGAGAAGGGGTGGTCCTACGAGGTCTACGAGGACGCGGAGGGTCACCGGTCGGGGCGGTCGGAGAGGCATCGCCCAGGTTGGCACCAGCTGAAGGCGCAGTTGGGTCGTGGTGGTGTGGTAGCGGTGGTGGTGAACTCCCTGGATAGGGCGTCGCGGTCTCCGAGGGACTTTTTTGTCTTTCTGGACTCGCTGCAGAAGCACAACGTCGAGCTGGTGAGCGTGCATGAGCAGTTCGACACGACCAATGCCATTGGCAAGGCGTTTCTGGCGATCCTGATGGTGGTGGCGTCGTTGGAGTCTGACCTGGCGAGTGAGCGGGTGATGGATAGCGTGCGGCACCGGCGGGAGCGGGGGGTGCACGTTGGGATCGCGCCGTTCGGGTACGATCGCGAGGGCGGGCTGCTGGTGCGGAACGGGGATGCGGGGGTGGTGGAGTTGATGGCGGAGATGTACGCCACGGGCGAGTATAGCTACGTGGAGGTGGCGGCGGACTTGAACAGGAGGGGGTATCGGTTCCGCGATCGGTACGGTGGAAAGCGTTTTTCGGAGGTGTCGGTGCGTAGCGTGTTGCAGAATGCCTGGCTGTACGCGGGGCGGCTGCCGGTGGGTCGCGAGCGTGGTTACGCGTATGGCCAGCTGTACGACGGTGGCCATGAGGCAGTGATCGGGGTGGCGCTGGCGGAGCGGGTGTTGGCGGCGAGGCGCTCCAGGAGGCGCGGGGGGGGCGGGATGGCGCGGGTCTATCTGCTGACGGGGCTGGGTCACTGCTACGAGTGCGGTGGCCGGCTGTGGGGCATGGGTAGGGGCAGGCGTGGGCGGTACTTCTATCGCCACTCGGAGGGGAGTTGTCAGTCGCGCAAGGGCAGTTGGGATGCTATGGGTGTGGAAGCGGAGGCTCTGGGTTTGCTGGACGGGTTGAGTCTGCCCAGGGAGATCGAGGGGATGGTGAGGGAGCGGGTGAGGCAGCGAGCGGAGGCGGAGCCTGGAAACGCGGAGTTGGTGGAGGGGTTGGAGCGGGAGCGGCAGAAGCTGGTGCGATTGAGGGAGCTGCGGATAGAGGGGGAGATTGGGCGTGAGGAGTACCACTCGCGTAAGGCGGAGCTGGCGGCGGTGACGTCGTCGATGGAGGGCCGGCTGGGGGCCGCTGGGTACGATGCTGAGGCGGCTTTGCAGCGGTTGGCGGACGTGGGGGAGGTGGTGCGCGCGGGGGATCCCGCTCAGCA
>Ga0315295_10001005_pt1 | contig 24058 bp, 19 predicted proteins | sample YL17G14_0_MG_FD_204453 | JGI IMG/M metagenome (GOLD analysis project Ga0315295, IMG submission 204453) | Sediment microbial communities from Yellowstone Lake, YNP, Wyoming, USA - YL17G14_0 | ecosystem: Environmental > Aquatic > Freshwater > Lake > Sediment | place: USA: Wyoming | collected...
CTCCGGCCTGTCGGCTTATGGTGTGGGAAGCGACGATGTAACCTCCTCCGCCGTGCGGAAAATGCTCTATTATGCGCGAGTAGGAGTATGAGATGACAACTATGGTGAGAGCCGTCGCGATGGCCAACCAGCCGGCGAGATACGTGTGATGTCCCAAGGCCTTGAATGCTTCTTCGGGGCCGTAGGAAGATGACGAGAGACCGTCGGCGCCCAGGCCTATCCATGCAAGAATGGGAATCAAAGACAACTTGTGGAAGACGGACGGTTCGTGGAAGTCTCGCGGCCTGCCTATGAGTTTCCGGCGGGCCGCTTTCAGAAGCGAAGGCTTGTCGTCAGAATGGTTTGTGCTCATCCACTTCTCTCAGCTCGTCCCGGCACTGCCTGGACACTGGTCCCGGGAGACTTTGGCCACGGATACTACACCCGGGCCGCTGGGGAATCCACAGCAGATTCTTGAGGGCATGTCACCTTTGGCAAGTGACTGGCTTACGGTCAGCTCTGATTCTGATTGACCGGACGCTTCTGCGAAACTAGCATTAATACACTTGCACAGACCCGAGCTTCCCAGGATGCGTCACGTCGAACACACACTATCCGTGGAGGTTGCCCGGACATGAGGACCATCAAGAAAAAGACGAAGAAGAGCAGGATGTCACACAGAGCGGTCACGTTTTTCGATTCCGGCTTCCATTGCGCCGAGAGCGTGCTGATGTCCGCAAAGGAGAGACTCGGGGTGCGGTCGTCCGCGATTCCGAGGGTGGCGACCGGGTTCGGCGCCGGGATAGGCAGAAAGGGGTCCGTGTGCGGCGCCCTCACCGGCGCAATCATGGGGATCGGTCTGGCCTACGGCAGACAGCACCCCAGCCAGGACAGGGAGAAGGCCTACGCCCTGGCGCGTAAGACTTTCGACAGATTCAAGGCTCGATTCGGGTCGCCCTACTGCATGGAGCTGATTGGCGTCGATCTTTCCACCGTGGCCGGGAGAGAGAAATACCACAAGCTGCACCTGCACACAGAACAATGTGGCAAGCTGGTTGCCGCCTGCGCCGACATGTTGGAGCAGGCGCTGGCAGGCGGGAAGACGGGCTCGCGCACAAAGGCGCGCACGACCGTGCGGAAGCAGGCGAGACGACCGCGGAAACCGAAGACAGGACGAAAGGCTGGACGCTGACTGCCGCGGACTCAAGCCGGGTACTCACGCCGACAGAATCTCCGCTGCGGCCTCGAGATTGCGCGCGAACTGCTTCGCGTATTCACCCTCGTGGAGCATCGAGGCCAGCACCTTCGCCGCGAGAGGTATGGCGTCGCTGGCCGGGACACAATACTGCATCTCCAGGAACTCGCCCCGCTTCTTCGCCACCGCGTCCCGCACGTCATTCTTCCTAATCATGACATCGGCCATGAGGCCCGCGAGCGGCTCGAAGTCGGCTTCCTTCATCCCGAAGCGCGTCATCTCCTGAACACCGGTCCTGATGCCGCTCGAGTTTATGAAGCTCTCGTCGTCAGGGAGCGCCTGGTAGTTCACCACGATTCCGCTGTCCTCGAGCGCCTTCGCGACTTCTTCACCCGTGCCGTACTTGCGCACGCGCACGATGACTTGGTGCGTGCTGGTGTAGCCGAGTGCCGGGTCGCCCTCGACGTCCAGGCCCTGCGCCTTGAGATAACCTGCAAACGCGCGGGCGTTCTTGATCACCTGCGCCTGGTACTCCTTCTTGAAGGCGTTCATCTCGTGAACGGCGAGCAGGAGGCCGAGAAGCGTGCCGAGATGATGATTGCTGGTCGAGCCTGGAAACGCGCGGCTCTTGATCTCCGTCCACAGAGGCGCGTGAGTCGAGCCTTTCTCTATGGAGCTCGCGATCACTCCCCTCTGAGGTCCGAAGAACGTCTTGTGCGTGCTGCCTGTCAGGACGTCCGCGCCCTCGTGCAGGGGTTCCTGAAACGCTCCATAAAGGCCCAGCACGTGCGCCATGTCGTACATCAGTAACGGCCGGGGGTTCATCCTCCGCGCGATCTCTGCGACCTCGCGCACCGGCTCGGGATGTATGAACATGCTCTTTCCGAAGACAACGAGCTCCGGCTTCTCGGAGAGCAGGAGCCCTTCGAGCTTTGAGACGTCGATCCTGTACTGGTTGTCCTTCATCACCGGGAAGTTGACTACCTTCTCTTTGCCCGTGCCGGGGTCGATCTCGACGAAATTGAACAGGGCGCCCATCGGCTGGCTGCTAAGATGCCCGCCCTTGGTCAGCTCGTTGTTCATGACCGCCTTCATCCGCCTGAACGGAGTTCCGGGCACCGGCGCACGATTCAAGAACTTGAGCATGGCTTTGAACACGACCTCATTGGCCATCTGACCGCTTATGGGCCTCAGCTCGACGCGTGAGCAGCCGAAGTATTCGTAGAAGGCGGTCCTGGTCTCCTCCTCGACGTCACGTATGAAGTCCGTGCCCTGATAGAAGTAGATTTCTTTGCCCTTGAGAGTTCTGTGTTCGGCGTATCGTCCTGCGGGGTCTGATATCTCGCACAGTTTGACCAGGAGACTGGGGGTGGTCTCAGAAGGAATGAGATTGAAGCACCTGTTCTGGCGCCAGAGGTTGTTTGCGATGGCCCGCTCAATGACGGACGAGATTTTCTCTCGAAGCATGAGACTTCTCCCTACTTGGAGACCGGCTCGAGTTCCACCAGCGGAGACCCGAAGTTGACAGAATCGCCCGGCTTCACGTGGACGCGCTTGACGCGCGCTTCACCCTGCGCCCTGATGTTGTTCTCCATCTTCATGGATTCCACGACCACCAGCACCGCATCGGCCTTTACAACCTCACCTTCAGTGACAGCCACCTTGACTATTACCCCCGGCATCGGAGCGGCCACGATCTCCTCACCCGTGAGCGCGCCTCCGACTGCCGACTTGTGTTTGGCCGCGCCTGACGCTCGTGCGATCGAATATTGCCTGCCACCGACTGAGACATGGTACTTGCCCTCGTTCTCGGCAACGTAAGTCACGAAGGACTTCCCCGCGCACACAATGCGGAACGCGTTGGGGCCGATTGCCACGACCTCTGCCTCGAAGGTACTCTCACCAATCGTCGCAAGCCAGAGACCTTCCTTCTCTTCAGCGCTGAGCTTCTCTTCTTTGCCGCCTACAACGAAGCTGAATTCCATTTTCGTCCTTGTCTTCCCTGCAATCAGCCTCTGTCGGAGCGTACCATCATCCAAGTCATGCGGCGGGCATGCGGTAACGATACCCGCTACGGTCCCTTATCACCGAGTTGCCCGCATCGCCCATGGAGGAATGACTCGTACTTTGTTCGATCGCTATCATCCCACGCCTGCTATGCGCCATCGTCCGCCGGTGACCCACGGCGACGCCGACTCCCTCGCCAGAGCCGCGCTCCCGCCGCGGACCTTCGCGCCGCCCTTCGCATTTCTGCTGAATGCCGCCGCGCTCAAGAGCGCAATTCTCGATTCGGATTCTTCCAGGGGGGGCATCTTCCAGTCAGCAAAATGCAGCGGGATGAACCCGGTGTGGGTCTTTCCCTCCAGGAACGCGGGATGCTGTACCACGTCCGTCAGGAAGCAGGTAGTGGTCTTGATGCCCAGAATGACGTACTCCCTCAGAGCCGACGCCATCCTCCTGCAGGCCTGCTCGCGCGTCTCGTCCCACACGACCAGCTTCGATAGAATCGGATCGTAGTGGACACTGACCTCGCACCCGCTGAAGATGCCGCTGTCACAGCGAATGCCGGGGCCTTCGGGCTCCTTCACGAAGAGGATCTTGCCCGCGCAGGGAAGAAAACCGTTCTCCGGGTCTTCCGCGTAGATACGGCATTCTATGGCGTGTCCCCTCTGGCGCAGATCTTCCTGCTTGAGAGCGAGCTTCTCTCCCGAGGCGATTCGAATCTGCTGCTTCACGAGATCCAGACCCACCACGGCTTCGGTGATGGGATGCTCTACCTGGATCCTGGCGTTGACCTCGAGAAAGTAAAACGAACCTTTCCCATCAAGCAGAAACTCGACGGTCCCCGCGTTCGTGTACCCGGCCGTTTGTGCCACGCGAACTGCGACGCTTCCCATCTCTTGACGCAGTTCAGGGGTGAGCGCGACCGAGGGCGTTTCTTCCACGATTTTCTGGTAACGGCGCTGGATCGAGCACTCGCGCTCGAAGAGATGCACGACGTTGCCGTGCTTGTCAGCGAGTATTTGAAACTCGATGTGCCGTGGCTGTTCAATGTATTTCTCGAGATAGATCGTGGCGTCTCCGAAAGCGGACTTGGCTTCCCTCATGCAGGAGGAGACACATTCCTCGAGCTCCTTCTCCTCCCTGATGATCCTCATGCCCTTTCCGCCACCGCCGCCGGCTGCCTTGACCAGCACCGGAAATCCCATCCCGGCTGCTTCCCGGCCGAGAGCCTCACAGTCGCTTCCACCAGCCATCATCCCTGGAATGACAGGTATGCCTGCCGCGACCATGGTCTTGCGCGACTCGACCTTGTTCCCGAGGAGCCGCATGGCCTCGGAGCCCGGTCCGATAAAAGTGATCCGTTCCTCTTCGCAGCGCCTGGCGAAGTCCGGGTTCTCAGCAAGGAACCCGTAGCCGGGGTGCACCGCGTCGGCGCCCCTGTCTTTCGCAGTGGCTATTATCTTCTCAATGTTGAGATAGCTCTCGAGGGGAGGTGGCGGGCCGATGCAGACCGCCTCGTCGGCGAACTGCACGTGCAGCGCCGCGTCGTCCGAGGTGGAATAGACCGCGACCGTGGGGATGCCCATCTCGCGACACGCTCTCATCACCCTGAGGGCGATCTCTCCTCTATTCGCAACAAGGATCTTGTTCATTTTCTCTCAGAGAATCCGTTTCCAGCGCTGACTCAACTGACCAGGCGCCCCTGACTATCCCTGCAACCGCTGGACCACTGCTGTCCGAGCTTGGACCTATGCGTGGGACGACCAGCGCGGCCCGCGCTTCTCGAGAAACGCCTTCATGCCCTCCTGCCCCTCTTCACTCACCCTGAGACGCGCTATCGCCTCCGCCGTCATCTTTTTCACCTCATCGAAGCTCATGCCCGGGACGGTTCTCAGGAGCTCCTTGCAAATGGCGATGGCCCTGGGGCCGCTGGAGATGAGTCTCTCCACCAGACTGGACACTGCGTTGTCCAGCTCCGACGGCTCGACCACCTCGTTCACGAGGCCCAGGCGCATTGCCTTCTCAGCAGTGAGACGCTCGCCGGTGAGCATGAACTCCCTGCAAGCACCCTCCCCCGCTTTTCGTATCACGTAAGGCGAGATGCAGGCCGGGACGAGCCCCAGCTTGACCTCGCTCAGGCTGAACCTGGCCTCGGAGGAGGCGATTGCGATGTCGCACGAGGCCACGAAACCCATTCCACCGCCTACAGCGGCTCCGTTCACGCGGGCAATGGTCGGAAGCGGGAGCGAGTAGATGGAATACATCAGCTCCGATATGTCCAGGGACTCCTTCAGATTCTCCTCGAAGGTGTAGTCCTTGACCCTCTTCATCCAGTTGAGGTCGGCGCCTGCGCAGAAACTCTTGCCTGCGCCGGTAAAGACCACCACACGAATGTCAGTGGACTCGTAACTGGCACGATGGAGAATCGAGAACGCCTCCAGCAGCTCCGTGACCATCTCGCCGTTGAAGGCGTTGTGGACGTCCGGCCTGTTGAGGACGACCCTGACTACGGGGCCTTCCACCTGGCAGAGTATTGTGCTGTAGTTGTCGCGGAACATAGACTGGGAACCGCCTATTGATGACTCACACCCAGAGCGCGTCCGCCTACATCCTGAACACCCCGAACCTGTGATCGGGTATCGGCGTGTTGAGAGCCATCGATATTCCGAGGGCAAGACACATGCGCGTGTCCACCGGATCGATTATGCCGTCGTCCCAGAGCAGTCCGGTCGAGTAATAGGCGCTCGATTCCTCTTCGTATTTCCTGAGGATGGGCTCTTTCATCTTCTCCTGCTCTTCGGGGGTCAGGGTCTTTCCGGACTTCCTGAGGGCGTCCACCTTGACTCTAACGAGCACGCTCGCGGCCTGCTCGCCGCCCATGACGCATATCTTGGCCGTGGGCCACATCCAGAGGAGCCTCGCGCCGTACGCCCTGCCGCACATCGCGTAGTTCCCCGCTCCGTAGGAGCCGCCGACTATGACAGTGAACTTGGGCACGTCTGCGTTGGCCACGGCGTGTACCAGCTTCGCGCCGTCTTTGGCGATTCCGCGGTGCTCGTATTCGCGGCCCACGATGAAACCCGTAATGTTCTGGAGAAACACCAGCGGTATTTTCCTGATCGCGCACATCTCGATGAAGTGGGCTCCCTTGACGGAGCTTTCGGAGAAAAGCACCCCGTTGTTGGCCAAGATCCCCACGGGATAGCCCATCACGCGGCCGAATCCGCACACGAGAGTCGTGCCGTAGAGCTCCCTGAACTCGTGGAACCTGCTCCCGTCTACGACGCGGGCTATGACCTCGCGTATGTCGAACTGTTTACGCAGGTCTTTGGGTATTACTCCGTGGAGCTCCTTGGGGTCATAGATCGGGTCCTCGGATTCCGCCGTGTCGAGCTGGAATTTCTGCGGCCGGTTGAGATTCTCGACGATGTTCCGCGCAATCTCAATGGCGTGCGTGTCGTTCATGGCGTAGTGGTCGCTCACGCCGGATATTCTGCAGTGAACGTCGGCTCCACCCAGCTCCTCGTCAGTCACGTCTTCGCCGGTGGCAGCCTTCACGAGCGGCGGCCCGCCGATGAAGATAGTCCCCTGCTGCTTCACGATCACGGTCTCATCGCTCATCGCCGGCACGTAGGCGCCGCCTGCAGTGCACGAGCCGAGCACGACCGAGAGCTGCGGGATGTTCATGGCGGAGAGCCGTGCCTGGTTGTAGAAGATCCTGCCGAAGTGATCCCTGTCGGGGAAGGTCCCTGACTGGAGGGGCAGGAAGATACCGCCTGAGTCCACGAGGTACACGCAGGGCAGGCGATTTTCCATCGCCACTTCCTGGGCCCTGACGTGCTTCTTTATGGTCATCGGGAAGTAGGTTCCGCCTTTGACGGTTGCGTCGTTGGCGACGACCAGCACTTCCTTCCCGTGCACGACGCCGATGCCGGTCACCATGCTCGCGGAGGGCGCCTCATTGTCGTACATGCCGTAGGCGGCAAGAGCGCTGAGTTCGAGGAAAGGCGTGTTCTTGTCGAAGAGTAGGTCGAGACGCTCTCTGACTGTGAGTTTGCCTCTCGCCTTGTGCTTGGCCAACGCCGCGGGCGGCCCGCCCTTCTTCACTTCTTCCAGCCGGCGCTTGAGCTCGGCCACGGCCTGCTCCATGAACTGGCGGTTCTCGTCGAATTCAGCGCTCGACGTGTTTATCTTGGATTCGATCTGATACATCCCGTGATCACCTTTCGGGATAGAGGGACCTTACGAAAAAGCCAACGTTAAGAGCCGGACACCACCCCTCCTGACGCGCCGACACGATATGCCCTATGCGGCCGGGACGCACTTGTAGCCGTAACAGAGGATGCCGGCGTCGCCGTCTTGCTGGATGCGCCGGAATTCTATCTTCACCCGCTGCCCCAGCTTTATCGAGTCAAGCGGAACGTCCACTATCTGGGTCGTAATCGACACTCCGCCGTCCAGCTCGACGATTCCGACTGCATACGGCGACTGGCCCGAGAACTGTGACGGAGCCACGCGAATGACCGTGTAAGTCTTGATTACTCCCTCGTCTGAAAGTTTTATTTTCTCGAACTCGCGGTTTCCGCACTTGGGACATATCAGCCGTGGCGGGAAGCAGATTTTCCCACAACCCTTGCACTTTCCAGCCTCCAGACGATATCTCTGAGGGATTTCTCTCCAGTATCGCGCCGGAAACATCACGCCACCTCCAGTATGTGAACCACAGTGCTTCCGCCTGTGCCGCCCATGTTCTGGGCCAGTCCTCTCTTCGCTCCCTTGACCTGTCTCTTGCCCGATTCGCCCCTGAGCTGCTCGGTCAGCTCTACGATCTGGGCCACGCCAGTTGCGCCCACAGGATGCCCCTTTGACTTGAGGCCGCCGCTGGTGTTGACAGGTATCTTGCCGCCGAGAGCAGTGAGCCCGCTCTCCGCGGCCTTTCCGCCCTCTCCGCGCTTTACGAAGCCGAGCGCCTCAATTACGCAGATTTCCGCAATTGTGAAGCAGTCGTGCACTTCCGCAAACTGGATGTCCGAAGGTCCGACGCCCGCCATCTTGTACGCCCTCTCCGCCGCCCACTTCGTGGCAGCGAACTCGCTCAGGTCCTTCCTGTCGTGGAGCGCGATGGAATCCGTAGAATGCCCGGACCCTGCGACCCTCACGATCGGCTTCTTCGAGATCTTCCTGGCCATGTCGAGCGGGCAGATCACGACGGCCGCAGCGCCGTCGGTTATGGGTGAGCAGTCGAGCACGCGGAGCGGGTCGGCGACCAGTACCGACTTGAGGACCGCGTCAACCGTAATTTCGTATGGATACTGGGCCCTGGGATTCATCGCGCCGTGCCTGTGATTCTTGACGGCCACGTGCGCGAGCTGCTCTCTAGTGGTCCCGAACCGTGCCATGTGCTCGTGTGCGACCATCGCGTAGAGGCCCGGGAACGTCACCCCGTGGTACACCTCGTATTCCTGGTCGGCGGCAGTGGCCAGAGCGTAAGTCGCTCCGTCGCCGCTCACGTCGGTCATCTTTTCTACGCCGCCGACGAGCACCACGTCGTTCATGCCCGACGCGACGTCGATCAATCCCTGCCTGAACGCGACGCCTCCGGACGCGCAGGCGGACTCAACTCTGGTGGCGGGAATCCCCGACCTCCCCAGGTAGTCAGACATTATCGAGGCCAGATGCTCCTGGCCGGCGAAGAGCCCGCTGGTCATGCAGCCGACGTACATCGAGTCGATCTTGTCCACGCCGGCATCGCCGATTGCTGCGAGTGCTGCCTCCACGAAGATGTCCCTTAAGGGTTTCCGCCACAACTCCCCCCATTCACTCAACCCTACTCCAATCACTGCGACTTCGCGCATATGTACCTCCGAATCTCGTTTATCTGATAACCGGAAATCACTCCGTCATGTGTCAGCGCTGCCCGCTGCGCAGTACCGGCCGCATCCCGTCATCACACCTCATCACGCACCCATCGCTCCGGCACGCCGCAGTTCGCACGTTCGTTATCCCGCCATCAGGATCTTTCCTCTGAACTTGGCGTAGACACCGTATTCGATGTATTTCTTTCTGTCGAGCTGCTGCCTGGTCTTGGGGGCAGCGTCCCTCACCTTGTCGATTTCCTTGGTCACCTCGTAGACAAACGAATCGCTTCCTGCGCCCGAGCCGTAGGAGGTCATCAGGATCTTGTCGCCCGGTTTCGCCACGTCCAGTATCGCCGTCAGGCCCATCGGCGACGAGCCGGAGTACGTGTTGCCGAGTATGGGAGAAAGCCAGCCGGTCTCGATCTGTTCGCGCTTGAACCCGAGCATCTCTCCGACTCTCATCGGGAACTTTCCGTTCGGCTGATGGAAGACCACAAACGTGAAGTCCTGCGGCTTCATCTTGACCTTCTCCATCATCTGGTTGGACGCAGTCATGACGTGGCGGAAGTAGGCCTCCTCGCCGGTGAACCGCCCGCCGTGCCTCGGATAGTACTCATACTCTCGCCTCCAGAAGTCGGGAGTGTCGGTCATGAAAGTGTGCGTGGCGATCACCTTAGCGAGGCCGTCTTCTTTCCCGAAAATGAAGGCCGCGGCGCCGGCGGCCGCCGAGTATTCGAGAGCATCGCCCGGTGCGCCCTGCGACGTGTCTGCGCCGATGGCCAGGCCGTACTTGACTGTTCCGCCCTCGACCAGCCCTATGCAGACGAACATGGCCTCGCTTCCGGCCTTGCAGGCAAACTCAAAGTCGGCGCAGTGCGTGTTGGGAGAAGTGCCGATCGCCTCCGAGACGACCGTTCCGCTCGGCTTGACAGCGTAAGGATGTGATTCCGAGCCCACGTACGTGGCCTCTATCAGCGAAGGGTCGATCTTTGCCCTCTTCAGGGCGTTCCGGGCCGCCTCGACGGACATGGTGATCGTGTCCTGATCCAGGGCGGGCACGGATTTCTCGACCAGCGCGAGACCTTTCTTGTAGCTCTCGGCGTCGGCTCCCCAGACCTTGGCGATTTCTTCTACCTTGATGCGGTGGATGGGCACGTAGGCTCCATAGCCGACTATTCCGGCCATAGTTACCTCCTTCCTTGACGCAGTGGGACGGCTGGAAGCACGAACATTCTAATCAAGCAACCCAAGACGGATATGATAACACCAGGATGTTGACAGGGTCAATTGCAATCAAGCTGACTTTCGCGCTGAGCAACACGAGTGCGGCAGCAGGCACGCACTGGATGCTGTCCGTTCCGGCATATTCCTGTGCCCTGACGACAGCGCACTCTGCAGCCGTCTTCGCACTTGTGTTCGCTGCATGGATGGTGTTAGATATAGATTTCGAGCACTGGTACGAGTAACTGTCAGGGTCCATGAGCTGCTCGGGAACCCGTATTCCGTCCCTGCATCCCACCCCGGCATCAACGGCGGCCCTGGCGGGCAGCGGCGGCGGGCCGGCGAACTCTCGCGGCGGAGCCGGGGGGTCCGGCGCTCGACACCGGCACCTGGATGGACCCAACTGTTAGCCGGCGCACGGCACCGGCGTCTGGATGGACCGCGCTCTTCGCCAGAGGCTGAATCGTGACTATGGTACAGGAAATTCTAATACCTTTTGTGTCCATAGGCCTTGCGGAGCTGGGCGACAAGACACAACTCGCGGTCCTGTGTCTCGCGTCCAAGACCAGGAAGTACCTGCAGCTCCTGACGGGCGTGGTGCTTGCCTTTGTGGTGGCAGACGGACTTGCAATCTTGCTGGGCAATTTCATCACAGAACACGTCCCCATGCTCTACATCAAGATCGTCTCCGGCGTCGTGTTCATCGTATTCGGGATACTCACACTGCTAAAGACGAAGGCAGACGACCCGCGTTGCGATCTCAGGCAACCCTTCGCGTCGGGTTTCGGGCTCGTGCTCGTGTCCGAGGTGGGCGACAAGACTCAGATCGCGTCCTGCCTGTTCGCCGCGAAATACAGCGCTGTCATGGTGTTTATCGGCGTCATTGCGGCCCTGACTCTCCTGTCAGTCCTGGCCGTCTATCTGGGCAGATTCATCGCGCTCAAGGTGAACAGGCGGGTGATTTCAAGAATCGCGGGCGCGGTGTTCATAGTTCTGGGAATACTGGCCTTCGTTCCAGGCTGCTCGCATGAAGAGAGTCCGAAGCTGGTGCTCAGGAAGGTGGCCGAGAAGTACAAGGCCATGGACTCCTGTGTCCTGGAGTACTCCATGACCACAGAGGGGGCCGGCCAATCCTCAGAAATCAGGGGGACCGTGTACGCAAAGAAAGGCAATCTCAGATACGAGGAGACCGTGACCTCGCCGGCAGACACCTTGAAACAGATACGTGTCTCTGACGGCCAGACTATTTATCAGATACTCCCCGAGTACGGCGTTGTGAAGGGAATGGCCCTGTCGTCGGGCTCGCGCGAGTCAAACCTGAGGGCAGTAGAACAGAAAGGTGCCTTGGTATCAGTGCTTCCCATCCCGGACGAAGAGTGGAACCCGAAGGGAGGCGTGAGAACCCGGGGCCACGGTCCGGACAGGCGGCTTATGGTGGTTGCGTCTCCGCCCGGCTCTTCCGGCAACGCCACGTCCATATACACGTTATACACGTTTTTCATCGAGCCGGAGACCTATCTCATACGGGAGATAGAAGCCGACCTGGCGCAGCAGCTTCCCCAGGGAGCCATCAAGACCAGGGTGCGCAACTCTTACTGGAACTATCAGGTTCAGGCAGAAGTGTTGGACACCATGTTCCAGGTGAACACGGGTCAGAAATGAGCGGGACGCCGGCGCGCTGTCCCCGGCCACTCGACTCAACACCTGCGGGGTAATCAAGTGAAGGGAAAAGAACTGACAAACCTGTGTGATGCCGCCGTCACCGCCGCCAAGATCGGCGGGGACATCCTGAGGTCCGGCGTCTCCGTCAAGAAGCGTGTCGCCTATAAGGGCAAGGTCAACCTGGTGACGCAGGTGGACACGCTCTCCGAGAAGGCCATAATGAAGTATCTGGGTAACAGATTTCCCGGCCACGCCTTCCTTGCAGAAGAGAGCGGCAGCTCAATGCAGGCATCCGAGTTTCTCTGGATCATTGACCCCTTGGACGGCACCACCAACTACGCTCACGGATATCGCTCTTACTGTGTCTCGATAGCGCTGAGCTATCAGGGCACTGTCGTGCTGGGCGTGGTGTACGACCCGAACCTGGACGAGCTTTTCATGGCCCTCAAAGGCCGAGGAGCCCGGCTCAATGGAAGAAAATTCTCCGTCTCTTCGACCGGTTCCTTGTCGAAGAGCCTTCTCGCCACCGGCTTCCCTTACGACGTGAGAGAGAGCAGGAACAACAACCTCGACCATTTCTCCAATTTCGCATTGAAGAGCCAGGCAGTGCGGCGTGCCGGCTCCGCCGCCCTGGACCTGTGTCACACGGCGTGCGGCAGATTCGACGGCTACTGGGAGCTAAAGCTGGGGCCGTGGGACGTGGCCGCGGGCTCTCTCATGGTCGTGGAGGCGGGCGGCAGGGTGAGCGATTTCAAGGGCGGTAGGTTCGACATATACGTGAAGGAGCTGTTGGCTTCCAACGGCCGGATACACAAGCAGATGCTGGACGTGTTGGCCCTCGGGTAGCGCGAGTCTTCACCCACCGCTTCCCGCATGGCCCGCGTTCTCCGCGCACCAACAGGACCGCCTGGCGCCGCCGGGATTGCAGTCGATAACTCGTTGGGCCGGAGTCCGCACCGGCCCCACTTGACCGGCACCCAAGGTGTGATAGTATTCCGTCGGTAGAGTCCTTTTGCACGACAGAACGGGAATCGGCTCTGAGAGAGATCGATCGCTTGCCAGAGATTCCCGTGTTACCACGACACCCCGCCGGCCGCGCGCCTCTCGTGACGGCTGCCACAACGACAACCGGAGGAAGACGTGATCAAGAAGAAACCCGCCCAGGTCCCTGTCGAGAAGCTGAGATGGACGTGCCCGGTTGACAAACTCGGATTCAAGACCACGAAGGACGTCGAAGTATGTCAGAAGATCATCGGGCAGGAACGCGCACTGGGTGCAATACGACTCGGCCTCGACATCGAGAGCGTGGGCTACAACATCTATGTCGCCGGTTTTGTCGGAACGGGTAGAAACACGACAATCAAGCGCCTCCTTGAAGAGCTGGAGAAGGGAGAGACGCCTCCCGACGATCTCTGCTACGTGCATAACTTCCACAACCCTGATGTGCCCTCTTTGATCGCGCTGCCTGCCGGCAAGGGGAAAGTTCTCAGAAACGACATGAGTCTCCTCATAGAGACATTGCGGAGAAACGTACCCCTCATCTTCGAAGATGAGCGTTACCAGGAAAACAGAAAGAAAATCGTCGAGACGTTCAAGACTCGCGAGAAGGAAATCCTGAAGACCCTGGAGAAGCGCGTCGAGGGACAGGGCTTCGTGCTGGCACAGGTTCAGACGGGTCCCTACACGAGGCCGGAAGTCCTCCCGGTCGTCGGAGAAAACGCCGTCGCGATGGAGCAGCTAGAGAAATCCGTCGAGGAGGGCAAGCTCCAGCAGGCCGAACTGAGCAAGAAGAAGGAGCAGCACGAACAGCTTTCTGAAGAACTGGAGAACGCCTTCAAAGACGTGAGGAAGATAGAGAAGCAGATGAAGAGCCAACTCGACGGCTTCGACATGCAGGCGGTCCTTCCTCTGGTGAAGGATGCGATCGGCGAACTGAAGCAGAAATACGCGAAACACGACAAGCTTCTCGCCTACTTCGGAGACGTGGAAAAGGACATCACCGAGAACATAGACAAGTTCAAACCCAAGGGCGAACAGCCGCCGATGCTGATGCCCTTCATGCCGTTCCCACAGAGGGCGGAAGAGTTTCTCGAATACGACGTGAACGTGGTCGTCGACAACTCTGAGACTCAAGGCAGACCGGTGATCATTGAGACGACGCCCACGCACAGGAACCTCTTCGGCTCCATAGAGAGAGTCGTAGGCAGGTTCGGCGAATGGAAGAGCGATTTCACGCGCATAAAGGCGGGCTCCCTGCTCAGGGCCAACGGCGGCTACCTGGTCTTGAACGCCCTGGACGTCCTCATCGAACCGGGAGTCTGGCAAACGCTCAAGCGCACCATCAGGAACAGGATAGTGGAGATCCAGCCCTACGACCCATTCTACATGTTCTCGGGCACGTCAATGAAGCCGGAGCCCGTGGACTTCGACCTCAAGGTCGTGATGATAGGCGACACGTACTTATACCACCTGCTCCACACGTACGATGAGGACTTCAGCAAGACCTTCAAGGTGAAGGCCGACTTCGACACGGTGATGACGCGCAACAAGGAGTCCATCCACGACTACGCTTGTTTCATTGCGAAGATAGCCACTAACGAGCAGCTGAGGCATTTCGACAGGAGTGGGGTTGCGGCCGTCGTCGAATACGGGGTCAGGCTCGGTGGCCACCGGGAAAAAGTGACCGCGCGTTTTCTCCAGATTGCGGACATCGTCCGGGAGGCCAACTACTGGGCGTCGAAGACGAAGAGCGAACTGGTCAAGGCGGAGCACGTTGATAGGGCGATCGAACAGAAGGTCTATCGCGTCAGGCTCATCGAGGAGAAGATACAGGAACTCATCGAGCGCGGCATCCTGATGATCGACATAACGGGAAGCAGGGTCGGCCAGGTCAACGGACTATCCATATACGACCTGGGCGACCACGCGTTCGCAAAGCCGGCGAAGATAACCGCCCAGACGTCGATGGGCAGGTCCGGGATCATAAACATCGAGAGAGAAGCGAACCTGAGCGGCCGTACGCACGACAAAGGGCTCCTCATCATGACCGGTTACGTCAGGGCGATGTACGCCAAGGAGAGGCCTCTCACTCTGAGCGCGAGCATCTGCTTCGAGCAGTCGTACGCGGGAGTCGAGGGCGACAGTGCTTCGGCAGCGGAACTCTTCGCGTTTATCTCCAGCCTCTCCGAGGTCCCGCTGAGACAGGACATAGCCGTGACCGGGTCTGTGAACCAGATGGGTGAGATCCAGCCGATAGGCGGAGTAAACGAGAAAATCGAGGGTTTCTTCGACGTTTGCAGGGCCAAGGGACTCACCCGAAGACAGGGAGTCATAATCCCTGAGCGCAACGTGCAGGACCTAATGTTGCGTAAGGACGTGGCGAGCGCCGTCTCCAGGGGCAGGTTCCGCATCTATCCGATAAGAAAGGTGGAGGAAGGCATCGAGATACTGACCGGCAAACCGGCTGGGGCGCGCGGCAAGAACGGCGAGTACCCGAGGGGCACTGTCAACCACCGGATCGACAGGAAACTGGAAGACATGAGCCGGAAGATGTCGGAGTTCGGCGAGAAACCCAAAGAAGAAGAGACCAAGAACTGCGGGAAGAAATAGTAAGAGCGGGTTGACACCCGAGGCCTGCACCGGCTGCGCGACGCCGGCCGCCGCTACTGCCTGATGTGACCCGTGCTGAGGTGTCAGCCGACCTGAGTACAGAGACCGCACGCCTGGCCGCGGGATCAGCCAACCGCTTTCTTCTTCGCAGCGGGTTTGCGAACCACCTTCTTGGGGGCGGCTTTCTTCTTCGGGGCCGCCTTCTTCAACGCCGGCTTTGCGGTTCTGCCGACCTTAGCACCCTTGGTGACGACCGCCCTACCGGTAGGGTTCACACCCTTCCCCGCCTTGAGCCCCTTCTTCGCAGCAAAGTCGTAGAGCTCCTTCGCCTTGGCCGCAACGTGCTCGGCGCTGACCTCGAACTCCTTGATGAGCTCCCACGGCGCGCCCGACTCGCCGAATCTGTCCTTCACACCGACCATGCCCATGATGACGGGCCTGCCGTAAAGCTCCGGCGCCTGGGCAACGGCCGCCGCCACGAGGTTGCCGAGACCGCCTATCTGGTGCTCCTCCGCGGAGACGACTATTCCGGTCTCGAGCGCCGCCTTGACGATGGTCTTGGTATCGAGCGGCTTCACCGTGTGCATGTTCACGATTCTGGTATCGATGCCGAATTCTTTTTTCAAAATGTACGCGGCTCTCATGGCCTCGGGAATCTCGGGGCCGTTGGCGATGATGGTCAGGTCTTCGTTTTCGTTCTTGTACTTGGAGGCGAGCACTGTCTCGAAGGCGTCAATGAACTTGTCCGACTCTTTCCGGAACCTGATTACGTTCGCCTCGCCGTACTTGAACGGGGTGTCCTGATTCGTGACTATCGGGGTGGCCTCTCTCGCGAACCTCAGGTACTTGGGACCGTTGTGCTCGAAAAGCAGGAAGTCGCCGGCCTTCCTTGTCTCGTTTATGTCGCAGGGCACCACGACGGTCATGTTCGGAAGCCCGCACATCTGGAAGAGCTCTTCCAGGGCCTGGTGCGTCGCCCCGTCGGGCCCCACCGAGACTCCGCCGTGCGCTCCTGCCACGAAGACATTGAAGTTGCCGTAGCAGACGGTGGTGCGCAACTGGTCCAGGTTCCTGCCCGAAGCGAACACGCCGTAGGTCCCAAAAACAGGCAGCTTCCCTTCCTTCGCAAGGCCGGCTGCGACACCGGTGGCGCTCTGCTCGGCGATGCCCATGCTCAAGAATCTCTCTTTTCTCTCGGGGTTGCTCGTGTAGAAATCGCTTATCGTGATCGAGCCGGATATGTCGGCTCCAAGGCACACGACTCGGTCGTCGTAACCACATTCCTGGAGGCAGCCGCCGAAGCCTTTTCTGGTCGGCTGCATGTCGACTTTCATGTTGGGAGCGACGTTCCAGAAGTAGTTCCTGGAGAAGTGCGGCATCTTCGCGTCCAGCGTTTTCTCCGCCCAGGCCTGGAACTTCTTGGCCTTGTCCATCATCTTCTGGACAGGCATCTTGTCCGAGAGTCCGAGTTGCTTCAATCCCTTCATCGCTTCATCGTACGACGGGGACTTGCCGTGCCAGCCGGCCACGTTCTCCATGAAGTCCACGCCCTTTCCCTTCACCGTGTGGGCAATGATGACCGTGGGCTTGCCCTTGAAGTTCTTCGCCTTCTCAAAGGCGTCCAGGATCTGGCCCATGTCGTGGCCGTCTATCTCGATGACGTTCCAGTTGAAGCTCTTGTACTTTTCGGCTAGCGGGTCGACGTTCATGACGTCCTCCACCCATCCGTCTATCTGGAGGCGATTCTTGTCCACGATGCCGCAGACGTTGTCCAGCTTGTAGTGGCCGGCTTCCATCGCGGCTTCCCAAATCTGGCCTTCCTGCTGTTCGCCGTCGCCCATGAAGCAGTAGACGCGGTAGCTCTTCCCGTCCAGCTTTCCGGCGAGGGCGATGCCGTTGGAAACACTCAGCCCCTGGCCGAGAGAGCCGGAGGAAATCTCCACGCCCTTGAGCTTGAGCCAGTGGGGATGACCCTGGAACGGGCTGTACAGCTTCCTCAGGGTCGCGACGTCCTCTATGTCGAAATAGCCGCTCGCGCCCAGGCAGAGGTAGAGCGACGGCGCCTTGTGGCCCGTTGACCAGATTATCCGGTCCCTGTCCTTCCAGTTCGGGTCCTTTGGGTCGTGCTTCGCCACGTTCAGGTAGAGCGCAGCGGCAAGGTCCATGACCGAAAGCGTCCCGCCCGCGTGGCCTGAGCCGGCCGCGGCAAGACACACTAAGTTATAGCCTCTCAATGAATTAGCGGCCTCGACCAGCTCTTCTTTCGAGAGCTGCCTGATGACCTTTCCGGTTTTTGAGTCGACTATCGGCATTTTTCCTCCTCAGAACCTCGAAAACGCCAAGGGAATCGGTTAAGAGCGCGCTGTCACATGGGCCGGCCCGCTGAGAGCCAACGCCTCGAAAACGCTTCAGGAAATTAACCAGAAAAGGATAGACCAAGCCCCAGCGTGGAGTCAAGGCAAATGGGGACGCCCGGCGAGATCGGACAGCAGGACCTTACGATTCCCGGAGAAGTGACGACGTGCGGAGGGACTGGCAGAGGTCCGCGGGCGAGGGCTAGAAATCGGCGGCCTTCGTGTCCATCAGCCTGACCGAGCTCTCCTCCACCAGTCTGTTCCCCTCGAACGTGAATGAGGTCATCTCGAGATTGGTCACCCATTCCGCCAGCGACTCGATGCAGCTTTTTCCCCGCAGCAGTCCATGAAATTGCTGCAGGAAGACGCCGTGCGACACGACCAGTATGTTTGAGCCGCGGTAGCGCTGAAAGATAAACTTGCGGAACTTCTTTGCGCGTTCCCACAACTGTTCGAACGGCTCTCCGCCCTGCGGATTCACCGAATGCGAGTCGCCACCGACCTTGATGAAGAGTATCTTCGGCCTGAACCGCTGTACTTCTTCCCACGTGTGGCCTTCCATCGCCCCGAAGTTCCGTTCGTTGCAATAAGGGCACTGCACGATACAGCGAGACTTGCCGAGCAGAAGCATTGCCGTGTCTACGGATCTGACCAACGTCGAGGTCACGACCACGTCGAACCTGACTCCCCTCAGACTGGCCGCGGCTTTCTTTGCTTCCCGCTCCCCCTTCGGGCTCAGGGGCACGTCGATGGTCCCCGCGTAGCGCTGTTCCTCGCCGTATCCGGTCTTCGCATGCCTGATCGTGTGGATTCTTGTTTGCATGGGTACCATGTCCTGACCGGTGTGAATCGCCGCTTCCGAGCGTGAATCAGCTCTGTGTCAGCCTGAGAATCTCGTTCAGTCTCACGATGGAGGAGTAGTCCGTGAAGAGTGGACCGATCTTGATGTATCTTGCGCCAAGCACGCAGGTGAGCGTGGAGAGGAAGACCGACTCGGTGCTTATGGAGCGGTGCGACGTGATGGCGATCACGCCGTGCCGCTCCGCTGTTTCGATCGCCCGTCTTACGGCCGTGACCGTACCGGCTTGGTTCGGCTTGATCACGGCGGCGTGCGAGAGCCGCTTCCCCGCTCCGTCCTCGATGCGTGCTGCGTCGGACGAGTAAAGGTTGTCACCCACCACCATATATCTAGTATCGGCAGCCGTGAGCGCGGCCCACACCGCAAAATCGGTCTCGTGAAAGGGGTCCTCGGCGAACGCGATTCCGTACTCGCGGATGAGACTCTTCCAGTATTCGAGAAACTCGTCGCCGCTTCGGTGCTTCCTATCCGTCAGGGCGAGAGAGTAACCATCGCCCTCCCTGAGATCTCCTGCGGACGCGTCTATCATGAGGTCGTAGGCGCCAGAGAGACCGAGGCCGTCGCGGATGCCGAGCAGGAACTCGATGCATTCCCGGTTGTCGGGCGTCGAAAACCCGTGGACGGGGTTCCCGTTCACGACTACCCGTTCGAGCTTGAGGAGCCCTTCCCGCACCTTTCTCTGGATCTCCGCGTGGTCGCGAATGACCCTCTCCATGTCGTTGGTGCGCGAGACGAGCATGAACTCTGAGAAATCGCTCAAGACCGGATTCGTGTAGGCGTGCCTGCCGCCGTTCAGAATATTGAGGCAGAGGTTAGGCGGCTGGGGTCGTGTCTCCGGCCTTCCGAAAAGCTCGAACACAGATTCACTCTGCGCCCGCGCGTTGAAGAGCGCGAGCGAGAGCGCGAAGGCGTTGTTCCTGCCGAATCTGGGAATGTTCCGTTCGAGATACGCGTCGAAGGTCTCCTGGGTCTGAGGCGTATCGAGCACCGAGTCCGTCTTCAGCCGGGCGATGACCGTCTCCGGACCTGCCGGGGTCCCCTTGTCTTCGTAGACGCTTATGGTCTCACCCTGGGGAGCGGCACCGGCACCCACACGGCCGTCGTCCAGCTCGACCGCGAATTCGGCCGTGAACTCAGCGTGCGAGTTGAGAATGCGGCGAAATGACAGTGACTTGATCTTCAAAGTAACCTCCAGTCTGCTCTGCTGTTCTATCGGAGGGAGTGGTGGAGGTCAAGATGTTTGTTGTCCGCGTGCGGGACGCAGGTGTGACGGTGGGGCGCCGGGGCACGGCAAAGAAGGCGCCAGCTGCGGGTAGATGCAGAGTCCATTTCGCGCAGGACCCGAACTGTCAAGTTCAGAGTCCGTTTCTGGCAGGCAGCCGGACTGGCGCGGCGGCGAACAGGAATAGAGGAAAAAGGGCTGATTCAATAAGAACCAGCCCTTCGCGTTCAGACAACGTTGCGAGCGAGACAGCCAAGCAGTGCCGGCGAGAAGCGCAAAATGCTTAGCACAATGTGCCCTGCTTGTGCGAGCAGCCGCTCATGTGGATCTCTGCTCAGGCGGGCGCACAGCCTCGTGGCACCGCCTGCCCGCTACAGCTTCATGATGTTCACGAGCTCGCGCACCGACTCGGCAGACTTGTTGAGAGCCGCCTGCTCTTCCGCAGTCAGCTTGAGCTCTACGATCTGCTCCACGCCCTTGGCGCCTATCTTGATGGGCACGCCCACGTAGAGACCCTTTATCCCGTACTCGCCTTCCAGGTAAGCGGCGCAGGGCACGACCCTCTTCTTGTCCTTCAGAATGGCCTCGACCATCTGTATGACCGCGGCAGAAGGTGAATAGTATGCGCTGCCGGTCTTCAGAAGCGCCACGATCTCGCCGCCGGCTTTGCGGGTCCTCTCGACGATGGCGTCGATTTTTTCCTTAGGCAGGATCTCGGTGATCGGGACACCTGCGACCGTCGTGTATCTGGGCAGCGGCACCATTGTGTCGCCGTGGCCGCCCAGCACCATGGCCTGGATGTCCTCGACCGAAACGCCCATCTCCATGCTGATGAAGCATCTGAAGCGGGCGGTGTCCAGGATTCCGGCCATTCCGAACACTCGGTGCTTCGGGAACTTGCTCACTGCCTTGGCCACGTGGCACATCGCGTCCAGCGGATTGGAGACGATAATGAGAATGGCGTTGGGCGAGTGCTTCACGACGTTCTCGGTGCACTCGTAGACGATCTTCCTGTTGGCTTCGAGGAGATCGTCCCTGCTCATGCCCGGCTTCCTGGCGAGGCCTGCAGTGATGACCACGATGTCGGAGTTAGCCGAGTCCTTGTAGTCGTTCGTCCCGATGAGCTTCGTGTCGAAATCCTCGACCGGGCCGGTCTCCATCAAATCAAGCGCTTTGCCCTGCGGCATGCCCTCGATGACGTCGACGAGCACGATGTCCGCGAGTTCCTTCTCCGCGGCCCAGTGCGCGGCAGTAGCGCCTACGTTTCCGGCACCGACAATAGTGACCTTGTTCTTCATGAACGTCCCTCCTCAAGTTGGGTGTGGGTTACTGGAAGCTGCCCTTCCCTCTCCGAAGTCACGAGAACGTAACCAGTTGAGTTAACCCTCAATTCTGCCCGTAGAACAGGAGTCTGTCAACAGAAAATCGCGATGCTGTGGGGCCAAAGAGATAGTGTCAGAGGGGCGCCAAAGAGACAATGGCAGGGTGACTTGCCAGAGGGCAAACGTCACCCCCGAGTATTATGTTGTTGCTGCACATACGAACCCTCGGAATTTGTCGGTACTGACCTTGGGACTCTGCCCCGAACACTGATGCCTCTACTTGCGCATACATCGAGAGACTCGAGGCTTATACATCAATCCCGTGACAAGACCCATGCCTCGTGGTATTATTTAGATTGTTGTTAAATTATCTAATTGACTGGAGGGGTCGTGAAGACTAGAACGGCGAATCTGAGCAGGCTCTTCAAAGCTCTCTCTGATGAGAACAGACTCAGGATATTGCTGTCGATTCGGAGGGACGATTACAGGTGTGAGAGCGCTCAACGGCGGTGCAGGAACGAGACGTGCATCAAGGAGCTGGCCAAATCGCTCAGGATTACGGTCCCCACCGTCTCTCATCACGTTAAGCAGCTCATCAACGCCGGGCTCATTACGACCAGAAAAGACGGGAGATGGGTGTACTGCCGGATAAACCAAGTGGCGTTCGATGAAGCTCGTGAGTTCCTGGGCGGTTTTCCATCCAACAGGGGGAGAAAGCGATGAAGACCTTAGCGGCCATAGTGCTGATCATCATGGGCGGCCTTTATGCTGTCAGTTCCGCAGAAGGAGGGATAAGAACTGGTATGAGTGAAAAAGGAACAAGAGACGGGCGCGATGCGAAAGTACTCATAATAAAGTGGCAACGACTTGTGGACGAAAAGGGCCGGACGTGCGAGCGCTGTGGCTCAACAGAGAAGGAGCTCAAGAAGGCGTTTCAGGCTCTCAAGAAAAGCCTCACCGCAATGGGGGTCAAGGTCATTTTGGAGAAAGAGACCCTCACACCCGCCGAGTGCGCCGAAGACGTTTCTGAGTCCAATCGCATCTGGCTCGGTGGCCGGCCGGTCGAAGAATGGCTGGATGCCGAGGTCGGCAAAAGCCTTTGTGGATTCTGCTGTGAAGCGTTGGGGGATGGAATAGAATGCAGAACCATCAAGGTTGATGGGAAGACCTATGAGACAATCCCCAAGGACCTCATCATGAGAGCCGGCCTCCTTGCGGCGTCCCAGCTATTCACTGGAAGCCCGAGCAGGTCCTGTTGCGGGACCCCGGCTCCGGCTAAGAAGAGCTCCGGCGGCTGCTGCCCTGCGAGCCAGACCAAGTCGTGCGGTCAGTGAGCCGGGACGAGGCATCTTGCGCTCCGTGGAACCACCCCGCGGGCTATAATTGCGGCGGTTTTATCGGGGCCTTCTACTACTATTGCCCCGGCATTCCCGTAGCCCCTGCAACCTGGGGTCAAATCAAGGCAATGTTCCGCTGATATTAGACTACCGACAGCCCCTTATGCCCCGGTCGCGCGGTGCGGGTCCGGGTTTGACGAGCCTGCGCTCTGCCTGGGTCGCTGGTTCAAATCGGGCCCCCGCTACCAACACAAAGGAAAATCCCCGGCTCTGGTTGACACCATGACCGGGGATCTGTGTCAGAACGATCTGAGCGTTTCGCCCCCTACGCGCACCTGGAGAAACCGCAGAACCGGCAAACGAGGCAGCCGCCCTCGGGCTCGACTGTGCCGCCGCAGTCGGGACAGGTGAGCCGCTCCACGCACTCGGCTTCGGTCTTGGAGTGTTTGGCGTGGGGCTCCTTCATCTCGATGGTGACGTCGGCACCGTTGGCGCGGGAGCGTTCCAGGAACCTCTCTATGGCCTTCCCTATCGCGTCCGGGCAGGAGAGCACCTGGCTGCCGTTGTCCCAAAGGGGCGCGGGGCACCTGATACCCTTGAGCTGTCTCAGCGTGGAGTGGATGTCGAGCCCGGACCTCAACGCAAGGGAAACCAACCGGCTGATTGCCTCGGTCTGAGTTGCGGCGCATCCGCCTGTCTTTCCCAGCCGGGCAAACACCTCGAACGGACCCTGCTCGTCCTGGTTCACCGTCACGTAGAGACTGCCGCAGCCGGTGCCGATTTTCTCGGTGGAGCCGGTCGTCACGAGCGGCCTCGAACGCGGCATGCGCTTGACCATGGTCCTGTGGGGTTCTCTTCCCTTCGTGAGGACCTGCTTCTCGCGGCTTCCGTCGCGGTAAATCGTCACTCCCTTGCACTGGAGTCGATAGGCGAGCGTGTAGGCCTTCTCGACGTCTTCGACTGAAGCGTCGCGTCTGAAGTTGATGGTCTTGGACACAGCGTTGTCCACGTATTTCTGGAAGGCGGCCTGCATCCTGATGTGCCACTCCGGCGTAATGTCGTGCGCCGTCACGAACACTCTCTTCACGTCTTCCGGGACTGCGTCTATGCCTGCGAGCGTTCCCTTGCACGCGAGTTCGCGGGCCAGCTCGGGGGTGTAGAATCCCCTTTCCTCCGCGATTTCCTTGAAGTCCTGGTTCACTTCCGGGAGCTCCGTGTTGTCCATCACGTTCTTGACATAGGAGATGGCGAACAGCGGCTCTATCCCACTGGAGCAGTCTGCCAGGATGCTGAGCGTGCCGGTCGGCGCGATAGTCGTGGTCGTGGCGTTTCTGAGTCTGAGAGCGCCGGGCGAATCGAAAGCGCTGCCCTTGAAGGCCGGGAAGACTCTCTTCTTCTTCGCGAGCTCGACGGACGCCTTCTTAGATTCCTCCTGG
>Ga0315295_10001007_pt1 | contig 24054 bp, 27 predicted proteins | sample YL17G14_0_MG_FD_204453 | JGI IMG/M metagenome (GOLD analysis project Ga0315295, IMG submission 204453) | Sediment microbial communities from Yellowstone Lake, YNP, Wyoming, USA - YL17G14_0 | ecosystem: Environmental > Aquatic > Freshwater > Lake > Sediment | place: USA: Wyoming | collected...
TGCGCGAATTCCAGGCCTACGTGCGCGTCTTCAATGGGCAGATCGGCTGTCCCGGCAGCCTGGGCAACGTGACCTTCCCCTATCTTGAGATCGTGGGGATCAAGGAATGACGGCCAGGCGGTTCAACGCCGCCCTTGTCCTGCTCCTGCTCTTCAGCGGGATCGCCTGCCTCTGCCTGCCTCAGCCGTCCATCCCCACCCCAACGCCAAATCCATATTCGCTGGCACCAGAACAGCCCATGAATGAAATCCTTCTGGGGGGCGTGATATTCTACAAACAAGTCGCCACCTCGGGCCTGGCCTGGTATGGCGACCTGCTGCTCGACTTGCCCCAACGCGTGGATCAATACTCCTCTGAAGATAACGACATTGTGCGCGGCGGTATATTCGCGATCCGCAAAGTGGACATCCTGAACTACCTGGGAGGCGATCCCAAACCGGTGGGCGGCCATCCGTTTGTGGTTAACGCACCCGGCCTGCTGGCCAAGATACCCGATTACCAGGGTTTCGAAGCCATTGCCGTTTCCGGGGAACAAATCTATCTGGCGATCGAGGCTGGCCAGGGGAGCGACATGCAAGGCTACCTGGTCACGGGCGTGATCGACCCGCTTGCAGAACAAATCACACTGGATACAACCCGTCTCGTGTCGCTCCCGCCGCAAGCGCAGGTCGAGGGCATGGCCTATGAGGCGTTGACTATTGTGGATGATAAGGTTTTAGCGATTTATGCAGCCAACGGCGCAGGCCTGAACCTGTCGCCGGTTGCCTACGTCTTCAGCCTGGAACTCGACCCGCTGGGTACGATCCCATTTCCCAACGTCGAATACTGCATCACCGACGCCACGCCTGCAGACGAACAAGGCCGCTTCTGGGTACTAAATTGTTACAATCCCGCTACTGCGGGCCTGCTCCCCAGAAACGACCCGTTGTTTGAAAAGTACGGGCAGGGAGCCACACATGCCCAGTACCCACAGGTGGAGCGCCTCGTTCAACTTCAATATACGGCAGCCGGGATCATACTGGTCGATGAACCGCCCATACAACTGCAACTGGCCCAAGAAAGCCGCAATTGGGAAGGCATCGCCCGCCTGGACGACCAAGGATTCCTGCTCATGACCGACCAATCCCCATACACCATGTTAGCCTTCGTGAGCAAGCCCTGAACCCTTGATGGTACTAATTTCCAGTAACCATCAACTCTATTACTGCTCCTTGCATATACTCCTGAGCTGAAGCAGCCAAAAAGCAGGGAGAAAACGATGATTTGGGTTCAAATATTTACCGAGTAGGCCTTCGGCGCGTTACTCTGTAAATTCTTCACCACTGCCCCAAACGCGCAGCAACTGCAAAGACCTATGCTGAGCAGGACAATCCCGATGATCATGGCCAAATTGCTCAACAGGGCTTCCCGCTCCAAGCACGATTCCTGTGGATTCTGGGGGTTGTTGTAAACCGGTACCGTTGTCCCCACCGCTTAACGCTGCAAACCCTCGTTTGCCTTGCTGAAGATGACCGGGATCAGGCCAGCACCCTTCCCAGTAGTTTGTATACGGGAGTAATAGTTGTGTCAACTCACGCGCTCAATAATTATGGAATTACCCGGTAAAAACTATCACAACCGCGAAGATTTTGAATTTTGGTATCATTGCGAGCGGTTTGTGCGAAGCAATCTCGTGGCCCGCAAGGGGATTGCTTCGTCGCACCCTTGCCCAGTACACAAGGGCAGGGAAGAACGCTCCTCGCAATGACATTGGATTTGGTTGCGGCTGGATGCAGCGCTAGGGAATATTCATCTAACCAAAATGATTTTGCCTCTAGCGGGCGATTTAGAGCTAAACTTGGTGAGTAGAGGATCATAAATGCCGTTTTGCCTGTCACCCCCACGCCAGTGAGAGCCAGCCTCACTGGATGATCAAGACTTTATGCCCTGATTGGAAATATCTCAATCTAAAATACCTGCCTCGTTCAAATTCTTTCTGTAATTGCACAATCCACAATCCTCGGCTGAATCTGGTGGGGTTGGCTTATCCAGCAATGTGACGATTTCTCTCAATAATGCCAGAAAGGTTGCATCATCGCGGGGAACATCCATCCAAGTCGTCCTGGTTACAAAGGCGATTTCTCCATCCGGCATTCGTTCAAAGCGATTTGGCGTGATGATAAAAAGGCCAAGACGGGTTATGGGTGATATAGATAGTGCATTGGGAGCCGGGTTTTCCAAGGCGTAGGCGTAGGCTGACAATTGGCGGCTGTAAAAGGCAGCTTTTTCTTCCGACGCATCAGATGTCTTGTAATCGATAATGCCGTAAGAGCCATCCTCAAAGGCCATAATCGCATCGAACCGACCCTTGAGGATGCATTGGGTTGAAGTATCAGGAAAGCTGATTGGAACAGATTTGACCCACTTTTCTCTGAATTTCACAATCCCTGGAGGCAGCTCAGGGGATATTTCACTCGAGGACTTATCCAGGTAATAATTACTGGTCAGATCACCCATTTTTCCGAACATACCCGGAAATGGCCCCCTGTAAACAATATTATGTTTTACCTTGAGGTAAAAGCATCGTTTGCAACCATCCCAGAGAAACGTGAGATCTGACGGGCTAAGCTTATAGACGGCCATGACGCACCTATCCGATGCTGGAAACATCTAAACAGAGCTATCTGCTGTTTCCCTTATGGAAAAATATCGACAATTGTCTTGTGTGATCTTAAAAGGGCTTCTACTTGTTCATAATCCATGAACTGGCACACTTCACCAAGTTCGCTTTGAGCAAAGGTTCTCCTAACGATCTGAATATCAAACATAGACCTGTGCTCATTCGGAGCAACAATGAAAGCCAATGGTATTGGATAATCCGTCTTCACATCGTTCAATCTCAGCAGCCCCGCCCAACTGAATTCGGCCGGCATGGTGCTGGGCTTGCCGAGCATGGTGCTATTCTCGTGGTCCATCTTGAGAAACAGCAGGTAGGTGAGCTGCTCGACGTAGTCGCCGTAGGACATGCCGTCGTCGCGCAGGAGGTTGCAGTAGTTCCAGAGACGCTGGACGAGGGTGGAGGGGACAGTGGTGGTCATTTCTTGGCGATGAATTCAACGCCAGGGATGTCCCTGAAATGCTCGTCCTGGGTCCAGAGAGTAGCGTCATAGAGGCGGGCTGTGGCAAGGATGAGGCTATCAGCCATTGGCAATTTGTATTCAACGGAAATTTGCGCCGCGCTCAACGCAAGCGGGGCTGTAAGGTCTACCTGCTCACCTTTTAATACATCAGCAATTCGGATTTCCGCTACGTCAATTCCCCGTGACTGCAGGAGACGCTTGAAAACCTCGTAAATGCTGATCACGGGAACGATAAGATTCCCGGTATCCTCGATGGCAGGGGCAAAAAAGCCAGCATTCTCCCCCTCAGCAAAATATTCCAGCCACCCAGACGAGTCGACGATATTCATACGCGGTCTTCTTCATCACGCTCTATGGTGGTATTCATCCCTTTGAGCGAACCGCGCGCTTCCTGGATCGGACGGACCGGGATCATCACAACACGATTATTATATGCGATCACCTGCATCTTCTGCCCGCTTTTGATGCGAAGCATCTGGCGTGCTTTCAAGGGAATGACAACCTGGAATTTCGGGGATACAGTAACGGCAACCATACGATTCTCCTATCGAAAACAATATCGTAATACGATTATATCACAACCTCCCCTCAAACGCGGAGAGGAGGGACGCGTCGCGTCCCTACGATGATAATTTTGCATATTCGTAATCCTCCTGCCAGTTGGCTGGGTTATCCAGGATGTACTGGTGGGTGCGTCAATTCATCCTCATCACGTATCACTCGTTCGTAAAAGTCCCGCTGCCATACCGGCAGACCGGAGGTACCGCGCAATAGATTGATGCGTTTGGCGGAAACAGTCTTGAACGCGCCGACCAGTTGGCCCAATGGTTTGATCTTGCCCTCGGTAGGGGTGGGTCGCGACATGGGGGTGGGTCGCGACGTGGGGGTGGGTCGCGACGTGGGGGTGGGTCGCGACCCACCCCTACGGGGATAATTACCAATCAGAATAATCCCATGAAAATGATTTGGCATCACAATCGCTGCGCCTAATTCGAGATATGGATATTGACGGCCCAGCCACTGCCAGGCATCGGCGACGATTTGGCCGGATTCGTTCAATTGCATTTCACCGTCCAACACATTTCCAAAGAGGCATTCACGCCCGTGTGTGACCGTGGTGACGAAATACGGTCCGGGTTGGGTGTAGTCGTAATCTTTTAGGCGGAGAGAGCGGCGGTTGTGGATCATAATTATTTCAATATTCCATGCGAGTGTGTGGATGGGGGACAGGTCGCCCATGTAGGGACAGGTCGCGACGTGGGGGTGGGTCGCGACGTGGAGGTGGGTCGCGACGTGGGGGTGGGTCGCGACCCACCCCTACGGGGTAAATTTCGCGGTACCTTCCAGTCTCATGGCAGGCGTAAAAGGTTGATCGGCTCAACATTTCCGATGGTCACAAGGGGCAACGCCGTGACTTTGTCAGCGATGGGGTAGGCGAGGTTGCCAGGATAGATGACAAAGAGCCGGTCGAGTTCCAGGTCTTCCAGGGCGAGGCGCATGGAGGGCGTCAGGCGCGGCGCGTCCACCCGCTTGCATTCCACCCCAATGCGGCGGCCATCCTTGAGCAGCAACAGGTCTAGTTCCGCCCCGCCGTGGGTAGCCCAGTAGTAGGCTTCGTCGGGCATTGTGGACTTGAGCACTTCTTCGATCACATATCCTTCCCAGGATGCACCGCTCTTGGGATGGGTATGTAAATCCAGTTCGGAGTGGATGCCGAGAAGGTAATGCAGCAATCCAGAGTCGCGGAAGTACACTTTTGGCGCTTTGACCTGCCGCTTCTTGAGATTTGCAAACCAGGGCTGGAGCACGCGCACCATGAACACCCCTTCAAGCACGTCCAGGTAATGCCGCGCCGTCGGTTCGCTGACGCCCAGCGAGCGCGCAAGTTCGGCTGTTTTCCAGGTCTGTCCATGATAATGGGCCAGCATGGTCCAGAAGCGCAGCAACGTTGCCGCTGGGATACGTACACCCCATTGAGGCAGGTCACGTTCCAGGAACATCTGAACGAAATTCTTGCGCCAGGCCAGGCTGTCTGTCTCTGAGGCAGCCAGGAAGGAGAGGGGAAAACCACCTCGCAGCCAGTGGCGGGATTGCATCTCCACGCCCAGCTCCGCCAGGCTGAACCCACTGATGGAGACGGTCTCCACCCGGCCGGCAAGCGACTCGGAGGAAGACCGCACCAGGTCGGGCAAAGCGCTGCCCAAGATGAGGAAGCGGGCCGGAAGTGGGTCGCGGTCACATAGGAGGCGCAAAATCGGGAAAAGGTCCGGGCGGCGCTGGATTTCGTCAATGATGACCAGACCACGCAGGTCGCGCAGAGAGGTCATTGGTTCCTGCAGGCGCGCCAAGCTGGTCAGGTCTTCCAAGTCGAAATAATTGAGTGAGTCAGCCGGCACGAGCTGGCGGGCGAGTGTGGTTTTGCCTGACTGGCGCGGTCCAACCAGGGCAACCACACGGCTGCGGCCCAGGGCGGTTTGAATGCTATAAAGGATGGAGTCTCTATGGATCATACGGCCAGTATATCATGAAAAAGACAAGGTGAACCTAAGAATTTCAAGGTAGCTCTCTTTTAATACTATTTACCTTTGCGGTATAAACCTGTGCTCATGGCCGACCAGCTCAAATGGCAGAGCAATTGAATATTATTCAATCGGCTCAGGGATCGCACCCTGCGGGTGTGCTTCGCGAAATCCCTGGCCGGTCACAGAAGCCCTGAGAAAGGGCTTTTTGTTTTTAGGATGTAGATTGACAAAACTCCAAATATGTATAGAATTAACTGTAGATTTATAAATTAACAGTTAATTCTATACACCATAAAAATGACCTCAATCAAAAAAGCAATCACCATTTTCGAGCAGCATTCAGGCACACTGCGCACTTCTCAAGCACTCCGGCTTGGGATTGCCCCGCGTATTTTGTATGCCTTGCGGGATGCCGGCCAGATCGTGGAAGTGACGCGTGGCGTATTTCGCCTTCCCGATGCTGCATCCATTGAGCACTCCGATCTGGTGCAGGTAGCCCAGCGGATCCCGAAAGGGATCATCTGCCTGATCTCGGCGCTGGCGTTCCATAACTTGACCACGCAGATTCCCCATCAAGTTTACGTAGCCCTGCCGCTGGATGCCGAAAAGCCGCGCCTGGCTTACCCGCCGGTGCGCCTGTTCTGGCTCTCCCAGGCATCCTATTCTGCAGGCATCGAAGAGCATCTCCAGGCAGGGGTGACCGTCCGCGTTTACAGCCGCGAGAAGACGATTGCCGATTGCTTCAAGTACCGCAACAAGATTGGACTGAATGTGGCGCTCGAAGCGCTGAAAGAAGGACTCGGCCAGGGATACAAGCCGGAAACCCTATTGGATTTTGCCCGCATTGACCGAGTCGAGAAAACCATGCGCCCTTACCTGGAGGCCCTGCTGTGAGTAAACCTGCCATCAAGAACCTGCCGGCTTCGATCCAGGACCGCCTCTTGAACCAGGCGCGCCTCAGCGGCCGGCCTTTCAACGAACTCCTGCAATACTATGCCATTGAACGTTTACTCTACCGGCTGTCTCAATCGAAACATGCGGGCCAGTTCGTTCTCAAGGGGGCGCTGTTGTTTCGCGCCTGGGGTTTGCCGACCTTCCGGCCGACTCGTGACATTGACATGCTTGGCTTTACCAGCAATGAAGTAGAAAACCTGGTCGCCATTTTCCGTGAAGTATGTGGGCAGGAGGTTCAGGAGGATGGCCTATTATTCGATCCGGACACTGTTACCGGGGAACGCATCAAACAGGATGCAGATTACGAAGGCGTTCGGTTGCATTTTGCTAGTTTACTCGGGATAGCCCGGGTCCATTTACGGATTGATGTCAGTTTCGCCGATATCGTTTACCCCGCGCCCGTGGTGATGAAATATCCGGTCATCCTGCCCATGCCGGCACCGGTGTTGCACAGCTACCCGCCTGAGACAATGGTGGCCGAAAAGCTGCAGGCCATGATCTATCTTGGGACTGTCAACAGCCGGATGAAGGATTTTTATGATCTCTGGATCCTGGCCAACCGGTTCGAGTTCGAAGGGAATGTGTTGCAGGAAAGCATCCGGAGGACGTTCGAACGCAGGAAGACCGGTATTCCCGCAAGCGAGCCGGCGGCCTTTTCAGCGCAGTTTGCCCAGGAGAAGCAAAGTCAGTGGAGAGCGTTCATCAAAACCAGCGCCATCGCGGATACACCTGATCAACTGGAAGCCATCCTTGCCAGCTTGCAGGAATTTATTTTCCCCATCTTTCAAAGACTTTGCGCGGAGCGGGCATTCGTAAAAAAATGGAAGGCAGGCGGGCCGTGGATGGTATAAGAAACGATTGGCAAAAGGGTTGATCGACGCACGGGAGACCGGGGAGGTCCGCTTCCTGCCGGACGTGTGTGGCACGGCGCAGAACTACGCCTTGATGAACTCAACGTTCCTGCAGAGCCAGCATACCCCACCCCCATAGAACTGGGGCAGGCAGGGGCGCTGCGCGGTCGGGGTGGCGGTGACGGGGATCAGCGTTGACCCGACTAGGCGGGTGGTTGTTGTGACAGTATCAGCGGATTTGTCTTCGCTGATGACGGGAATCTTGCCATTTCAGGGGATGTACAGCGTGACGGGGAGTGTGGAGGCGAGGGTGGATGGTAAATAGTAACAAATATCATTGCGAGGTCAATCTTCCTCTTCTCCCAATTCCCCTGCAATCCCTTCGAATTGCTCCAGAGCGGAGCGCAGATCTTCTACAATCTCCACAGCAATGACATCCGGCTCAGGCAGGTTGGCCGAGTCTTCCAGTGACTCGTCGCGCAGCCAGAAGATATCCAGGTTGACTTTGTCACGCGCCATCAGTTCGCCGTAGGTGAAGACGCGCCAGCGACCGCCTGCACCTGAAAGACCGGCGGGGTTTTCCATAGACCAGGTCGGGGTGCGGTCGTGGCGATTTTCGGGATAATAGCAGGCCACGAATTCGTCCAGGTCTTCACGCGCAAGCGGATTGGTCTTCAGCGTGAAATCGATGTTGGTACGAAAATCGTAAATCCAGAGCTGCCTCGTCCAGGGGGTTTCGGAGGCTGGCTTGCGGTCGAAGAACAGGACATTAGCCTTGACGCCCTGGGCGTAGAAGATGCCAGTCGGCAGGCGCAGCAGGGTGTGGACATCGCACTCGTGGAGCAGTTTGCGGCGCACCACCTCCCCAGCCCCGCCCTCGAACAGGACATTGTCGGGCACGACCACGGCGGCCGTGCCGTTCATATTCAGGATCGAGCGAACGTGCTGGACGAAGTTCAACTGCTTGTTGCTGGTCGAGGACCAGAAGTCCTCGCGGACGATGTTCTGCGCTTCGCGGCGAATCTCGCCCTCATCGGTGACGAAGGTGACGCTGGACTTCTTGCCGAAGGGCGGATTGGTCAGGACCATATCGAAGTACTGACTGGGGTGCGCCGCCAGGCTGTCGCTGACGTGGATGGGCGAGCCGCCGCTCGCCCCTACGCCCCCGTTGACACCGATATCGTGCAGATACAGGTTCATCACGCACAGACGGGCGGTGTTGTCCACGATCTCCCAGCCGTGCAGGGCCTGGTGACGCAGATGGTGCTGCTGGTCACGGTCGAGGGCATTGTGGCCGGCGATGTAATCGTGGGCGGCGAGCAGGAAGCCGCCGGTGCCGCAGACCGGGTCGCAGATGGTCTGGCCGGGACGCGGGCGCATCACATCAACGATGGCCTTGATGAGCGGACGGGGGGTGAAGTACTGCCCGGCCCCGGACTTGGTGTCCTGGGCGTTCTTCTCGAGCAGGCCTTCGTAGATCTCGCCCTTGACGTCGATGTCCAGCCCGATCCAGGTCTCGCCATCGATCAATTCGATCAGCCGGCGCAGCTTGGCCGGGTCCTGGATCTTGTTTTGCGCCTTGCGGAAGATGACCGGGATCAGGCCGGCGCCCTGGCCCAGGCCGGACAGGATATCGCGGTAGTGGCGCTCCAGGTTGTCTCCATCCAGGCGCAGCAGCCCCGCCCAACCGAATTCGGCCGGGATGCCGCTGGGCTTTCCGAGCATGGTGCTGTTCTCGTGGTCCATCTTTAGGAACAGCAGGTAGGTGAGCTGCTCGACGTAATCGCCGTAAGACATGCCGTCGTCGCGCAAGACGTTGCAGTAGTTCCAGAGACGCTGGACGATGGTGGAGGATTGTGTGTTCATCTGCCAGGTGTTCCGGTGCCAGGTTTATATGCGGCCAAGGGGTAAGAGCGAATTTTGTATCAAGTGGTGTTTTCCAACCACTCCACCGTCACGATCGGTTCCACGGCTTCGAATTCGGGATCGCCAGTCAGGATGACCGCGTTTTCGCGGATGGCAGCGGCCACTGCAAAGGCGTCGGCATAGGAAAGCGCATGGTTAGCCTTGATATGGGCGGCAGCAAAAACTGCCTGCTCATCAGCAGATAGAATTTCGATAGGGAGTTGTCGAATAAGCGCTAAAGCGTCCTGCGCCTTTGATGCCCCGCCTCTTCGTTCTGTGATGTAAAGTACCTCCCCGAGATTAATGATAGAAGCAAACAGGCGGCACTTTTCTTTTCCAGCATCCTCCAGAACCTTCTCAATACGTGCTGCAGCTGGTTCATCTTTTAAATAGGCAAGCAAAGCAAACGTGTCCAACACGAAGGCGAATTTATCAGCCATTGAGTCGTTTGATCCTGGCTTCTTCGCGTGCAAGTTCTTCAGCGCGTTCTTTCAGCAAGTCCTCCGTCAAAGAAGGGAGGTCTTTCAGCAGGCCACGGCCTTGTTTGATAGGATCTCGCATGGCAGGGATAATAGACAGCACGCCACCGTAATCCACAACGACAACTTCCGTGCCTGGTGCGAGATGATATTTTTTTCTCAATTCAGCCGGGATAACAACCCAGCCTTTCTGGGAAATTGTCACACTCATTTAGGCCTCCTTTCGTTATACATAATATACGTAAAGTATAACACGCTTTGCCCTACAACCTCCCCTTAAACGCGGACCGGAGCACCGCTTGCCGCAAACGCGCCGCCCGCTTCAACCCCGCCTCCACCGCGGACTCCACCGCCCGCGCCGACTCCAGCCGCCGCTCCACCGCCGCCACGATGCGCCGTTGTTCTTCAAGCGGGGGAAGGGTTATCACAATGCTTTTGATATCATCCTGATTAACGCTCGATTGTTGTGTGGTTTTAGCCTTCGCTAGCGTTTGGCTTCTGCCCGACAGCGAATTGAGGAAGTAATTTATATATGGCGGATAACATTCGTCAGATAATCTCGCCAACATCATATTTGATTCAAACACAGTTAATTCGTCAACCCGACGAACAAGAGCAGATTTCCCAACACCTTCCGCTGCTTTAGAAACACGATTTACCAAAACATCGCCTTCATGAAGAGCATATTTTCTGCGCTCGTTTTCAGTCAGAATAAATCGCCTACAGTTACCGAAATCAACATCAAATCCTTTATACAACCCTTTGATATCAAGCATTCGAGTCCCCTCTTCAGTAAGAGTCTCGCTTGGTTTGTACAAACCATTTGCAAGGCCATTCGGTAATAATTCTTCAAACATAAGGAGTCGCCACCCCTCCGGCAGACCGCTCTCACTGCTCTCGGCTCGTCTGCTCTCGAATAACTTACCCTCACACGCCGCCTTGAGCACGGACGCCTTGTAGCGCTTCACACCCCTGCGGACGCGCTCCAGTGCCGCCACGCCGGCCTCCAGATCGCTCAGCAGCTCCTCGAGACGGGCCACGATCCGCTCCTGCTCCGGCAGCGGAGGCAGAGGGAAAGGCTGTACGCGCACATCGCCATCACGCACAGCCGGATAACTTGTGCCGCGTTGGAGTTCGTTCAGCGGAGAAAGAAATTCATCTGTCAAAGTGAAGTAGAAAAGGAACTTCGACTGGACTGCATCACTCGCTCGCAAAATCGAGAAACCAGTTGATGCAATCTGTTTATCGTAAATTTCGGGAACCAACGCCACGTTCTTGAGATAAGTGCGAACTGTAGCAAAAACAACATCATTCGCACGGATTAACTGCCTTGCCCGCGAAGGCGCTTCAGAACCCAAATACTCTTTTGGTTCGACAATTTTCTGGATAGAGTTGTCAATCGAAGAAATGTCAATGTAAACAAACGGGACATCTGGTTTTTGTTCCGGGCTGACTTTTTCAACTGGCAGCGTCACCTGCCCAACAGTCGTCCACACCCACCCTTCCGGCAGGGGGCGCTTCCCCTCCAACTGATTACTGGCCACTGATGACTGAACACTTTTCATCTTCCCCCCAAAGCGTCATTCAACTCGTCCACCACCTGCATCAGCCCGCCGCCGAAGGCCCGCAGCGCCGCCACCTGCCCGCCGCGCTGGAAGAATGCTCCGGCGGTGAAGTCCTCGGCGGTCATCTCCAAGTTGATGCCGATGTGCGCGGCGATCTGATCCAGCCACCAACGCTGCTCGGGTGTGAACGCCCGCCCGCCGGTCTCCTGCGCCTTCAGCCACTCGACGTAGCGCTGCTGGACGAGTGCCGGGTAAGGCTCGATGTCCTCATCCAGCGCCACGTGCCGCACCAGCGAGACCAGATCAGAAAGCACACGCGGCCCGCTGCCCCGTACCCGTCCGCGCTCCAATTGGCGGTAGGCGTTCCACAGCGCCTCGGTCATGTAGAGCGGGTCGGGCTGGCGAAGGTCCAGGCGCAGGTGCTCGGCCAGGTCTCTCAACTCATCGAATGTAAGGGCGGATCGCGATCCGCCCCCACGACCCGCCCCGCCCCCACGACGCGACCCGCCCCCACGGGGAATCGAATAAATGATCTGCAAGGCGGTGATCTCGTCGCGGTGCGCGGTCAGGAACGCCCGGAACGACTCCACCGTGCGGCGGGCCGCCTCGGTCGCCTCGGCGTCGAACCCGGCGTTCAGCACCCGGTCAGCGCTCACCTCGTCCAGCACCTGCTCGGAACGCGTCTGCCACTCGGCCAGCCGGAGGCGCAGGACCGGGTCGGTGGCCAGCGGACGGCAGGCCTGCTCTGCCAGGTCATGGGCGGCTTGTTCTTCGGGGATGGATGCAGCGTTTGCGCGGCCCTGAATGTTGTCCGCGTCGACGGCCTCCAGCAACCGCCGGGCAATATCCGTTAAGGTAGCGCCGCCAGCGTGTTCCCGGATCTCGGCCAACTGACCGCGGTCCAGGTGTTTTTCCAGCCGGATCAGCCGTCCCGCCAGCGACGAGAGCGTGGCCTCGTCCGAGACGCCGAGCGCCACCGACTCCAGCAACTGCTTGAACGAGGCCGACGGCTTACGCTCCAGCGTCTGCGGGTCCATCAGTTCCTGCTCGGTCAGCCCCACCGCGTCCACGATGACAAAGTGGTCCTTGAGCGAGGCGTCGCTGGTCACGTTCTGCAGCTCGGTCGGCGAGACGACGCGCGTGCCGCGCCCGAGCATCTGCTCGTAGAGCAGACGCGAGCGCACGGCGCGCATGAAGAGCAAAATCTCCAGCGGGCGGATGTCGGTGCCGGTGGCGATCATGTCCACTGTCACGGCGATGCGCGGGAAGTAACTATTGCGGAAGTCGCTGATCAGGCCCTCGGGCTTTTTCCAGGTGACCTTGTAGGTGATCTTCTGGCAGAATTCGTCGCCCTTGCCGAACTCCTCCCGCACGATGCGGACGATGTCTTCGGCGTGACTGTCGTCCTTGGCAAATACCAGCGTCTTCGGGACGAGGGTCCGCCCGGGGAAGATGTCAACCGGCAGCCGATCCCGGAAGGTGCGCACGATGGTGCGGATCTGGTCCACGGCCACTACCGCCCGGTCGAGTTGCTCCGGGTCGTACGACAGGTTCTCGTCCAGTTGTTCCCAGCGCTGCTGGCGCGTCAGCCGGTCGCGTTTGCCCACCCACAGCCCGGCCTCTACCGTGGAGCCCAGCTCGCTAATCTGCGTGCGGATGCGGTAGACCTGCCCGTCCACGTTGACGCCGTCGGCCACCGCCCGCTGGCGGGAGTATTCCATCACCAGGTTCTGGTTGAAGAAGCCAAAGGTCTGCTTGGAAGGCGTGGCCGTCAGGCCAATGAGGAAGGCGTCGAAATACTCGAGAACCCCGCGCCACAGGTTGTAGATGGAGCGGTGGCACTCGTCCACGACGATGAAGTCGTAAGTCTCGATCGGGATGGCTGGGTTGTAGCGCACTTCTTTGGGCGGCTGGGCGTCGAGCGCCGCGCCCGTTTCGAAAAGCGAATTTTCCTCGTTCTCCGGGTCGTACTCCGCCTCGCCGTAGAGCATCGAGTACAGGCGCTGGATGGTGGTGATGTGCACCTTGCTGACCGGGTCGAGCGTGTTCGACTGCAGGTGCTGGACGTTGTACAACTCGGTGAACTTGCGCCCGTCGTCGGGGGTGCGGTATTGGTCGAACTCCTTGAATGCCTGGCGGCCCAGGTTGTTGCGGTCCACCAGGAAGAGCACGCGTTTGGCTTTGGCGAACTTGATCAGCCGGTAGACGAAACTGACTGCTGTGTAGGTCTTGCCCGCCCCGGTGGCCATCTGGATCAGGGCACGCGGCTTATCCCCGGCGAAGGATTGCTCCAAATTGTTGATGGCCTCCACCTGCGCCAGCCACAAGCCGGCCGGATTGAGAAGATGCAGGGAGGGCATTTCCCGCAGCCGGGCGCGCAATGTGGATGAATCCGCGGCCCATTCCGCCAATGTTTCAGGACGGTGAAATGTGAACACTCGTCGCGAGCGCGGCTCCGGGTCGCGCTCATCCCGGAAAAACGTCTCCACCCCGGTCGACTCGTACACAAACGGCAATTTGTCTGTTCCGATATGCGGGACATTCTGCGGCAGGCCGGCCGCGTAGCTCCCGGCCTGTTCCGCCACCCCGGAGAGCGTCGTCCCGACCTTCTTGGCCTCCACCACCCCCACGGCTTTGCGGTCCACGAAGAGCATGTAATCTGCGAAGCCACCCTCCACAGGGAACTCGCGCACCGCCACGCCGCGGGCGGCGTATAGATTCATCCTGGCGCGGTCCTGTACGGTCCAACCGGAGGCGGTGAGGAGCTGGTCAATCTGCTGGCGGGCGAGGGATTCGGGTGTGGGCATGGGAAATTTCGCTAATCGGAACTTGTTTAGACCCACTCCGGCGGGTTGATCTCTTCAATGCAATTAGTGTATAGCAAATGGGGAACTAAGTCAAAGGGGAATTGGGGAAGGGTACATGTTTGTTTGGCGAGAATTTGTAAGCCACGGCCTGTGAAAAAAACTTTGGTTTCATCGAAATCCATCCCCCACAGCGTGGTACTTCGTAACACCCAATTTACAGAGGAGACGAATCATGATGAACCAGGTCCACTTCGAAGGCTATCTCACGCGTGCCTGGGAATACCGGGAGCAATGTACCATGCGCCTGGCGAATCACCGCCCGGGCGAAGACGGGCAGGACAGTTCCTTGCGCAGGTAGCGGACGAGCGAGGGGAAATCGTAGATGGACTTGATCTCGGCGAAATCATCTGACATATTGACTCCGGTAGTAAGAAGCAGTATGATAAGAATGTAAAAGTCAACAGACTTTCCTGCCCTGCGAAAAGTGGCCATCTGTGGCCGCCTGCCCCCTTCTCCATGTGAAGGATTGGGCTAGCAGGGCAGGTTGCTATTCTGGATATTCAATTACCTGATGCAATTTGTCCTGAACATATTCGAACGCACCGCTGTCCTTCTTGGAGTCCCGGCGCAGGAGCGCTCCGGCCACCAGGTCAGCGACCTGGATCAACGGCTCACTGCGTGAACGGCGGATGAAGATGCGCCTGAATCCATGCAGGATGCCGCGCGCTTTCATCACGCGGCGCAGTTCCTGGCGCGCCATATCGGGAGAACCAAACTCATCCAGGATCAATGTTCCCCCCTCGCGTTTCTCCGGCGGGATCTGACGGATGAGTTCCGTGACAAAGAACAGGTAAATCTCCAACCCGGACATCACCTTGAAAACTTCCGGCAGGGTGGTCTTGTCCGCCACGATCGCCCAGGCTTCAAACTCCTCACCCGCCAACGCGGTAAAGGCTTGCTGGCGCAACTTTGACGAGGCCAGCGAGTTGAAATGGAACTCGAAGGATACCGGCAGATGGGCCTGTTGCCGGACGTTCTCCAGACACCCACGCAACCCCTCCGGGTTCTGAGTGGCGATGACCGCAATCACGAACAGGCGAGAGGAACCCTTTCCAAACGAAAATCCGGTGTCGCCTGCTTCGTCGCCTGCGAAGGTAAAAGTCAGCATCAATTCAACTCCATCCAGGCCTTCAACATTGGCTTCACAACCGCCGGGGTTGAAATCTGCTCGCCCAGACGCTGAAAGAATTTCTGCACTGCCAGCGAGGTCACTGTTTCCATGTTCGTTCCATCTCCCAGCGCCGCAGAAGATGACGCGCGGCGTTTTCGTAAGTTCCTGCCCAATTGAGATGCATCCCCGTCCGTTGCGCGTGCAAGCGCGCCAACGCCCGAAGCCGCGCCGTCGGGGAATTCCCCGTTATTTCCATTTCATCCGAGAACAAGTTTGGCAACTCCAGCCAGCGTATGCCCAGAAAAGCCCGCAATGCACCTGCGTATTGCTGTTGCAGGCACATGGCGGCGGTGTAAAAGAACTTGAATGTCTGCGCCTGTTCATGAGTCAAATTCTTGAGCGCGGCGGGGGCATGCGCGGCATAGTCCGGGCGCGCCAGCAGGAGCGCAATCAACGCAACGCGCACCCGGCTGGATGGCTGGCGCACCAAATCCGCCAGCAATTCCTGTGGGGCGCGCCCCTGCACCACGCCTGCATCGCTCTGAGGCGAAAGATATCGCACGCCGAGTTGTTTCAACTCGGCAACCAGTTGTTCTTCGGTTTGCAGGGGGGCTTGCGCGCTGTCACCATAGGATGATTTTACCTGATTATACGCCGAAATATTTCTTGACCTTTCCGACCACTTGTGCGGATACTCCCCCGGCCTTCCGGCCACAACTGAACACCCCCATTCGTTTACCAGACGCCACATTCGTTTCTAGCATTTCCTGCCGGAGGATGTGGCGTTTTGCGTTTCCCGCTGCTGGCATGATTTTGTGAGTATGGCAACGATCAAAATGCTCACGATTAACTCAATCCTTGATCGTGCCACAGCGCGGGATTTCGTAACACCCAAATCACAGAAGGAGACGAATCATGATTAACCAGGTCCACTTCGAAGGCTATCTAATCGCGCCTGGGAATACCGGGAGCAGCGTAGCATGCGCCTGGCGAACCACCGCACTCTTCGGCGCCTCGTCCCACGGGGATGCTTCGCGATGGCGCCGAAACAACTCAGCATCGGGCGCTCATGCGCCCGATACAGCCGATGACGGCATGACGCCGTCTCGGCTAGTGGCGGCTGGAAGCTTCGGGCTCTCTTGAGCCCGAAGCGGTCGATGGCGGCATGATGCCGCCTCGACCAGGCCTCGGTTAGGGGCAGCCCGCATCCGACTACATCGTGGTCAGGATCGACTCCGCCCTGGAGTTTGACCCTTCCCGCGTCAAGGCCGGCCACCTGCTGCGAGTCAGCGGGCACAAAGACGCCAAGTTTCTTTTTTTCTTTGTGACTTGGTGACTCTGCGCCTTTGCGTTAAGCCTGAAAATCCGCGATGTAAAGGACAAAATCCAGTTTGCCTTTGACCGCGTTATACAGGCGTTCATCGCCGGTGATGAGCGGTTCGCCCAGGCGCTCGGCCAGGCTCAGGTAGGCAGCGTCATATACGCTGCGATCATATTGGCGCGCCAGAGGTAGCATCTCTCCCCAGGGCTGCGGAATGATCTCAATATCCAAATTACCAAAAGATTGAATGATCCGGTCTGCCTGGCTGCGAGTGATACGCCCGCGCCGCTCGGCCTGCCAGACGGCATTGCTGAGTTCATAAGGCAGCAGAGCAGGCGCTTTGAGATGTAGCCGACCCGAGGCATGCTCGCGTACGACAGCCAGGGCATTAGGCTGGAACTCATCCGGGAGGAATGCGTGTAAGAGCACGCTCGCATCCACGATCATGCCCGCTGCTCCAACTCCTGACGCGAGAGGCGATAGATTTCGTCCGCGCTTGCGCCTTCACCCAATTCGTGAGAGATATCGAGCAGTTGAAGATAAGCCCCCACCAGGCGCAGACGCTCGTACTCGGCGGGGTCAATGATCACGCCCACAGGCTTGCCGCGCCGCGTGATGGTCACGGGACCCTGGCGTAAATACTTGAGCCACTGTGAAAGACGGTTATGGGCATCAGCAATTGAGATGTTCATTTTGGTTGTCTCCAGATGTCTATTTGACATAGACATTATATCATCTTCCAAATGGAAACAAAGCGGAAATTTACCCCTTCAGCCCACGCTCGATGTCCCGCAGGCCGACCAGATAGCGCACCTCCACTTCCTGCTCGGGTCGAAGCACGGCGGCCGGCAGGACATTTAAGCTGCGCGTCTGCTTATCGAGCGAACATTTCCCGGATCGAGCTGGTTCCTCGCCTTAGCCTACTCTACAAAAAATTTTCACCGCGAAGACGCGATGGTCGCGAAGATTTTTAGGCTGTCTGGGATTCAGTGGGGTCGTGGACACGGAACACTTGGCAGGTGCGCTGGAAGGATGTTAGGCTACCCGGATGCCGGCAGTACTATTCCGCGTCGAAATAGATCGGGTTAGAGATCAATGCCGGCAGCATAGGCAACCCGGGCACGAAGCTGCGCAGGATCTCGACCCGGGCAAAGCCCGCAACTTCCATGGTGTAATTCCCCTGCATTTTTCCGGCAGTTTCCGCTTTCAGGATGGGTGCACACCCGTGTGCGGTGACAACCTGGAGGACATCCCCGGCCAGCAAACCGCTGGCGGTAAATTGAATCTCTTTGATCCTGGAAAAAGGCACACTATCGCCCGGGATGGCATCTCCGGCAGTCATCTCCAGTGTGGGACCATTGGGGGCAAAAGTAATGTACGCATGACCCTGTCTCAATCCGGAAAGGATATCCGCCGGGCTGGCCGACATGGCGTGGACACACGTGGTGGGTCCAGCGGGCATTATAAAGAGATGGTCGCGGTGATAATCGCTCCCGCCACAAATGGGAACTTTTTTTCCAGCCATGAGCATGCTTTGCCATAATCCCACTGCGCGCAGGTTGGATTCCCGCATGGGACCGTTCCAGATCTCGAGGCAGTCAAAGGGAAGTGAATTCATGTCGAATAGGAATGGGCAAATTTCGTCGAAGGGATGGTTTATAGTGATGAGCGCGCGGCGCGCATGGGCTGAGTTGAAGCGGGCCTGCACTTCCTCCAAGCTATTGGCGAGAAAAGGCTCATCATAGGGCCTGTCCACTCCCAGGAAATTGGCGTGTCCCTGATAGTGGGTCCATTCGATGCCGGGGATCAGCGTAAATCCCGGAAGCTGGGGCAATGAATCTGCCGAAACCATCTGGTTGTGATCCGTGATGGCAAGAAAATCCAATCCATGCCGCAGAGCGTGCTGGGCGAATTCCTCGACAGTAAGGACGCCATCCGATGCCAGCGTGTGGGTGTGCAAATCACCCTTTAATAGACGCAGGTGCTTCGGGGTGAACGAAAGCTTGTAGAGAACGGTCACGCCAGCGGGCGCCACCTTGTAGGCCCCAAGAATGATCTGCCATTCACCAGGGACCAGCGGGCAGGGCCGGTAGCCGGGGGTGGCACGGGTTTCGCTGATCTGTATCTCGGTTTTATCCGAACCGGAGGCTCCTACCTGGGTGCCATCCGGGGCGATAATCCCCAGGTCAATAATGTTGATCACCTGCCGTGAAATAAACCTCCCATTCGCCACCCGAGTTTCGCTTTCGATGTGGCGTTCATACCGGTATGTGAGAGAGAACGACTCGGTATCCGGGGGCATGGTGAACGGGAGGGTGAAGTACGTGCCCTCCCGTTCGTGACCGACGAAGAATCGGATCGCCAGTTGATTTTCGATGTGAATCCCCTCCTTACTGCGTTGGAATCGGACCTAAAACGGCAGCCAGGAAACGCCGGATCTGCCCATCCCAGAAGAACCAATCATGGCCGCCATCTTCCTCGTGGTATTCCGCCGGCAAGCCCAGCGACTGGCAGGCTGCATGGAACATGCCGCTCAACGGATACAGGTCTTCCTGCCGGCTGCATGAAATGAACAGGCGGGGCAGGAGGGAGGGATTTTGGGCTGCACGCTTCAACCAGACAGCCGGGTCATGGTCACTACCGGTCAGCTTTTCCAGGTCCCCAAACAGGAAGGCAAACTCATCCCGGCGCGGGTCGTCCGGCATGGCTTGGAGGATCGCAAGAGAAAGCACTCCCGAAAAGCTTGCCGCAGCAGAATAAAGCTCGGGGCGCAGTAATGCCGCTTTGAAAGCGCCGTAACCGCCCATGGAGACACCGGCGATGAGTGTGTCTTCACGGCGGGGCGCCAATCCAAAGACATCCACAAGGTATTGCGGCAATTCCTCGGTCAAATAGGAGAAATATTTCTGCCTGTTTGGCTGGTCAATGTAGAAGCTGTGACCCACCGAAGGCATGACCACCACCAGCCCATATCCTGCGGCAACGGTTTCGATGGATGAATAACGCTGCCAGGCGCTTGCGTCGTCGCTGAGTCCATGCAGCAGATACAGGACCTTGCGCTTTGCAACCGCCAATCCTCCCATTTTTCCCGGGTCGGGAAGGATGATGTTCAGGGGGAGATTGACTTTTACGGTTTCGGGCACATGATCGAGGTGAATAAGAGCCATGGCGTCTCTCCCGTTTATGCAACCTCGGGACCGGCCGGGGCAATTTCCTTCTTGTCGAAGTTGATGAAGAATGAGAATGCGAAACTGATGACCATCAGTATCGGGGGAAATACCGTCAGCAGAAACCGGGCGGCATTATCCGGCTGAGGTCCGGGGTTCAGACCGCTTTCAAAGCCGAAAATGATGAAGACCAAGTAGAAAGCGGAACTGGTGAACAGGCCGCTCAGCCGGTTCATGAATCCCAGGGAGTTGGCGATGATGCCCTCCCGCCGCAGGTTGTGCTTTTGGGTATCCTCGTCCATGATCTTCGCACCGATCAAATCCATGGTGGTGATGATCCCTGCAAAGCCGAATCCCACCAGGGCAGAGCAAATGATTGCCGAGACGAGGGATTTGGCAAAATAGAGCGGGATGAAAGCCACTGCCAGCGTAACAAGGGAAGCCCGCCAGACGGGCATCAGCGAGAATTTCTTGACCAGTCTTGCCCAAACGGCAACGCAACCGATGGCGATGAGCAAAACAGCCGCGAAAAGGAAGGTGCTCTGGCTTTCAGAAAGCCCCAGCGCATACTTAACAAAGAAGGGCATGGAGGCGAGGACGAGTGACATGGCTGCGCTGTAAAAGGCGTTTGCAAACCCTGCCACCCAGAATTTCCGGTTTGTGAACAGGTCTTTAAGGCTGTTCCAGAGCTGGGGTTTTTCTTCCTCGGGCTGGGGTTCCGTTTCCTTGCAAGAGAAGGTCATGTACAGAATGACCCCGCCGCCCAGCAGGCCGTACAGGATCGCAGTGAGGCTGTATCCGAGGGCGTGGGTCACCATCGGCGTCAACGCGATGCTGATGATCATGCCAACCAGCATGAATGCCTGTCGCAGGGCATTCGCGTTCGCCCGGCTGGCGTCATCTCGGAAAAGCTCCGGGAATAGGGCGGCGTAATTGGCGTTGATCACCGAATCCAGCGTGCCGGCGAGCATGTAGAAGAGCATGCACTAGGCAACCAGGGAATTCCCTGCCAGAAAGGCGGGGGGGCTGTAGAAGATGACGAAACACAGAATCAATAACGGCGTGCCAATGGTCAGCCAGGGTCGCCTGCGCCCCCAGCGTGAGCGCGTCCGGTCAGAGAGAAAACCATACACGGGATTATCAATGGCATCAATGAAGGTATAAATCAGCAACATGAGCGCGAATTGTACGGTGGTCATCCCTAATTTATCCACGTAGTAGATGGCAGCATAGGTTTTGAGCATATTGATGGGGATGGATGTGCCAAACATGCCGATGGCATAATTAAAGGGTTTAACGCGGGGCTGAGACATGGGAAAAACCTCCTTGGGTGAATTCAGTATTACTTTGCAGGTTTCGGTTGTGGCTATTGCTTTACCCGATATTATATAACGATTCCTGCAAAAAGCTCCTCTGCTAACTCCTGCTAAAATTCTCGTTACAATGGCAGACTCACAAAACAATAAACTGCCCCAAAGATTCTGTATGGAAGTGCTATTCCAGCCATTGAAGACATGCCTGACGATCCATTAGCTCTACGATTGGGAAGTACATGCTCCATATTTTACCCAATCACTTGTCCTGAACATGAGCCAAGGCTTTTTTTTAGTAAGTTTTGACTAAAGGCAATAATTTGAAGACTTGTTTCATATGACTGCATCGCAAGAGCGCAGGTAAGCGATATTTTGCCTGGCCGCCGTCTCGGCATCGGGTTTGGGCAGGAACTCGCCCGAGACCCAGCCTGAATAACCGGTGGCATTGAGCGTGCGCAAAATGGACTTGAAATCCAAATGCCCCGCGCCGGGAACCCATCTGTTGGAATCAGCCACATGAAAGTGAAATATATGGTCGCAGCAGAGACGGATACTTTCCTCGATCACTGGCTCTTCGATGTTCATGTGGAAAGTATCCAACAACAGGCCAAGATTGTCCGCGCCGACGCGCTCAATCAGGTCCAGCCCCTGCGCGGCGGTGTTGACGAGCGTGGTCTCGTAACGGTTGATGGGTTCAAGCGCCAGGCGGATTCCGTGCGGATGGGCGGCCGCGCTGCACTCGCCCAGGGCTGCAGCAAGCCAGTCCATCGCTCGAGCCAGCTCCACGCCCGGTTTGAGGATGCCGCGGATCAATCCAATGATGACGACGGCCTGGAAGCGGACGGCAACCGGTACATGACTCTGGATGCGCTGGATGGCAGCGCGGCGGACCTCGGGGTTTGGGTCGGTGAAGGACAGGCCTTCCTCGCCCCATGCTTGGCCTGTACCGATCGCGGGCACATTCAAGCTGTGCTTACCCACAAGCCGCTCCAGATCGTCCAGGTCAACCTGCTCGGGGTCGCGAATGGCCAGCTCGACGCCGTCATAGCCGAGCAAGGCGATGCGCGCCAGGTTCGTTTCAAGGTCGCCTTTGAAGGTAGCAGCCTGGAACTGCGCGGGTTGGGTGGAGAGGACAATAGAGAGTTTCATCGTTACTCCTCGCCCCTCTCCCTTATGGGGAGAGGGGCAGGGGTGAGGGCGAATTACTTCGCCATGTATGTAATCTTGCATTCCTTCCGGTCTGTCTGCAATTTGATGATATTCTCAGGCAATTCCTCCAGTCCAATCTTCTTGGTGCTCATGCGGGTCATGTCCATGCCGGTGGCCATGCACTCGATGACGCGCGGGAAGTTGCCGTGACCGGAATGGCCCTGTGCGCCGACGATGCGTGCCCGCCGCACCTGCAGCACCTCGCCGGTGACGGGCATCTTCGCCTCGGCGCGGGCGGTGACAACCACCGTGCTGTTCAGCGTGCGCCCTTCCCAGATGACGCGCTCGATGCCGGGGTAGACGGCCTCCGGTAGGCCGGTGGCTTCCATGAACAGGTCCGCGCCCATGCCCTCGGTGATCTCCAGCACGCGCTCGGCGAAATCTTCCTTGAGCGGGTTGACGTGGTAATCGGCGCCCAGTTTCAGGGCCATGGCGGCGCGCTCCGGCTGCGTCTCTGAGATGATGACTTTCGAGGCCCCGGCGCGCTTGAGGATGGCGCAGGCCGCAATGCCCACCGGCCCGCCGCCCAGGATGACGACCCGGTCTCCGGGACGGATGCCGCCGCCGCGCTCGATGACCGCGTTGTAGGCCACGGCCGTCGGTTCGACCAGGCTGCCAGCCACGAAAATATCGTCGCCTTTGTAATTCTTCCGCAGCGGCTCCAGGCTCCAGAGGGTGCGGGAAGGCAGGAGAATGTATTTTGTGTACGCGCCGTTGACGTTGAACCCGACTTCGTCCAGCCGCTCGCAGTGATTGGGCTGCCCGTCGGCGCAGGGTTTGCACTGACCGCACCACAGCATCTCTTCGGATGTGACCGCCTCGCCGCCCTTGAACGGTTTGTTGGTGCGCTTATCGAAAGCCTTCTTCCCAGCTTCCACGACAACACCGGAAAATTCGTGGCCGAGAATGGACGGGAAGCCAGTCAGGCCCGGATAGTAGATATAGCCGTTCTTATCCGCCTGCGCCATGTGGACGTCCGAGCCGCAGATTCCGCAGGCTTTGACCTCCAGCAGCACTTGCTCCGGACCTGGCGCGGGGATATCGTATTCTCTGATCTCCAGCTTTGGATTTCTCCACACCTGGCTGCCCAGATAGGTCTGGCGGCCTTCGATGTCTTTCGCGCCCAACTTGAATCCCGGCTTGGGGCTCCAATCGGCGATGAGTGTCACGCCTTGCATTTTACCTTTCATGGGTTTACTCCTTTTCAAGTGTCATTGCTTGCACCGTGCGCAGGCACGCGTGCGAGGAGTGTTCTGCCCTGCACCGACCGCAGGACGGTGTGCGACGAAGCAATCTTCTGCTAAGGTGGAGACTGCTTCGCCGTCCTTCGACTTCGCTGAAGAACGCTCCGCTCACCTGTGCCTGCCTGTCCTGCCGTCTCGCACCGGCGTGCCGCCGTTGCTTGCGGCACAAACGGTGGCGGTCAGGCCAGGGCGGCACTGGCGCAGGCAGGACGGCTCGCAGTGACAGGTTAGACTTCCGTCCCCTGGCCGATGCGCGGGATGCCATAGACCGACTTCCAGCCCGGGCTGAGCGGCTCGCGCAGGTAGGGTTCCATCTCTTTGGCGCTGCGCAGTGTGACCTCTTCGACCGGCGGAACCGTCCCAGCGGGGAAGGCTTCGAGGATGTGGTCGTGCCACAGCGTCAGGTACTTCAGGATGGCGGCCATCG
>Ga0315295_10001008_pt1 | contig 24046 bp, 17 predicted proteins | sample YL17G14_0_MG_FD_204453 | JGI IMG/M metagenome (GOLD analysis project Ga0315295, IMG submission 204453) | Sediment microbial communities from Yellowstone Lake, YNP, Wyoming, USA - YL17G14_0 | ecosystem: Environmental > Aquatic > Freshwater > Lake > Sediment | place: USA: Wyoming | collected...
ACGCCAACCAGCAGCTGCAACCTACTAACACTCCATAACGCATACCTGTCACCCCTCAATAATAACCAAAAAGCAGTTAGCAGTGTTTGCTAACCGCTTTTTTTATTCAGATTGCTCGGGAATGGGTTTCTTACGTTAGAAATTCCTCTGAGACCTGGTCCAATTTCAGACTGATGATCTGACTGGCTGAATCGCGCCCCATGGTCACACCGTAGATCACATCCGCGGCTTGAACGGTATTTCGATTATGGGTGATGATAATGAATTGGGTTTCCTTGCTCAATTCAAGGAGCAGGTCCCTGAAACGACCTACATTTGCTTCGTCAAGCATTGCGTCCACTTCGTCCAGAACACATACTGGGGTTGGGGAGACTTTAAGCAGGGCAAATACAAGCGCGATGGCAGTCAGGCTGCGTTCGCCACCCGAAAGCAATGATAATCCCTGCTCGCGCCTCCCTGGCAGGCGCGCTTCGATATCTATACCTGTCTCGGTCAAGTTTTCAGGGTCTGTTAAAGTCAATCTTGCAGATCCGCCGCCAAATAATCTGTGAAAAATGACGTGGAACTCTCCGGCAACAGCATCGAATGTCTTTCGGAATTCTTGACGGGTAAGCGCATCCAGTTCTGCGATGACTTTGTGCAGGTCAGCCTCTGCTTTACGTAAATCCTCCACTTGAATTGTAAGGAAACCGTGGCGCTCCTTAACCGATTTATACTCTACCTGGGCTTCAAGGTTAACAGCCCCCATCCGGCGGAGTTGTGCTCTTTGGCGATTGATATTTTCTTCCAGATCCGGGGTAATTCTGGTAACCACGGGCAACTGATCCACCATACCATCGAATGGCAGGGGTACAGGTCCAGATACATCCGCAGCGTAATCAAATGCCACCAGACCAAAGTCATCTTCAATCCGTTGTCGTAAAGTCTGAAGGATTTCCTGCTTGCGGCTTTGATCCAGGAGGATTTGATTATTCATTCTCTCGATGCGCGCAAGACCAGTCTGCCCTTCATTCTCTTTCCTTAGAAGTTCCTGTTCTTGAGCTTCGCTGGTTTCCAATTCCCGTTCTGCACCTAAGATCAGGCTGCGCAATTCCTCCAACTGCGCATTCATCCCAGCAGCCTGATCGTGTTTATTCCCCCGTTCAGCATCCAGATCGGTAAGAGTTAATTTAATCTCATCCAGCCTCTTTTCCACCAAGGCTTGTTGTTCCTGTAAATCATTTACACTTTGGGTTCGCTCACTGAGCCGCCGTTGAGCATCTTTTAAAGCCTGTTCTGCCACTGCTAATTTTGTTGTCTGGAATGTGACCTGTGCCTGGAATTCATCCATGGATACGGCAGCATGGGCTATGGTAGCCTTGTTGAACGCTTCCTGCGCCAGGGAAATTTCTTCCCTGTTTTGTTCCAGTCTGACAACTGCTAATTGGTGTTCATGACTTGCTTGAAGGATTGCCGTATCGATATTCTTCTTCTGACTGTCAAGCCATTCGCGTTGCCGTTCGACTGTCTCCAAACGCTCATGCGACTGCCGATGTTCTTCCCGAACTTTTTCCAATTCAGCACGCCTCAAAGCGAGGTTTTCTTTACCTTCCGAATCCCTTTTATGCGCCGACTCGATCTGGATGATAATCTTGTGTAGTTCCTTTTCAAGATCAGTGATTCTGTTTTCCGACCTGGAAATCGCCTCCATTAATTTTCGTTTTTGCTTGGATCTCCCCAGGACAGCAGCCTTGGCAGGTTTACCTGCAAGGACTTGTCCGCTTGCGTGAAACACCTCGCCCTGTAAAGTTACCGCACGCGCGGTCATTGGCAGCCCGGCAAGGATCCTGCGCGCCACTGTCCGATCTTTTACAATCAATACCTGCCCCAGCAATAAATCCAACACCGGTTGCAATTCTGCCGGAGCAGTCACCAGATTCGAAGCAACACCAAGGCATTTCTCAGTCGTTTGAGTCTTTAATGGTTCTATTGGTGAGAGCCAATCCATGGTCAATATGGATGCCCGCCCAGATTGTTCATCGTCGAGCAAATCCATGGCATTTTGTGCATCCCGCCCGGAATTCAGCAAAATGGCATCTGTAAATTCTCCCAGGGCAGCGGATATCGCCACTTCCAATTCAGGTGGCACATCCAGGGCTGCAGAAAGCGCACCGCTGGCTTTTCCGAGTTTGGATTGACGGGCAGCATCAAGCAATTTCCTTGCACCATCAGCATATCCTGCCAGTGATTGATCGGCCTGTTCCAGGACATCCAACTGCGCTTTATCACGGGCAAAATCTGTAACGATTGACGCCAGTCCAGTTTGCTTTTCCTTTCCCTGTAATTCGAGCGCCAGCAGATCTTTTTCCGCTATTTGAGAATCTGCATCCGCCTTGCGTAATGCCGTTTCTGCTTTTCGATAGATCGCGGTCACCTTCTTGATTTCCTCGCCGGCCTGGGAAGCTTCTTTATCAGTGGTTAAAGTATTCTGGGAGACGGTTTCCAGTTCCTTTTTCTGAGCATCCAATCTCCCGGTCAATTCAGTAAGGTGTGCCTCCAGGCTGGCATGCAGACTCGAGAAATCCTCGAGTTTTCCTCTGCTTTGCACTAGGTCTGATTCAAGGATTGATTTTTCTTTTTGTTGCTTTTCCAATGTTTCCTTGGCTGATTCGACCAGGATGCGAAATTCATCATTTTCCTCTGTAAACCGTCTCACCTCTTCTTCGATCGCAGTATATTTTTCCAGGGCAATCTTGAAGTCTTCAGCCAATCGGGATTGTTCACTGAGGGCAGCCTGTCTGTTTTCCATCAAGGCACGTTGCCGTTCTTCAAGCATGGCAGTCTCTTTGCTTACGGATTCACGATTCTCGTGAAGTTGTGCCGACTGACGATGCCAGGAATTAAGCCTTGCCCGCAAGCCGTTCAACCTGTCGCGGAATGTCGAATATTCCTCCCGAACTGTCTGGTAGGCTTCACGCGCCTGCAATAATTTGGTTTTCTGTGAACGTGCAAGATCGATCGCTTCTGTCAGGTTGTTCTGGGCGAGATGCCAGTGAAATCCATACCATTCGTGCAATAACACTCGCAAATCAGCCTGAACTTGGGAATATTCCTGGGCGCGTGCCGACTGGCGTTCAAGGCTTTTCAGACGCGGTTCGAGTTCAGCAAGTATATCGAGAACCCGATCGAGATTTCGTCTTGAATTCTCCAACCTGCGCAGCGACTCTTCACGCCGGGTACGATATAACCCTATCCCTGCAGCCTCTTCAAATAGTCGGCGCCGTTCATCCGCCTTCAGGGACAAAGATGCATCTACAAGGCCTTGTCCAAGTATGGTATAGGTTCGCTCAGAAAGACCGGATTGGGCCAAGAGTTCATTAATATCTTTTAAACGGACATGTTGGCTGTTCAACAGGTATTCATTTCGGCCATCCCTGTAAGCGCGCCTGGACAGACTGACTTCGGAGAAATCTACCGGAAGCCAGCCATCGTCGTTATCAAATGTGATCCCCGCTGATGCCATGCCGGACCTTGGCCTTTGTTCAGATCCGGCAAAAATCATATCTTCCGTCTTCTTCGCCCGCAGCAGGCTGTAAGTCTGCTCTCCAAGTACCCACCTTAATGCATCGGCAATATTGGATTTTCCAGAGCCGTTCGGTCCAACGATCGCTGTAATTCCTTCGGCAAATTCAAAGTTTGTCTTTGCGGCGAAAGTTTTGTACCCGTGTAATTCCAATGACTTTAGACGTAAAGGCATATATATCCTGGATTTAATATTTAGATTTTTCGATCAAGTCAAGCGCTGAGAGTGCAGCTGCGCGCTCGGCAACTTGTTTATTGTGTCCGCTCCCGTGGCCGAAATTTTTGCCATTGATATGCACTTCGATTTCAAATTTCCTCTGGTGGTCGGGACCATCCACGGACGTTGTAATGTATTTTGGAATTCCCATCTTATTCCCCTGCGACCATTCCTGCAACCTGCTCTTGGGATCACGCGAATCGGATAGCAGGATAATCCTTACGCTGACTGGTTCCAACAGCGGATGGACAATTCCTTGAATGATATTTATATCGCTCTCCAGATAGAGGGCACCGATTACAGCCTCAAATGTGGCGCAGAGAAGCGCATCCTTCTGGCGACCTCCTGCTTGATCCTCTCCGCGGCCTAAACGCATGGCCGATCCCAGGTCGAATGAGCGCGCAAACTCGGCAAGTTGTTCTGTACATACCAGAGCAGAACGCATACGCGTGAGTTCGCCTTCGGGCATCTCCGGGAAACGGTTGTACAACCACGCTCCGACAATGAAATCAAGAACAGCGTCGCCTAAAAATTCCAGGCGTTCATTATCCTCCAGCGCTTCTTGGTGCTCATTTATATACGAACGATGTGTCAGGGCACGCGTCAGTAAAAGCAAGTTCTTGACAGGTAGATTCAATCGTCCCACTAACGCGCCCGGAGACTCAACAATAAATTCATCCGGGATGTTGCTCATCTATACCTCCCAGAACTCAGTGGGCGCCAGCCTTCCTATTCTTTTAAAAAGAACTCGAAATACGGAGGCTCGCGGCCGCTTCATTCTTAAAATTACACAAACCGATTGTAACCCGATTCAACCAGCGTGACCAGCGTGTGTGTTAGAATCGCCTGGTTCTCTTGAAGGAGTGACAATGAATAAATCACCTGGCGATGAATCCCTATTCTTGAATCAGATTGAAATGGGCCTGGGTGCCTGGGCTTGGGGCGACCGCACCTTATGGAATTTTGGTCTCGGGTATGCTGAGACCGAGATCGAACAGGCATTCCAAACTTCATTGGCTGCTGGGATTCGACTGGTGGATACGGCGGAAGTATATGGATCGGGCCGTTCGGAACGATTCCTTGGTCAATTTCTCAAGAAAACCACAACCCCCGTTGTCGTGGCCACCAAGTTCATGCCTTTCCCATGGCTATTGAACCAGGGTTCACTGATGCGTTCGCTGGATCACAGCCTCGAAAGGTTGGGATTGGATCGTGTGGACCTGTACCAGATTCATTGGCCTTTCCCTCCGATGCCGGTGGAATTTTGGGCGGAAGCGATGGCAAAGGCTGTAAAGGCAGGAAAAGTTCGGGCTGTTGGAGTCTCGAACTTTAGCCTATCTCAAATGCAACGGGCTTATTCCGTCCTTATGAAACATGATATTCATCTGGCATCTAACCAGGTGGAATATCATCTGCTCAATCGGACTGTTGAAAAGAATGGTTTGCTCTCCCGGTGTAAGGAAATGGGTGTTCGACTGATTGCCTATTCACCGCTGGCTAAGGGATTGTTAACCGGAAAATATTCACCAGAATCACCCCCTCCGGGTGTGCGCTCCCGACAACCGAAGAGAAAGATGAAAGCCCTGCCTCATCTGATTGACATTATGAAGGAAGTTGGACAGGGGCATGACGGCAAGACTCCCGCGCAGGTGGCATTGAACTGGCTTATTTGCAAGGGTGCGTTACCAATCCCGGGTGCAAAGAACTCCTTACAAGCCGGTCAGAATGCGGGTGCCCTAGGCTGGAGGCTGACTTCAGAAGAGGTGCAGGCTCTTGATGATGCCAGCGATCATTTTACCAGGTAACTGATTCGTGAGGATCTCGCGTGTGGGGGTAACTCTCTATCTCAAGATCTGGAGTAGATTGCTATAATCGTCAGTCCATAATTTTATAGAAGGGGAATAATCACCAAGGTCTTTCCCACGGGAAGCGATCGCAGGGGAGGATAACAATACCGGATCGCGGGCAAGAAGCATCCACAGGGAACGAAAGACTCCACTTGAATTTCCAGGGTCGTCGATAACCACGCGATTCAAGTGAAAATAATCCGCCAGCAACCAGACAACTGGAACCAGGTCGAGGTGACGGTTCGAGATATGGACCGCCAGTATTCCATCAGCTTGAAGGTGCTGAAGATACAAATCGAACGCCTCCCGGTCCAGCAAATGAACCGGGATAGAATCACTTGAAAAAACATCCAGCATGAGCACATCATAATTATCCGGTCCGCTCGTAGCGAGTTCGTTTTCCAATGAGAGACGTGCATCCCCATAAACCACTTCGATGCTCGCCTTACTATCCGAAAGGAAACTGAAAAAACCTCCCTTGCCCTCTGCCAGGTCCACGACTTGCGGATTGATCTCATAAAATCGGTAGAGATCACCTGGTAGTCCATAGGTTGCCAATGTCCCGATTCCCAACCCCAACACTCCCACCCTCATTCCTTTCCCCCGGTCAGGATGGTGCAATAGCGCGAGCCCTCCACCGCTGGTTTCTCCAAAATATGCAGTAGGAGTGTCTCTTATCAAAGGATCGGTCATCTGGATACCGTGAATTGTGATCCCGTGAACGAGAGCATATCTGCTTGAAAGATCACCCTGATCTCCGAGCAGCTTCACTCGAACGACTCCATAATAATTCCTTCCAATATAGAGGTAATTGGTCAGGTCGGAACGCACCTGTTGACCTAACCTTACGAACGCGATGATGAGGGCGCTAATCATTATCACGGTATCAAAGATATATATCAATTTTTTCGCCAATCCCTGCCTGTCTTTGATCGAAATAAATACCAATAATATCCAGGCAAGCATGTATCCTAAAGGTAGTTCCCAGAATCCCTTGAAGAGGTACGGGGCTACAAAGTTGATAAAAAGTCCTCCCATCGCACCCCCAACAGATACCATCAGATAAAAAACCGTAAGGCGGTCTTCAGGCGGACGCAAACGATAGAGTTCCCCGTGGCAAACCATGCACGCGCAGAACAGTTCTCCCAAATAGATGACACACTGGAATAAAATCGACAACGATTCCGATCGTCCCAGCGCCCAGCCGGTAAGGATCGTAAAGATAAACAACAAGACCATGTATAACCGTCTGGAATACCATCGCTCGCCGGAAAAAGCCAAAATAAATGACAACAGGTAGATCATCAGGGGTAATACCCATAGAAATGGAATGACCGCCACTTCCTGGGTGATCTGTGACGTGGTTGCCAGAAGCAGCAAGGAGGCTGTCATTGCCAGCGGGATCCACAAAGCATGTTGACCGCGCTGAATTCTGACCGGCTTGGCAGACTCTCCTTCAACAATAGAGGCTTTTGTGGGAGACTGGTTCCGCAGGGAGCGTGCAACATTATAGATGGTCAGTACGGAAAATAGACCATAAAAGATGGACCACAAACGTCCCTGCCATGCAAGGGAAAAATATGGTTCCACCAAAATCGGGTAAGCGATCAGACCGATCAAAGAACCTAGATTTGACAGGGCATATAGCCTGTAGGCTGTCTTTTCGGGGAATCGTCTGTTATACCAGAATTGGATCAATGGACTATTGGTCGATAATAAGAAATAAGGGAGGCTGACTGAGATTAAGAGGATTTTTAAAATCCCCACAATCGGTTCAACCTGCCCTTGCGGTTTCCAACTCGCATCTGGCGTGATCGGTGATTTCCATACCAATCCCTGGATGAGCATGATCGCCAGGCTGGATACAAGTAAGACAAGGTGTACTATTTCGCGCCGGCGCGATTTCTGTGCGAGCCAGCTCGTATAAGCATAACCGCCGGTCAACAGTACTTGAAATATCATCTGGACCGTCGACCAGACTGCCGGTGTCCCGCCAAACCAGGGCAGGATATACCGGGCAATCATTGGTTGGATTTGGAAAAGAAGGAACGCTGAAAGGAAAATTGAGGTTGCGAAGGAGACCATGCTCCAATTTTACTAGGGAGTGAAAGAATTATGTACCGAAATTCAAACTGGTGGGTTAATGTGTTTATCAAATGGATAACAAGGTATCACATGTCTGAAAATAATCGCGTATGTATCATCGGGGGAACCGGATTTTTGGGATACCATGCTCTTGTGGAATTTATTGACCATGGCTGGGAAACCACGGTGATCGGTTTACCCTCTTCAGAAAGGTCATTGAATTTTCCACCTGAGGTAAAAGTCATTCTTAAAGACATAGAAACTTTGACTGATTATGATCTGCTTGCCCTTATGCGAGGTCATACAGCCCTGATCTATGCCGCTGGCATGGATGACCGTTCGATCCCTCATAAACCTGCTTATCCGAAGTTCTTCCATGAAAACGTTGAAAATCCTATCCGGGTATTGAAATTGGCAAGAGAGGCCGGGGTGAAACGGGCGGTGATCTTTGGCTCCTACTTTGTCCATTTTGATCGCCTATGGCCTGAGATGAAACTGGCTCAACACCATCCTTACATCCGCAGTCGTGTGGAACAAGAGAAGGCGGTCTTATCCCTTGCTGGCATGGATGTGGATGTACTGGAACTCCCCTATGTATTTGGTAGCCTTCCAATTGATGGATGGAAACCATTATGGCTGCCGCTCATCAAATACCTGTACAGATCTCCAATAATTCTCTTTACGCCTGGCGGGGCTGCTTGCGTATCTGCCAGGACGGTCGCTGCGGCAGCATACAAGACGATTGTGAACGGAAGAGCCGGGAACTGTTATCCGATCAACCAGGAGAATCTAACCTGGGAACAGCTTTTGAACAGTCTTACCCGAGTAAGGGGGTTGAGAAAAAGGGTAATCTCCCTGCCCAAATGGATCGTCGAAATATGCATGTACAGCATATCTATTCTCCATTATCTCCAGGGAAAGGAAGGAGGTCTTGATCCACGTTATTTCACTGGACTACAGACAGCAAACACCTTTGTTGATCCAAGCCCTTCCCAGAATAGACTGGGCTATGAAATGAAAGACCTTGATGAGGCATTCCGTGATACAGTTGAGGCGTGTGGGTTAAAAAAGGGTGACTAGAAAATTGATCACCTGAAAATACTTAGGTGAGTGAAATGGTAAGAATTGGGCTTGTCGCTGCAATGCCAATGGAAAGCAAAGCACTTCTCCAAGAGATCAGGAAGTGGAGACGGGTAAAAATTGGCAATTATCATGGAGCTCAGTTTCGGCTATTGGATCGCGACTGCTTCTTGATCACATCCGGTGTTGGTCGGAGGCGCGCGATGGATGCGACCTCCTCCCTTCTGAACTCAATCATTCCACAATTGCTGATCTCGTTTGGAATTGCTGGTGCAATTGGAAAAAACCTTTCCATCGGTGATGTTGTGATCTCTACGCAAACCTGCCTGGTGGAGAATGACTCCGTTGGAGAAATTAAACCTCTGGCTGGTCTGAGCAGGCAAGGTTGGATTGCTGCGGAAGAAATCCTCCGACAAACTAGCGCCAGCTTGAGCCCTGGAACAGCCATAACCACCCGGGCAACTCCGTTGGATCTGGATGTAATGAAACAACTTACAAACCCAATTCTCGAGATGGAGACTTACGGTATTTCGCAGGTTGCTGAAGGATCGGCAATTCCACTTCTCTCGTTGCGCTCGATCAGTGATGGCCCCCTACAACCGCTTCCTTTCAATCTGGAAGATGTCTACAACGACAAGGATGATCTTCGCCTCTCGAAACTATTCTCCATGATTCTTAAACAACCTCAAATCTTATCTAAAGTTGGTTACGTGATAAGGAATTCCCGAATTGCGGCGAATCATGCAGCGAGAGCCGTGCTTGCTATTTTAAATGAACCATCCATGAAGATTTCAGCTTGAGGTATAAGAAACTTTCACTGTCCTTTTGATGAATTTATTTGATTCTTGGTGGGGGGATGGAATTTATAAGAACGTACAATTTTTACCCTGGACTTGTTCCGTCCCACATTCCCGCCCTTGACGGGAATATATTTTTTGGATATAAGCATTTAAGATAATTCATATCGGTATATCTATTTCTTCCTTGTCAAGGATTGTCCCATTTGTCTCAACCTCCCAAAACCAGGTCCAATTTTCAAGTAGACGATACCCGGAAGAGCGCAAAAGCAGTTCTTTCTGGTAGGAGTAAGAAAGGCTGGCTCGCGCGCTTGTTGCCGTTCCTTGGACCGGCATTTATCGCCAGTATCGCCTACGTTGATCCCGGTAACTTCGCCACCAATATCCAGGGCGGTGCTCGGTTTGGATATGAATTATTATGGGTCATCCTTGCCAGCAATTTGATGGCCATGCTCCTGCAAGCTCTTTCCGCCAAACTTGGCATCACCACCGGGAAAAACCTAGCAGAACATTGCCGAGAAAGCTTCCCGCGTCCTATCGTTTGGATAATGTGGGTTTTAATGGAATTGGTAGCCATGGCTACCGACCTGGCTGAGTTCCTGGGTGCGGCAGTGGCGATCAATTTGCTTTTCGGTATCCCACTCTGGATCGCAGGCTTGCTGACCGCCATAGTGACATTCCTGATCCTGGGTCTGGAACGCTTCGGCTTCCGACCTTTGGAAGCAGTTATCACTGGTTTCCTGGCGATCATTGCGATCAGTTATGTGATTGAAATATTCCTTGTAAACCCGGCATGGGGATCCATTGCCCGCTCCACATTCATCCCTCATTTTACTAATTCCGAAAGTATTCTTCTTGCAACCGGTATCCTGGGAGCTACCGTCATGCCCCATGCCATCTTCTTGCATTCCGCGCTGACCCAGGGGCGCGTGGTTGTAAAGAAACCGGAACAACAACGCCGGCTTTTCCATTTTGAGATCATTGATGTCGTCATCGCCATGGTCATTGCCAGCTCGGTCAACGCGGCCATGTTGATCACTTCCGCGGCCACATTCTTCAAGTCGGGAACAAATGTTGGCAGTCTCGAGCAGGCCTACCTGACCCTTCAGCCACTCCTTGGTCGCGCCTCTGGCGTGGTTTTCGGTGTGGCGTTGCTTGCATCAGGCCTTTCCTCTTCTTCCGTGGGGACGATGGCGGGACAGGTGATCATGCAAGGTTTTCTAAATTTTCACATTCCACCCTGGATACGCAGGGTCGTAACGATCCTGCCTTCGTTGATCGTGATCCTCCTGGGTGCAGATCCAACACGAACCCTGGTAATCAGCCAGGTTGTGCTTTCGTTTGGTCTGCCTTTTGCCGTAATCCCGTTAGTTCTATTTACCAGCAATAAGGGCCTGATGGGTACCATGGTCAACAAACCCATCACTACAATGTTTGCGACCTTGTCGACATTGCTGATTATTGCGTTAAATTTCTTTTTGCTGTATATGACCTTTTTTGGGAAATAGGCCTATGTTTAATCAAATTCTAGTTCCCCTGGACGGTTCCAAATTAGCCGAGGCGGCATTACCCGCAGCCAGCATAATGGCACTGGCATTGAAAGCACACGTAAACCTCCTTCATGTTATCGAGCAGGATGCCCCCGAAGAGATTCACCGCGACCGCCACTTGACGGATTCGAATGAGGCATTGAATTACCTGGAAACGACTGCCAGGCAAAATTTTCCACCCGGTGTCAAGGTAGACTGGCATGTCCATACTGCCAAGGTAACTGATGTTGCTCGCAGTATCACCGAACATTCCACCAGTGAGGGCCAGGCAGCTTTGATCATCCTCACCTCACATGGAAATAGTGGCTTACATGACCTGTTCATGGGGAATATCGCTCAGCAAGTTGCTTCCATGGGCGAATCCCCAGTCTTGCTAATTAAGCCTTCCGGTGCCCCCGAAATATTTCAAATAAAACGCATCCTCGTCCCATTGGATGATAAATCCATACACGACCAGGCGATTCCAATCGCAGAATCCCTTTCAAAAGCCTTCCATGCTCAGCTTGACCTTCTATGTGTTATCCCCACCCTGGGCACTCTCTCTGGCGAACAGGCTGCTGCTGGGAATTTCATGCCAACCACTACAACTGCCTATCTGGATATTGTAGAAGAGACAGCTCGCGAGCACTTCCAATCTCATCTTGATGAATTTTCCAGGAAGGGTTTATCTGCATCAGCCACGATCGTCCGAGGCGACCCGGCTCCAATGATCGCCAAGACTGGCGAGAAGATCCAGGCGGACCTCATCATCCTTGGCACCCATGGCAGAGCAGGCCTCAACGCATTCTGGAATCGGAGTGTCGCTGCCAGCGTTGCCCGCATGTCGGAGATTCCGTTATTGTTAATTCCTCTTATTGAATAGGACTTCCCCTGCTTCTGAATATCCGGTTCTGCATTTTTTCTTGCAGCTAAGTCCTTATCCTGTAATAACCACCCCCAGCAAATAAACATCAAAATAATCTCATTTCTCTAATCACATTCTTATATGTGAAACTCTTGACTTGTTTCATCTTTACAGATATAGTCAACACCGTTTAACTAATCAAGGATGTTTATTATGTTACCTACTAAGATATTGCTGGTGGATGTAATTCGGGAATGGTCACAGGTGTTTATGCACCGTTCCATGCGTGACTTTAAAAGCTTCATGGATGAGACTGGTTTGTCCTTTTCTCAGATCAACATTCTAATGCGCTTGTTTCACGGAAGAAGTGCAGGTGTCTCAGAGATCGGAGATAAATTGGGTGTAACCAGTGCAGCTGCAAGCCAGGCCGTGGACCGCTTGGTCCAGATTGGTCTGATCGAACGCACGGAGTTGCCGCAAGACCGTCGGGCGAAGCGGCTTGAACTAAGCCAGAAAGGCCGCGAATTGATCGAAAAAGGGATTGAAGCTCGCAGTAGTTGGGTCAATGGCCTCACCAATGCTCTTTCAGCAGATCAACAAGAAATGATCATTTCCGCTCTTACTTTACTTACGGAAGCGGCTCGCAAAACGGGCGAGTAACAATAATAATCTTTAGGCTATAGGCATCATCCACCCGAAATGTCCTTTTTTCAATTTTTTCACTTTACCCCAGTTGAAATTAACGTCAAGGAGTTTTAATAATCATGCTTCGACTAGTCAAGTATTTAAAACCGTATTCCCTTCTGATTTTGCTCACCATAGCCTTGTTGTTTGTGCAGGCAAATGCTGACCTGGCGCTTCCCGACTATATGTCGAAAATTGTCAATAACGGAATCCAACAAGGAGGTGTGGAGAATGCCGTTCCGAAGGCTGTACGGAAGAGCCAGATGGATAAACTCGTAATATTCATGAGCAGCACAAACAAGACCCTGGTGCTCTCCAATTATTCCTTGGTTGACAAAACCTCAGCGGATTATCCTGCATATATCGATGAGTATCCAGCCCTCGCCAATGAACCAGTGTATGTGCTCAATAATATCAACGCAACTGAAATTGCCGTGCTTAACCCGGTGATGGGTAAAGCGCTTTTGATCGTTGATACTATCCAGAAAATCATGGCAGATCCTGCTAAAGCTTCTGCGATGGGTCAGGGTTTTGGCTTCGACCTGTCTAAAATACCTGCTGGAATGGATGTCTTCAGTTTATTGTCCAAACTTCCTGCCGCCCAATTAGACACATTGGTATCCGGGATCGACCAAAAATTCGCCACGCTGGGTGAAAAAATGATCACCCAGATAGCGGTCGGGGCAGTGAAGGCTGAATATTCCGCCCTGGGTATGGATACAGCCAAACTTCAGACCAATTACATCATCCATGCTGGTGTTCTCATGTTGTTGTTATCACTTCTTTCCATCACCTGTACGATGATTGTTGGATACCTCTCAGCCAGAACAGCCGCAGGTGCCTCCCGTGATATCCGCAAGAATGTATTTCAAAAGGTCGAAAGTTTTTCCAACACTGAATTTAATAAATTTTCGACCGCTTCCCTGATCACCCGCTCGACCAACGATGTTACCCAGGTCCAGATGGTCATCATCATGATGATGCGCATGGTCTTTTACGCACCGATCATCGGGGTAGGAGGAGTCATACGGGCAATTGGCAAGAGTGCAAACATGTGGTGGATCATCGCCCTTGCCGTGGTTATCTTGCTCGGTATTATCCTTGTTGTTTTCTCGATTGCGCTCCCAAAATTCAGGATCATTCAAAGCCTGATTGACCGTCTCAACCTTGTGATCCGGGAAAACCTGTCCGGGATGATGGTCATTCGCGCTTTCAACATGCAGGCATTTGAGGAAGAAAGGTTTGATAAAGCGAACAAGGATCTGACAAGCAACAGTCTTTTCATTACCAGGGTGATGGTCATCATGATGCCGATGATGATGTTCATCCTGAATGGCGTAACCTTGTTGATCATCTGGGTTGGTGCGCATCAGGTAGCCAATTCAACGATGCAGGTCGGCGATATGATGGCTTTCATGCAATATGCCATGCAGATCGTTTTTGCTTTCTTGATGCTATCGATGATGTTCATCATCCTGCCACGCGCCTCCGTATCTGGTGGACGAATTGCTGAAGTCCTGGAGACTGAACCGGTGATCATCGATCCACCAAGTCCTGAAAAGTTCAGCCAGCCTTTCGTCGGAACCGTTGAGTTTCGCAACGTATGCTTCCGGTATCCTGGCGCGCTGGAAGATGTGCTGCATGATATTTCTTTCACTTCTCTTCCCGGTCAAACAACTGCATTCCTTGGCTCCACCGGTTCGGGGAAATCTACAATCGTAAATCTGATTCCCCGTTTTCACGATGTGACTGATGGGGCGATCCTTGTGAGTGGAGTGGATATACGTAATGTATTGCAATCTGATCTCCGCGACAATATCGGATACATCCCCCAGAAAGGAATGCTATTCTCCGGCACCATTGAAAGCAACCTGTTATATGCCGATGAGAATGCCAGCCTGGATGACCTAAAGATGGCGGCTGAAATTTCCCAAGCGCAGGAATTCATTTCTTCAAATCCGGAAGGGTTTCAGGCAGAGGTGGCCCAAGGTGGGGCAAATGTATCCGGCGGTCAAAAACAGCGTCTTTCCATTGCTCGAGCATTGGTAAAGAAAGCACCAATATATATATTTGATGATAGTTTTTCAGCGCTGGATTTCAAAACAGATGCAGCATTAAGAAGATCCCTGAAAGAAAAGACAGCCTCGAGCACTGTTCTGATTGTTACGCAGCGCGTTTCCACCATCAAGAATGCTGAGCAGATAATCGTCCTCCATGAGGGACGAATTGTTGGCAAGGGTACTCACCGTGAGTTGATGGATGGTTGCGAAGTTTATCGGGATATCGCCTTATCGCAACTAAGCAAGGAGGAATTAGGATGATGCACGCAAACGCTCCGATGGGTCGTGGTCCTGCCAGTGGTGGTCCGATGGGACGTGGTGGTCCAATGGGACGCGGTGGTCCGATGGGGATGATGATGAAAGGAGAAAAACCGCGTGATTTAAAAGGCACAATGGTGAAGCTGATCAGGTATCTTAGTTCTTACAAGATCGCCTTTATTGTAGTAATGATATTTGCCATCGCTTCCACGATTGCATCCATCGTTGGGCCTAAGATTTTAGGTAAAGCCACGACAAAATTATTCGAAGGGGTGATGAGTCAGATCGCAGGAACCGGTGCAGGGATTGATTTTACCTACATCGGTCACATTGTTGTCCTGACTCTATCGTTATACCTGCTCTCATCGATGTTCGGTTATATCCAGGGCTGGATCATGTCGAATGTTTCCATGAACATCACGTATCGTTTCCGAAAGGAGATTGCGGAAAAGATCAACCGGATGCCTCTCAAGTATTTTGATGGCACGATCCATGGCGAGGTGCTTTCCCGGGTGACGAATGATGTGGATACGGTAAGCCAGACTTTGAATCAGAGCCTTACCCAGATCATCACATCGATCGTCACGGTTGTCGGTATTCTCGTGATGATGTTATCCATTAGTTGGATGATGACTCTAGTCTCGCTGTTAATCCTTCCACTTTCCATGGGTTTCATCGGCCTGGTGATTAGACAGTCACAGAAATATTTTAAGCAGCAGCAGGATTACCTGGGTCATGTCAACGGTCATGTGGAAGAAATGTATGGCGGGCATGTGGTCATGAAAGCCTTCAACGGCGAAGCAAAGAGCGTTGAGATCTTTGACCGGATAAACGACACCCTCTATGGGTCGGCATGGAAGTCTCAATTCCTTTCCGGTCTGATGATGCCAATCATGACTTTCATTGGCAATCTGGGATATGTGGCAGTGACCATCCTTGGCGGATACCTTGCGACCAAAAATGCAATCACGATCGGCGATATCCAGGCATTTATACAATATGTGAGATCCTTTACCCAGCCCATTGCACAACTTGCAAACGTATCCAATGTACTTCAACAAACGGCTGCTGCGGCAGAGCGCGTTTTCCAATTCCTGGCAGAGGACGAAGAAGTGCCCGACTCAGCCACTCCGATAAAGATTGACCAGGTAAATGGCCTGGTCGAATTTAAGAATGTACATTTTGGCTACTCACCTGAAAAGATCGTTATTAATGATTTCTCCTTTTATGCGAATCCTGGACAGAAAATAGCCATCGTAGGTCCCACCGGTGCTGGAAAGACCACGATGGTCAAATTGCTTATGCGCTTTTACGACGTTAATAGTGGGGCAATCCTTGTGGACGGTAATAACATAAAGGATCTCACACGAGGCGACCTGCGCTGCATGTTTGGCATGGTATTGCAGGAAACCTGGCTATATAACGGGACCATCATGGAAAATATTCGCTATGGGCGTTCAAATGCCACCGATGACGAGGTTGTGCAAGCCGCCAAGGCAGCACACGTGGACCATTTTGTCCGCACTCTTCCGGAGGGTTATAACATGATCCTCAACGAAGAGACCAGTAACATATCCCAGGGGCAGATGCAGTTAATGACCATCGCCCGTGCCATCCTGGCCGATCCCAGGATCCTCATCCTGGACGAGGCAACAAGTTCTGTGGATACCCACACCGAGGTACTGATCCAGAAAGCCATGGATACCCTGATGAAGGACCGAACGAGTTTTATCATTGCCCATCGACTTTCTACGATCCGTGATGCCGATTGGATCCTGGTGATGAACAACGGAGATATTGTGGAACAGGGCAAGCACACCAAACTCCTGGCGAAGAATGGTTTTTACGCTGAACTATACAACAGCCAGTTTGAAGGAAAGGAAATCTAATTTCCTGTTCTTTGATCGCTAGATGCATTACGGTCTATCACAATAATGATTATTTTGGTGTGCATTCACAGACATTAGTGAAATGATCGAAATGTCTGGATGATCCCATTGCAGGATCAGATTCGTTTTCAAATTCCTTCAGAACTGCTTCCTTTGGAAGTTGCGGTACAATTCGTTTGTTAATTCATGCAGAAAGGATGACCATGGTTCGCACAAAAGAACTAGATCGTTACATGGCTAACTTCCAAAAGGAAATCGATGGGGCGTTTTTATATTCTGCGCTGGCAGATAACGAAAAACAACCCAAGTTATCTGAACTTTATAGACGTCTGGCGTCCAGCGAAGAAAAACATGCCTCTGCATGGGAAACGCGAATTATTGATTCCGGGATTAAATTTCCATCCCGTAGACCGAGCCCACGCGCCCGCATTCTTGCGTTCCTCGCTGGGAAATTCGGACCTCAATTCGTACTTCCTACCATCACGGGGAATGAGCAGGCAGATAGCCGTGCTTACGACAATCAGCCGGAAAATGATACTGGCAAGATGTCCGCAGATGAAAGATCCCACGCCCGTTTGCTGACTATGGTGGGAAGCAGTAACAGTGGTCTTTCTGGTGGGATTGTGGCTCAGATGGAAGGTCGGCATAAAGCCAGTGGAGGAAATGCCTTGCGGGCGGCAGTCCTTGGCGCAAACGATGGTTTGGTATCCATTTTGAGCCTGGTCATGGGAGTGGCGGGTGCCAATCTAAGCAGTCACGATGTTTTTATTGCTGGAATGGCAGGGCTGTTGGCAGGTGCGGGTTCGATGGCGCTTGGTGAATGGCTTTCTGTCCAAAGTTCGCGCGAATTGTATTCCCATCAAATCAAGATAGAGAAAGAGGAATTGGAACGCAATCCTGCAGAGGAGCAGGAGGAACTGGCGCTCATTTATCAAGCCAAGGGATTGCCCGAAGCACGGGCACGCGAATTATCCGCCGCAATCATGGCAACAGAACAAGATTCCATTCTTGATACGCTTGCACGAGAAGAACTTGGTATCGATCCACAAGAGTTGGGCGGATCTGCTTATGTAGCTGCTTTTACTTCATTCTTCTTATTTGCTCTCGGCGCTCTTTTCCCCTTACTGCCATTCGCTTTCTTAAGTGGCAATATTGCCGTCTATACCAGCATGGCAGTCAGCGCGTTTGCACTTTTTCTCGTTGGATCTGCGATAACGCTGATGACGGGACGCAATGTATTTTATTCTGGATTCAGGCAGGTGATCATCGGTCTTGCTGCCGCAATAATCACCTACGGGATTGGAAAACTGATCGGGGTCACTGTGGGTGGTTGAAAACTATCCTAGGCAAGAACCATCGGTCCCAAAGTCGTTAGCAATAAATTGTTCCTTCGAAGGCAATCTGGATTTCGTCCTGATAAGGATTCCCTTTGAATAATCAACCTTGGATTAAGAGATGACTGCTCCCTTCTGGGTTAAAGATTCAATTTTCTACCAGATTTTTCCAGATCGTTTCGCCAATGGCGATCCAACGAATGATCCGCCCAATGTGCAGAAATGGGGGTCGACGCCAACCATCGGGGGATTCCAGGGAGGCGACCTTCAGGGGATCATCCGTCACTTTGACTATTTGCTCGATCTGGGAATTACGGCACTTTATCTCAATCCAATTTTTACAGCGACCTCAAATCATCGCTACAATACCTCCGATTTTTACCAGATCGATCCAAAACTCGGCACTCTAGCAGATTTCCACTCGCTGATTGAGACTGCACACCGGCATGAAGTGCGGGTAGTTCTTGATGGTGTGTTTAATCATGTGGGGCGAGGTTTTTTTGCATTTGTGGATGTCCTTGAAAATGGTGACCAATCCCCTTATAAGGATTGGTTCCACATCAGTGGATTTCCATTGGACGCATACTCAACAGGGGAGTTGAAAAATTACCTTGCCTGGTGGAATATCAAATCCCTTCCAAAGCTGAATACCTCGAACAAGCAGGTTCGAAAGTATATTTTCGATGTCGCTCGTCATTGGATAGATCAGGGAATAGACGGCTGGCGCCTGGATGTTCCCAATGAGATTGACGATGACGGTTTTTGGGAAGAGTTCCAACACGTGGTTAAGACTGCAAATCGTGACGCGTACCTGCTGGGAGAGATCTGGGATATAAACCCGCGCTGGATTGACGGAAAGCATTTCGATGGTCTGATGAATTATCCGGTTCGGGATGCTTTGATAACCCTTCTCCAGGAGCGTGAAAACGCCAGCCAGTTCAAAACGCGCATGGACAGGCTGTTCAAATCATACTCTGCTGAAACAATGTCTGCCATGTACGTCCCGCTTGACAGCCATGATACGGTGCGTTTTAAAACCGTTGTCGACGGAGATGTGGAAAAACTAAAACTGGCTTTCCTCTTTCAGATGGCTTTCCCCGGTGCGCCAGCGATATATTACGGTGATGAGATCGGATTGGAGGGTGGCAAGGATCCTGACTCTCGCCGAGCGTTCCCTTGGAAAGAATCCTCTTGGGATACCGAACTCAGGACATGGGTTAAAACCCTGGTCACACTGAGAAAACGAAACGATGTCATTCGCAGGGGTGATTTTCATAGTATGCTGGCTGAAGATGACCAGTTAATTTTCTCGCGTAACCTGGGAGCAGAAAGAGTCTTGGTTGTGCTAAATACATGCTCCCACGCGCGTCAGATTCAGGTCTCCTGTGCCTCTCTTGGATGGGACGAAGGTCATGAAGTAATAAATCTCATCAACAACGAGAGATATGTCCTCAGGAATGGTCAAATAACGTTAAAACTCGATCCTTGGAGTGGTGGCTGGATTGGACGATTGAATTAGTCATCGAAACCATGCAGCTCGCACCAACTCAGGAAGAACCTCCCCTGCTTTCCCCAATAAAAAATAATCGACAAGTGGTGTCAGCGGTGTCTCTTCGAGATTGACCTCCACGATCACCGCCCCATTCTGTTTTGCCATTAATGGTAATGAGGCAGCAGGTTGCACCAGAGCTGATGTACCGATCGAAAGAAATACATCACTCTCTCGGGCAGCCTGCATTGCGGATTTGAGAATTCCCTGCGGAAGCATCTCTCCAAACCAGACAACATCCGGACGGATCTTTGCCCCGCATTTTGGACAGGCTGGCGAGCTTCCTGAAATTTCCTCCCATTCAGTGATAATTCCACAATTTCGCGAGCATTTCACCCTTGTGATGTTGCCGTGCAATTCAAGCACGTTCCGACTGCCGGCACGCGTGTGCAGACCGTCCACATTTTGTGTGATGAGTACAAAGCGTTCTGAATTCTTCTCCATCTCAGCCAGGGCAAGATGACCGGGATTTGGTTCCACCTCGCAGGCTTTAAGCCTGCGGATATTATAAAATTCCCATACTATTCCAGGATTCCGATTAAAAGCCCCAGGAGTGGCCAGGTCCTCGGGTTTGTATTGAGCCCACAGACCGTCAAGTTTGTCGCGAAAAGTTCGCAACCCTGATTCCTGAGAAATGCCGGCACCGGTCAATGCAACTATCCGGGCTGAACTGTGTATCAATTCGACAAGATCTTTGGGGATGTGCATATTTGATCTGAGCAGGCTTACTTGTTTTCGCGAATCCCGAAAGCCCAATCAAAATTTGTTCCCATTGTATTCGCTCTGTAAAAGCGATCATCGCTCAGGGACAGGAGTGTTGCATTTTCAGTACTTATCAAAGGAATGGGTTTCCGTTGGTATAAACGCTTTTCGATCCTGGCGATCCCTTCCTCGCACCACATCCAATCGGTATCAAATGTTGAAAGGTCCATTGGACGCGTGTAGGCTCGCAAAGTTTTTTCCTTTTCGGTGTTCGTGAAACTCTCAAAATAGGACATTGTCAATTCACGCAGGTTACGATAGACCGGCTCCCGGAATCGTAAGAACGCGTAGTTGGATTTTGCAATGCAACCCCAGTATCCGTGATATTGATACAGTGCCAGCACGTGATCGTCATCAGTCCCCGGTTCTGGCAGAATATCCATGATGACCGGACGGAATCCAATCCTGGCAAGGCTCAGAGAAGCGAAGATTCCTCCATCCAGACAATGCGCCTGTCTATCCTGCATGACTCGGAGAGGTGACCGGTTAAGTTCTTCGGCGATATAAGGGAGTTCGTCCAGGTAGGCCTGGATTTCCACAGGTGTGGACAATCGCAGGAAGGTTCGTAAAAGGACAGGTGAAAGGCGGGATTCAAATTCGGAGATATCAATCATCTTCCAATTTTACATCTGATCAAAGGATGATGTAAAATTAGAATAGGTTGCTGTTGATACCAATGTATAGATGGTTTCCAAAGGATCAATAACCAGAAAGGAAATAAAAATGACCACAACAGTCTGTTCCGAACAATTTATAAAATCCACCCCTGAAAAAATCTACTATGCTCTGACCCATTCGATCGCTTTGCATGAATGGTTGTGTGATTACGTAACTGTCGCTCCTCGACCGGGTGGTCGAATGTATCTATGGTGGCATGGGGATTTCTATTCTTCAGGGGAATATATTTCCCTGGTCGAAAACCGCTCCATTAAATTCAAATGGCACGGCCGGTTTGAACCAGCAGCAAGCGAAGTGACTGTTGTGCTGGAACCAAAATCTGATGGCACACAAGTGACCTTATCCCATACAGTCCCGGATGGTGAGGATTGGATAAAGCGCGCGGAAGGTTTCAAAAATCAATGGGATTCCACACTTCCCAATCTCGCATCTGTAATCGAAACCGGTGTTGACCGTCGTACTTTTGACCGCCCACTGCTGGGTATCAACATCAATGAGTTCAATCCTGAAATAGCCAGGTCGATAGGTGTTCCAGTTGACCAGGGGATTCGCTTAAGTGATGTACTTGAGGGAATGGGGGCTCGTGCGGCGGGATTGCGTAAGGATGATGTGATCGTTGAGTTCAATGGAAAAGCCATCACGAATGACTTCGGCTCCTTGGTAATAGCGCTTCAGGGGAAGAAAGGAGGCGATAAAGTAGAGGTGACTTTTTATCGTGGTTCCCAGAAAATGAAGGTCGACATGGAATTATCGAAACGTCCGGTTCCAGAGGTTTTTTGGGATCCATTGGAATTGTCAAAAAAGGTACGTTCTCGATATGATGCTAATTTAAAGCAATTGCATGGTTGTTTCAAAGGTTTCAGCGAGACCGAGGCGGGAAAGGAACCTGCACCCGGGGATTGGAGTGCCAAACAAACACTTGCCCACCTTATCCAGACAGAACGCGGGTTGATCGCCATTCTCGATGACTCGGTAGGTGGGTACGAGCGCTTTGCGGACGATTGGGGCGGTAATATTCCTTCCCATATCAATGCAACTGTCGCGGCCTATGACTCGATCAATGGAATGCTCGCAGAATTGAAACGCCTCTCGATTGAAATCGTCTCTTTCCTAGCCGCGCTGCCTGCTTCGTTTGTGGAACGGAAAGCAAGTTACTTCCTTTTCGCTTCCCAGGTACTGGAATACGATTCGCATACCGTCTCGCATATCGATCAAATCAAAACTGCGCTGGCAAACGCACGAGTAGAACACAATTAAGATTCAAAGCAAGAAAATGGGAAGCCTTATTGTCATCGTAGGCGGTATCGGCGTCGGGAAAACCACATTGTCGCGGGCTTTATGCAACCATGGTCCCTTTGTGCTCGGCCTGGAGGAACATATCACCCGACCGTTTCAGAGGAGCTTTAAGGAAGATTCTCATTACGCTCTCGCCAACCAGGTGGATTACCTTCTCTATAGGGCTGAACAGGAACGTCTATTGCGCCAATCCCAACAGACCGGAGTGATGGATGGCGGTCTGGACATGGACTTTCATGGTTTCACCCGTCTCTTCCACTCTCGTTCTTGGTTGAATGATGAAGAATTTGGCCTTTGTCGTCGGCTGTACAACTATGTGCGTTCCTCCCAGCCACCGCCAGAATTGGTCATACATTTGACGGCTGCACCGGACGTGATCGCCGGACGACTGGCATCCCGGTTGCGGATCAATGTAGCTGATCCTGGAGATAACTCTTTTATCGAATCATTTTTACAGGATTGGTTATCCAAGTTAGAACCTGGGCAGGTCCTCAATTTGGATGTCTCTGAGGAAGATCCAGGTTTTCACCGTCTCCTCCCATCGTTATTAAAGACTCTTCAATCCCTTACCGGTATATTCTAACCAAACAATGAACGCCGTATTTTCGATCAGTAAACATGGAATAAGGAAACCACTATTCGGTTTCCTGGCATCCAGCCTGTTGATGGCATGCTCATCAGTGGTCTTCCCCTTCTCCAGCGTAACATCCACTCCAAAAATTAATCCTGAAAATCCTCCGGCCACCTCTCCAGAGTTCTCATCGTTCTCGCGGGAAGAAGCCCCATTTAACGTTGACTGGGACGATCGCTCCCTGTTCCGGCAAAATCTGACCCGGTCAGGTCAAACCATCCTTGCGGGATTGCCTCACGCCAGCATCTACCACGTCGCCATTAGCATTGGCAACCCTCCGACCCGCGTAATCGGCATGGTGGATGTTCGCTATATCAATGATGAAAATGTGGGTCTCAACGAGGTGGATTTTGCGGTTTTTCCTGAGATCCTTGGAGGCAGCGTCGAGGTTACAAATCTGACCATCGATGGACGTATAGTTTTTGCCACCCATCACGAGGGATTGTTGCGTATCCCCCTCATTCCATCACTGAAATCGGATGATTCGGTCATCATTCATTTGGAATTTGAGGTCTCAGTTCCAGAACGGGGGGGAGATTATTATTATGGAATATTCGGATATAACGATGGAATTCTTTCATTGGCCCATTGTATTCCAACCATCCTGGTCTATAACCAGCAAGGCTGGAACAACCAGACTCCCGACCTGGATGGCGATCCGCTCTTCTCAGATGCAAGTTTCTACCTGGTCACGGTCGATGCGCCAGCTGACCTGGTGCTGGTCGCTTCCGGTTCAGAAGTAACCCGTTCAGAATCAACAGGCAGGCAGCGAATCTTGTATGCCAATGGACCGGCGCATGATTTCTACCTCGCTGCTGGTGATGATCTTATATATAATTCCCAAACATTGGGAGAAGTCACAATCAATAGTTATACCCTCTCCGGAATGGATCAGTCTGCTCTACTCACTCTTGACTATGCAAA
>Ga0315295_10001010_pt1 | contig 24027 bp, 21 predicted proteins | sample YL17G14_0_MG_FD_204453 | JGI IMG/M metagenome (GOLD analysis project Ga0315295, IMG submission 204453) | Sediment microbial communities from Yellowstone Lake, YNP, Wyoming, USA - YL17G14_0 | ecosystem: Environmental > Aquatic > Freshwater > Lake > Sediment | place: USA: Wyoming | collected...
GGACGTATATACAATAAACTGATCCTGTGTTATTGCTAAAATAGCAGGGATACTATCCACTGCAAAAATAAGGTCAGTAGTTTCTATGAGTATCAAAACCAAAAATAAAGGCGTGGCAAATCGTTTGCCATTGAGTTTTACAAAAAAATTATCTTCTTGCAAATGAGGTGTTACCGGTACGAACTTTTTAAAGAACCTTATTAATGGATTTTTATCAGGTTCAATCTTTGCATTATTATGATAAAACATTTTATAGCCTGTGTAAATCAATAATGCACCAAAAATATAGATGGTAAAATGAAATTTTTCAATGAGTGCAACCCCTGCAAATATGAAAACCACACGCATTATTAATGCACCTAAAATACCCCAGAACAAAACTTTGTGATGATATTTTGAAGGAATTTGGAAATATGAGAAAATCATTATGAAAACAAAGATATTATCAATACTTAGTGCCTTTTCCACTAAATATCCGGTAAAAAACTCCAGAGCTTGTTGCTGACCTCTCCAATAAAAAATTATTGTGTTAAAAACCAATGCAAGGAAAACCCAGATAAAAGTCCATGTTAATGCTTCCTTTAAAGATACTTCATGAGCCTTTCGATGAAAAACACCCAGGTCAAGTGCTAACATAAGCAACACAAAAGCATTGAAAAGTATCCAGAATATAATTTGGCGTGTCCATTATTTATATTTTAAGTAATTAACATTTGCTACTTAGTACAGATACCAAACCTCCCGGTTAGATATTCCGGCCAAGGAGAATCGGGGTAATTATATTTACTATTTTTTTTTCAAGTCAATGGAATCAAGATCATCTGCTGTAATCCACCTTATGTCATCAATCCCATATACGACCTGATATGACTGGCCAATAACCAGAATAAGAGCACAATCCGATGAAAGCATGAAGGACTCCATTTCTGGATGTCGCTTCAGGTGCGCCTGATAAGCCGCTTCGTTCTCTTCTTTACTGATCTCTTCAGTATATCCGATAATGGTTAGCACGACACTTTCCTTCAGGCCTTTCATATTAACATCTCCGCTTTCAATGAGAACAGCCACCTTGCTGTTATGTACAAGATTTCGATACTTAAGTGTATTCCGATAAGTCGCAAAGATCAGTTGCCGGAAACTTCCAAATGGTGTTATCGCTATCAAACTCGTATGTGGCTGTCCATTACCCTCTGTTGCCAGAACAGCGAATTTATTAAGCTTTAAAACATCCTCTATATATTCCCTGGAAGTTCTCAGATTATTCATCCTCTGGCAATATTTTGTATCATTCCCCTGAAAATAAATCCATGAAAAGGCAGAACACTATACCAGTATAACCTGCCCCATAATCCTAACGGTCTGAATGTTGCAGTCTGATGCAATACATTCTGATTGTCAATTCTGAATTCCAGCCAGGCCTCGCCGGGAAGTTTCATTTCAGCAAAAAGAAGTAATCTTTTTTCTGTTTTGTCGGCTATCAGAACTCTCCAGAAATCGAGGGCCTCACCTGGTGAGATTTCAGTCTGGTTTTTTCTGCCCCTTCTTAAGCCGACACCACCGAAAAGCTTATCAATAAAACCACGAATTACCCATAGCCAGTTACCATAATACCAACCGTTTTTCCCGCCTATTGACCATATCTTCAGGAGGACCCTGTCACCGTTATCGATATAAAGTTTACGGTAATCAAAAAAACATCCATGAACAGGAACTTCTGCATATCTGGCAATTCCATCGTTCAAAGTATTGGATGTAAGTGCGTCTTTCCAGCTCGATGGAACCTGGTTCATCTCAATCTTTTCAAAGGCCTCTCTAATTGCATCCTCATAACTGATCGGAGAAATCCCAAGTAACTCTTTCAGATTGTTATCCTTGCAGATAACTTCAACTTTCATACTGTCAACAAGGTTTTGTGCAAGCGAGTATGATGTTGAAGTAATAAAATAGAGCCAGTAAGATGAAAGTTTTGGTGTCATAACCGGAACGATTCCTATCAATCGCTTAAGCCCCCTTACCTTTGCAAATCGTAAAAGCATCTGCTTATATGTCATAATATCAGGACCCCCGATATCATAACTTTTATTATATGTTGTTCCGTTAAGCAATACTCTTGAAAGGAATTCAATAACATTACGTATTGCAATAGGCTGTGACCTTGTATCAAGCCATCTGGGAGCAATCATTACAGGCAATTTCTCTACCAGGTCGCGGATTATTTCGAAGGAGGCGCTTCCCGAACCAATAATGATTCCGGCCCTGAGTGTTGTTAATGAGTAAGACCCTGAACCGAGTATTTTTTCTACATTTCTTCGACTGGTAAGGTGCTTTGATAAAATTTCCTCATTTACTATCCCGCTAAGATAAATAACCTGACGGGTTTTGGTTCGTTGAATGCAATTTCTAAAATTGATTGCAGAGGTCTCCTCCATTTTTTCAAAATCCCCTGTTGAAGTTGACATAGAGTGAATAAGGTAATAGGCTGCATCAATGTCAAAGGGGATATTCTGAAGTGTGTCAGGTTTTAAAAAATCAACCTCAAGTACTGATAAATGCTTTGACCTGTATTTCTCTGGATCAAACCTTGCCCGGTCACGGACACAACAAATCACCTCATGGCCATTGCCTAATAGCAGAGGTAATAATCTTTGTGCAATATACCCGGTTGCACCTGTTAGTAGTATTCTCATTTGATTTTACTAATTATAATAACAATCATGCCTGGAGAAAGGTTCTGATTGACCTCCAGGCTTCCTGATAAGAGAAGTCGGATTTTATTAAAGGTATGAGTTTTGCAGATCAAAACCCATTTTTAATTTGGCTATTTTGGTTCCATAAAATATCAATAAAATGGAAAATATAAAAAGTTTGCGGCCCCTGGGGCTAACAGGTCTCATGATAAGCCCCATAGGTCTTGGCTGCTGGCAATTCAGCAAACAAAATAACCTTTTTGGAAAATTCTGGCCCGACCTTGATGACAATCTTATTGAAAGGATTGTTTCTCTTTCCATTAAGGGAGGTAATAACTGGTTTGATACAGCCGAAGCCTATGGAGGTGGTGAGTCGGAGAAAGCTCTTTCAAAAGCCCTTAAGGCGACTGCTAATAAACCTGGTGATGTTATTGTAGCAACAAAATGGTGGCCAGTATTTCGTTTCGCTTCGAATATCAGCAAAAGCATAAACAAACGTATCAGTGTACTTGACCCTTATCCTGTCGATCTCTACCAGGTTCACCAACCGTGGAGCTTCTCAGCCGAAAACAGTGAAATGGAAGCAATGGCTGAACTTGTTAACAGGAAACTAATAAAAGCTGTTGGAGTGAGCAATTTTTCTGCAAAGAAAATGGAAAATTCCTGGAAAATCCTGCAAAAATCAGGTATTCCGCTTGCATCAAACCAGGTAAGGTATAGCCTTCTTGATCGCAGGATTGAATCCAATGGGGTGCTGGATCATGCAAAAAAGCTGGGTATTACAATAATTGCATATTCTCCACTTGCACAGGGTCTTGTTAGCGGTAAATTTCACGATAATCCTGAACTGTTAAAAAATATCGGATTCAGAAGATACAATCCACAATTCAAGCCTGAAGGACTTGAAAGAAGCCGACCAGTAATCATTTTGTTGAAGGAGCTTGCCTTTAAGCATAATGTAACACCCTCTCAGGTGGCTCTGAACTGGCTTATTCAATATAATGGTGAAACAGTTGTGGCAATCCCCGGGGCAACAAAAGAGATCCATGTTAAAGAGAACTGCGGAGCGATGTCATTCAGTCTTTCTGATGAAGATATGGCCAGGCTGGATAATGTAAGTTCAATATTCAAATGACTGATAACTGAATATTGAGGATTATCAAAAAATTTCTGACAACAGGACTGCATGACCGCATGACCGCATGACCGCATTTCAAAAAGAGCGAGTGTGAGAAAACAGAACGAGAGTGCTCCCAAACGCATTATTCATCGTAATAGCTTTTCAAATCAAAATTTGGCTTAGTATAATGAACACATATTAATAGAAAATGAGGGCAAATGAACTTAATACCCTTCTGGTAATTCTCAATTATGGATCTCTTATCCTGCTCTCGTTTATTACATTATTCGACCCATTAAAAGTAAACAGAAAGGCAAACTACTGGTTTGGTGCTTTCCTGTTTTTATGGTCAACGTTCTGGCTTGACGAAATTTTAAACTACACTGGTATTTACAATTTTATTCAGCACTTTTCAGGTTTGGTATATTTCATACAGTTTTTTACGCCGGTAGTATTCTATATCAGTATTGTTTATTTTACGAATCCGAATTTCAAATTTCATGCGGCTGACTTAAAGTATCTGATCCTTCCGGCTTTTTATTCTATTCTGTTACTTCTGCAGCAGTCTGCGGATGACGAAAGCCTGAAATTTATTAAGCTTGTTTCTCTGGGCCTTATACTTGTGCAGGTAATTTTATACACCACTTTTGCATATTTCAAAATCACGAAGCATCAGAAAAAGATACTTTCATTTGCTTCAAATACAAATGAAATTGACCTCAGCTGGCTTAAATACATAATCTTCTCTATTTTCCTTTTGAGCATTGTAGTCACTTTATATAATATATTTTTTAACTCATTAACCTTGAATGCATTTATAAATCTCTTTCTCCTTATTATAATCTTAATTGTTTCATATAATTCAGTAAAACAAAAAGAGATATTCCCCATCGATGAAAACCAGCGAAAGGAGATAATTCAGATTAATGAAGAGGAGCAATCGGGCGAATTGAAGCGTAAAATAGTTCCGGATAGTGAAGTAGAAACTCTCAAATTGAAGCTGATCGAATTAATGAAACTGCATAAGCCATACCTCACCAGTGAATTAAACCTTATTAAGCTATCTGAGTTAATTAATATGACACCGCACCATCTTTCCTATGTGATTAATACTGGATTCAACGAAAATTTCTTCAGTTTTATTAATACCTACAGGGTTGAAAAGGCAAAGGAATTGCTTGTTAAAGAAGAGATGAATAAACTATCAATGCTTGGTATTGCTTTTGAATCGGGTTTCAATTCCAAAACCTCATTTAACAAGACATTTAAAAAAATCACCGGTCAAACTCCATCCGACTTTAAGAAAAGAAGTTCCGGTTTATAATCAGGAACAGGTTAAATATTATAATATACACATATTCAATATTATATGTGTAGTTGATTATATCCGTTCAGGTTTATAATCACGAACATCCGGTCTGAAAAGTGGTCATATTTTTGCTTCAACCAAAAAGTAAAAATCATGAAAACACAAATTAAGAATTTCACAACCGGTACCTGTCTTATAATGGCTATGTGTATTGGAACTTTGATGAGTTCAATGCCAATAATTGCCCAGAGCCAGGATAACAGAGCAAATAACTCTGCTGTTCAGAAACCCTGGTACGATCTGTTGCAAACCGAGCGTTCGGTAAGTTTATGAATTATTTAAACAAGAAAATGTAAACCGAAAAAATCAAAAAAAAATGAATATGATAAGAATTATAAGCATTGTGATTATTGTGGTAAGCCTTATGGAGACGGCTTTTTCACAAGACAGATTAAGCTTAAAAGAAGCTATTCAAATGGGACTGGAGCGAAATATAAACGTCCAAAATGCCCAACTTGAAAAAAGTAAAATCCATTATCAATTAAGTGAATCACAAAGCAAGTTATATCCGCAAATGGAGGCATACAGTACTTTCAATTATTACTACGCTATTCCCAAAATAGTATTGCCAGGTGAGATTTTCGGGCAAACAGGACTATTGCCAGTTGAAATTGGGACAAAATATGATTGGAGTAATGGTTTTAAAGCTTCACAGGTGCTTTACAATCAAAGTTATTTCACTTCCCTTAAACTCTCAAGAAGTGTGGAAACATTCAGTGAATTATCCTTGCAGCAAAAAAAGGAAGAGGTGGTTTATCAAGTCTCTCAAGTATATTATTTGTGTCAAACTACCAGTAAACAAATTGAGCAATTGAAATTAACGATGCAAAACACCGATAAACTACTTGAGATAGCAAAATTACAAAACGAAAAAGGAATTATACGTAACATTGATTATTCCAGAGTTTTGGTGAGCAAAAACAACTTACAAACTCAAATTGATAATTTAGAACAGCTAATACAACAGCAATTAGGAATGTTGACTTCACTGCTTGGTGCTTTGAATGATAATCATGTATTTTTAATGCCCGCTAACAGTCAATTAGAGTATTATGAATCAGGTATTCTCGGACAATTAAAGACCTTTTCTGATTTTAAAGAATCTACTGTCAGCAATCAATATCTGGCAGAAAGACAAACAATTGGCGAAACAATTGTCTATGGTAAATTGCAAAATGATCTGGGTTATATTCATATTAGTAATATGAATGAAAGTGAAAAATTTTATAAGGATGCTATGGAGAAAATATTGAATTATCTTAAAGATACGAAAGGTTTAGTGCTTGACATACGAAATAACAAAGGCGGAAAGGATATGAATTCTGTTTTTATTGCCGGACATTTTACATCAGAAGAGCAGGTTGCATTCAAATTCCGATTGAGAAATGGACCCGACCATAATGATTTTACTCCCTTTACTGATTATTGGGTTAAACCGGAAGGTAAAACTCAATACTTGAAACCAATTGTATTATTAACACACAGATTTTCTATTAGTGCAGCAGAAACATTCACATTGACAATGGCATTAATAGATAATGTAACAATAGTTGGTGACACAACATCCGGTGCTTTTTCTGATGTTACTCGTACAGATTTGCCTAACGGTTGGATTTATGGAATTTCAATAGGAGATTGGAGAGATTCAAAAGGGAAAAGCTATGAAGGAAAAGGATTTCCTCCTGACATAGTTGTTAAGAATGATTCTGCAGATGTTGCGAATGGTAAAAATGAAGCTTTGGAAAAAGCAATCGATATTTTGAAATAAAAATAAAATAATTAACGAACACACAACACGCGGCATAGATAATTTCCGGTTCAGGCGTATTCGAGCGGCACAGCCCGTATCAAAAGTAGTTGTAAATTGATTGGAAAGTGCTTCGAAACCGGAAACTAATCATACCGCCAAACGTTAGGCCTAATCGATGTTTCCGTTTAAAAACTTTACCGCGAACCTGCATACTTTTTCAGCAGGCGTGGGGTATAGATTTAAAGGAAAGGATTAAACTCAAAACCAATTTATGAAAGCCTTGTTCTCAATGATTGAAATCTTTCCGTATATTCTTTTCAGGTCTGCTGATCAGCAGGATTTATTAACCTTAGATGTACCTATTGAAATAAATTCAAACGAATAATATATCAGCTCTGGGTTTGCCGATTATGTTACCGGAAAGAAAGTCCTGTTAATTGTCAACCCTATTTATTTTTTTTTATCGTAATCATTTTGTACCAATGACCTGCTGTTTGCAGAACCATGCGAAGGGAGAAATACTGAGCAGCTTGTATCCAATAATATTCCCCAGCTTTTTACCATCTGCTTAACATCATTTGCATATGGCGGAAAAACAGACCATTTGAATACTCCAAACATAGTATCTCCAACCAGGGCTACTTCATTGTCAACCACTATACTCATCGATCCGATTGTGTGTCCGGGAGTATGAATTATGTAAGCCTCAAAACCAAATTCCTTCAGATCTAGAGAGGAATTTACCAATATATCAGGCTGGCAGGGTTCGTAACCTAATCTGGGGAATACACTGTTTAAAAAAAGGTTTATAAGTGTGCGGGTAATTATGTTTGTGCCATCAGGCATAATGTTATTACCCGCGGTCAGATATGATGTTTCCGTTTCATGCACGAGCACCTGGGCATTATATTTCTTTTTTATCCTGTTCGCATTTGCTGCATGGTCAAAATGAGTATGAGTAAGGATCAGATAATCAATATGATTAATGTTTAAATCAATCAATTTCTTTTCAAGTTTCTTCCATTTATTTTCAGGACTGGTGTCAATGAGAATGTTCTTTTTCCCGTTTGTAATCAGAAAAATATTACTACGGCCTGATAATATCTGTAATATCCTGCAGCCGCTTTTTGTTTCCCATGTTTTCATATTATTTTAAGAATTTATCAGTCTGATATATTGTATTCAATAATTACTTTCATATTTGAATCCAGCATCGAAAGTTCATTGAAGATAAACAAAATCAGTTTTATTATTTGTTTCTCAGATTGTTGTATTACATATTATATTTTTCAATCTGAAGGTTCGGTAAGTAAAATCACCTTCGGTATAATTCCATATTGTTTCATCATATGTAGGAATTCTTCTACCATCAATCTCCTTATAATCGCTTACGGGTGTTGACCATCTCGCTTTTTTCATTTGTCCCGTCATCCTGCAGGGCCGACCTGAGACGTGGCCGGCCCGGAATGGGATCAGCATTTTACTTGCCTTCATAAGAAAAAGCCTGGTATATGATCCGAAAAAGTTATATTGCTCCGATGTGGCATTCATTGGTGCAGCACCAGGTTTACTTACCATTTTTGCCTCAAAAGTTATTCTAACATTCCGAGGCTTACTCTTCCCGATAACCCCTGAATATTCGATATATTTTCTAACAGGTAAAGGCAAATGTTCGATGTCTTTTTCATTCAGTATTTCTTCTGAACCAGTCGGTTGTTTTATGAATTCATTTTTTACTTTGCTTGTACACACGCCCTGAACAACTTATATCTGGTGAAAGCGGCGCGCGAAACCATAAGGATTGTCATATTTGCCATCATTCCAAATTTTATATTATTAAAAGTATTCATATTGATTCAAAGTATATTTATGCTTTTGTTTTTTTCATTATCGTATTTAAAACGATACCATTCCCATTTTTAAAACTGAGATTTTACACCGAATTTCATGAAACTTGAACCGGGACGCGGGCTTTTCCAGTGTAATTTTTCGTAAAATGCTTAACTTGCAGACTCATTCTTGTTGTCATAAGAATTTTAATATTTTATCAATAAGACATTACTATGTTTTCAAAAGAAACTTACATTCAACGGCGTAATAAGTTAAAAAAGTCGGTTGGATCGGGCCTGATCCTGCTTCCTGGTAACAATGAAAGCCCGATGAATTATGCTGACAATGGATATCATTTCAGGCAGGACAGCTCCTTCCTTTATTTCTTTGGGTTGAATCATCCTTTTCTGGCTGGTGTAATGGATTGTGATTCAGGAGAAGAGATGATTTTTGGCAACGACCTTACCATAGAGGATTTTGTATGGATGGGGCCTCAGCCGACAATTGCAATTCAATCATTGCAGGTTGGTGTATCAAAAACCGGCGACATAAAATCATTAACCGATCTGTTAAGGAAAGCAAAGGCTGATAGCAGGAAAATTCATTTCCTGCCACCTTACCGGTCTGAAAATATGATTAAACTATATAATTGGCTTGGAATAAATCCGGATGAATCGAAAACCGGTGCCTCCCTTGAACTGATAATGGGTGTAGTTAATCAGCGGAATTATAAATCGGAGGAAGAAATTCTGGAGATCCGGAAAGCCTGCGATATTAGTGTTGATATGCATACCCTTTCGATGCGCATGGCAAAGCCGGGTGTTCCAGAAGCAAAAATTGCAGCCGCAGTGCATGAGGTGGCACTTGCTACGGGGGGACATATTTCGTTCCCAATTATTGCAACAATAAACGGGCAGACACTTCACAATCATTACCATGGAAATATTCTGAAAGATGGGGATCTGTTCCTGCTTGACGCCGGAGCTGAAACTTCAATGGGTTATGCAGGCGATCTTTCCAGTACCGTTCCGGTGAACGGGAAATTCACTTCAAGGCAAAGGGATATTTATTCTATATGCCTCGAAAGTCATAACAATGCGATAACAATGCTTAAGCCGGGGATCCCGTTTAAAGAGGTATATTTTGAGTCTTCAAGGATAATTGTCCGGGGGCTGAAAGGCCTCAGCCTGATGAAGGGCAATGTTGAAGACGCAGTGGAAAAAGGTGCACATGCACTTTTTTTCCCTTGCGGACTGGGACATATGATGGGAATGGATGTGCACGATATGGAAGATCTCGGTGAAGTATACGTGGGCTATGACGGTGAACCGAAAAGCACGCAGTTCGGACTTAAGTCTCTTCGCCTGGGACGCAGACTGGAACCTGGTTTTGTTCTGACTATTGAACCGGGGATTTATTTTATTCCTGAACTTATCGATCAGTGGAAAGCAAAAGATCACAACAGGAGTTTCATTAACTACAATAAAGTAGAAGAATACAGAACCTTCGGCGGACTCAGGAATGAAGAAAACTTCCTGATTACTGAAAATGGTTACGAACTGCTTGGAAAAGAAAAGCCTAAAAGCATTCAGGATGTTGAAGCGGAATGGGCAAAAGGGGTGATTTAGGATTTTTTCTTTATGAATTAGTCTGATTTTCAGCTTTTTTTATCAGTGTTTCTTAAATTTTGATGTATTTTTGTTTTCCGGTTGCAACACATACAGTATTAAAGAATTGTAGGCAAATTAGAGGATTATGGAAACCCTGGTTTACATTCCGCCCCTTCTCAAAAAATACAGACGCTTGTTCGAGTGCCTGATGTTCTACAATTAAACATTTCCCCTCTTTTATTACTTAGTACAAGTAAGTAGTGGTCCTTAATTTCTATTAGGTTAATTTTCACTGCACCTGTATTTTTCTATTCTCATCTGACTTTAAAAAAGAATTACCATGTTTGGAAAAATAAATTCTCATACTGCAACTCCCGAGAGACCCGCAAAAGCTGAGGGCAATTTCTATGAACATAAAAAAAGCAAAATCGGACCGGGCATGAATGAGCGGATTCAGAAACTCAGGAAACTAAGTTTCGAAACTGAACCATCCCTTTCCATCGAACGTGCACTTTATGAAACTGCTTTTTACAGGGAAAACTTCGGTAAATATTCAATTCCGGTACTGAGGGCCATGAACTTTCTTGATCATTGCCAGAAAAAAACCATCTATATTGGTGAAGGCGAGTTAATTGTAGGAGAACGCGGACCAGGACCAAAATGTGTGCCCACCTTTCCTGAACTTACCTGTCATAGTGTTGAAGACTTCAATGTGCTAAACAGCAGGGAAATGCAACGCTATACAATCAGCCGCGAAGACATCGGCCTGTACGAGAAGGAAGTTATTCCTTACTGGAAGGGCAAAACCCAGCGCGAGCGTATCTTCAGCCATGTTCCTGACGAATGGAGAGCTGCCTATGAGGCAGGATTGTTCACTGAGTTTATGGAACAGCGCGCCCCCGGACATACCACCCTCGATGGTAAGATCTACCAGAAAGGCATGCTCGATTTCAAGAGAGAGATTTCTGCAAACATGGCATCGCTCGATTATCTCAACGACCCTGAAGCTACCGATAAAGATGAACAATGGAAGGCAATGGATATCTCTTGTGATGCGGTGATCGTTTTTGCTGAACGCCATGCTGATATGGCGGAGGAAATGGCTGCCAGGGAAAATGATCCAAAAAGAGCTTCAGAACTGAGAAAGATTGCCGGAGTTTGCCGCCGTGTTCCGGCACATGCTCCAGGTAACTTTTGGGAAGCTATTCAGATGTACTGGTTTGTACATCTGGGAACAATCACCGAACTGAATGGATGGGATGCTATGAATCCGGGTCATTTCGACCAGCATCTGGCTCCTTTTTACAACAGCGAGATAGCTGAAGGGACAATTAGCCGCGATAAAGCCAAAGAGCTTATTTCCTGTTTCTGGATAAAGGTCAACAACCATCCGGCTCCACCCAAAGTCGGAATTACAGCCCGTGAAAGCGGAACATACAACGATTTTACGAATATCAATATCGGTGGCCTGAATGGCGATGGTGCAGATGGAACCAGTGAAGTTTCCTATATAATGCTCGAGGTAGTTGAGGAACTTCATATCCTGCAACCAGGTAATTCCGTCCATATAAGTGCAAAAACACCCGATAAATTTCTTCATGCAGCTGCTCATGTTATAAGGCAGGGACATGGTTATCCATCGGTCTTTAACCCTGATATTTATATCCTTGAACTTTTGCGCCAGGGAAAATCGCTGAGCGATGCCCGGGAAGGCGGCTGTAGCGGCTGCATTGAAGTTGGAGCCTTTGGGAAAGAAGCATACTTATTAACCGGTTATCTGAATGTTCCGAAAATTCTTGAAGTAACACTGAATAATGGAACAGATCCCGTTACCGGAAAAAAAGCAGGGATACAGACCGGAGATCCACGGGTTTTTAAATCGTACGACGAGCTTTATGATGCATTCCTTACGCAGTTGCAATTTATTGTGGATCAGAAAATGAGGGTGAGCAATTATATCGACCGCATGTTCGCCAAATATGCTCCTGCCCCTTTCCTTTCGGTAGTAATTGAAGACTGTATTGCAAAAGGAAAGGATTACTACGATGGCGGTCCGCGCTACAATACCAGTTATATTCAATGCTGCGGACTGGGAACTGTAACTGACAGTCTGGCCGCATTGAAGAAGCATGTGTTCGAGGATAAGTCCTTCAGCATGGACAGGATATTGAATGCAGTTCTGAAAAACTTTGAGGGAGAAGAATTCCTTCGCCAGACAATTATAAACAGGACACCTTTTTTCGGGAATGATGACAATTATGCTGATGCCATATCTGTTAAAGTTTATAACGATCTGGTCGATACTATAGATGGCAAACCTAACATTAAACCCGGAGGAAAATACCATTTGAATATGCTTTCGACAACCTGCCATGTTTATTTCGGGAAGGTAATGGGTGCAACCCCAAATGGCCGTTTGGCAGGGAAATCGATCTCCGACGGCACCTCACCTTCGCATGGGGCAGATACGCATGGTCCGTCGGCGGTCATTAAATCCTTAACCAAATTAGACCATGTAAAATCGGGAGGTACCTTGCTGAACCAGCGCTTTCTCCCAAGCATGTTGCGCAAGGAGGAAGATATCCGTAAACTGGGGCATCTGATAAGGAGTTATTTTACACTCGGCGGACATCACATTCAGTTTAATATAGTTGATACTGCAACCTTATATGCTGCACAGGCATGCCCCGAGGATTATAAGGATCTTCTTGTCCGCATGGCCGGATACAGCGATTATTTCAACGATATGAATGCTGATCTGCAGCAGGAAGTGATAGAGAGGACGGAGAATGATTCGTTTTAGAAGAGTCGGAAGATGGAAGACGGAAGAAAGAAGGAAGTATTGGTCTTAGGGCTTCCGACTTCGGACTTCCGACCATACTTAATACTTATAAAAGCAGTATTCTCTAAATTAAACAAATGTCCAAAAGCCTGATCTTCGACATAAAACTCTACGCCATTAACGACGGTCCGGGTATTCGTGTGGTAGTCTTTTTTAAAGGCTGCAATCTTCATTGTGCATGGTGCCATAATCCTGAAAGCATTTCGGAAAAGGTCGAAAAAATGTATTCACCGGCTAAATGCATTAAATGCGGAAGTTGTGTTGAAGCCTGTCCTGAAAATGCATTAACATTAACATCCGACGGCATAATAACTGACCCTGATCGCTGCACATTGTGCGGGAAGTGTACTGAAGTCTGCCCGACGAAAGCTATTGAAATGTCGGGAAAAGAAATGTCGATCTCTGAAATAATTGATAGTATTGAAAAGGAGAGGGTCTTCTTTGACCAGTCAGGCGGGGGTGTTACTTTTTCAGGCGGCGAGCCGCTTGTCCATACCAGAATGCTGCTGGGATTGCTTGAGGAATGTGGGAAGCGTGGGATTCACAGGGCAGTTGATACAGCAGGAAATGTCAGTACCGAGACTATTCTGAATGTTGCCAGGCATACCGATCTTTTTCTATACGATCTGAAGATGATGGATTCAGATCTGCACAGGAAGTGGGTCAGTTCCGCCAACGAAAAGATTCTTCACAACCTGAAAGCTCTTGCAGCGACAGGTGCCCATATTATAATCCGTATTCCGCTGATCGGCGGAGTTAATGATAACGATGAAAATATTGAGCACACCGCAAAATTTATTTCAGAACTGGCCGGAGAAAAAAAGCCAGTTCACTTGCTGCCATATCATAACATTGCTCAGAACAAATACAGGAAGCTGGGCAGGGCTGATGATTTTGAAGTACTTTATGAACCTGATAAGAAAACTCTGGCAAGAGCAATCTCTATATTCGGAGAATATGGGATCGGGTCAAGTATTGGAGGGTAGATATCATTTTTGCTCCTGATCTATTCCCGCTCCTGGCAGAAGTCATCCGATATCGGCTGACTAGCAAATTCATTCTTCACCTTGCCTGAAAAAGCAAACCCAGGAGATCCTGAACTGTTTAACTTAGCCATAAGAACCATAAGAATTATTGGTATTGAAAAACCAGGTATTGATACTAAAATAATACTTTTCATAATACGAAATATCTTTTTGTACTTCAATGATTTTACACTGACAAGAGAAGGTCTGTCTGCTCTGGCATAAAGTGGTCCGCGGCAATGGCTTTTCCAGTCCGGAGCAAGAATAATATTCACTAAAAAAAATAAGTGAAAAAATAGTTAACTTGAAGCCTTAAAAATCTTGCAGCGGGTACTATGGAAATACAAAACGAGGAAAGATTCATAAAGGGCGTGGAGAGCTTGATCAATCCAATGGCAACCAGCGATTTATTGTTTTTTCAAAAACTAAAGAAACTACTTCCTCCTGTAGTTTTAAAGAAGATGTTGCACAGGGCATCGAGGAATACTCCTTATATCGGTTTTACTATCGACCCTTATAGTCTCTTCCTTTTTTTCAGGTTAAGTGATATTGATTATGCAAAGTCACTTCTGCCTGCTCGTTACGAACTTGCAAAAACAAGGCTGTTTGTTGATGACGACCCCGATTTTTATATGGGAATCGGAAATCTAAGTACACGAGCAAGCACCTTTTGGGGTACAAGGCAGGAAGTATACCTCATTGCCAGAGATAAAACTTCAGGACTGATCTCTTTCATATTCCTCGATATTTTGAGTAATACAATAATTGCACTCCCTTATGAGGGTATTGCTGATCCGAACTGTAAAAGGGCAATTTTTACTACTAATTCAAAAGGAGATGTCTTTCTCGACATCGAAGAAAGCAAGACTGGCAGAAAACTTTCCCTGACAGGCACCCTGAAGAGGGGAAAGATACGGAAGCTCGACCAGGATCTGTGGGTTATGGGAAACACTTCAATCGGTCATTGCAGCAAATACACACACGGCAGTGAGGATATTCCATTTGCTGTTATATTTGATCCTGCAGAAGTCCTTGAAGCACTGGATATTCCAAAAGAGGATATACGGATTGAAGAAAACACTCTTTTCCCCGGATTGGCCCAGCCTGAATTAAGTAAGGCTATATGCTTCCCGTTTGCCCAGCATTATATTGCAGACAGTCCGGGAATATTTACAAAAGTTAAGGACATTGATGACCTGGTTGGAAAGTACAATGAATTTGCGAAATATGAGTCTTTCAAAACATTTTCGGCAAGGACCATTGTATACCAGATATTATTCGGGGTTGCTGTTACTGCTCTTATTACAGCCCTTCTTGTGCTTATTTTCTAGTATTCTGCTGTTTTTTTGCCAGTTCTCTCAAAATCTCATTCATTCGTTTATTTACGAATAAATTCGGGCTCCTCAGGGAAAATTTTAGCCCGGATCTCCATTAATTCTTCAGGTGTATCAATCCCGGGATCGATCTTTACAAGTAAGACGGGATTAAGCCCTTTATCGGGATGCTGAAGCTGGTTGGATTTTTGATTCAGTATCTTTTTTGATGCTCCAACAACGAATTGCTCCGATTTATCAATAACATATCCGCTGAGGGTACCGTTATTGTTAAAGGTAAGATGATTGACAAAGATCTCTCTTCTGATTAAATATATATCACCCTTGAAAAACTTGCCCACACTTATCCTTACAGTCACTCCGGGATGCCCGTCTTTGTCGGGGTCGGTCAGTCCGGGATCGTTTGGGTCGTTTGAAAGAGGTTCCGAGGGGTCTCCTTCAATTCCAAGCAGGCTTGGACTCTCGGGTCTGTAAAGATGCCATATTCCGTCTTTACTGTATAATTCAACTTCCTGAACCCTGGGTTTTATTGCCTGAACGGCTGCGTCACTGAATACTGATTTTGCGTTTTTCCTGCTTAATTTTTGTTCTGCATGTACAAACCTGTCCGATTGCATCAACCGGCCATCTTCAAGGTACAAATCGGTGAATCCGTATGATATTATAAAGGTCCTCATGGTTGTATGGGTTGTGGTGTCTTCATAAGCCACAACATCGTAGTGTGCATAATGCCCGATAATTTCATTCAATACCTTTTCCCTGTCTGAGAGAAGGGAAGTGTCAGAGAAGGACTTTTCGAATATATATAATGGCGATTCCGGCCATCCCAATGGTGCTGAGCAGGAATGCAGAATAATATATAAAGCAAATAGTCCGGGGATGAGCATTATTCCTTTTCGTCTCATACAGTATATGATTGCAGATTTAGTTAGCAAATCTATCTAATTGTAAAATCAATTCAAAGTCATTATTAGATACCTTTTTTTGAAAAAATCACTGATCTATTAGAGAGCAGGATGTTAAAATGCAAAATGCTTTTGCTTTTTGATAGACATCAAGTTTACAAAAATCAAACATAGCATGAGGATTTAACGGTTAATAAACTAATAATAGTTGCGAGACTACTTGTAAAAATAAGGAATTTTTAGTGAGAGTGTGAGTGTGAGAGCGAGTCTTGAGGAAAAAAAATGAGAGTGTTCGCGATTGCTCTCGCACTCGCTCTCACTCTCACTCTTTTTCTGTACCCCGAACGGACAAAAGTTGCAACAAGATATATGAACTTTTATCGATATATGTATCTTGTTAAGGGAACTTTTTAATTCTTTAATTCATGCTCATGTATAATTTTATTATTTTTGAATAAATTAACTGACAATGAATAAGATTATTGAAGGGAAAGAAAAAGCGATCCGGGATCTTTGCAAACAATATGATGTAAAGAGTCTATATCTTTTTGGATCGGGAAGTACAGATAAATTTAAAAAGTCCAGCGATATTGATATCCTGGTTTCCTTCAAAGATATTTCAATTGAAAGATATACCGATAATTATTTTGAGTTGCATTACAGGCTTGAGGAGCTTTTTAGAAGGAAAATAGACCTGGTAACTGTTAACTCCCTTGCAAATCCCTTTTTCATAGAAAGTATTGAAGAGACAAAAATATTACTCTATGCAGCGTGAGGCAGGAAAATACCTGTATGATATCAGAGAATCGATTGCATCGATAGAACAATATCTGGGCAATAAGCGCGATTTCGATGATTATCAGGCAAATAAATTAGTACGACGGGCAGTTGAGCGGGAACTTGGTATTATTGGTGAAGCAATGAGTAAATTACTGAAAGTTGATAATTCAATAAAAATATCAAGCCCACGAAGGATAATCGATTTGAGAAACTGGGTCATTCATGGTTATGATAAAGTCGATGATGTAATAATATGGGGGATCATAACAAAAGACATCCCAATATTGAAAGCTGAAATAAATGAGATAATTGGTGAATTTTCTGAATAATTTAATTAGCTCACCTCCTGGACTTTTGTTGTATACCGAAATTGCCAGCTGTCTGCCTGCAAGGTAGGCAGAGCGGGCAGGCGGATAAAAGTTACAACCTTTTATTATCTGAACTTAATAGTTCTGATTGTCTTTCCGGGAATCATTTTACAACCCTGACACACATTAACCGGCTTTGATCCCTTATAAGGAGCTTTCCGTCAGCGAGTGCGAGAGGAGCCCAGTTTTGTGTTCCAAATCTTGCTGCCCCCGGGTTGTCACTTTTTTGTTCTGCAAGCAATTCTGCCGAGGCAATTGGTTTATATCCCGATGGATCAGGCTCAATAAGGTATAAGGTTTTGGCACCATCAGTAGCCAGAATCAATCCGTCAACCAGAATCATACTTCCTTTATCGAAAAGAGGTTCGCGGCCAGTTTTCCACATTACCTTACCATCCATGTTCATACAAACCAAACCGTCGCGTTTGCTGTTTGTTGAGAACTGGGCATAGAAGTAACCATTAAACAGGATAGGTGGTTTGGTATGGTCTCCGAAATCATTATGCCTGAAAAGCTCTGTTACACTATAGCTGCCGTCTGACTTTTTTTCAACTTTTATCATTGCTATTCCCAGTTCATATCCTCCCACAACGATTACTCTGCTCTCACCGGCATCAAGTGCACTGGCCACCTGAATATGATTCTGCCAGTTATTATATTCCCAGAGAATTTCCCCGGTGAGTGGCCTGATTCCGACAATCTTGCCCAGAGTCTGCGGCAATTCCCGGTGTCCAATAGGATTAGTAGATGAAATAACCATGGCAATATGGTCTTCTCCGGCTATTTTTACTATAGCCGGACTTGCATAAGTTTCATTGCCAAGATTAGGTGTTTTCCAGACAATATCACCTGAGAGTTTATTATATGCTACCACACCGGCTTCAGGAGCCTGGGATAAAATAATGAGCAAATTACCATAGATAAGCGGGCATTGAGTAATTGCCCATATTGGAAGTTTATCGCCGCCGAAATCCTTCCAGACGTTTTTATTCCAGACGGGCTTATGTGTGTTTATGTCAATGCAATACAGGTCGCCATTGTGACCGCATGAATAAACATATTTGCCGTCAACAGCAGGTACGCTTCTGGATCCTGGAAACATGGCAGTGCCGGTAGCATCATAGTTGTATCTCCAGAGTTCTTTGCCATTGGAAAAGTCAAGACACCTCATTATGTCCTCAACCTCGTCCTTCCTGTCGAGTAAATAGATCTTCCCGTTTTTGATAACAGGTCCACCAAAACCCTTTCCCACATCCACCGTCCACAGGACCTGAGGTCCGCTCGCTGGCCAGGTACGCAAAATACCTTTCTGAGGAGATGTACTGTTCCTGTTTGGTCCCAGGTACTGGGGCCAGTCCTGTGCGAATATATTCGACACAAAGGCAAATAAAACAATTGCAGTAAAAAGCAGTTTGATTCTTTTCATAATTTAAATAGTTTCATAAATGTATTAATAAAGATAAAATTTTGTAACCCAAAACCAGGATTGCAATCCCTTAAAAAGAAAAAATATGTCGTTAAAACGAAACAGCTTAAAATATACCAGTTAACCATCTGTCAAAATCGCTTTCTGGCCCAGGGCCCAACTCTAAAAACCTAATGCACTTCGCTGTATTCTTTGTTAAAAGCATAAATCAGACCTACATTCCAAAGGAAATCATATTCAGATGGAATATTTGATTTCAGTGGTTTATTTATCAGTGCCGAAACTGAAAGCGGGAAATTCTTCTTACTAATTAAAAATGTGGTGTTTAAATACATACCATCCTTATCATCCATTTTCAGGTAGTATATCTCAGGACCAAACCTTGCAGCAATATTTTTTGTTATGGGGATGTTCGAAATACTCGGTCTGAATGAAAGCATATAGGTGTTCCTTGTTATATATTTTTCAATACCCCTGGTATAAAAAAAATACATTCCAATACCTATATATTTGTTAGCCTGAAAGTTAGGCGATATCGCACCCGCCAGATAACTGGTTGTCCTGATAATTTCCTGTGATGTTCCGGAAGATGTATCAGAAATTGTCTTGAATGACAGGGAATGATTTGCACGTATATTCAATAAAAACTTTTTTCTGGTCAAGACGTTATATCTCCACCAGAAAACCATTGCCCATGGTTTTCCTTCAAGCGAAAAACGAAATTGGGGTTCGAAAGTCAGTTTTCTTCCCACAGACATATCAAAGACCATTGCAGGTTTTCCTAACGTCAGGTTTGGAATTGTTGAAATCCCTTTACTTTGAATTGTGACAGCACCGCCAAAACTATTTATTTTGACAAGGGTACTGTCATTTTTTTGTGCGGATACAGTATAAGGAAGACTGATAATAAGAAAATGTAAAATGAGTTTTGTCCGGTTACTGTGGTTTCTGCTATTTGCCATATATTATTCTATCCTGAGGATTAAATACCATTTGGTTGAAGCTTATCCCCCATGTTCACTGCTTTTTCAATCACATCCAGTCTCGCTTTCCTTGGATCAGGTTTACCGACTGGTTTACCATCGGATTGTATATCAAGTATCTCGTTCTTTTTGGGACTGTAAACGGGCCATTTCGGCAGATCCTTACCATTTGGATCGCCTGTTTTGGCGAAGTTTACCCAATAGGCGTTCATCATCCTGGCGACCTCTTTATCCTCGGGTGCCACGGTTGCTCCTTCCGGAGCTCTGAGGTTGTCGAACGCAAAAGAAATATCGGTTCCGTGTCCGGGGCCAAACCGCATCCGCTCTTTCATGCCGGCAGGTAAATAAGAGAAAAGAAAAATATAGGACGGATCGCCCTTTGCGGCAAAAGCACTTGCTGTAAATCGTGCAGGCTCAGCCCATACCTTATCAGTGTTAAACCTTGTCTGTACCTCAGCAAATTCTTTTTTACCATCAGGATCATAGGCAGCTTTTGCCTCATCTGCCAGTTTTCCGAATAGTGAAAACAGTTCTTCTTTTGATTTACTGGCATTAACAAAGGGTCCACCAATTTCCGCACTGTTATTCCCGATCATGAGCGGAACGTGTGCCTGCCTGCCTGCCTTATATGCACTTTCAGAAGTCTCGACAACCAGTTTACCATCGAGAATCGGGCCTGAATATATACGCGGGCCTCCCTGTCCGTCATTTTCCTGTCCCCCGTCCACAATCTCTTCAACTTTCAGTGCACGCAGTCTGGCCAGTGCGGCAGCATCTGTGCCCTCAATACCATGTTTACGGGCAAAGTTTATTCCGATCGTTTCCGCTGAAACAGGGTAATATGGACTTGCATTTTCTTTGTTGATCGGCCTGCCAGTCAGAACGCCGTCGCGTCCTCCGCCTGAATGACTGATTGCCTTATGAAAAAGACCCTTCGCGGCTGGTATTGTAAGGAGTGAATGTATCGAAACACCACCTGCAGAGAAACCGAAAATGGTAACATTTTTAGGATCGCCACCGAATGCAGCAATGTTTTGCTGTACCCACTTGAGGGCTGCTATCTGATCCATGAAGGCGTAACTGCCCTTCGGTTCTTCCGGATGCTCTTTGCTCAACGCTGGGAATGCAAAATGACCTAGGCGCCCCAGACGGTAATTGATGGAAATCAGGATGACTCCTTGTTTGGCAAACCCATCTCCGGATGTGTTACCGTTGCCACCCACGAAGGCTCCTCCGTGGATCCAAACCATAACCGGTAACTTTGCTCCCTGTTTAACCCCGGCAGGCTTCCAAATGTTGAGGTAAAGACAATCTTCCGATGAGCCCTCTGCAATTGATCCGGAACCGCGGGGCCATCCGGCCTGTGCACAATTTGCACCGAATTCACGTGCTTCACGTACTCCTTCCCATGCGGTTACTGGTTGGGGCGGCCGCCACCTAAATTCACCGATGGGTGCCGCTGCATAGGGAATCCCCTTGAAGCTGGAAACATTAGCATCTGTTATCCCACGTACAAGTCCGGAAGCTGTGCTTACCACAGGAGAGCCTTCTGCAGACTTATTGTCAACAGTTTTCTGAGCGAATAAACTGCAACTGATAAATAATATACTGCAACTGATTAATACAGTTAACCCAAATATTAATTTCTTCATTTTGATAATTATTTAATTAATTGAAAATTTCAATGTTTATTAACCTTGTTTTTCCAGCTTAATCCAGCCTTTTTTCCTTTAGCCATTCCGACATCAGATCGGCTATTTCAATATTGTTTAAATCAGAAAATGGGAAATGCGTATTGCCTTTTATTCCAATTTCAGGCAGATGAACTACTGTAACATCACCACCATGATGGTTTACTGCATCCCTCCACAACCTTGCCATTTCAAGACGGGCCCGCCATCCATCCTGGCCCGGGTTATCGATTTGTTTTTCGGGAATAAAATCACCATAGTAAATAATTATTGGTATTCTGGTAAGCTTCATAAAGTCTGATAGTGGCACTCCAAATGCGGTGAGCGTACCTCCGGCCATCGGGATAGGTGCGGGCACTTCTCCTTCAGGAAAAAGAAAGCCGCTTCCAGGCTCATAAGAAACGATGGCTTTTATATTCTGATTTTTAATAACTGTTGCCCAGCCCATGCCACCTGAATGGGAGTGAGTAACAAGAATTGCCGGACCGATTCTGTTGAAGAGTGCCGAAATGGCCTCTGCATTGACATTAATATCAATTGGTCCGATGTTTGGTACCATCTGCCGGAAATACTGGTTCAGAGTCTCCGGGTCACGGGCGAACTGAACACCTTCAAAATAGTCTGGCCAGATGCCAACACGAAAAGTACCAAACCACCCCTGTTCGTCTGGAGTCGGTGTAATTGTACCCTCAACAGTACTTCTGCCGGCATCACCCCTTCTTGGCTGGTCGATGAGATAGACCCCGAAACTACGGCGCAGGAATATGGTCTGATAGCCTTCCCTGCCGTCGGGTGTTGTTTCCCAGGTTTTGGAAAACTGGCCGATACCATGCCACATAACAAGCGGATATTTGCGGGAATTAACCGGAATCTGGTAAAATACATAAGCATGGTCACCGTGAAAGCTTTGTCCTGAAGGAGTCGGTTTGTAAGGATTGAAGGTACCTGAATTGGTGATAACTGTTCCTCCAACAGCGAAACTTCCTTGCTCCCTTATCAGAATTGGTTTAGTGCTTTTTGAATTCTGGGCAAATATTGAAATAGCGACAGCTAATGCTATTATTATATGCGCAAGTTTTAAGACATCTTTTTTCATTTTCAAATATGTTAAGTACTCTGATTTCGCATTCTCCAAAGTATTATGCAAAGTTGACACTAATATGGGGCGTTGATTTATACGGATTACTGTTTTTTGTATCTGAATTACTGATATTGCATTCTGATGAGTATCATGAAGATAATTATACTTTAACTTTGATCTGAAATAAAATTAAAAAAGCGATGGACGAAATAATAAAACTGGATAATATTTCCCAATTTAATTCCTTGAGGGGGATTGAAACATTTCATCCTCTGGTCAGTGTAATTGAGTTTTCAAAAATGAGACTCATACCGGAAGCAAAGGCACACTATGGGTTTTATTGTGTTTTCCTGAAAGAAGCAAAGTGCGGTGATTTGAAATACGGGTGTAATTATTACGATTACCAGGAAGGTACACTCGTGTTTATTTCACCCGGACAGATAGTCGGGATAGGAAGTAAACCCGGGGCTGTTGTGCCCAAAGGCTGGGGACTACTTTTTCATCCCGATTTGATCCAGGGAACTTCACTGGGCCAGAATATTAAAAAGTATACTTTCTTCTCATACGAAGTCAATGAAGCACTTCACGTTTCAGAAAGGGAAAGGCAGGTTGTTCTGGACTGCCTGAATAACATCGATCATGAGTTAAGGCAGTCAATTGACAAACATAGCAAAATACTGATCGCAAATAATATAGAGTTACTTCTGAATTATTGCATGCGTTATTACGACCGGCAGTTTATTACCCGAAGTCTGGTAAACAAAGATATATTGGTAAGATTTGAGAAATTGCTTGACAATTATTTTCAATCCGAACTCGTTCACACCCATGGTTTGCCTACAGTTAAGTATTGTGCTGACCAGTTGCATCTGTCGGCCAATTATTTTGGAGATCTGATAAAGAAAGAAACAGGAAAATCCGCTCAGGAAAATATCCAGTTGAAAGTAATGGCACTTGCCAAGGAGAGAATCTTTGACAGGAGCAAAACCTTTAGCGAAATAGCATACGAATTAGGATTTAAAAGTCCCCAGCACTTCAGCCGTATGTTCAAAAATGAAACCGGGCAAACCCCTAATGAATACCGGTCGTTGAATTGAAGTCGGGATCATTCTACATTTTGTATCATAATACTCGCTGCTCAGATCACACGACGCACAACACAAGGTGGAAGACCGAAGTAAAGTCATGCAAGTCATGCAAGTCTTTTACCCTTGATAATTGCTGAT
>Ga0315295_10001011_pt1 | contig 24024 bp, 13 predicted proteins | sample YL17G14_0_MG_FD_204453 | JGI IMG/M metagenome (GOLD analysis project Ga0315295, IMG submission 204453) | Sediment microbial communities from Yellowstone Lake, YNP, Wyoming, USA - YL17G14_0 | ecosystem: Environmental > Aquatic > Freshwater > Lake > Sediment | place: USA: Wyoming | collected...
TATGCCAGTGTAGAATTCCCTTCTTTCTTAAGCTTCTTTGGTTGACGCCCCTGTATTGCATCATCCAAATCCTTTAAACGATACTTTAGTCTCTGAATAGCACTTCCCACTGCCCCATCCAGCGCACGTGGAAACACTATATCTTCGAATAGTTCTGGAGGGCCACTCAGTTTCTTTTCATAAGCTAACTGTAGTATTCTGCTATGAGCGCCAAATTTCCCAAGGAGATCTTGAAGTTCTAATTTGTCAACTACGCCTGAAGAAGAAATGATTAACTTAAGAAGTTTCTTGTTAATATCCAAAATTTGCTTTAGTAAATTTTCCTCCTGAGGGGTAAATGTCTTCCCTTCCAAAAGATGGCGAAGCGTACGGAATCGCTTTCCTGTACCAGCACTCTTTTTTAGAAGTTCATCCTCAAATTTACTGTAAAGCAATTTGGATTGTGTTCTCAATTCTATAAATGGACCGTAGAATGTATTGAGTCGTTTCAAAATGTCATCACGTTCTTCTTTAGACTTAGAAAGAGATAATTGGCGTTCATTAAATGCATTTTGGCGCTTGTTTTGACTTCTCTGAAACCATAGAAGACACATATTAACAACCAGACTAAATAGGAGGGCTATAAAACCAATTGCCATAGTGCCCAGGCCAACCAGAACAGGTCCCCAGGCCTTTACTAACTCCGGATTCTGTTTTTGCATCCAATCTAATATATCTCTTATTATCGGCACGTTCCCACCTCCTTAGGAGGGCCTGCTTGGATAGAAAAGTGTTGTCGCCTAAGTGTTCCGAGAGGCGGTGCCAGGGCGATTTTCCGGCTATCGTCTACCCTAGCATGATGTCTTACCTTTTGTCATTCCTCTTTTTATTCCCCGTTGTCACCAAGTTTCTGCGCTCGCTGTAGAAAATCCTTCTTGGCCTTTGGCGGCAGTTCCTTGAATTTTTCAAGCAACCACTCAACACTTAAGGTATCCAACCGTGTTTCGACCTTCTTAGCTATGATTGTCGCACGCTTAAGATGCGCCTCTGTGACGACTGGAGGAGGCTTGCTCACTCGGTTGTGAAAACGATTGGCTTCGTCTGCCGGCATGGACGGAATACCTTCTTCCTGGGCTTCGATCGAATCAATCCATGCTGTACTGCCTTCCTTGCGACGCTTTGAAATGTCTTGGATAAATCCATCCATTGTCTCGCCAGGGGGCCAGGGTGGTTCTTCATCCCCAAAAGTAGTAGCCCATTCTTTCCGCATCTCTTCAGATAGAGTATCAAACTTCCCCCAATTCAAGTTCTCATCGGAGAGACGCGTGTAGTCCTTCTGGTAGAGCCTGAGCGCACGCCGCATGAGTTGAAGGTCTTCAAGATCTTTGGGGAGGTTCTCAAATGCACCAACCAAGGACTCCACTTCTCCGAGGATATGGTCCATATCTGCCTCGGTTCGTATTTTGGTCTGCCACAGGTCAGACGCACGTTTGAGAGTCTGGGTTTCTGTGTCCTTCAGTTTCGCCAGGAACCCCGAAAGTTGCGTGCGTGTCTCAACAATCTCAGGAACCTGGATGCGTCCCGCCATGCCCTGCAATTTCCTAGAAAAGTCGTTGCCAACCTCACGAAGGCCTCGGATCTCCGCAACTCGCACAATGCGAACGGCATCGCCATGTGTCGTCAGCCATGACTTGACATCTCGTATTAGCTGATGGGCTTCTGCCATCGTTTCTGCTTTGCGGATTACCTGAAGTGTATGCTTCTCCAATTCTTCAACCTGCGCCTCCAGCCCCAGTTTCTTGAGGTTTCCTCCTATTGTGTAGAGCATTTTGTGTTTGAAATCACCCACAGCTTCCGGGGCATCGCTTCTCGGTGTCTGTCGGGCGAGCCAATCTGGGAAGAAGAGGATGGTCGCCTGGCGACCTCTCTCGTAGTGCGGTTGAACTTCAGCAATCTGAGAGTCCGTCCAGAGCGGTTTTTCTGTGATCATTCTGTCGATGATATCTTTTAGATTCGCAGCTCCCCACGTCAACTGGCCCACATCACGACGTTCTGCCCCGTGTTCCAACTTGGACATGGCTTCGTCCTGGACATTGTCCATCTTTTGCATCGCTTCTACGGATGCCGACGCCTGTTCCCGCAGATGCACCTCTCGGTAGCCCAATAAAGGAGGGACAGGCACGCGGTTCCTCAGCTCCAAAGAGCGTTCGAGACAGCTCTTACGCGCAAGATGGCTTTCGGCCTGCTCCCATTCATCCAGAAGTGTCTCCCATACCGACGATTCCTCGCCGAGAAGAATGAGATCAACACCGTGAAGGGCCGACAAGTCAATAAACTTGCCTCGGAAAAAACCGTCCTGTACCCATTGGGAAACGGCGAGTTGCTGCCCGTCGCGTACTGCAACGAGCTTCTCCGCGCGTGGCGCAACGAAGACACTTAAGAGAAGCCCCGCTGAGGCAATATTCCCACCGTACGGAGGACGGCATAGCTGGCGGATAACATCTGCAACGGGCAACCGCCGTTCATCTGCCCCCAAAGCGTCATCCCATTTCTCGGTGATCGCACGGACGACCGGATACGCAGGTCGTCGGGAAACATCGCCGTTCTTTGTGAATATGCCCCACGTATCCTTTAACACCGTTACAGCCCTGTTCTTTGACTTCGGCGGCTTGGCAATAGCCCCAGCGTAGTCGAGCTTGCCGAGGAACAACTCCAGCGTGAGTTCCTGACAAGTGTCCGCAGCATTCCCTTTCGCCGTACTAAAACCATCAAAAGGAAAAGGTATCGGGGTCTTATATATCTTCGCGAACAACTGCGTCCCTGCTCGGCTGAGTCGGTGCACCTCCAACTCCTCTTTCAGTCCGGTAGCATAGCGCCTCTGCTTCATCATGCTTTCGACCTGCTCCCGGATCACCTTGCGCAACTTCTCTTTGTGCGCGCCGATCAGATTACCGAACCTGACACGGTCCTCTTCACTGATGGATTCCTCAAGAACAGCATACTCCGCCAACGCCTGTCCCAATGTGCCGTTCTCGTCACACAATAGCACTATCAGAATTGGCAAGGCCAGCACCCCGGATTCCCGGGCCACGGTCTTCAGGAGTTTTGTGGCGTCCGGCACAATAGTAGCCGGGTCCCGGCTTTGTTCCAAATAGGTGTATACGATCGTGCCCCGGGGCTCATCCACTGCCACAGCGCCTTTCCATCGGTCACTAGCAATCTTGATCTGCTGAGGGAGATAGTCCAGATTCGATGTCACAGCTTGATAACGCCATTCTCGGGTCGTGATCTTGTTCTCTTCTGCGAAATCGCACTCTAGGTCACTGAGGAGATCGCACCATCCGGCTGCCTTGCTGGCAAACAGCTTTGCCTTCCCGGCTTCATCATAGGAGCTCGCAACACGTTGGCGGACAAAAGACAGGAATTGAGTGCGCGGAACCGCATCACCAAGAATATCGAACGCTTTGAACGCCTCGTCCCATTCCAGGACATTGTACTCTTCCTGCAGGAGTCGGATGCCCTTGTCTGCATCACTGAGAGACAGACCCCCGAGTTCCCCCAACGCCCCGATTGCATCGTTCTTGTCTATTGCCTGGAGCCCGAGTTTCGATGCTAGGACAACAGCGCAGAGGAGGCGCTGCAATTCCGGAGACAGACGTGATCCATGCCTTGCCATCACTGATGCATAAGCGAGCGTTATGGATCCTTGCTGGCCAGTCTCCTCAGAACTGATGAGTTCCTGTTGAAGAGCATCCGACCACAAGTCAGCTGGCGACAGCGACCAATCCCCAGAGCCAGGGACTTCCGCCTTCTCGTAACGGTGAAAAACATCACCCAACAAGGCCAGCGCAGATCGCTCCTGCAAGTGCTTCCCAGCGGAAGCAAGATAGAAGAGGAACCACGTAGAATAGGGCGACAGAGGCCAGCACCCCTTGCGAACCACGGCGTGAAACTGATCGGAATCGCCCCAAAGCCTGTGATTCTTGGACTGAGGGAACCATCGGGCAAGATTCGCCATGGCGGCTTCCGAATCGCTTTTCGCCTTCTTGCCCTCAAACCACTTATCCAGGAGCTTATGCTGACGCTTCTCAATAAGGCTAGCTATCAGTGTCTCCAAGTTGATGGACAGGTAGACCCGATTGGCCGACTGGTAACGAGTTACGTACCTCAGAATCTCATTCTTATACTCCGGGGCCACTCGCTGTACGTATGCGTTCAACTCAAACTGGATAAACCCTACAAAACATGTGCTATTAGCGTTTGCCTGTATCGCCTCAAACAAGTCCTGCAAAACCCCACTGCCGGCGATCTGACTGCGAACCGTTGCGAACTCGGTATATTTTCCAAATTCGTCAAACAGCACCAGAAGGCACCGATAGGGCTTCCCTTTACCACAATACTCGCGAACCGTGACGTCAATGACATCCCGAACGGATTCCCCGGCGAGCGCCCTGATAGGCATTCCCCGTGAAGCAAAGAAGTCGTGGATCTTTGCGTACGTTCGCTCATCCTGTTGATCGAGCCCGGCTAGAAGATCCTGCGCACTGCTGACTTCACATGCCGCCACAAGCTCCTTGACGACTCCCTCATTGGACATGCGGATCAGACTTGCGGCCTGACCAAATCGGGGTCGAAGATCATCCAAAGACCTTGGGTCAAGTCCATCGGCTTTGAGAGTACGCACAATCTGTTTTGTGATCTCGGCGGTAAGGTCAAAACTCTGCATTCCGTTCAGAGCTAGAGCCAGACACGGCTGTTTTGCCTCCTGCAGCAAGACCCGGAGGTCGCCTCCTATGCCTGCATCTGCAGTCTCGATGGCGGACAGGACACCCTGAGCGATCTCTCCATCAGGAGCACTGACTAGACTCGCCAGAGTAAGCCCTAAGTGGGACTTACCAGTGCCATATCCGGCTATGGCCAGCGTAAACGGCTGATCCTCCAACCCGTAGCATCTTCGAACTACGGCGCGGGCGAGACTCGCCGTATCCATGAGAAGATGCCCATGTCCAGTTCCTACATCTTCCTGCTGGACTCCGTGGTACTTCGGGCCATGGAAAACGAATGCTTCGCTGGCCGCTTTGGTTTTGGACTCATCCGTGCCAAACCAACTTATGCTAACCGCTCCATTGAACAGGCGATCGCCTCGGAAGCGAACAACGTCATTAAGCCGTTGTGGCATGAGGTCTCCTTTTAGAGCATATCGTCATAGATTCGCCTCCAGGTCTCATCAGGCCCGGCTTTCGGAAGCAGAAGCCAGGGTTCCATGTGCCGGTCAACCTCGATCAACCCTTTGCGCTCAACGAGCTCCAATACCCGTTGCAAACTTGAAACATCCCAACCGGGAATTGTGCGCCAACCGGCCGCAGAGTCAAGATCTGTAATCGGCACCTGACGCCGTTTAGGAAAATAGTCGCCCATCAGTTGAAGCATCCACGCGCCATAGCCAATTCCAAGCTCATCTGTGATAGGTGCGGCCCGCCGCACAATCGCACCCTCCGTCTCAGACAGTACACCACACATCTTGAAAGCGGCATCGTCCTCGTATGTCCCGACCAGAGGCCCTATGAGCCCGCTTTTCTCGACGCCATAAATAACACTCAAATGCGCCTCAAGCTTTGCCCTGGAAAAATTCATTCCGAGGGCCTGTGTCCCGGCAAAGAAGGTGTGGTACCACACGTCGGCTCCGGTGACGGAACCGCATAGGTTGAAGTGTGCTATCCACTGGGTGACACTGGCCTTCAGGTAGGGATCTTCCAACAGCACGATCCGACCAAGAGATGTCAGATCCGGCTTCTTGATTGAAGACCGTTCCTGCCCTGTCAGTCGTATCAGACCCATGCCCCGGCAGTAGTCCAGAATCGCCGGGACCTTGCCGCTCGATGTGCCCGTCGGAATACCCGTGGCAGCGGCAATCGTCTGATAGTCACCTTCCTCGCCGGAAGCCGCATATCGCAACATGCCGTTGATGTACTGGCGTTCAGGCTTAAACGTCTTATGGAAGTTCCGCGGCAAGCGACTATGTTCTACAGCGTCAGGCATTGAACCCGCGGTCCTCTAGTGATGTTATCCTAATGCGTTGCGCTTGAAAGACCAGTCTTCCTGTCGCCTCGTTCAAGCTTCGTCCTAAGGACCAGCATTCACCCTTTTGAAGTGAAGCCAGTCGGGTTGCCCAGTCCTGCACGCTGACATTGCTGATGGCGTAATGAAGAAGTTGAGCGTGTTCACGCATCTCATTTTCAGTGGGCTTGAAAAACAGCTTGTGCTCGGCTTGGAAGAGACGACTGACGCGGGCATCGTTAACGCCGCCAACCCCCTTGACCGTTTGCGTCGCGACCATCAGGGCAAGTCCGTGTCTGCGGCCTTCTGTGAGATACTTGCCGACCGGCGCATCGGAGCCAAGATCCAGGTTTTGCACCTCGTCGAGCACAATGACCCTAGGCGTCTCCTTGTTGCCCGACCCGCTAACGAACCCATACAAATCCCAAAGTACGAACTCAATCACCGCCCGGGCCGAAGCTTTGTCAATCCGATGAAACTGGAAGATGTGGCTGCGACAGTTAATGTCGCCAAACAAAGCTTGCCAACCAATTTCCTGTTTTTCGGAGGCAAAGGGATTCCCTTGGATGAACGGCTTGAGTTTGCTCATAGTCGTTCTTACAGTGCCGGACGCATGGAGATTGTCGCCGATGTAGTTCTGAAGAACGGCCAGGAGTTCGGCGAGAGTGAACGCTGTTGCGTCACGTTCAAGCCCATCGGTGACAGCATCGGTCAGCGTCGAGAATTGCTGGTCACCGAGATCGTACACACTCTTGAAGATTGCGGCGACCCGCTTGGCGACGTCGTAATGTTTGTCGGCGAAGGCCAAACCGTCTTGGTAGGTCACCTGCACCTTGAACGGATTGATCGGCAAAGGGTCGTTGTAGATGTAGTGCTGCTCGGGTTTGAGATTCTCCACAGTTGCTTTTTCCAACTTGTCGTTAGTGAAACCATCCGTGTAGTCAAGGATAAGCGAATTCTGCCCCTTTCGTCCCATTTCGCAAAGCAAGCATTGAATGGCATAAGTCTTGCCCATGCCGGACGAGCCAAAGATCAGCATGTGGCGGTTGGCTAGTTCAGGATTTCCGAACTCCCAATATACCGGCTTGTCGCCACTGACTGTCCTTCCCAACAGGATGCGGTCCGGGATTGGCAGAGCTTCGACAGCTCTCGGCTTTGCATGTACATCGCCATCAGCGACTGCAGGGTGGGGCACTGCATCAAGAGTCGGCGCGGGGGCGACAAAGGCGAGTTCCGACTCTTGTTCCGCGACAACGGGTTCGCTTGGTTGCGTTTCGGGCTTCGTTTCCAGCAAATCAATACCCGCTGCGTCATCCTCGCCTTCCTCACGGTCCTGCTGTTCTTCCCATAACGGCGCATCTTCGTCGTCATCATCACCGGGTGGCAGTTCAATGTCATCCAGGCCATCGCAAACATTACTGGCTTCTTTTCGGGCCAGTTCTTTCCATTCACTCCACGTCACGGGGAAGCCAGCCCCCTCCAACGCTAACTTGAGCACGAATTCACGGCCCATAACATAGATGTCAGCGGTCACGTCGCCCGTTTCGCCGACTGCCCAGCGACCGATGCGGATAGCGTCCGCTGCGTCACTGTCGCTCCAGAAGGCGAATACCGCCGCTGCCCAGGCGATCTCGTAATCGCCTTCGGCCAGCCGCTCCAGGGCGGAAAGCACGTCCGCCTGTTGGTGGCTTTCGATTTCAGCCTTACTCGCTATCAACCGATGAAGCTGCAACCACCAGTAGCGCTGATCAGGACGGTTGTTCTCATCCAACACCGCATCATTTTGGCTGCGTGGGGTGAAAGCAGGGACCAATACGCGCAATCCGTTGTTGATCTGTGCCCGGGCTTTGAGCAAGTGCTCTTCCGATTGCTGCGCCAGCTTACATTCGATCAAACGGATTTCCAGGCAGACGCGTTTATTGTCGTCCAGCCATGCCGTCAGCCACATCAAATCCGGACGACGCTCATCATCCGCTAAGTCGAACCAATGGCGATATGCGTCTAGTGAGACCAAATGGTCGCACAGCACAGTGCGTTTTTCCCGCAGTATCTTGCGGGTCAGCGAGTAGGCCATAAAATCGCGGATGTAGTGACCAACTCCAGTCGCGCGCACCAGCGACAGGCCGGTAAGCTCGTGGGCCTCATGCAAAATACTCTTTGCCACCGCCTGGCAGTCGGCTGCACTCCAGTCATGCGCGGCATACACTTCTTGAATGGATGCGGCCAAACGTACGTGAACGTCGGCCAACGAGAACTGTTCGGTCGAAATAGTGTAGTTGGCCTCGCCATGGGAACCGACGCCAGAGCCGAAGCCAATGATCTCCCGCTCACGCGCCTGTCCTCCGGCGGGAATTTTTATCAGGCGCTCGTCCATGTTCGGATCAATGCAAATTACCCATTCTGCCTTGGCATGGAGGGCGTCGATGACACCGCGCCACGGCGCAAAATCGCCCAAGCCGAGGACGACGAATTCTTTGCCCGGCTGTACTCCTTGGTTTTTGAGTCTGTGCATTACTTGCGTATGCAACTTGCCCAGGGTGAACTGGAGGTTGCTCATCACCCGCGACCGTTTAAAGCTGTCCACAGGATGACGTACCGCGCAACAAGACTTTTCCAAGATCGGAAATCTCAGTGTCCGTGTGGTGATGTCGAATGGCGCAACTTCCGCAAACTTGTTGCCGCCCTGACCGGCGCCTATGAAATCGTATAACACCGCGATGTCGGCCTCCAGGCTGTCTTTGATCAGCCGCTGGAAGGAACCAAGCTGACGGGTTTCGATAATCCGATGCGCCACAGCGAAACGGCAGCGTCGGTAAGCCTGAAACTTACCCTCGGTTTCCGCTGCCTCCCACCGTTCCCGCCATTGCTCGATCCAACGTGCCACATCCACATCATCGCCCGATTCGGTGAAGATGGTCACACCGATGGCGTAAGGCTTGCGTCGCTCCGGCAAAAGAACGTAATAACGGCGGTCCTTCTCGTCGGCCAGTTTATTGAGATACTGGTGCACGGCAGCAATGACCGGTTGAATGTCCTGGTTACGGAACACCGCCAAAGTCAGGCCGTCGCGGGCGTGCGGATGTAGCCGGAAATAATCCGTTATCAGGCGAAAGAGCAGCTTTGATTCCCGACTTTCGCGGAACATTTCGGCGTCCGTCACCTCTTCATCGTCGTTGGAATTGTCATAACGCAAGAGAAGGCGAGTAGAAAGTGTTGCTTCGCTGTCTTCCGGCGAACCGATGCGATGAATCAGCTCCTGGCCGCGGACATTCGTGTCCAAGTTCTGGTCTTCGTTGTACAGCAACCCAGCAACAGGCGATTGGATGGATGCCAGGTCAACGTAGCCAATCCAGATTTTCTCCGCGAACGCCTTGCGCCTTTCCTCGCGGCGCCGTTCTGTAGCCGTGGCAGCATTGAAGCAAGAGAATAAGAAAATCACCTGCGCCTCCAGCATTTCCAGAACTGCCGGATGCAGCACCGTGGCCACGCCAGAGCGTTCAAACGGTTCCGTACCCCAAGCCACACCGAACTCCGCGCCGCGCCGTTGCACCACTAAGAAGCCACGCATCAACATCGCCACCATTTGTGATTCTGGAGTGTCGGCAGCCTGGACAACGGATTCACAGGCAGCGGCATAGGCCTGACGCAACTGTGTCCATTCGTCACCAAACAACGCTGCATGCAAGCCACGTTCGTAGGCTGCGGAAATGAAACGAGTGTACTTATCGGCCAATAGTTTCAGGTGCGGCAGCAATATGTCAGCACTTGCCAACCATTCCCGCCCCAGCAGGTTTGTCCACTTGTCATCGTCCGGATGTGCGTCACGGATGCAATGCAGCATGACACGGCGCATCTCTTCATCGTCCGTAGCACGCAGCAGTTCTTCATAGTACGGCAGGTGGAACACGGGTAGTTTCCAAATGCCTGTATCTGCGTCCAGAGCATCTTTGGCCCAGTACAACAGAGCTTCAGCCAGCCGGTAAGACTGGATTTCCGGCAATCGCCAGGCGAACTTACGGCGGTATGGCTCTCCGTCAGCGTCATACATCAGATAAACAGAGAACTCCAATTGCGGTTCCGCCGTCTTGCTATACACGCATGCAACATCCTCATCGGTCAGTTTGCACGCCACGGGCACACTTTCCCCATCAGCGCCTGGCACCTCTACGCGCGCGGCGATTAACTCGTCTACGCCCCCTATCAGGCGCATCAAGTATTGTCGCGCCAGGTCGGTGCGATCAATTGTTGCATCAACGTTGTCCGTCGCACTTTCGTAATCGTGTTTGAAACGGTCACACGCGATTTCAATGCGTTGCACTCCAGCGTTAGCAAAGCGTTTGTCACGGCCAAAATTGCGGAACGCCTGCCACACGGCATGCAGAACCATCTCCACCGGGCTGCCGGAAAGTTTGTGCAGGCTTTCCGGGGGCTCCTTTTTGTCTCCCTTTTTCCGGAACTTCAACACTTTGTCCATGATCGTAACGAAGTCACATTGGCGCAACCTGTCCCGATCTGAACGATTTTCTGTCTGTACATAGTTCTTCAACCCTTTGAGGAATTCCTCTCCAGTCGGATACGGACCACGTACATCCTCGTCGTCGAGAGGCAACCCAGTGTCTTCGCCCATGTCAAGGGCCTCGAGTATCTTATCGATGGTTTTAGTTGCCTTGTCCCGCTCCTTACTGTCGAGAAACAGGCTATATGCGAAGAAAGCATTCGCTTTTTCGATATACGGAGCCAATGTGACCCGTTTTCGTCCCAGTGGGAAACCAGTGAACTTGGGAAGTTGGAAGGTATTGTACTTTCCAAGCATGATTTGTAGCACTTCCCGGACAGTGCTCGCCGCGTTCAGATCCAGCGCCGCCAACCACGTGCTGATTTGTAAAAGATCCGCTCGTCCCTGCTCCAATAGCGGCTTCATCAAACGATCGAATTCTCTTAATTCGGCGGGCTGCACGCCAATAATACCAACGCTCTGCAACTTTGCCCTTGCCCAGGATTGGAAACTGCTTCTCATTTCTGCCTGCCAGACGGTTTCCAGGTCACACCGGTGGAAATCTGCCAGGCTGCCGGCATCTGTCACGCGGTCAGCGCCGCAAAGAACAACCAAGCCAAGTTTCCCATGCACGGGGGGTAGGTTGCTGCGGTAGTAGGTCAGGTTGCCACGGTCGTCCAGCCAATCGTGGTTTCTTGCCTTGGCCAAACCCGCCACTGACCAATCATTGGTCATGACTTGAGCGATTTTCAGGGTCAGATCCAGCTTGGTGTCGGCGGCGCACTTGTTGGCGACTGTTTCCGCCAGATCCAGAGTCGCGCCTTCCGATAGAGCAGGCACCATCACCAGTAGCCTTCTGGCGTCAGCGCCACCTGCTTGCCGCTTTGTTTTTTCTATTTTTTGCTCGAGATAATTCCACGCGGAGTCGGCAAAATAGCTCATGATTTTGATCTCCCAATCACTTCCGATTCGTTGCCTGCCGGGTTCTCGACGAGGGCACACGAATCAGAGAGATGAATCAACAGACCCGCGGCCTCAAGCATATCCTGAAGCCATGCATCGCAGTGACTGCCGAGATGGATGTCGTCCACACCGTCGGCCCAAGAGCTCGCCCGGGTGAACCCCATGGCGTCAAACACCAAACCGTGCCGCACCTCCACAAGTTCCTTGAAGCGGTCGTAGGTTAGGCGCCCACCAATCGGCACGGTGGTCACCACTAAGAGGCGCAACAACTGTTCATTTAGGGTAAATCGCGCTCCGGCCCCGCGCCGAGGCACAAGCAAACCGATACGTTTTGCCGTGCTGATGAACAACTTGCCACCGTAACGCGTATCGGCCTCCTTAAGGATCTTGACCCTCTCCTCCTCATTTTCGGGTAGTTCGACATCATCGCCACGAATGGCGCGGTAGACAAGCTTCTCCATAGCTTTGACGGTATGTTGGGAAATACGCTTGACGGCCAACCGTTTTTCATCCGGTGCGGATATCCCCAGGCGGTAGCCGGGCCATGATGTTTGTCGCTCGGGCGGACAGTGACGGGCGCTTTGCGCCGCAAGGCTGCGCAACACCTGCATGGCACATGCGGTTTCGAGCAATTGCAGCCGTTCGATTACATCCAAATCAGACATACACAAGCGCAACAGATCTACAGCGAAAAGATATCCTTCCCGCCAACTGTCTGCCGGACACCAGCCCGCATCAACAAAACGCAGCTCATTATTCCGGATGTCCGTAGCGTTCCGGGTATCGGACTCAACGCCCGTGTCAATGAACTCGGAGATGTCCGTCACCGTCTGCGGACAATGCGTCAGCAACCGTCCAAGTTCGCGTTGCAGTGCGGCATGCAACCACGCTGGTTCGTGTTCCTGCGGTTCGATCCGCACCCCACTTTCTTCTACCCATCGCCGTACCGCTTCCGGCGTTTGGCGCAAAGCATTACAAAGTTGCAGGTACAACACCTCGCCCCCACGGGCGAGAAAATCATGTTTGTCCATGGAAAAATAATGGTTTTGGGAGTTCCTGATCGAATCATCCCAATCAGCAGGAGGATTCTTTCGCGCGGCTGTCTCATTCCAAATGGTTTCCCCGGCCAGAAAACCAGGACACACGGGCAGGAAACTTTGGGCACACCAGGTACGGCCAGAGCCTGCCCCCTGGAAACCAAGGAAAAGCTTTTCCAGTGTTCGCAGCACATCGTTCTCGGCGCCGCTTTCCGTCACCCGAATCTTGGCCTTCAGCCGCTCTATCAATACCTTGTATTGTTGGCGGTGTGTCTCGTGACGTGAATCCAGCCGTGAGGCCCCCATAAAGGCGAACAGTTTCAGATTGAGGCGCGCCTTCGGGGCATATTGAAGTCTCCCCATGTCCGGCCAGTCTGTCAGCGTCTCCACCGCCGGCAGCGGGCTGGCAAAAGCATTGCCGTGGCCCGCGACCCGTTTGGAGGAAACCATCACCAACAGGAATTCGATGAGCAATTCCGTTGGCGACTGATCGTTAAGAATGCGGTTTCCAAACAACTGGATGGCCGGGTTTTTGGGACGGGGGACACCGCCGGGAAAAGAGTCACAAGACATCGTTCACCTCCAGTACTCCGTCACGGACCGTGTATTGCTGGCGGCGGAACGTATGGTCGGTTTTCAGACGCACCAGCATGATGTCGGAGCGGGTCTCTCTGGCGCGGTGTTGCACCTTCGTCTTGAAGCGTTCCAGTCGCTCCACATAAGCAGCCTGCAGGATTTCGCCGACTTCGCCAAAATGCCGCATGACTACGTAGTCCAGGAACGGTAAAGTCAATACCAGGTTTGCGCCGTGGATGCGGCCGCGCCCCTGCAATTCCAAATCGATGCGCCCGCCCCCAGCAGCGTCCTGACGCCGGATCAACTCGAGGGCCGTCTCGTTTCTCCAATCGATCTGAGCCAGTACCACTTGTGCGCTCTGCCGAATTTCGCTCCTGCCGCGGCTCAGGGTGATGTAGAGCCGGCGATCATGCCCCGTAGCGCGTTCGGGCAGGCGGACACCGGTAAAGTGCTCCTGCAAGACGTGATAGATGCGATGCTCCAGCACATCCCTTTCCGTCATTTCCAGCCGCGCCCCCGGTTTCTGCCATTCCTGCCAGCGCAGGATGGTTGGCGAGTTGAGGAACTGAATCAGGTACGATGGCTCCTCCTTCGGGAAATCGTAGAGGAAGTAGAGCATGCGGCGGACCTGTTCCCGCGCCTGGTCCGGGGTCAAACCGGGTTTGTTGTCGTTGCCTGGTCCCGACCCGTGTTCCTGAAGTAGATCGAACTCCGCATCGCAATCCTCCACACCCAGTCGGAAATTTCGGGCCCGCAATTTGAGCCAAAGCTTCCGTTCCCAGATGGGGCATGGACGCTCGCCAAAACCTTGTTTGCGGATTTCCGAGACCGCCCGCATCTGCAGCGCCGCTGGATGGTCCTCCTTGCCATTGTCGCCGAAGAAGCGGTTGAAAAACATGAATTCCGCTTTCAGCGGAGTCTGATGCTTTTCCCGCATTTCAGCAATGTCGCTCTCCTCCAGCCCGGAAGTCACCAGATAGGCGAGATGCTCGGTGATCTGTCGCAATGTCAGTCGTGTTCCGTATTCGTACATGCGTCGGTAGGCGAGGGAAATACGGTCGAAGATCGTGTCTCGGCGGTTATTGATCAAATCCACGTTCAGTAGGATCGGACAGTTGCCGCGGCAGACAAAATCATAGCACTTTGTCCAGCGTTCAGGCGCGGTCATGCGAGCAAATATTTTAAGAGCGAGTTCCAGGTTGTCCATGCGCGCCAGGTTGACAACCAGAAAGCGGGCACCACCTAGAACCAGATCCGATTCACCGCGTTCGGCCCCAATCGCACAGAGCACATCGCTTTCCAGTTGCACCTCGGAAGTACTGAAGATGGCTGCCTGGTTGCGCAGCAGGTCAAGCAGCGTTCCGGTGTTGGATACCAGCAGAAAGCGGCGCTCGTTTCTTAGTAGCTCCCGCACCAAAGCGGGATCTTCTTCCTTGCGGCGTTCGCTTAGGTCCTTAATGATGGTAATGCCGACGGCGGACAGATCCTCACGCAGCGCAAACTGCTGCTTCAAAGGCTGCTCGGCAGGGATCCCCATCATTTGTTTGTAAACTTCCAATGCCATGGTGGACTTCCCATCGCCAGCATGACCTGTGAGAATGATATGTCATCCTCCAGGAGTCCGGAGTTCTGCGAGAATGGCTTGCGCCAACAGATGTGGAACAAGCACTCAACAACTTCATAGCCTGGCAACACAAAATCCCTTGGCCTTTCGGTGTTCTGCCGCCTGGACATGTACTCTGCAAAACCATCTACTTGGGAAGACTTGAACGCCGCTTTCTTGGTTTTCCGCTCGTTGCGAAGGTACTCAATGAAAGGTTCAATGGTTGGGAACTTGGTTGAAGTGATAGTTACGCTGACCGTAAAGAAGAGGCTGTGATCGAGAAGATATTAATTTTGAATAGCAGTTTTATATCCAATATTTCGCCTTGTGGGGAATAACAAAGCGAACACCGCCACGAGGATCAGGAACATCTCCGCGATAGCGTGGGATGACATGCATGTGAAGCTGCCCAACTGTCTGTCCGGCCGCTTGACCATCGTTCAGGCCAACATTGAAAGCATCAGGCGCCGGCTTAAGTGTGCTTTGAAGGTGAGAAATGCACCAGTCAATCCATTGCACAAGTCGAAGCTTTTCATCAGATGTTAAGTCACAAAAACGCAAAACGATACGTTTTACAATAATAAGTGTGTGACCCGGTGACACCGGAAACTTATCGCGGGCGATGATGAACATTTCATCCTCAGCCAATATACGCTCTTCCTCAATTGCTTCGAACGGTTTCATTATGCCGCCTCAATTACGATATTGCCATTCAGATTGAAACCCTTGGTTTAATGCTATCTGTGCTTGTGGTACTAAGACTTCTCGATACTTTGCTACGAAGCCATTCTCACCCAAAGAAAGCAAATCATCAGCATCCATTTTGAAGCAATTTATATAATCTTCCAGCAGTCTGGGTTGTTTTTTTGTAATCTCAATGGCTCCAAAGTGAAGTCGCGCTAACCGCGGGACGTATATGTTGAGGTCTGGCACTGCATCACCCTTCTTGGAGTTAGTCGTTGGGTCTACAGGCGCGAGATTCCACAGTAAATCATGGGCAGTAAAACTCCAAGGAAGGAAATGGTCAATCGCGAAGTGAGAATCGAGGGCTTGTTCGGTGTAAATGTCACGGAAGCTATGCGCTTGACCACGCTTTTCATACTGTTCACGGACGTGTCGCCAAAACCTACGAGCCGTGGTAAGTTGTCGTTTGACGGGTGCACGAAGTTTGTTCATGACTCCCGGCACATTTGGATTTCTTGTCTGCAAATAAACTGATAGATGAAACTCCGTAAAAGCCTGCACTACTGCCATATTTTCCACGAAAAATGCTCGCCATGATTCATTTATCTCTATAAAACCGTTTCGGAACCAGTATGGGCAGGCTTGTGCAGTGCGCTGACTCTGCAGTGCAAGGTCTATGATTAGAATATTACGACTGCAATCCTTTTCGCCGCGCAGTTTATCTGCAAACCAAGGGGATAGGAAGCGAGTTGGCACGTATTGTTTAAAATGTTGGAGGTGTAATTTTGCTTTGTCTGAGTTTACAAGAAATTGACGAATGGCATCCGACGCTGCATTCGCTGGCAGTTTCGACAATAGCTGAAGCTCCCGAATCACGTCCTGTAGTTTATCCTGTCGCCCAAGAGAGAGCCGATAAAGACATACTGGATGCCAGGCTGCAACCGCCATCTCTGCGAAAATATCAGCTAAAGCAATTGTACGCGCCTGTGTCCGGCGAAGTAATGACAATATAGCCAGCAACCATAAAAGTTTATAGGAGTTGGTCGTGTCATTAAAGACTTGGCCAAGATAGAACGTTTTCTCTGGATAGCGCCCTGCAATGCCGCTAAGTGGTGAAAATTGATTCGATGAACTGTAATCATTCATAACATTTTCCATCAATTCTGTGGAGACGGGAGGAAGTTTCTGCTCTGTTCAAGAAGATCATCGAATCCGACGTCTGGCGTGATTCGCTTTATCGGCTTCCCAAGATATGCCTCATGCTTCTGTAAATACTCGTATGTTTCTACAATTTCCTTTTCGCTATCGCAAAAAACATATTCCAAGTTCTGCACGCGCTCACGCATGTACAGGGCAAGCTTGATAGTATCACCCAGGGCTTTGGCTAGATCCGAAAACCGGTCAACATCACTGTCTGTCCAGCTGGGCGGGGGGCGGTTCACGACCAAGGCGAGGACCGAACCAATCCCCGGCTCGTCATAACCAGATTGGACAACTCTTCTGAGGAACTGTAATAGCACCGGGTCGCTCTCCCTCGATTCCAGTTTCGCGGCAATATCGCGCAGTCGCTGCCATCCTGCATCTGTTGGATCACACCCACAAGCCCGGAGCAGTATTCCCTTAGCTTCGGAATGGGCTGCGGCGGCAATACCAGACCATTCCCTCAACGCCTTGTTCAGGGCATTGAAGAACGCCTCCACTTCCGATTTCTCGGGCTTGCTTTCAGGGAAAGGCGGCAGTCCGAGCGCAACAGGCAGATCAACATACAGAAATTTATCGGGAGATTTGGCCTTCTCAAACGCATCCCTCAATCGGATCGTCGCTTCTGCCAACCGTTTCGTGCGCCATGAGAAATCGGGGAGTTGTTTCACCATCCGAAACAGCGCTCTGACAATTGGTACGGTTGCAGGCTTGGTGCTCAAGCCTTTCGCCAAGCGTTCAAGTACAGCCGCTCGGGTTCCGACGATGCGGCTTCCGGCGACCCCAAAAAGCTCGGGACGGCGCATCAGCACTTCAAAGTCAGCAATCCCCGGCTCAGGGATGAATGTACCTTCGCGATAGAGAGTTGTTTCATCGGGGTACACCATCATGAAAGCGCAGAGAATCACAGGGTGAATCCCATCCATGACCCCATAGGGTGTTTCGGAGAGGGATCTGAAAACTGCATCCAAAGGCTGAGGTTCGGGCTGAGTTCGAAAGATCATGTCACTCAGGTGCTGCCATGCCGGCCAAAGAGAGTTCTTTTCAGAAGGAGGCGCGAATGACCAAACCCCAGGGGCCCTCTCACTATGAAGCCCAGTAGCCCTGAGCACGGACTCGTACATACTGCGCTCTGGAGGAAACCCTTCTATTCCAAGGCTGGGCTTCTCAGCAAGTGTCAACATCCGTTCGACAAGATTTCGGCGGGCAGCCGCTCCTGCAGAAGAAAGAATTCTGCGTGCAATGAGTTCATTGCGGATTCGTGGAGTCTTTCGGTATAGCCTGTCACATACATCGGAAAGAAGATGAGAAATACCTACACGCGAGCGCACTGGCTGTGGCTTTCCATTCCAGTACCAAAGGCACTCGCTTCCCAAAGGTTCCTTCCTCGGATCCAACAACGTATTCAGATTCCGACGAAGGAAATGCTCCGCTTCCGCTATGCGTATAGCGACCTCCCGGCGAGCCACCCTGTCGTCACGCAGTTCCGGTGTATTATCCCATGCCCATCGTAGAGCAGCAAGTTCAGTAACTGCTGCCTGGATTTCCCCGATCTGCTGGGGAATAGCGATCACAAGATTGAGCTGGCCATGCTCTCTTGATTCCGCACGTTCACGGAATGCCAAGAGTTGTGTATTGGAGGAAGAAACGCAAACCAGGATCTGACCGGCCGCTCCCGGTATGGGGACTTTGTGCTCGGTGATCTGCGTTGGGTCATCAAGATAAGTTAGGGCGAAGTACCGCAGCGCCCCGACTTCGAAACTGTGCCGACGTGCAACCAACGGCCTTGGTTCCAGATACCGCTGTATGCTTGCAGCCAGGCTGATACTACCACGAACTTTCCGCTCGCCCTCTGCGACCCGTTCGTCTATATCGACATCGCTGCCTTCCCAAATTCGATAGGTATTGTTGTAACGACGATGTGTGAGGATGGACCGTTCCTGGAGATACTTGAGCCCCTCACGGACCTTCGCGGGCGGTTTGCCATTGTCCGCCAAGGATAGAGAGATCATTGACTCCTGAGCACTGAGGTGGCAGAAATCCCCAAGCGCCCCCAAGACTCCAATCGTTTTCACAAGTTGAACATGTATCTCAGAGAGGTTTTCTTTTCTCTCCAGGACATCGGCAGCTTCCAGCCAGCGGCGGGCTTGGGGTTGCCGGAATAACCCCGCTCCGAAATTGACCGTGAAGTAGTCAAACAGGTGATGCAAACGTAGAAATGTTGGTGTGTGGCTTACCATGGCATGCGTTCGGAGGAATTCCTGAAATCCGCCCGGCTCAAGGCTATTCAAGTATGAAAACAGTGAGCGCTCGTTCTGAGCGAAGCGCCTGAAAACAAAAGGCAGCGCTACCAACGTGCCGGGGTGTAGAGGGTATGAGCGCACACAGACTTCTTCAAATTCCTCCTTTTTCATCCCCGGCGGACACACACCGCACCGGGCACTTTCTTTGGAAATCTGTCTGACCTGCCGATGCAGACCGGATGGCAACCCGCTAGGTGTCCACTTGATTGCACTTGCGATCATCCGAATGACCTGGTCAGGTGGTTCCAGAAAGGCAATATCCTCGAACCGGCCGTGAATCTTCGCCCATTCCTTGCGTGTCAGGCTGTCAAGGTGTTGTCCATATTCCTCAAACGACTGGTGGAGGAACCCCAACAGAAGAATAGGAAATCTGCCGCTACGGCTGGCTTGCTCCGCGATTTCTTGGAGGACAAAAACATCACCCTTCTGGGGAGTGCGGGCAGCGAATTCGAATAGCTTTCCGAGCTCATCGATTAATAACAGGAGCCCAGAGTATCCGGCTCGTTCAGCGGTAGCAGCAAGTGAGGTCACAAGGGATGCGATTCTGCGGCTGTCCATCCCGTGTCCCTTCCGTGCATCTTTCAGAAGGGATTCAACGTCTCCCGCTAACGTCCTAGTATGTGCCTTTTTGATAAGGGAAAGACCTGACTGGATTCCTTCCAGTAAACACACTGTGGCTGGCGCCCGACGGGCGGTAAAGAGTACTGGAAGCATGCCATTGCTTCCTTTCGACTCACGACCTTTGGTAACCAATTCTTTGGCGAGGGTGGGGTCCGCCTGCTTAAGTTGTTTCCAAGCAGCGATTCCCTCTGCACCGTGTTGACACAGAAGTCTGGTGAGAAACACGGCAAAGGCAGATTTTCCGACGCCGTAGGGTCCCGTTACTGTCCAGGCGCGGTACGTGGACTCTGTACTTAACCCTTCCGATATCCTACCAAGAATATGACGCGCGGTAGGAGTGACGATGTAGTCCCCGTTCTGTCCACCTGCCTCGTAATCTTTTTCAAGGTTGACAGACCGAAGGAAGCGCCTTCGGATCTCAATACACTCTGATAATGTTCGTTCCGCGACGGTCACTTTCGTACCTCCATCGCGTAGTAGATGTCGAGCAGTTTGATTGGTTCCAGATCCTTTCTTCGGTAGATTTGCTTCAGGCCTGCTGTTTCATCGAGCGCGACCCTTCCCCGCGTAGTTTTCTCAAGATCCTCGATGTACTCGATCAGACTGTTTTCATCCAATTTGAACACCTGTCCCGGGCTCCCGGTCCCGTACAAACACTCCTGCACGCTCATGGTGTTTCGCCCCACACGAGCGGTGTCAAAGTACTGAGCAAGCGCGTACCCGAAGACAGCAGCCGGCAGGGATGGCTTGGCTCCGATCGCGAATCGGTACAGTTCGCCGTCCGGCGACAAATCGATGAGATTTAATTCCTGCAATGGGCAGTCAAACGTCTCTTCTGCGACTGCTTGCTTGGCCGCGGTCTTCGCCGGAGTGTAAGTCCGAAGAAAACAGTCAACATCTCTTGCCAACGATCCTTCCTTAATGACTAAGGATTGCTTTTCGGCAAAAGCCGCCAGATAGCCAACAAGTTCTTGCTTTGTGAAATCAGGACGTTGAAACAGAGAGAATGCGATCTGCCAAGTTGTTCCGATCCTTGAATTCGAGACCAATAACCAGTGGATAAGCCAAAGCGACGCATCATCCTCAAGGAAAGGATCCCATCCTCCATCCTGGAAAAGCTTGCTAGCGATTGGGGACACATGAAGGACTCTCCCGTTGTTTCGCTTCACCTCCGGGTCCTCTTCCACCATTTGGGTCACAAGACACCAATGCCGGATGCTCTCTACCATGTTCTTCCCAACACCCAGCCGTACCAACGCATCGTCTTCTGAAAACACCGTCGGGCATTCCGCAACCGCTCGGACGCCTTTCTCCAACCACCCATACCTGAAGGCAAACGTCTGGTGTCCGGAGAACTTGAATTTTTTTGCCATGTTCATCAAATTCTATGCTCCTCAAACCTTGACTTCCGCCACCAAATCTTTCAGTAGACCTTCCCCATCCCCAGGGCCTCTCCCTATAGCTTTAGCGTAACGTTTCCCAAGGTCTATAATTTTCCTCTTTGGGATCTCATCAAGGATGAAGAGAAGCAGGTCTCTGGCCAGCGCTTTCCCTTGGTTATCCATTCGCTTTTTGGTCTTATCCCAGAGAATTCCAACGTAAGGTGGCTTAGCAAGATCTTGTGGTAGAGTGCCTGCAATCTTGACGCATTCCTTGAGCTTCCGAGTCTCTGACAACTTGGCTATGACTTCTGTCATCATCGTCAGCCCAATAGGTCGAAACATGACGTTTCCTCCGAATTGTCCCCTGTATTTTTGAACGACTTTGGAAGTATCATTAGCTTCGAAGAATTCCCTCAAAGGCAAGAACTCGTCCCGGAGGAACTTAAAGAAACGGGAGCCAAATTGGTGGTAATCATCGAGCTCATCATTAGTTGGACGGTAAAATTTGAGCTCGGCCAGATCACAGTGCTTTTTAGTACGGCTAAAAAGAATACCTAAAACATCGTAGAGATTGCCTATTGTTGTTAAGTGCTTGAGGTCACTCACAGGAAGATTGTTAGTTGGCACGAACGCCACTCTGTCTTCTGTGAAAAAAGGGTGAGTCTCAACAAACCGCCTTGCAATAATAGCCATAACGTCATCTTCATCCAAAGCAATAATTTCGCCTTTTGAAACCGGCCGAGCCGTTTTATTCAAAGTTGTAAAAAGCCGTCGAGTTCGCTCAATGCCTTTACGAGTATTCTGGTGTGCTACTAAGAGGACCGACGCCTCTTCCTCTCTGATGCCCTCATTATTCTGAACTGCCGCTTTTATGCCAGCTAAACGATGCTGACCATCAAGTGCAAAAAGTTGCTCTTCTCCTGTGAAAAGAAGGAGGCCAAAGCTGTCTAATGCTTGTGCGGGTATTTTTTCAACCAACACACCGGGTAAGTTTGACTTGAAGTCTCCTATATCATGCCAAGATGGATTGCCGCCGTATACTGCTATAACAAGGGAGCTGAAGAATCTCTGCTTTTGAGTCTGAAGGTATGTAGCAATTTCTTCTGCACGCCCCTCAAGCTCGCGCTGGATCATCTCCGAGAGCCTATTGCTCTTATGGAGGACCTTGGCGTAGTCTACCCGAGACGCTATCTCTCGAAGAGGCATGAGGCAGGTATAGAATACCCAGTCACCGAAGAGACCACGAAGTGCCGGTAACCACAACTTCCTTGGTCTTATTTTTTTACTCCTGAGCACCAGCTTTACCCTCCTATTAATCCCTGAATGCCCGAACTTGCCTCCTAATCATTGCTGAAAAATCGTTTATGTTGCAAGGAGGTATCATGGCGTCACAGAGCTGTTGTTCGAGCCCTCTAATGTCGAAAGTAGGATCTGTCACTACAGCATAATAGAAATACAATTGCTGGGACCATTTGTTAAGCAGGTAATGAATTTTAGGGCGCTTTAGGACTCGTCTTTCATTCAGATACTGTTTATACCTTTTTCTCAAACTTCCTCCGCCATCATTCCTTGTAATCCCAATGTACATTACATATCCATGCGGAGGTAATTGCAAACCAGGATTCTCCACCGCGAAAGCATATATGCCCGTAGCTTTGGGCACAGCCGCGACATTCAGACGGTCGAATTTCACCCGTTGCCACCCGAGAGCTATTGAGCATGCGAATGTCCCCCATTGTCTCGGAGATAATACAAAGCGGACGGCAAATGACTTTAGGTCGTCTGTTTCTTGGACAAAATCCAGCGCCATGACAACCTCATGGGCTCTAACTGAACTAAAGAATCAGTAGAAAATGTGAATCACCCCTGGAACTTGACCTCTTTATACCAAAAATTTTGTTTTATGGCAATTTCCTTATTACGCAAATACCGCAAAAGACTACCTGAAAGTCCGCAAAGAGAGCAAAGAAATAAATTATGTAATCAGTCGGCAGAAACCACTCCTATGCTGAGGCTTCGGAGGGTGAACAGCAGACGGAGATCATCCCCTTATGGAAGAAAAAGGTCGCTGTCATGTGTGAAGCGGATTGGGACAAGAACGACAGGTTCAGATCCGGAAGAGGTTGACCGAAGATCACCGGGAAGACCATCAAAGAGGGTCAAATGAAAGGCTCAATCGGGATGTCTTCCGGTAACTTTCTGTTTATGGGCCTTGGTCTTCCCAACCGGAACCGATGTTGGCTCAACCAAGCGCTTCCTCAGTCTTTGCCAAAGGGGGAAGGAAAGTGCCTGGTCCTGAAGGCCGATAGTATCCCTTTTTCACATAAATTTGGTTTCAGATATCAGGGTAAAAAAGTTTCTAGAATTCATTAAGGTCGAAGGACTTCATAATATCGATTGGCGGCCATTCCGGCAAATAGAACAGCCCCCGGACAGGGGACGACCATTTTCTTTCTAAATCGAGTGCCGATGATGTTAAAGAATTCGAGGCAGGCTGAACAGATATGGGAGGTCTTATCAATGGAATAAGGAACAGGTTCATTCTCTTCAATGATAAAATAGGTCGGTTCGATGACATTGGCATGATTGGCACAATGGGTGATGAATAACTCTTCATAGGAAACTTCTCTCAATCCCATCATCCTCAACCACTGATTGTGAAGTTCGGGGCCCTCTGCACCAATATCTTCCCACTCTGCGGACTTGGCTTTCTGATAACTTTCCTGTTCGATCAATTTCACCTTTCCTTCCATGTCAGGAAGTCTGGGAGGTCTAAAATCTGATTCACGAATGATCGTTTCAGGGGAGAAATGATATTCCCCAAGGTCAAAAGAGCTAACCACCAAAATCCTGCCAATAAAGGGTGAAGCTTTGTACCAGCTATGACAGGACAATGCGACCAATAATTGGTCAAACCCATAGAAATCAGCGGCAGGCAATTATAAATGACTCTATTCAAAATGTCTCTTTTTTCTCAAAGTCCTCCTGTGATTTTATGCTTCTGCGATAGGCTTCTAATTTGCTGAGTAGAAGAGTTTTTGCCTTTTCCCGCTGACCTGCCTCGACAAGCGAGATGAGTGTATCTAAATCAAGTGCCTCCTGCCAGGCCTCTGCGTTTACGATG